>Ga0222713_10002173_pt1 | contig 21126 bp, 21 predicted proteins | sample C33_649DmetaG_FD_165061 | JGI IMG/M metagenome (GOLD analysis project Ga0222713, IMG submission 165061) | Estuarine water microbial communities from San Francisco Bay, California, United States - C33_649D | ecosystem: Environmental > Aquatic > Marine > Unclassified | place: USA: California...
CGTGGTGGTGGTCACCGCGCACTCGGGCATCGACTGGCAGCGGGTGGCCGACCGGAGCCGGCTGGTCGTGGACTTCCGCAACGCGGTTCCCAGGGGGGAGAACGTGTGGACGCTGTGACGCCGCTTCGCGTGGCCGTGGTGGGCATGTCGTACTGGGGGCCCAACCTGGCCCGCAACTTCGACCGGCTCGAGGGATCCGAGCTCGCCTGGGCCTGCGACCTCGATGCGTCGCTGCTCGACCGCCACCGCGCGGCGTTTCCGCGCACGGAGTTCACCACCGACCTCGACGAGGTGCTGGCCGACCCGGACACGGATGCCGTGGTGATCGCCACCCCGGTGCCCACGCACGCGGCGCTGGCGCTCAAGGCCATCGCGGCCGGTAAGCACGTGTTCGTGGAGAAGCCCCTGGCTCTCACCACTGCCGATGCCCGCGCGGTGGCGGAGGCAGCCGAGGCCGCGGGCGTCACCCTCATGGTGGACCACCTGCTGGTGCTGCACCCGGGCGTCACAAAGGTGAAGGAGCTCGTGGACTCCGGGCACCTGGGCGACGTGCACTACCTCTACGGCAACAGGCTCAACCTGGGCATCGTGCGCAAGGACGAGAACGCACTCTGGAGCCTCGGCCCCCACGACATCAGCGTGATGCTGCACCTCGTGGGCCAGCGGGCCGTCGAGGTGTCGGCCACGGGCGCGTGCTACCTGCAGGAGGGCGTGGAGGACGTCGTGTTCGGGCGCATCCTCTTCGAGAGCGGCGTCATCGGGCACCTGCACCTCTCGTGGCTCGACCCCCACAAGATGCGCCGCATGACCGTCATCGGCTCCGAGCGCATGGTGGTATTCGACGACATGGAGAGCGAGCGCAAGATCACCGTCTACGACAAGGGCCCCGTGCCGCGCACTGGTGACTACGGCGAATACATCCAGGTGCGATCCGGCGACATCTTCAGCCCGAAGATCGACAGCGCGGAGCCGCTGCGCCTGGTCTGCCAGCACTTCCTCGACAGCATCCGCGCGGGCACCGCCCCCGTGGCCGACGGCTGGGCAGGCCTCGCCACCGTCGAGGTGCTCGAGGCCATGGACACATCACTGGCCGAGGGCGGCCGACCGATCACCCTGGAGGGGGCATCCCGATGAGCCGCGAGAACCTCGTGCTGGGAGAGGGCGTGCAGATCGCCGACGACGTCGAGATCGGGGCCAACGTGGTGATCCACGACGGCACGGTCATCGGCGCCGGCTGCGTGATCCAGGACAACGTGGTGCTGGGCAAGCAGCCCAAGCTCGCGCGCCGATCCACCACCAAGCGCGAGCCACTGCCGCCGCTGGTCATCGGCTCGGGCGTGTCGATCTGCTCCGGGGCAGTCGTGTTCGCCGGCAGCAGCATCGGCGACAACACCGTCATCGGCGATCAGGCCTTCGTGCGCGAGAACGTGCAGATCGGCAGCGACTGCGGCATCGGCCGGGCGGTGTGCGTGGAGAACCAGACCACCATCGGCAATCGCTGCAACATCCAGAGCAACTCCTACATCACGCGCCTCTGCGTGCTCGAGGATGACGTCTTCATCGCGCCGTGCGTCACCACCACGAACGACAACTTCATGGGCCGCACCGAGGCGCGGCACGAACTGCTGGAGGGCGCCACCATCCGCCGCGCCGCGCGCATCGGCGGCGGCGTGGTGATCCTCCCCGGCATCGAGATCGGCGAGGAGGCCTTCGTGGCGGCGGGCGCCCTGGTCACCAAGGACATCCCCGCCGGCAAGCTGGTGGCGGGCCTTCCCGCCCGGGTGTGGCGCGACGTGCCCGACGAGGAGCTGCTCAACAACCAGTAGCGCCGCGGCGCAGTACCACCCGCGCCGCCAAGGGGAGTCTCGCGCCCACGTCACCGGTCCCGACGACGAGCCCCCGGGCTCCGGCCGTGACGCCCGCCTTGGGGTGGGGGAGACCTCCGCTCGACGATCCACGGTCGACGGTCGAGCAGAGATGCGCACGCGGTGAACGAGGCACACGACTTCGCGGTGCACGACCGGTGTCAGCACGGGGTGCTCGTCTGGGGGCCATCGGCTGGTACTGACCGATGCGGGCTACCCGAACGGACGGTTCTCACCCGGGCCCGCCCGTGGCCGACTGACCCGCTGATACGGTCGGGTGATGGGGAGGGTGCTGGCGATCACCATGGCGATGCTGGCCCTCTGCACGGCCCCCGCCGCGCTCGGGGTGCTGGGCGGCACGCCTGCGGATCCGAGCACCGGCGACCACGTGGTGGCCCTCATCGACCCCGCCCAGCCGACGGCGCGCGCGGGCCAGTTCTGCACCGGCACCCTGCTCGACGCACAGTGGGTGGTGACGGCCGGGCACTGCACCGCTGGCCTGCGCCCAGAGGAGCTCGTGGTGGCCGTGGGGCAGCCGGTGCTGTCGCTGGTGACGGATGGCAACCGCCACGCCGTGGATGCCATCACGCAGTACCCGCTGTACGACCTGCGGCGCTGGGGCCACGACATCGCGATGGTGCACCTGGCCCAGCCGGTGCCGGAGTCCATCAGCCCAGCCACCGAGCGCTACCAGCGAGGCCCGCGGGCGTCGTACGCGGCCAGCGGGTGGGTGTCGGGATGGGGCGCCACCGCCGAGGCACCGAGCGGAAGCGACCAGCTGCTCACCGGGCAGATCTCGGTATCCACGCCCGCGCAGTGCCTCGCGGTTGGCGCGCCGTGGGGAACCATCTGCGGCACGACACCCTTCTCCACCGAGGCCTCCGCGTGCTGGGGTGACAGCGGTGGGCCGCTCGAGCACGAGGGCGTGCTGATCGGCATCGTCTCCTTCGGTCCCGAGGGCTGCGACTACACGTCTCCCACGGCCTACACCCACGTGGGCACCTACAGCACGTGGATCGACTGGGTGCGCTCCGGTGGCGATGGGCGCGTGAGCCTGCCGGAGGTCACCGCGATCTCGGCGCGACAGGTGCCCGGCATGCGCTCAACGGATCTCACCATGCGCTGGTGCCAATCGGGTGGCATAGGGCATCGCATCATCACGCGCTTCCGGGCCGCGCACCCCGGTGAGGCCTGGCACTACACCCGGGCCACGTCGCGCACCATGCGCACCAGATGCGGGGCATGGTCGGTGAAGCACCGGCATGCACACCGCACTGGCCAGGTGCTCACGGTGTTCGCCGACGTGCGCGATGCGACCACGGGCATGCGCTACTGGAGCACCTATCCGGTGAGGGTGCGGATCAGGTGACGCACGGCGCGCCCTGCGCGGCCAGGGCGGTCAGCGGGAGGCGTAGTTCTTCGCGTACCACTCGGCGTACTCGCCGCTCTTGATCGGCTCCCACCAGGGGCGGCCGTCGCGATACCACTCCACCGTCGCCGCGAGCCCCTCATCGAAGTCCACCTGGGGCGCCCAGCCCATGGCGCGCATCTTCGATGTGTCGAGGGCGTAGCGGCGGTCGTGGCCGGGGCGGTCCTCCACGTAGGTGATGAGATCGTCGGACGCACCGGTGTGGGCGAGGATGCGCCGCGTGATCTCCAGGTTGGGCCACTCGTTTCCGCCACCCACGTTGTAGACCTGCCCGGCCTCGCCGTGCTCCATGGCGAACCAGATGCCCTCGGCGTGGTCGCGCACGTGGATCCAGTCGCGCACCTGCTGGCCGTCGCCGTAGACGGGCAGCGGCAGGCCATCGAGCGCATTGGTGATGAACAGCGGCACGAGCTTCTCGGGGTACTGCCGGGGGCCATAGGTGTTCGAGCCACGCGTGATGACGATGTCGTATCCGAAGGTGTGGTGGATCGCCAGGGCCTGGAGGTCGCCGCCGGCCTTGCTGGCCGAGTAGGGCGAGGACGGCTGGATCGGATCGATCTCGCGGAAGGCGCCGGCGGGAATGGAGCCGTACACCTCATCGGTGCTCACCTGCACGAAGCGCCGCACGCCGGCATCGCGCGCGGTCATGATGAGCGTCGCGGTGCCCACGACGTCGGTCTGGATGAACTCCGTGGGGTCGTGCAGCGAGCGGTCCACATGGCTCTCGGCCGCGAGGTTGATGACCACCTCGCAGCCCTCCACCGCGGTCGCCGCCACCTCCGGATCGGCGATGTCGCCGTGGATGAACGAGTACAGCGGGTTACCCATGAGCTCGGCCACGTTCGCGGGGTTGCCCGCGTAGGTGAGCTTGTCGAGATTGACGACCTCGTGGCCCTGCTCGATGGCGACCCGGATGACCTCCGAGCCGATGAACCCGCACCCGCCGGTGATGAGGACCTTCACGAACGCTCCCTGACGTAGTCGGCAAGGGCATCCTCCCACGCGCGCAGGCGCGGAGCACCCTGGTGGGTGACCTCGAGCACGCTCACCGCGGGTCGCGGCGCCGGGCGGGCGAAGGCCTCCGTCGTGGTGTCGCGCACCTCGCACTCCACCCCGGCGAGCCGGTAGGCCTCGCGGGCGAGGTCCGCCCAGCTGGTGCTGCCGCCGCCGGCCACGTGGTAGATGCCCGCGGGCTCATCGACAAGCGCCACCAGGGCCGGGCAGAGGTCGCGGGTCCAGGTGGGGCAGCCCACCTGGTCGGCCACCACGTCCACGTGGTCGCGCGCGGGGTCGGACCCCAGCGCGATCATGGTGTCCACGAAGTTGCGCCCATGCGCGCCGTAGAGCCAGGCCGTGCGGCCGATGCGCGTGCCCTCCGGATACTCCAGCTCGGCCAGCCGCTCGCCCGCGAGCTTGGTGCGGCCGTAGGCCTGGATGGGGTCGGTGGCGTCGTCCTCGGCATACGGACCGCCGGTCCCCGGGAACACGTAGTCGGTGCTCACGGCCACCAGCGCGGCGCCTGCCTCGCGCGCCCCGATGGCCACGTTGCGCGAGCCCTCGCCATTCACCAGGAGGGCCTGCTCCTCGTGCTCCTCCGCGCCGTCCACGTCGGTCCAGGCCGCGAGGTGGAACACGGCGTCGGGCGCCGCCTCGGACACCATGCGCACCACGCGCCGCCGGTCGGTGATGTCGAGCTCGGGCAGGTCGAGGCCCACCGCCTCGTGCCCCCCCACCGCCAGGTGGTCCATGAGGTCGGTGCCCAGCATGCCCCGGTGCCCGATGACCAGCGCACGCATCCCGATCGCCTAGGTGAGGCCGATCACCGACGAGTCGCCGAGCACGAACCGGTAGGCCCGTGGCTTGGCGTCGGTGCGGGTGATGGTGACGTCGCGCCCGATGAGGCTGCTCTCGACCCGGGCATCGAGGTCCTCCACGTGCACGCGCTCGAGCAGGATCGAGTGCTCGATCTCCGCCCGGCGCACCACGCACCCGGTGGAGATCGAGGAGTACGGCCCGATGTAGGCGTTCTCCACCACGGCGTCGCGGCCGATCACCGCCGGCCCGCGCACATGGCTGTTCACGAGGCGCGCGCCGGCCTCGATCACCACCCGCCCCTCGATGTCGCTGTCGATGATCTCGCCATCCACGCGGGGCTCGATGACGTCGAGGATCAGCCGGTTGGCCTCGAGCATGTCCTCCACCTGGCCGGTGTCCTTCCACCAGCCGGTGACGACGTGGGGCTCCACGCGGCGGCCCTGGTCGATGAGGTACTGGATGGCGTCGGTGATCTCGAGCTCGCCACGGGCGGAGGGCTGGATCGACTTGGCGGCGTCCAGGATCGCCGGCGTGAACATGTACACGCCCACCAGCGCGAGGTCGCTCCTGGGCTGTGCCGGCTTCTCCTCGAGGTTCACCACGCGATCGCCTTCGAGCACGGCCACGCCGTACGACGACGGGTTGGGCACGTGCTGCAGCAGGATCATCGCGTCGGGGTCCGAGGCGCGGAACTCCTCCACGAGCGGCGTGATGCCGTCGCGCAGCAGGTTGTCGCCCAGGTACATCACGAACGGGCTGTCGCCCAGGAAGGCCTCGGCCGTGAGCACCGCATGGGCCAGGCCGAGCGGCGCCGACTGGGGGATGAACGTGATCCGCACGCCGAGTGATGAGCCATCGCCCAGGGCTTCGCGGATCTCATCCCCGGTATCGCCGATGATGATGCCGATGTCCGTGATTCCGGCGTCGCGCAGGGCCTCGAGCCCGTAGAAGAGCACGGGCTTGTTGGCCACCGGCACGAGCTGCTTGGCCGAGGTGTGCGTGATGGGCCGGAGCCGCGTTCCGGCGCCGCCCGAGAGCACCAGTCCCTTGAGTTCCGTGATCACAGCGGGCGACCCTAGCAGCGGGGCCGATTTCACAGGACGCGGGGGCGCTGCCCGGGACCTAGCCGCGCAGCGCCACCACCGCGGCTGCGGCGGCCGCCAGGTCGTCGGCCGTGGCCGCCAGTGCCTCGGGCAGCGGGCGGGGGCCCCGGCCGATGGGCAGCGCCGCCACGAGGCCCATGCGCCGGGCGATTCCCGGGGGCACATCCACCTGGCCGAACAGCCCCACGCAGGGCACCCCCGCCTCGGCGCAGGCCGCCGCGACCGCGGCGGGGGCCTTGCCGGTGAGGGTCTGCATGTCGAGCCGGCCCTCGCCGGTGATGCACACGTCGGCGCCCTCCAGGGCTGCGGACAGCCCCGCCGCCCGTGTGACCAGCGCGCCGCCATCGGTGAGCGCGGCCCCGAGCATGGCGAGCATGCCGCCGGCAGCGCCTCCCGCAGCGCCCGCCCGGGGCATGTCCGCGATGTCGGGGAGCCCCTGGGCGGCGAGCACGGCCGCGAGGTTCGTGAGGCCCTCCTCGAGGCGCTCCACGCCCTCGGGGGTGGCGCCCTTCTGCGGCCCGAACACCGCGGCGGAGCCCTCCGGTCCCGTGAGCGGGCTGGTCACGTCACAGGCGATATCGATCGGCACCGCGGCCAGCCGGGCATCGAGCCCCGAGAGGTCGACGCGCCTCACCCGCGACAGCGCGCCTCCGATTCCCGCGAGGGGCTCATCGTTGTCGTCGAGCGCGCGGGCGCCGAGCGCGATGGCAAGGCCCAGTCCGCCATCGGTGGTGGCGCTGCCGCCCACCCCCACGATGACGCGCGCGCAGCCGGCGTCGAGCGCGGCGCGGATGAGGTCGCCCGTGCCCGCGGTGGTGGTGGCCTCCGGGTCGCGCTCATGGTCGGCGAGGCGCTCGTACCCCGATGCCTGCGCGAGCTCCACCACGGCGGTGCCGTCGGGCAGCATCCCGAAGGCGGCGGTGATGGGGCGCCCGAGCGGATCGTGCGCCGGTGCCTCGATGATGCGCCCGCCACCCGCGGCCACGAGGGCATCGAGCGTGCCCTCGCCACCGTCGGCCACCGGAACCTCCACCACCTCGGCCCCGGCCAGCCTGGCCCCGACCGCGATTGCCTCGGCGGCATCGGCGGGGCCCAGCGCCGCCTTGAAGGGCGCGGGGGCCGCGACGACCCGCATCAGTCCCGGGGCGTCGGGGGCTGCGGCGCCCAGTCGAGGTCGAGGAACCCGCGCAGGCGCTCCTGGAACTCGACGTCATCCGCCGACGTCCGGATGGCCTCGTCGAGCTCGGCGGCGTCGTCGCCCACCACCACGCGGATAGGCGGCGGGTGGGCGTGGATGGCATCCCAAATGGCCTCGGCGCAGGAGTCGGCCGTGCTGGAGTCGGGTCGCTCGCGCCACTTCCCGAAGCCCGCGCGCAGGTCGCCGAACAACGGCGCGTAGGGCGAATCAGGATCGGTCACGCCGCCGCTGATGCGCGTGGCGCTGGGGAAATCGGTGTCGATCATGCCGGGCTCGATCATGATGACCCGCACGCCGAACGGGCCCATCTCCACCGACAGCGCCTCCGAGAGCGCGTTGAGGGCGTACTTCGACGCGTGGTAGAAGCCCACGAGGGGGTTGGTGAGCCGCGCGCCGATGGACGACACGCTGACGATCATGCCGCGGCGCGCCTCGCGCATGGCGGGAGCCACCGCCTGCACCACTGCGGCAGCGCCCCACACATTGGTCTCGAACATCTCGCGGGCCACCTCGAGGTCGCCGCTCTCCTGCGGGCCCATCATCGCGTAGGCGGCGTTGTTCACGAGCACGTCGATCGCCCCGCCGCCCGCCAGGTCCGTGGCCGTGGCTGCGGCGGCGGCGATCTGCTCGGGCCGGGTGACGTCGAGCTCCACGAGCGTGAGCGCTGACGGATCGTCGTACTCCTCATGCGCCCGCGCGAGGTCGCGCACTCCGGCCACCACGGCGTAGCCCCCCCGCGCCATGCGCTCGGCGGTAGCGCGGCCGACGCCGCGGCCGGCGCCGGTGACCAGTGCGACCGGTGTGCTCACGCGGAGGAGACTACCCGGGCGTCACGCGGGAGCCGCACGGTGAACACGCTGCCGCGCCCGGGCTCTGATCGCACGGTGATCTCGCCGCCATGGGCGCGCACGATGCCGCGGGCGATGGCCAGCCCGAGGCCCGCGCCCTGCTGGTCCGCGCGCTCGCGCGAGGCGTCGGCCCGGTAGAAGCGGTCGAACACGCTGTCGATGGCATCCGGCGCGATGCCCTCGCCTGTGTCGGACACGGACATCAGGGCATCCCCGCCCTGCACGTGGGCATCCACCGTGATGGTGTCCCCGGCGGACGTGTGGCGCGCGGCGTTGTCGAGGAGGATGAGCAGGACCTGCTCGAGGCGGTCGGGGTCACCCTCCATCGGCACGGGCGAGGCCGCCTCGATGCGCATGGTCACCCCCTCGCGCTCGGCGAGGAGCGCGCGGGGGCGGGCAGCAGCCCGGATGGTGGCGGCCAGGTCCATGGGCTGCCGTTCGAGGGGAAGCCCGCCGGAGTCGAGACGCGCGAGTTGCAGCTGCTCCTCCACGAGGCGCTGCAGGCGAGCCGACTCGGCGCTCATGAGACGCACGAACTCCCGCCGGTCCTCCGCCGGCATGGAGTCGTCCTCCATCAGCTCGAGGAGGCCGCGGATGGCCGCGACCGGGGTCTTCAACTCGTGCGAGACGTTGGCCACCAGCTCGCGCCGCGTGCGCGCGAGCGCGCGCTCCTGCGTGACATCACGGATCGTGAGAATCACCGTGCCGGCGGGCTTCGAGAGCGGCACCGCCTCGACGGCGAGGGCGCCGCCCTCGGGCGTGGTCACCTCGGGGCCGTCCACCGGCCCGGCCTCCGCACGTGCCCGGCTCACCATCTCCATGAGGCCCGGGTCGAGGTCGGCGGCCCGGGCATCGCCACCGGGCGCGAGCCCGAGCATGCGGATGGCCGCGTCGTTCGTGACCACCAGCTCATCGTCGGGGTCGATCATCAGCACGCCCTCGGCGAGGCCCGCCACGAGGGTGCGGGCGCGGTCGCGCTCCCCGGTGACCGTGCCGATGAGGTCCTCCACGCGATCGGCCATGCGATTGAGCCCGTCCGCCAGCGTGGCGACCTCACGCGGCGACGACGCCGGCGCGCGGGCGGAGAGGTCGCCGCCGGAGAGCGTCGCGGCGGTATCGGCCACGCGCGCGATGCGCCGGCCGAGCACGCGGGAGAGCACGACGCCCGCGATTGTCGCGAGCAGCAGCACGGCGATGATCGCGAAGAGCACGCGGCGCTGGAGCGCGCCGATCTCGGCAGTCGGCGGCGGCACCGGCACCGCGACCTCAGCGATGCCCACGACGTTCCCGCCCTGGGTCACGCGCACGGCCGAGAAGACCGTCCGGGCGTCCCCGGGCCCCTCGGCCACGCGCGTGCGCACGGGCGCGGGCGACACGGACTTGTCGGCGAGGTCGCCCTCCTGCGTGAGTGCATCATCGGGGAAGGCACCGGGAACCGCTGCGAGGTTGGCCGCGTGCCACCCCGTGGCGATGTCGAAGTACCGCGCCGAGCCGCGCACCTCCGACGCCAGGCGCGCCACGTAGGCGTCGCCCTCCTCACTCGTGAGCCCGTACCCCTCGCCCGGGGCCTCCGAGAGGCCCTCCAGTACGCGGACGGTGGACTGCGAGGTGCGCTCGGTCGCCCCCGACACCACGCTGCCCTCGAGCGTGGGCAGCAGCACGAGGAACATGAGGAGGCTCGCGGCGATGCCGAGCGTGATGAACGACCCGATGAGCCAGGTCTGGAGCCCGGTACGTCCCCGGGGCCGACTCACTCCGCCGGCCCGTCCTCCCGGCCGAGCGCGTACCCGACACCCCGTACCGTCCGGATGATCACCGGGTTCGCGGGGTCGCGTTCGATCTTCTGGCGCAGGTGGCGCACATGGACGTCCACGCTGCGGAGGTCGCCATAGAAGGAGCCGTCCCACAGGTGGTCCATCAGCTCCTCGCGGGTGAACACCCGGCGCGGCGACTTCATGAGCTTGAGGAGGATCTCGAACTCCGAGAACGTGAGCGGGATGTCCTCGGAGTCGCGCATCACGGTGCGGGCCGCCGGATCCACCTCGATGTCGCCCACGCGGATGGGGTCCTCCTGTACGGGCACCACGCGTGCACGACGCAGGTTGGCCTTGACCCGCGACACCAGCTCGCGCGGCGAGAAGGGCTTCGTCACGTAGTCGTCGGCGCCCATCTCGAGCCCGAGCACCTTGTCCACCTCGTCATCGCGCGCCGAGAGCATGATGATCGGCACGTTGCGCGTGGAGCGGATGCGGCGGCACACCTCGATGCCGTCGAGCCCCGGCAGCATGAGGTCGAGCACCACGAGGTCAACGGGTTCCCTCTCGATGATCTCGAGGGCATCGTCGCCACGACCGGCAGACAGCACCTCGAAGCCGCCCTCCGTGAGGGCGTATTCCACCACCTTGCGGATGGACTTCTCGTCGTCCACCACGAGCACCCGGTCGGCCATGCCGCGATGCTACCGGTCCTAACCCGCCGCTAACGCTCGCGCGGTACAACCCTGTCCATGAACGACATGAGCCCGAACGAGCCACCCCGCGAGGCGGCCCCGAAGCGCCCCTCCGGCGCCCGCCGGGCGGCCGCCCTGGTGATCCCCGCGCTGGTCGGCGCGGCCGTCACGCTGGGCGTGCTGGCCGCCACCGGCGAGCTGGGAGATGGCGACGTCACCGTCATCCGCGAGACCGCGCCCATCACCACCGGCGCGGCGTCGCCATCCGATGCCGCAGTGGTGGCCGAGGAGGCCGTGCAGCGCGGCGACGGCGCCCTCTCGGTGGCCGAGATCGTTCGGCGTGAATCGCCGGCCGTGGTGCTGATCGAGGCGGGGTCGGGATCGTCCGGCGGGCTCGGATCGGGCTTCCTCATCGACCGCGACGGCCACATCCTCACCAACGCGCACGTGGTGGACGACAGCGAAGACATCACCGTGACGTTCTCGGACGGCACCGAGGAGGAGGCCAGCATCCTCGGTCTCGACAAGTCGACGGACCTCGCGGTGCTCAAGATCGGCTCCGTACCGGAGGGCGTCCGGCCCGTGCCGCTCGGCTCGAGCGGCGGGCTCGTGGTGGGGCAGGAAGTCGTGGCTATCGGCAACCCCTACGGGCTCGAGCGCACGGCCACCACCGGCATCGTCTCGGCCCTCGAGCGCACCATCGAGTCGCCCAACGGCTTCACGATCCAGAACACCATCCAGACCGACGCGGCGATCAACCAGGGCAACTCCGGCGGTCCGCTCTTCGACCGTGCCGGACGCGTGATCGGGATGAACTCGCAGATCGCCAGCCGTGACGGCGGCAACGTGGGCCTCGGGTTCGCCGTCCCCATCGACACCATCAAGCCCATCGCGCGCTCGGTGATCGACGGCGGGGAGCCGGAGCACGCGTGGATCGGCATCACCGGACGCGACCTCACGCCCGCCATGGCGAAGGCGCTCGACCTCGACGGCAGGCGTGGCGTGGTCATCGCCGGAGTGGAGAAGGACGGCCCCGCCGCGAAGGCGGAGCTCAAGGCGGCGGGGAACGCCGACGCGGTGGTGCCGCGTGGCGGCGACCTCATCATCGCCATCAATGGCGGGGCCGTGCACGACATGGCGGACGTCAGCCGCGCCATCGCGAGCCGCCGGGTCGGCGAGTCGGTCACCGTCACCGTGCTTCGCGACGGACAGGAGAAGACGGTGACGCTGCGGCTGGAGGACCGTCCCGCGCGCATCGGGCGGGGCTAGTGAGCGGCGCCAGCACCGGGTCAGGCCGTTCTATGCTGGGTCTCGTGCCGACGCGTCAGCGCCTCATCCGCAGGGCCGAACCCGGCGACGCCGGTGCCATCGGCTCGATCTATGACGAGGCCATCGCCACGCGGGTGGCCACCTTTGCGGCCGGCCCGCACGACCAGGCGGAGCGCATGGCGTGGCTCGCCGCGCGCGGTGATCGCGCGCCGGTGTGGGTGCTCGATGCGTCTGGCGACGTGATCGCGTGGGCGGCCCTGGCCCCGTTCTCGCACCGCGAGTGGTACGACGGGGTAGCCGAGTACACCGTGTACGTCTCGGCCGGAGTGCAGGGCACCGGGGCGGGCGGGCAGATGCTCGACCACCTCATCGACACGGCCCCCGGGCTCGGATACTGGAAGCTCGTGGGGATGATCCTCGAAGGCAACGCGGCAGGCCTGGCGCTCGCGCGCGGGCGGGGCTTCCGCGAAGTGGGAACCCACCATGCGCACGGCCACGTCGACGGCGCCTGGCGCGACGTGACCGTGGTCGAGTTGCACCTGGAGAAGTCACGATGACCACCTCGCCGCCGCCGGTCCCGCCGCCCGAGGAGATGCGGGAGATATTCCGCACCATGACCCTCATCCGCCGCTTCGAGGAGCGCGCCGCCGAGGAGTACATGGCGGGGCGCATCGGGGGCTTCCTGCACCTCGCGATCGGCGAGGAGGCCGCGATCGTCGGAACCATCTCCGCGCTGCGACCAGATGACCCGCTCACCTCCACCTACCGCGAACACGGCCAGGCCCTCGCGCGGGGCACCGACCCCCGGGCGATCATGGCCGAGCTGCTCGGCCGGGACACGGGCATCTGCCGGGGCCGGGGCGGCTCGATGCACCTCATGGACGTGCAGCGCGCGTTCTACGGGGGCTACGGCATCGTCGGCGGTGCGGTGCCGCTCGCGCTGGGCCTGGCGTGGGCCGCCCGCTACCGCGAGACCGAGCAGGTGTCGGTGACGATGTTCGGGGAGGGCGCGGCCAACCAGGGCGTGGTCTCGGAGTGCTTCAACATGGCCGGCCTCTGGGACCTGCCGATGGTGTTCCTCATCCTCAACAACCAGTACGGAATGGGCACGCCCGTGGAGCGCGCCGCCGCGATGGACGACTTCTTCCCGCGGGCGGCGGCCTACGACATCGAGTCGTGGAAGGTGGACGGCATGGACGTGCTGGCCGTGCGCGCGGCACTGTCGGAGGCAGCGCGGCTGGCGCGTGAGGAGCGGCGACCGGCGTGCGTGGAGCTCCTGGCCTACCGCTACCGGGGCCATTCGATGAGCGACCCCGACACCGTGCGCGCGGCCGAGGAGAAGGAGCGCTGGAAGGCACGCGATCCCCTCATCACCTTCGAGCGCGTGCTGCTGGGCGAGGGCATCATTGACGCCGAGGGCGTGGCCGCGATGCGGGCCGAGGTGGACAGGGTGGTTGACGACGCCACGGCCTTCGCCCGGGAGAGCCCTGAGGTGCCCATCGCGGACCTTGCCGACTACGTCTATGCCGAGCCGTGGAATGACGCCGCGCACGGCAGCGCCCTGGTGCGGCCATGAGCACCGAGGTCAAGGACGTCACGTACCGCGAGGCCATCAACCAGGCCCTGCGCGAGGAGATGATCCGCGACGAGTCGGTGTTCCTCATGGGAGAGGACATCGGGCACTTCGAGGGCGCCTTCAAGGTGACCAAAGGGCTCCTCGCGGAGTTCGGCGAGAAGCGCGTGGTGGACACCCCCATCACCGAGGCGGGCTTCACGGGGCTGTGCATCGGCGCGGCGATGGCCGGCCTGCGCCCCGTAGTGGAGATCATGACGGTGAACTTCGCGCTGGTGGCGATGGACCAGATCGTGAGCAACGCATCGAAGATCCACTACATGTTCGGTGGCCAGGTGGACGTGCCAATGGTCATCCGCATGCCGGGCGGCGCCGGGCACCAGCTCTCCGCCCAGCACTCGCACTCGCTCGACGCCATGTTCACCCACGTGCCCGGCCTCAAGGTGTGCGTTCCCTCCACGCCCGAGGACGCCAAGGGGCTCCTGAAGACCGCCATCCGCGACGCCGACCCCGTGATCATGCTCGAAAGCGAGGGCCTCTACGGCAAGAAGGGCCCGGTGGGCGGGGAGGACCACCTCATCCCCTTCGGGCAGGCGGTGGTGCGGCGCCCCGGGCGCGACTGCACGATCGTGGCCACCTCGCGCATGGTGTGGGTGGCGCTGGCCGCCGCCGAGCAACTCGCCGCGCAGGGCGTGGAGGCCGAGGTGATCGACCCGCGCACGTACCGCCCGCTTGACCTCGACACCCTCGCCGAGAGCGTGCGTCGCACCTCGCGCGCGGTGGTGGTGGACGAGGGCTGGCCCGAGTGCGGGATCGCCGCCAACCTGGCCGCCCATCTCTATGAGTCGTGCTTCGACTGGCTCGATGCGCCGGTCGGGCGCGTGAACTCGGCCGACGTGCCGATGCCGTACGCGAAGAACCTCGAGCAGGCGGCGATTCCGCAGCCCGCCGATGTGGTGGCGGCCGTCATGGCGACCCTGGCACGGGAGGTGCCCCGGTGAGCGACATGCTCATGCCCAAGCTCTCCGACACCATGGAGGAGGGCACCGTGCTCAAGTGGCTCAAGGCCGACGGCGAGGCCGTCGCCAAGGGCGAGCCGCTCGTGGAGATCGAGACCGACAAGGCCACGATGACGGTCGATGCCCCGGAATCGGGGACACTGCGCATCATCGCCGCGGAGGGCGACGTGCGCGATGTCGGTGCGCCCATCGCCGCCATTGGCGACGCCGGCGCGACGGGCGTGATCGAGGTTCCCGACGCGCCCACGCAGGAGATCGAGGCGGTCACCCAGGCTGCGGCGGAGGCAGCAGAGCCAGGCGCACGGCAAGGGGCAGGGCCGGCGCCACAGGAGACGCAGGACGAAGCGCAGGGCATCCCGACGGCCGAGGACGGCACCGCCTCGTCGATCGCCGCCGCCTTCACGCCGGCCGACGTCGGCGCCACCTCCCCGCAGGTGGCCGCGTCGCCGCTCGCCCGCACCATCGCCGCACGGGCGGGCCTCGACCTCGCGACCATCCGGGGCACGGGTCCCGGCGGACGCATCGTGAAGGCCGACGTCGAGGCCGCCATCGCCGGGGCGCCGGGCGTGGCACCGGCGGCAGCATCCCCCGCGCCATCCGCTGTTCCGTCGCCCGCGATGCCTGTCGCCGCCCCAGCCCCTCCGCCTCCGCCCTCCGCCGTTCCGCTCGAGGCCTGGCCGGCGGGTCGCCGCACGCCGCTCACGCGCCTGCAGCGCACCATCAGCACGCGCATGGACCAGGCCAACGCGATCCCCGACTTCACACTCGAGCGAGACGTTGACACCACCGCGCTCGCAGCGGCGCGCGCCGACCTGCGCGTGGCGCTTCCCGAGCAGAACCGCCCGAGCGTGAACGACTTCGTGATCCGCGCAGTGGCCATGGCCGCCCGGGAGCGCCCCGATATGGTGTCGCGCCTCGAGGGCCAGGAGTTCGTGGTACCGGATGGCGTGGACGTGGGGGTGGCCGTATCGGTGCCCGGCGGCCTCATCGTGCCGGTCATCCGCGACGCCGACTCCAAGGGCGTGCCCGCGATCGCCGCCGAGGTGCGCAACCTGGCGGGCCGGGGCCGCGCCGGCGAGCTGCGCCCCGATGAGCTCGAGGGGTCGGTGATCACCGTGACCAACCTCGGCATGTTCGGCATCGACCGCTTCCACGCGGTGATCAACCCGGGCGAGGCGGCGATCCTCGCCGTGGGACGTGCGGTGCCCAAGCCCGTCGTGGTGGACGGCCACGTGGTGGTGCGCGACGTCATGACCCTGTCGTTGTCGGTGGACCACCGGGTGGCCTACGGCGCGGAGGCCGCGACCTTCCTCGGGCGCGTGGCCGAGCTGCTGGAGCACCCCGCCGCCCTGCTGGTGTGATGCGCGGCGCGGGCGAGCGCGTTCGCGCGCCCCGGCCGGCGGTGCTGGCCCGCACGGAGCGCATCGGGTACATCCCGGCCTGGGACGAGCAGCGCCGCCTGGCCGACCTGGTGCGCACCGGCGACAGCCCCGCAGTGGTGTGGCTGCTGGAGCACGACCCGGTGTACACCTATGGCCGCCACGGCACGCGCGATGACCTCTTCATCGACGACGGGGCGCTGGCCGCGCTCGGCACCACCTGCCTGGCCACCGACCGCGGCGGGCAGATGACGTGGCACGGCCCCGGGCAGGTGACCGGCTACGTGATCATGGACCTCCGCCGCGGCCCGGGCGTGCGCCGGTTCGTCGCGGCACTGGTCGACGCCATGACGGATGCCTGCCATGCGTGCGGGGTGCCCGGCGCGACGAGCGACCACGAGGCCATGGGCACCTACGTCGACGGCCGCAAGATCGGCAGCGTCGGGATAAGGGTGGCGGAGGGGGTCTCGATGCACGGAATCGGGCTGAACGTCAACCCCGACCCCGCATGGTCGGCTCGCATGAGCGCATGCGGCGCGCCGGATGTACCGGCCACATCAATCGCCGCCGAGGGCGGCACGGCAGACCGCCGGGCCGCGGAGCACGCACTGGCGGCGGCACTCGCCAGGCGCCTCGATCTGGCATTCGAGGCCACGCCCGGCCTCGTGCGCTGACCCGCAACGGGTGACCCGGCCCTAGGGCAGCATGCGCTCCCACTCGACGAGCGCCCGGCCCACGAGGTCGTGGTCGTCGGGGTCACCGCCGGCCTCGCGCACCAGCGCGTCGAGCTCATCGGGGGATACCTCCGACGGCTCGGCGTCGGGCCGCGCCGTGCGCAGGGCGTCGGCCAGCGCCCCGGCGTCGATCATGGAATCAGGTTGACCGCTGCGGCCAGGCCGAGCACCAGCAGCAGCGCGCCGTACCCGGTGTAGTCGACGGCCAGGAGCACGATGGCCACCACCACGAGCACCACGGACAGGCCCACCCAGAATCCCGTGGGGATTCCTGCTGCGCCGAATCCCCAGCCGCCGACGGGCGGCGTGGCGGGATTGCGCCGGCGGGTGCGGTCGGGGTCGCTCATGAGTCCTACCCTACCCGGGGGTGCCGCCGCTGCCCGTGGCCCCGGTACCCTTACGGCATGGGAAGGGCTGAGGAAGACCTGCTCGTGCAGTACCGGCGCCTCGAGCACGAGCTCGACCGGATGTTCGCCGAGCTGGCCGGTGGCGGCAGGCCGCCGCGGGCTGCCGGCATGCGCGCCATGGCCGACGTGTGGCTGGCCGACGACCCGCCGCGCGTGGTGGTGCAGTTGGACGTCGCGGGCGTGGACCCGGGAATGATCAGCGTGGAGCTCGAGGACGACCTGCTCGTGGTGCGGGGCGAGCGCCGTCGGCCCACGGGCGAGCGCCGCGTGTACCAGCACGCCGAGATCGAGTGGGGCCGGTTCGAGAGGCGCCTGCGCGTGGGCGCGCCGGTCGACGTGGACGCCGCGACGGCCGACTACGACAAGGGCATGCTCACCATCACGCTGCCGCTGGCCCCGCGGCGCGGGCCGGAGACCGTGCGCGTGAACGTGCGGGGTGACGCATGAGCGACGCGCCCGAGGGGACCGGCACCGCAGTGCCCGTGGAGGTGGGCGGCAACACCGTTGCCGAGGACGTCATGGTGACCCCCGCGGAGGCCGCGCCGCCGCCCGAGATCAGCTGGCCGGCCGAGTTGCCGGTGCTTCCGCTCAAGGGCACGGTCGTCTTCCCCGATGCCGTGGCGCCACTGGCAATCGGCGAGGAGCGCAGCATCCGGCTGGTGGACGACATCATGAACCGCGAGGTGCGGCGCCTCGTGCTGGTGACCGCCCGCGACGCCGAGACGCACGAGCCCGGACCCGACGACCTCTACGACGTGGGTGTGGTGGCCACGGTCGAGAAGATGCTGCGCGTGCCCGACGGCTCGATGCGCGTGCTGGTGCATGGCGGCGAGCGCGTGCGGCTCACCGGCTACCCGGCCAGCGATCCGTTCCTCGTGGCCGTCGTCGAGCCGAGGCCCGACGTCCTGGAGGAGTCGGATGAGCTCAAGGCCCTCGCCGGCAACGTGCAGGCCTCATTCGCCCGGGTCGTCGACCTGGTGCCGTACCTGCCCGACGAGCTGCAGATGGCGGCGGCCAACCTCGACGATCCATCCACGCTCTCCTACCTCGTCACTTCGTCCCTGCGGCTGCCGGTGGCCGAGAAGCAGGAGATCCTCGAAGAGGTTCGCGTGTCGGTGCGCCTGCGCCGCCTCAGCGAGATCCTCGCCCGGGAGATCCAGGTGCTGGAGCTCGGCGCGCGCATCCAGGCCGAGGTGGAGCAGGACATCGAGACAGGCCAGCGGGAGTTCGTGCTGCGCCAGCAGCTGAAGGCGATCCAGGACGAGCTGGGCGAGGGCGACGAGGCAGAGATCAACGAGCTGCGGCGGCGCATCGAGGAGGCCCCGCTGCCCGACGAGGTGCGCCAGGCCGCGGAGCGCGAGCTCACGCGCCTCGGGCGCATCCCGGATCAGTCGGCCGAGCACCAGGTGATCCGGACCTACCTCGACTGGATCCTCGACATCCCGTGGGGTACCTACACCGAGGATGACCTCGACCTCGACCGGGCGCGGCGCGTGCTGGACGAGGACCACTACGACATCGAGCGCGTGAAGCGGCGGATCCTCGAGGAGCTCGCAGTAGCGCGGCTGAAGGGCGACGCCTCGGGCACGGTCATCCTCTTCGCCGGGCCGCCCGGGGTGGGCAAGACCTCACTCGGCCGCAGCATCGCCCGCACCCTCGGCCGCGAGTTCGCGCGCATCAGCGTGGGCGGCGTGCGCGACGAGGCCGAGATCCGCGGGCACCGGCGCACCTACGTGGGGGCGATGCCAGGCACCATCGTGCGGGCCATCCGCGACGCCGGCTCGATGAACCCGGTGATCATGATCGACGAGATCGACAAGATGGGATCAGACGTGCGCGGCGATCCGTCGTCGGCGATGCTCGAGGTGCTCGACCCCGCGCAGAACGCGACGTTCCGCGACCACTACCTCGACCTTCCACTCGACCTGTCGAAGGTGCTGTTCATCTGCACGGCCAACGTGCTCGACACCATCCCGCGGCCGCTGCTCGATCGCATGGAACTCATCAGCCTGTCGGGGTACACCGATGATGACAAGGTGCATATCGCGCGGCAGTACCTGATCCCGCGCCAGCTCGAGGCCACCGGCGTGCCGGCCGATGCGGTGGAGATCACCGACGCCGCGCTGCAGGTGGTGATCTCCGAGTACACCCGTGAGGCGGGGGTGCGCGGGCTCGAGCGGCGCATCGGAGCGCTGCTACGCCGCGCCGCCCTGGACATCGCCGAGGGCCGGGAGGGCACGCAGGTGATCGGGCCGGAGCAGGTCCGGGACATGCTCGGCTCCGAGCGCGTGCACCCGGAGGCCCGGCGGCGCACCGCCGAGCCCGGCGTGGCAACGGGCCTGGCCGTCACCGGGGCGGGCGGCGACATCCTGTTCGTGGAGGCCAGCGTGATGCCCGGCAAGGGCGCGCTGGTGGTCACCGGCCAGCTCGGCGAGGTCATGCGCGAGTCGGTGCGCGCGGCGCTCACGTGCGTGCGCGCGCGCGGGGTGGAGCTGGGCCTGGACCTCCCCGAGGACTACTTCGGCGAGCACGACATCCACGTGCACGTGCCGGCCGGGGCAATCCCCAAGGACGGCCCGTCGGCGGGCATCACCATCGCCACCGCGCTGGTGTCGGCGCTGTCCGGCCGCACCGTGAGCGCCGACGTGGCGATGACCGGCGAGATCACCCTCATGGGCCAGGTGCTGCCCATCGGCGGCGTGCGCGACAAGGTGCTCGCCGCGCAGCGTGCCGGCATCACCAGGGTCATCATCCCCGCCGACAACGAGGACCAGTTGGAGGAGCTCTCAGATGAGGCCCGCGAGCAGGTGACCGTGGTGCTGGCGCGCGACATCGGCGACGTCATCCCGGTGGCCATCCCCGGCTGACCCGCCAGCCCTGCTCCCGCGCACGGTGCGCGCACCCCGCGCGGGAAGCACGTGCCCTCTGGACGGTTTCGCCACCTACGGCAGGGCGGCCATCCCTGCGGCGCCGATGATGATCATGATGACGCCCCATGAGGCCGCCGCGAACACGGTGCGCCATTCCTGCTGCCCATTGGCTGACCTGATCGCCTTGTAGATACCGACCGCCGCCATGTAGAAGCCGTTCACGAGGAATGCCGCGGCATAGGCGGCGAGTCCCCACGAGAACAGCACGGCGAGGATCGCGAAGAGGCCCCAGGCGAGGTTGGCCAGGCCGACCTCGATCTGGAACGGGTTGGTTGTGCCGGTGTCCCAGCCCATGCGCAGGGCGTCGCCCCGATGCAGGACCGAGTGGCGCACCCACGAGAGGATCCCCGAGATGCCCACCGCCAGGAAGCATGGCCAGCGCAGGTCCGGATTCGCTGTGAAGGCCACGCCCATGCCCCAGACCACGCCCGCGGTGCCCGATGCGTAGGTGAGGCCCATGAGGACCCCTGAAGCGCGTTTCTGGTCCACCTGTCGACTCCAGTGACGATTACACCCGCCTGCGCGCGGACAGACATCCAGGAGCGGCCCGCGCGAAGGTTTGCCGTCCGATTCGCCGCGGGCTGCCGCTTCCCTGCTACCCGCGACGACGGACCCGGTACGATCGCCGACGTTCCCCGCAAAGACGCGAATCCGCAGGAGTAACCATGGCTCTCGAGATCGGCACCGAGGCACCCGACTTCACCCTGTCCGACAGCAACGGCGACGAGGTGACCCTCTCGCAGTTCCGCGGCCAGCCCGTGTACCTCAACTTCTACCCCGTCGCCTTCTCGCCGGTGTGCAGCGACTGGTTCACGGCGATCGCGGCCGACGGCACGCCCTACGAGGGCGCCGTGGTCATCGGCGTGAGCATCGACAGCAAGTGGACCCTCGCGGCCTTCAAGGAGCAGATGAAGGCCAACAACGTGCACTTCCTCGCCGACTTCCACCCGAAGGGCGCGGTCGCGCAGGCGTACGACGTCTACCTCGACCAGGCCGGGATCTCCGGCCGCTGCACCTACGTCATCGACGCCAACGGCGTGATCGTCGACGTCGACCAGGTGCAGCCGCTTGAGACCCCGGACGCCGACCGCCTCATCGCGTCGCTGGC
>Ga0222713_10002175_pt1 | contig 21120 bp, 14 predicted proteins | sample C33_649DmetaG_FD_165061 | JGI IMG/M metagenome (GOLD analysis project Ga0222713, IMG submission 165061) | Estuarine water microbial communities from San Francisco Bay, California, United States - C33_649D | ecosystem: Environmental > Aquatic > Marine > Unclassified | place: USA: California...
CCAAAAGGCATAAATCGTCTCCCCTTTGCGCGCGGTCGATGGATCTTCCGGGGTCGCGACATGTTTGTGGTGGCCCCAGTTGTGGTCAATAAAGAATTGTCCGTACAAGGTGCTCACCAATAGGGCTTGAGCGATGGTTTGGAAATGCTTCTGAGGGCGATGGCCCAACTCATGGGCGACATTGATGGCCAGAGCACCCGACGAAACCCCGTAAGCCGAGATATGCCCCACCAAGGAAAGGTAGTCCTGCCGAGCGATGTCTTCCGGCGTCGTGATCACGAGCCAATACAGCGCCGCAGCCTGAGCGGGAACCGTCAAGAGCAGGATGGCATCAAACCAGCCGGATTGTTGCCAGCGCTCCCGTTCTTCTTCCGAAGCATTATTCGCTTTGGGGGGCAGAAGAATTTCCAGTATGGGAATAAACCCGAATGCATACGCCAGTGCCGCAAAAGAGCCCCAGCCCGTGGTGTGCATGGCAAAGGCCACTGAAGCCGTCAGCGTGAAGGCAAGGATATAGCGGAGATAGGACCACATAATTTCAGCTTTAAGACTGAAAATTAGGGAGTTCTCCGATAACATTCAAAACCTCCATGCGAATGAACATCTCCTCGGAATACCATTGGTGTTTTCGCGTTTTCTGCACCATCGGGGCATGTTGGCGGCTTCGGTAGGCAAATGCGTCGAGTTCGTCCGCGGAATTCCACACACTCATGGTGGCCTGTTCCACCAAGGGATACTCTCCCACCCCTTTGGCATAACGGAGGCCCGGTTGGTCTTGCACACCGCGTGAGGCTCTGGGCACATTCCACCAAAAACGCAAGGCTTGTTTTCGGGCGATACTGGCTCGAGTAAGCACGGCGACAGAGCCTGCTGTGCGCACCCCTGCTTCAGGGAATGCAAAGGGCTGCTGGCCATTCCACGTTCCATGGCCGCGCAGAGGCCGCGCTTCCCACCCATACACGGACGTGGCATAGCCGAGTAGGTCTTGGAACATCGGGTCATTCGACCAGAAAGCTTCGGCCGATTCGGGGTTCTCCCACACGGTGAACCAGGCATACGTGCCCCAATCAGGCCAAATTGAAAATCCTTGACCGGCTCCACTTCCGAGCATCTTGCCAAAGCACAGGCCAGGAGCGGCCATCCCCTGCCTAAGAGAAATGCCCATGGCCCCAAAGGCGCGCCAGCGTGCGCGCCATCCGGAGAATGTCATGAAACGAACGGAAATATGGGTACCCAAGGCGGTCATTCGGTCAAAATGTCAGTTAGTCTTCTATGGAACGGCCGTGGCATACCGCTTGTTTAGAGGATAGTCCATAAAACTAAATCAAAGCACCATGGCAACTGGAAAAATCAACGTTTCGGCGGACAATATTTTCCCCATCATTAAAAAGTTCCTCTATAGTGATCACGAAATCTTCTTGCGGGAACTGATTTCCAATGCGGTAGACGCGACCAACAAGCTCAAGACCCTCTCCAATTTAGGCGAGTTTAAGGGGGAGCTCGGCGACCTGACCATTCAGGTGCACATTGACAAGAAAAAGAAGCAACTGCGTATCGTGGACCGCGGAATTGGCATGACCCACGATGAGGTTCAGAAGTACATCAACGATGTAGCCTTTTCAGGCGCAGAAGAGTTTGTGAAGCAGTACGAAGGCAAGGTCGAAAAAGGCGCCATGATTGGCCATTTTGGACTGGGCTTTTACTCCAGCTTCATGGTGTCCAGCCAAGTCGAAATCAAAACGCGCTCTTGGAAATCAAGTGACGACAAAGAAGGTGCGCATTGGTCCTGTGATGGGTCTCCCGAGTTTGAATTGAAGGGCTGCACGAAAAAAGACCGGGGTACCGAGATCATCTTGCACATCGACAGCGAGAGCGAGGACTTTTTGGAGGAGTTCAAAATCAAGGAGCTCCTGAAGAAATATGCGCGCTTTATGAGCATACCCATCCAGTGCGGGGAGAAAGAAGAGCGCGTCAATGTGGCGGCAGAAGGCGAAGAAGCCAAGTACGAAACCGTCAAAAAGGCGGACATCATCAATGAAACAGAACCCGCTTGGACGAAGAAACCCAGCGAGTTGAGCGGCGAAGACTACAACAAGTTCTACAAGGCGCTTTACCCCTACACCTTTGAAGATCCCCTCTTCCACATTCACATCAATGTGGACTATCCCTTTGATCTCACGGGTATTTTGTTCTTCCCCAAGATTAAGCCCAACATGGAGCTGCAGAAGAACAAGATTCAGCTCTACCAGAGCCAGGTGTTCATTACGGACAATGTGGAAGGCATCGTGCCCGACTTTTTGACGCTCCTCCACGGCGTCATCGATTCGAAGGATATTCCATTGAACGTATCGCGCTCCTACTTGCAGGCCGACGGCAACGTGAAGAAAATCAGCGGACACATCACGAAGAAAGTGGCGGACAAACTCGAGGAAATGTTCAAGGCAGACCGGGCGGACTTTGAGGCCAAGTGGAAGGACATTTCCGTCATCATCGAATACGGTATGGTGACCGAGGAGAAATTCTACGAACGGGCAAAAAAATTCAACCTCTTTAAATCCGTCATCGATGACTCCTGCTACACCATGGAGGAGTACGTGGAGAAGATTTCGGCCCTTCAAACGGATAAAGACGGACAGCGTGTCATCCTGTATGCTTCCAATGCCGATGCCCAGCACAGCTACATTCAGAAGGCCAAAGCCGAAGGCTATGATGTGATTCTACTCGAGTCGCCTATCGCAGGACACAGCATCCAGAAGTTTGAAGGCAGCGAAGAGAAAGTTCGCTTCGCTCGGGTGGACAGCGATTTGCTCGACAAACTCATCCCCAAAGGCGATGAACGCACTTCGATCCTCACAGACAAGGAAGTGGAATCCTTAAAAAGCCATGTCGAGGCGGCACTCAACAGCAAAACCTACACGGTTCGAACCGAGGCCTTGGGCAGTGACGATGCCCCCATGCTCATCACCATTCCTGAATTTATGCGTCGCATGAAGGAGATGTCAGCTACGGGAGGCGGAGGCTTTATGGGTATGGGCGACTTCCCTGTTTCCTATGATTTGGTCGTGAATACAAACCATCCTCTATCGGGGAAAATCCTGCAATCCGAAGGCGAAGAGCGCGACGGTTTAATTGCGCACGCCAAAGATTTGGCCCTGCTCCAACAGAACTTGTTGCAAGGCGAAGCGTTAACCACTTTTGTCAACCGCGCAATGGAGCGTTTGGTATAACTTAGACCCCTTATGAAGAAGATTTTAACCTCCCTGGCCGTTCTGGCCACCATCGCTGCAGGCGCTCAAGATTTGCCTCAGCCCTCCCCCTCAACCCATCTCGAACAGCGCGTTGGCTTGACGGATATCACGTTGGACTACTCCCGTCCGAGCGTGAATGGACGTGTCATTTTTGGCGATTTGGTCCCCTTTGGAAGCCACTGGCGTGCTGGAGCAAACCAGAACACCAAGGTGACCTTCTCCAAGCCCGTCACCATTGCTGGAACTGATGTGGCTGCTGGGACATACAGCCTATCCATGATCCCGAACAAGGGCACCTGGACGGTCATATTGAATACGAAAACGGACATGTGGGGCGTCGATGGCTACAGCCAGGAGCAAGATGTGCTTCGCGTGGAGGTCACTCCGCAAGCGATTGCCCCAGTCGAAACCATGCGCATGAGCCTCGAAAACATTACGGTGTCGAACGCTGAGATTGTGCTCGACTGGTCGGATGTTCGCATTGCGCTGCCTGTGGAATTGAACACCATGGAACTCGCTACGGCGAATATTGATGCCGCCATTGCCGCCGAGCCGGAGAATTGGCGTGTGTACCGCAATGCGGCCAATTTCTACAACCAGAACAACATCGAGCTCGCCACGGCACTGACCTACATGGAAAAGTCCATTGCGCTCAATCCCGACAGCTGGTATAGCTACTACCTCTACGCACAGGTTTTGGCCAAAAATGACCGCAAGAAGGAAGCCAAAAAGGCCGCCAGCAAGGCCCTTGAAATGGGGCGTGCCGAATCGGCAAAGAACAACGCTCCGTTCAACTACGCCGACACCATCAAGCGTTTTGTCTCTGACTTATAACGAGTTAACTTAATGACTTTAGAAACCCGGCCTCGCGCCGGGTTTTTTGTTGAACCTTTCTGCCCAAAAAGCGTTAAAACCGCAGCAAACCTTAAACAAAATGCGCAAACTCTACTTCTTCCTCCTCGTAACTGCGTCGTGGGTCATTCAAGCCCAGGTCATTCGCGGCACGGTCGTCGATGACGCCAGCAACGACCCCATTCCAGGGGCTGTCGTCACGATTCAAGGCAGCCCAATTCAAAGTGTCACAGACTTTGACGGAAATTTTGAACTCCGCGGCATGGTGCCCGGGCTCTACAACGTAGCCGTCGGATTCATTGGCTATGAAGGCAAGACGCAGTTTGAAGTGCAGGTCACCCAAGCCAAGCCAGCCATCGTAAACTTCCGCTTGCGAGAGGCCCTGCAGGTTTTGGACGAAGTGGTTATTAGCACCCAACAGCAGTTTAAGCAAGAAGCTCAGTCTCCGGTCAGTGTTCAGAGCATTGGCATCAACGAAATTCAGCGCAATCCCGGGGGCAACCAAGACATTTCAAAGGTGATTCAATCCCTTCCCGGCGTAGCCTCTGGCGTAGCTTTTCGAAATGACCTCATCATCCGTGGTGGCGGTCCCAACGAGAACCGTTTTTTCTTGGACGGCATTGAAATACCAGCCATTAACCACTTTGCCACCCAAGGCGCTTCGGGCGGTCCGGTAGGGATGATCAATGTGAACTTCATTCGTGACGTGGATTTCTACACGTCTGCGTTTGCGGCCCAGCGAGGCAATAGTTTGAGTTCCATCATGGAAATCAACCTAAAGGATGGACGCACGGACAAGACGGGCGGTATTTTCCAAGTGGGGGCATCGGAAGTGGGCCTCACTTTGGATGGTCCCATCAACAAGAAAACCACGTACCTCGCCTCCATCCGACGCAGTTACTTGCAATTTCTCTTCAAGGCCATTGGCCTTCCCTTCTTGCCGACCTACAACGACTATCAATTCAAGGTCAAGCACAACTTCAACCGCAACAACCAACTGACCATTTTGAGCTTGGGTGCCTACGACGTGAGCGTGCTCAATACGGACCAAAATGAAACGCCGGAACAGCGCTACATCTTGAACTACCTGCCGGAATACGATCAGTGGAACTACAGCATTGGCGCCAAGTACACCCACTTCGGTCCTGGCGGCATCACGAATATCGTTTTGAGCCGTTTTATGCTCAACAACGAATCGTACAAGTTTGAGAACAACAACCGCGATTTGGATCAACTCCTGAACTATGCCTCCCAGGAAATTGAGAACAAATTCCGGTTGGAGCACCAAGTGAAGAAGAGCCGTTGGGAATCCATGGTGGGTTTTGGCTTGGAACAGGCGAAATACAATACCCAAACCCTAGACAAGCGCTTGCCTGGTGGCTTTATCTTGGATTATTCCACCGACGCCATCTATTACAAAGCCAACGCCTTTGCCAATTGGGTAGGACGCTTTGCCGACGACCGCCTAAAGGTCTCGCTGGGCTTGCGCACGGACATGGTTGATTTCAACGAAAGCACGCGCAACCCCTTGAATCAATTGTCTCCACGTATAGCCCTTTCGTACAACCTGAATGAGAATTGGACCTTAGACGGCAACTACGGCCGCTACTTCCAACTCCCCCCCTACACGGCCTTAGGGTATGTAGGAACGGACGGAGACAATTCAGACTTGACCTTCATTCAAGCCGAGCACTTCGTTGCCGGAACCACGCAATACTGGCCGTGGAATGCGAAAACCTCCGTAGAAGGTTTCTACAAGCGTTACAGCAACTACCCCTTCTTGCTTCGCGATTCCATCTCCTTGGCAACCGTGGGTGGGGATTTTGGGGTCATTGGCAACCAGTTGGCGACGGCATCATCCGATGGGCGCGCCTATGGACTCGAGTTAACCTACCAACAGAAGCTCTACAAGGGCCTATTTGGCATCGCGGCGATCACCTTGGTGCGCTCCGAATTCCAAGACATCCAAGGCGACTACGTGCCTTCCTCCTGGGACAACGGATTGATTGCCACGTTCACCTTTGGCAAGCGCTTTGGCAAGAACTACGAAATTGGTGTTCAATACCAACACCTGGGCGGCGCTCCTTACACGCCCTTTGATTTAGAGAAGACGGCCACCATCTACAATTGGGACGTGTTGGGCCGCGGCATTCCCAATTACAGTCTGCTCAACACCGAACGCTTGGGCGAGTTTGACCGTCTGAATGTCCGAATTGATAAAAAGTGGTTCCTGAAGAAAGTCAATATTGACCTATACTTTGACCTGCAGAACGCCCTGGCCTATAAAGTGGCTGGACCTGATTTTATCGATGTGGTGCGGGACGGAGACGGCAATCCCGTCATCAATCCGGACAAGCCTTGGCAGTACCAAACAACCACATTGCCCAACGTGAACGGCGGCACCGTCCTCCCCAGCGTCGGCTTCATTTTTGAGTTCTAAGGAGCTTCTTTACCAAGATAAAAGGCGCCTAATGGGCGCCTTTTTTCGTAGGCTTTTTGGTTTTCTTGGCAGGTGCCGCGGAAGGATGCAACAGGGCTGGCAAGGGAATAGGCTTCATACTGTAGAGAAGGTAGCGGCTCCGAATCTGTTTGAAGGCCTCGAGGTCCGGCTGCCATGAAGCTTGGATTTCTTGGACGCTTTGGCCCGCCTCTAAGGCATCTTCCAGCGACGTTCCTCCCGCCAGCTTATCCATGAAGGAGGTAAAGAAGGGCCTTGCCGTATCCCGTCCCTGCGCGGCATAGGCGTGGTAGATATCGTGGAGGTAATTCAGCTGCAGTCCCTGCTCTGGGTGAATGGGCATGGTGCGCAAATCCCATCCATGGCAGGTATCCGATTGAAATTTGGGAGAACTAGCGCCCGCATTGGGCATCGGCACAAAGGCGAATCCTGTTGCATCGATCCAAGGTGCACCGAGCCACTCAAAGGGTGCTTCCGTTCCCCGGCCTACGCTCACCGGCGCGGCTTCAAAAAAACAGAGCGAGGGATAGAGGGCAATGGCATGCGCATTGGGCAAGTTGGGCGAAGGGGGAGCTTCATCGGGGAATGAAACGGGCTCCCGGTGGTAGTCTACGCAGGGAATGACCCGGAGCTGAAGGGAATCGGCTCCTCGGATCCAGCCTTCGCCGTGAACCATTTGGGCATACTCCCCCATCGTCATCCCATACAGGACGGGCACAGGATGTAGGCCCACGAAGCTGGTGTAGGCGGTATCGAGCACAGGACCATCCACGACGTTAGCAAAGGGATTGGGCCGGTCGAGCACAATCAGAGGCTTCTTGAATTCGGCACAGGCTTCCATCACATAGGTCAGCGTACTGATGTACGTGTAAAAGCGTACCCCCACATCTTGCAGGTCAAAAAGCACAACGTCCACATCGGCCAAGTCCTCCGCCGTGGGCTTTTTGTGCGACCCATAGAGCGAGACCATGGGAATCTTCACCCCATCGACCTCTTCGTCCTCTACGTGCTCCCCGGCCGAAAAGCTGCCCGTGAAACCGTGCTCGGGTGAGAAGATCTTCACCACGTTGAGATGGAGCTTCCGTGCGCGCTCAACAGTATTGACCAAGCGCTTTTTCTTGGGATCGTAGTTCAAGCTTGCGGCGTGGGCCACCAAGGCATAGCGCAATGTATCCGGGGATTCTTGGAGAACTTCCATCTGCAGCGCACCCGTATGTTCCGCCCCTTTCAAATACGGCGTATAGTCTTGACTTTGGGCCGAGATGGGCAAGAAAAAATAAAAGACGATGCCTACGGCTCCGACGAGCCAAGTATCTTTACGCTGCATGGGTTCAAGATGGCGATTTTTCTCGATATGGCTAGGCTGGCAATGGGGCCGTCGAAGCACTCGGGCTTCCGTTTCGAACGTATTGGCGTCCACCGTCATTGGCGCCGGAATTTGCACGGTCCTTTTGGGGATATCCACTGGTCGCGGCTTGCAAGAAGCCATCGATCACAAGGTGGCCACCTTTCATGGGGACCTCCAAGTACGCGGGTATCAACAAGCCCTGAGTGCCGATGCCGACGCCTTGCCCATGAGCGATGCAGATGTCATCCGGATGCAATCTACCCCGCATGGTCAATCAGGCGCATGGCACAGTGCCTGCTTTAAGGCCGGCATGGCCACGACCCATTCCCAGATGCTTGGCGCCCAACTTATGGGCCTTTCTTCGCTCCCAGAACGGGTTTCAAAATCTTTGGTGGCGGGACGCCTTCCCGCATGGCCATCCAACGAAGTGTGCCTCTCGCGCGAAATGGCGCGTCAATTGCGGCTCGATGTGGACAGCACCTTCGAAATGTACTTTTCCCGAGATCCAGCTTCCTTGCCCACTTTGCGCTACTACCGCGTGGCAGGCCTCTATGAAACAGGGCTCTTCGAGTGGGACGAACGCATCATTTTTGTGGATGAACGGCAAGTTCAAAAACTGAACCGCTGGACGTCGGAACAGCACCAAGCCTGGCTGTTCTACGGCGCCACGGAAGCGAGCGACATGGATGCCTTGCGCGCACTCCTCCCTTTGGAATGCGATGTGTATTCGCCACGTCAGGATTTCCCGCAATTGTACCAATGGTTAGATTTGTTCGACACGAACACCTGGATATTGGGGATTATTCTCACCTTGGTCGCCGCCTTCAACGCCTCCGTGGTCGTTTTTATCCGAGTCATTGAGCGGCGCAAAGCCGTCGCCATTCTCCGGGCGATGGGACTTTCTACGGGTCGCTTGACCCAAGCCATGCTTGCCCTTTTTAGCCAATCCGTTTTGAAAGGCATGCTGGGCGGGAATCTTTTGGCCTTGGGACTGCTCTGGGTGCAGTGGAGCAGCCAAATTCTACCACTGGATCCCCAAACCTATTACGTCGACCATGTCCCGGTTTCCTGGGACTGGAGCGGGTTTCTCTTGGCTAATCTCTTCATAATCACAGCAGTTTTAGCGACCTCCGTCCTCCCAGCGAAAATTTTATCAAAATTCCACCCTTCACAGGTTTTGCGAATGGCCTAAGCGGTATATATTTGCACCCTTCCTTGGAAGAACCAACACTGGTGCGGTAGTTCAGTTGGTTAGAATATCGGCCTGTCACGCCGAGGGTCGCGGGTTCGAGTCCCGTCCGCACCGCAAAAAGCCTGCTTCCGAGCGGGCTTTTTTGTTTTCAAACCATTCTTGGGCGTACATTCTCATCATGAAATCTAAACTTGGACCCAGCCTCCTCGTGGTAGGCTACCTTTTGATCCTCACGTCCGATATTTTCTTCATGAACCACCTTATGGGCGCCCGAATCGTCTACTGGTCGGGCTTTACGCTTTCTATGCTGGGAGGAGCCTTGACTCTGTTCCAGTGGTTCCGAGGGTCCAAGAACTAGTCAGCCTCCGCATTCCCCCACCGTCCAGGACTCCACACCGGCACAACCTGCTTCGCAGTCATTGCCATAGGTTTTCCCATCGCATCCACACACAGGATCGTAGACGGCTGGACAAATGCACTCTGCACGGGGGTTTCCGGGCGGACATGGCGCGGTTTCGCACGCACTCCAAACCATGGCCGTCAGAGTGAGCAACACAATGGGGTATTTTTTCATAGAAATGCGCTGATTTGTGATCTAAGTTCCATGGCTAATATAGCCGAGGCGGGTATATTTGCCTTTCACTTATTGAATCCATAGCGATGGCACTTGAAATTACAGAAAGCAACTTCCAAGACCTAGTCTTGAAATCTGATACCCCCGTACTCGTGGACTTTTGGGCCGCATGGTGTGGTCCCTGCCGCATGGTTGGACCGATTGTGGACGAGCTCGCTCAAGACTTTGAAGGCCGTGCCGTCGTTGGCAAAGTGGACGTGGATAAAGAAGGCGAAATCGCCATGCAATTTGGCATCCGCAATATCCCTACCCTCTTGATTTTCAAAAATGGCGAGGTAGTCGATAAACAAGTGGGTGTTGCACCGAAAAACGTGCTCGCGGGCAAGCTCGAGGCACAACTCTAAGGTATGGTCACTACGGCCGTGGTTCTCGCCGGAGGCAAAGGCACACGTTTGCAAAGTGCCTTTCCGGATACCGCGAAACCCATGGTTCCCTTGGCGGGAAAACCCGTCTTGCAACATTTGGTCGAAACCTACAGCGCTCAAGGAATTGAGCGCTTTTTCTTTACCATCGGCCATCTCGGGGACCAAATTCGAGCACATTTTGGCGATGGTTCGGCCTGGGGCGTGGACATCCACTACTTCGAAGAAACGACACCCCTGGGGACGGCCGGCGCACTGGCGGAGCTTCGCGGCATGCTTCCTGAAACGTTTTGGGTGATGTACGGGGATACCCTGAGTGACATTGATTTGGCCCAAATGGAGGCCTACCATGTGAGCAAACGCGCCCAGGCTACCCTCTTTGTGCATCCGAATGACCACCCATACGATTCGGATTTGGTCCAAATGAACCGAGAGGGTCGCGTGGTAGCGGTTCATGGAAAGCCGCATGCCGAAGGAATCGACTACCCCAACTGCGTCAATGCGGCATTTTACCTCATGGAAAATCGGCTCACTGGTCAGATTCCAGTGGGGGTATCCAGTGATTTCGGGCGGGATCTTTTTCCCCGCTGGGCCAGTGAGCATCGACTTTTTGCGTATGCGAGTCCAGAATACATTAAAGACATGGGCAAGCCCGAGCGGCATGCGGAAGTCGAACGCGCCGTGACCACTGGAAAGGTTTCTGCGCGCAACCTCACCCAACCGCAACGGGCCATTTTCTTGGATCGAGACGGGGTCATCAACCTCGATACGGACTTGATCAAGCATCCGGATGAAATGCAGGTTTATCCCTTCGCGGGAAAAGCCATTCGGCAAATCAACCAAAGCGATTTTATCAGCGTCGTCGTCACCAATCAGAGTGCTGTGGCACGTGGCTTGACCGACCTCGATGGCATCGATGCCATCCACGCACGCATGGACCGTCAACTGGGGGCTCAAGGAGCCTTTGTGGACGCCTTGTACTATTGTCCACACCACCCCCATGGAGGGTTTCCGGAAGAGCGTCCGGAGTATAAAATTCCCTGCAATTGCCGGAAACCCAGCCCGGGCATGCTGCTGGCCGCCGCGGACCGGTTCAATATTGATTTGAGCCAAAGCTGGATGGTGGGCGATAGCCCACGGGACATCGAAGCAGGTCGGGCAGCTGGAGTGCGTACGATTCGTGTACGCACCGGCCATGGCGCCGTTCCCGGGCCTGAGCCGGATTTTTGGGCCGATACCTTGGAAGACGCAGTGGCCCGTATCTTCACGGAAGAAACCCCGACGACGTGATCATTACTCGGACCCCTTTTCGAATTTCCTTTGTTGGCGGAGGGAGTGATTTGCCGGCCTTTTACCGCCAACATGGTGGAGCGGTCCTATCCACGACGATTGACAAGTATATGTACATTTCGTCGCATGACTACTTTGAGCCGGGTGAGATTCGAACGAAGTACTCCAAAACGGAAACCGTCGGCGCAGTGGCCGATCTTCAGCACCCCATTCTGCGCACCATCATGCAGAAATTGGGCGTACACGAAGGATTAGAGGTCAGTTCCATTGCCGATGTGCCGGCAGGAACAGGCATGGGCTCCTCCTCAAGCTTTACGGTGGGCACCTTGCACAACCTCATGGCGCGCCAAAACCGTTTGGCGGAAGTCGACAAGGCCTGGTTAGGCCACACCGCCTGCCAAGTGGAGTTAGAGGATTTGGGCGAACCCATCGGTAAGCAAGACCAGTATGCGGCGGCCTACGGGGGGCTCAACATCATTCGCTTTCTGCCCAACGATGAGGTGGAAGTTCAAGCGCTCGCACTTTCCCACCCGCTTCAAGGGGACTTTTGTCAACACCTGAAGCTCTATTATTTGGGTAACCAGCGCAGCGCCAGTGCCATTCTTGCGGAACAGAGCCAAAAAAGCAGTGAAGCCGACAAGGTGGCCGCCCTCAAAACGATGGTCAGCTTCGTGGACCCCTTTGCCGCCTCCCTGATTGCCGGTAACTGGAGTGACCTCGGCGCACATTTGCACGAAAATTGGAAGCTTAAGCAATCGCTAGCCTCCGGCATTAGCAATCCGCGCATCCAAGAGGCCTACGAGGCCGGCTTGGCCGCAGGTGCTTGGGGCGGAAAGCTTTTGGGTGCCGGTGGTGGTGGATTTATGCTTTTCCTTGCTCCGCCCTCGGCCCATGCCGCCTTGGACGCCGCCATGAACGACTGCCGCCCCTTCCCCTTCCAACTGGACACGGAAGGCTCGAAAGTCATCTTTAACGGTTGATAAAAGACCCTACCTTTATCTCATGACTGCATCAGAATACCGCCAACTGCTGACCGATACGCTCAACCGTCTCGATATGGCTGCCGTGGACGCGATGGTTGAGTGCTTTGCCGACGCGCATGCGCGCGGCGCAACCATCTTCACGATGGGCAACGGCGGTTCGGGCGCTTCCGCAAGTCACGCTGCGGGCGATTTTTTAAAAGGCGCTTCGTACGGCTTGGACCAGCGCTTTAAAATGGTTTGCCTCAACGACAACCTGCCCTCCATGATGGCCATTGCCAACGACATTGGATGGGAGGACATCTTTGTCGAGCCCTTAAAGAACTTTATACAACCCGGCGATGTCGTGATTGGCATCAGTGGATCGGGTAATTCCAAAAACGTCCTCAAGGCGGTGGACTACGCCAAGTCCAAGGGGGCCACCGTCATCGGCATGACCGGCTTTAAAGGGGGGCAACTGCGCGAAGCCGCCGACATTTCCATCCACTCGGATGCCATGGATATGGAAGTCGCGGAAGACGTGCATATGGCCGTGTTCAATATGGTCAAAAAAGTCATGATGGCCCGTCTCATGGGCGATACGCCAAGCATGGGAGGCACGTATGACGCCCGCGTTCAATAATCTGTTCGAATTCTAGCCTTAGGGCTTGGCCACCCGTTGATGAAGGCCCTGAAGGGTCTGCAGGCATTGGGTGTGGATGCGTTCTATGATCTCCCCAGCGGTGGGCAAATCCAAAATCTGTTGGGCCACCTGGCCGATTTCTAGTTCGCCCTCCAGAAGGTCACCCTCAAACATCCCTCGCTTGGCTCGGCCTCGTCCAAGAAGCGCGGCCAACTGCGCGGCATCCGCACCCTGTGCATAGGCCGCTTGAATTTCCTGATAGAAGGCATTTTTAAGCAAGCGAACGGGTGCCAATTCCTTTAAAGTCAATTGCGTGGATCCCTCTTGTGCAGCCAATATCTCCGCTTTAAACGCAGGGTGCGCCGACGATTCAACCGTAGCCGCAAAACGGCTCCCTAATTGCACGGCATCAGCCCCCAAAGCCAAGGCTGCAGCCATCCCCCGACCATCTGCTATGCCACCTGCCGCGACCACAGGAATCGTGACCGCATCGCATACCGCGGGAATAAGCACCAGGGTGGTGGTTTCTTCTCGGCCATTGTGGCCGCCCGCTTCAAACCCTTCAGCAATCACCGCATCGACGCCTGCTTCTTGGGATTTCCTGGCGAAGGCCGCCGAAGAAACAACATGCATCACCGTCACCCCCGCTTCTTTGAACCGCTGGGTGTAGGTCCTGGGAGATCCCGCACTGGTAATGACAATGGGGACCTTGAAATCTAAGCAGGTTTGTACATGGGCCTCCATGTCGGGATACAGGAGGGGTAAATTCACCGCAAAGGGTTTATCCGTGGCTGCTTTCAATTTGGCGAGATGTTCGCGAAGCACCTCCGGATACATGCTCCCGGCTCCAAGCGTTCCCAAGCCACCTGCGTTGGAGACGGCGGCAGCCAGGCGCCAGCCTGAACACCAAATCATGCCCCCTTGAATGATGGGGTGTTCAATACCCAGCAAATGGGTGATGGGCGTTTTTAAACTCAAAACGCGGGAACTTTGAGGACTTCCTCTTCCTCGCCCACGAGGTGAAGAAGCGTTATGCCTGGGTAGGACCGAAGTTCGATGGCACCCAGACCCGGCTCCAAATCGAACGTCTCCAGCAGGCGTCCCGTGCCGTCATAGCGGTACAGGCGAACGGCTCCCGTCGGGCGAAGTCGGCGCAGTAAATAAGCTGAACCAGAAGGCTGCAACGTCCACGTAGGGACCTGCTGAGCTTCTTCCAATCCCATGGCAGTGAGGGCCGCCGAAAAATTAGGAATGCCCCAGCCCAGGAGCGTGTCGGGCTTGCTCGCTTGGCTAGCGTTTTGCCGTACGGCGTCCAAGATGCCTTGAATGTCGTAGGTGCTCTGGTTCGCTTTCACCGCTTGGAGCAAGCAGGCCATGGCGCCACAGGTGATGGGCGAGGCGAAACTCGTTCCGCTTCCCGTTCCCACTTGGCCACTGCTCTTCATAATCGTTGCGGACACCCCACGCGCACCCAAATCGGGTTTGATCCGTCCATCCGCTGTGGGACCCTGGCTCGAGAAGCTGCCCCGCAAGTCCATGCCGTCCACGGCACCAATGGAGAGAATGGAATCGGCATCCGCGGGGCATGAAATGTACTTCCAGCTTGAGGCTCCTTCATTTCCTGCCGCCACGACCACAATCATGCCGGTGCGGGCTGCGGCCGTAGCCGCACGAGAAATAACGGTCGTTTTGCCATCGAGGTCCGCATAACTATGATCCCCGATGCCATTGTCAAAGGTGGTATAGCCCAAAGAGGTGTTGATGACATCCACCCCTAAAGAATCCGCCCATTCGGAGGCCACCACCCAATTGTCTTCCTCCACGAGGGTTTCGGAGAGTTCGTCTTCTGTCCGAAACAAGAAGTAGTTGGCCTCGGGAGCCGTGCCCACAAAGGTTCCATCCAGGTCTGCACATATCGTACTCAGTACCGACATGCCGTGGCTGCCTACCTGAAAAACATTGGTGTCATTGTCGATAAAGTCATGCGTCAAAACGATGCGCCCTTGGCTCCAGGCTCCCTGAAAAGCGGAATGCACATCGGTCCCCGTAAACCCGCCATCCATAAGGGCAATGTTGATCCCCGCGCCCGCATACCCTGCGTTGTGCAAGGGAATGAGATTGATCTGGTTGACTTGATCCAGACTTTGGCCATAGTTGTAGGATTGAACCCCTTCTTCTGGATGACTCGGCGGGGCTGAATTGGGGTGAATTTCTGCCACGGTTTGGGTGAGTTTTGCCACGGGTTGGATGTGAAGGACCCCTGGAAGGCTTCGCAACGCCTCCAACTGGGTGGGCGTGGCGACCACGGATACTGCCCGCAACCAACGCGAGGTTCGATAAATCTCCGCGCCCGTTGCACGCACCTCGGTCAAGGCCGCCGTGGACAAGGGATAATCCGTTGCGCGGATGGGAATGTTTTGTCGCAAACGACGCTCCACGGCCGCAGGTGTCAAGGAGGCTTGCCCGCGCTGAGGGGACCAGGTGGGTCCTTCAAATGCCGCCTCATGGATAAACACCCAGTGCCGGGTAGTTGGAGCCGTTTGACCCCAAGCCATCAAAGCGCTAAGGCCTGCAAGAAAGAAGAAGGTTTTTTTCATGTTATGCATAGATAATTCCAGAACCAATGAGTTCATCGCCCACATACCAAGCCGCGAATTGGCCCGGAGCGACAGATTTAAACGGCGCGGTGGGCACCAAAGCTAGGCCGCTCTCCTCTGCGGTCAATCGGGCGGGCACGAGAGCCTGCCGGTAGCGAATTCGGGCCAACACCTCAAGGCTTTCCCCAGGCTGGAGTGCCAAATCAGGTCTTACCCAATGGACTTCCCCTGGCATCATCCATACACAAGGGCGGTAGAGCCCAGGATGGTCCTCCCCTTGCCCCACGTAGACGATGTTTTCAGCTACGTCCGTCGCCAAGACAAAGAGAGGCAAAGGCTTCCCTCCTACCAATAAGCCTTTGCGCTGGCCCACTGTGAAGAAATGCGCACCAGGGTGGCTTCCTACCACGGTGCCATGATCGGCCTTCAGGGGCCAAGGCTGGCCACAACTTGGTGCTTTAAAAACGTCCGAATCTCGCGAAACCTCAATGATTTGGCCGGTTTGGATGGAAAGTTGCTGCTGCAAAAAGTCAGGTAGACGCACTTTCCCAATAAAACATAAGCCCTGCGAATCCTTTTTCTCCGCGGTGACTAAGCCCGCTTCTTTCGCGATACGACGAACCTCTGGTTTCGGAAGGTGGCCAATGGGGAACAGGGCTTTGGAGAGTTGTGTTTGATTGAGCTGACAGAGAAAATAGCTTTGATCCTTGTTTCCATCGGCACCCGCTAAGAGGTGATGCATGCCGTCCTCGGAAGTGGTTTTTTGGGCATAATGCCCCGTCGCCACATAGTCTGCACCCAGCGAGAGGGCAGCCTCCAAGAAGAGATCGAATTTAATTTCTCGGTTGCATAGCACATCTGGATTGGGCGTTCGGCCTGCTTGGTACTCGGCAAACATGTAGTCGACAATGCGGGTTTTATAGGCCGAACTGAGATCCAAGACTTGAAAAGGGATGCCTAATTTTTCCGCGACGAGCAAGGCGTCGTTCGAGTCTTCAATCCAAGGACATTCCGCTTCCAGCGTGGGACTTTCGTCCGTCCAATTGCGCATGAACAAGCCAATGACTTCATGCCCAGACTGCTGAAGTAGGTGCGCTGCCACGGATGAATCCACCCCACCCGAGAGACCCACAACCACCCGTGCCATCAGTATTCGACCTCTTTGGTGATACGGCCCTCGTGGTACCAGGTGCCCTTCGAAGCTTTGCCCTCAGAAAACTCGAGCCATTTGCCCTCTCGCAAGCCCAGTTGATACTCCCCACGAAGCGCGATGCGTCCGGTTTCATCGTACTCCACCCACAGCCCATGAGGAAGATCATCTTGGTATTCGGCACTACGCAACTTGTCCCCTGTTTCGGTAAACCGTATCCACGTACCGGTTTTGGCATCTGCGCGCATCGTGCCCGTTTCAACCACCTTCCCATTGGGATAAAATGTTTGGTACACGCCATCTAGAGCGCCGCCTGCGTAGGTTTCTATATTCAGAAGTTTTCCATTCAAATCATACACCCGCCAGGTGCTATCCTTGACGCCAGGAGCGCTGTATTTGCCCTCTGCGATGCGGACATTGTTTTCGGCATATTCCTGCACATAGCAAACCTGGGTGTGGCCTCGAAAAACCATCACGGCGCGCTTGGTTCCATTCGGGTGGTAGTGGGTAAAGGTGCCCACGGGGATTCCACGATCAAAGGTCCCCTCATACCGGAGCACCGTACTCCCTTCATAGCGCACTTTCCACGGACCGTGTTTCTTGCCGTCTAGTGTTTGGTTTTGAGCCCAAGCCTGCATCCCTCCCAGCAAAACCAAGAGAGTCAGAAAAATGCGCCAAGGTGCTGTCTTCATGCTGTTTCCGTTTTCACTGCCGCATGGAAATGCGACAAACTATCTAATTCCTCCAGCAAATGTCGGTCGACTCCCGTGGACCAATCCCGGCTGGGCATTTTGATCTGTGTACGAGTGACGGGATCCATGACGTGGAAGATGACTCGATTTTTCCCGGGATATTTTTTCAGGATGCCGGCCAGTTCAGCCCATCGTTCGGGCTGTACATCCTCGACGGCTGCAAAAAGGCTCAGTGAACGCGCTTCCCGTTCAAAAAGCTCATGCAGTAAATAGATCTTGGATATGTCCGCAAACATCCGGGCATTGGCATCGTCACGGGCCCATGATTGTTTTTGGACCCGGCCGCGAACAAGCACCATCAAATCATTGACAAAGAAGGATCGAAAATCCAAAAAAGACTGACCAAAGAGTACGAACTCGCGGCTTCCTTCGTGGTCTTCCAACGTGAATGACCCCATTTCCTTGCCCGTGCGCGTGGTTCGAAGGTTGACGTTGGAGATCAAGCCCGCCACCGCAAAGTCCCGGCTACCAGCCCCTTGCACAAACGCATCGAGGTCTTCCAGTTCGCTCACCCGGTTCTTCGCGAAGGTTTTGATTTCGTAGCGGTAGGTATCCAGCGGATGGGCACTGAGGTAGATGCCGTTGACATCCTTTTCGCGTTTGAGCAACTCCATCGTGTTCCATTCGGGCACTTCCGGCAGCTCGGGTTCGGGAATGTCCACCCCACTCTCCTCTCCAAAGAGGGAAACTTGGGCCGAATTCTCTTGATCCTGGAAGCCCTGGCCGTATCGGCGCACTTTTTCCAAGAAATTCTTCCCATCGCCCTGCTCGTCTGCAAAGAGCAATGCTCGATGCATACCTGGAAAACTGTCAAAGCCCCCACCGAGCGCCAAGGCTTCCCACGTGCCTTTGTTGACCACACGGAGATCGACGCGGCGGGCCATGTCAAAGACCGATTCATAGGGTCCTTTTTCTTGGCGGTCTTGAAGTAGAAATTCGACGGCACTGCCTCCCACGCCGCGCATGCCTAAGAGGCCAAAGCGAACAGCCCCCTGCTCATTAACCGTGAAGGTTGCATCGGACTCATTGACGTCCGGGCCCAACACATCCAACTTCATCCGCTTGCACTCCTCCATAAAGAAGCTCACCTGCTTGATGTCGTTCATGTTATTGGATAGCACAGCGGCCATGTATTCTGCCGGGTAATGCGCCTTGAGGTAGGCCGTCTGGTAGGCAATCCAGGCGTAGCACGTAGAATGCGATTTATTGAAGGCATAGGATGCAAAGGCTTCCCAATCTTTCCAAATTTTCTCAAGGATGGCCGCATCGTGACCACGCTCTGCGCCCCCCGCGACAAACTTGGGCTTCATTTTATCCAGGACGTCGCGCAACTTTTTACCCATGGCCTTCCGGAGCACGTCCGCCTCGCCCTTGGTAAAGCCTGCGAGCTTCTGGGAGAGCAACATGACTTGCTCTTGGTACACGGTAATACCGTAGGTCTCTTGGAGATTTTCCTCCATGTCGGCCAAATCATACGTGATCTGCTCTACTCCATGCTTCCGCCGAATGAAAGAAGGAATGTATTCCAGGGGTCCTGGACGGTAGAGCGCGTTCATGGCAATCAAATCCCCAAAGACCGTGGGTTTCAAGTCCTTGAGGTGTTTTTGCATGCCGGGCGATTCGTACTGGAAGATGCCGACTGTTTCGCCACGTTGGAAGAGCTCATAGGTCCGCGTGTCGTCCATGGGAATGGCCTCCATATCGAGTTCGACTCCGTGACGTTTTTTAACGAGGGCGACCGCATCCTTGATCAAGGTCAGGGTCTTGAGACCCAAAAAGTCCATTTTTAACAGTCCCGCTGACTCGACCACGGCGTTGTCAAACTGCGTGCACCACATTTCGCTGTCTTTGGCGGTCGCCACAGGAATCAACTCCCGAATGTCCGTGGGGGTGATGATGACGCCGCAGGCGTGGATACCCGTGTTGCGGAGCGAGCCCTCGAGGACCTTGGCTTTGGTCAAGGTTTCGCCAGAGGCATCTTTTTGAGCCATCATCGTCCGCAAGGCTTGGGCTTTCTCATAGTCCTCCCCACGGAATTGCTCGCGCAAGGCCTTGTCATCCAGCCCCAAAATTTTCGCCAAGGACTGATTGTCTGGGACCTGTTTCGTCAAGCGATCGGCTTCGTCGAAGGTCAAGTCCAGGGCCCGAGCCGCATCCTTGATGGCAGACTTGGCCGCCATGGATCCGTACGTGATAATTTGCGCAACTTGGCTCGATCCGTATTTGTCGATGACATACTGGATGACCTTATCGCGACCCCGATCATCGAAGTCGATATCAATATCCGGCAGGCTCACGCGGTCCGGGTTAAGGAAGCGCTCAAACAGCAAATCGTAGCGGATCGGGTCGACATTGGTGATGCCAATGCAATACGCCACGGCAGATCCCGCGGCGGAACCCCGACCGGGGCCCACACTGACTCCCATGTCCCGCGCGGCACGGCAAAAATCTTGAACAATCAGAAAGTAACCCGGATAGCCGGTGCGCTCAATCGTCTCGAGTTCAAAGTGGAGTCGTTCTTCTATTTCGGACGTAATCTCCGTATACCGGCCCTTGGCCCCTTCAAAGGCCAAGTGACGCAGGTAGGCATTCTCTCCACGCTTTCCGCCATCCTGTTCGTCCTTGGGATCTAGAAATGCCTCGGGAATGGCAAATTTGGGCAACAAGACTTCGCGCGCCAACGGGTAATTCTCCACCTTGGCACTGATTTCCGCCAAAGCATCAAGTAAATCGGGGGCATCCGCAAAGCGCTCGGCCATTTGCGCGCGCGTCGGGAGGTAAAATTGGTCGTTCGGGAAACCATACCGGAATCCTCGCCCACGTCCAATGGGGGTCGCTTTTTTCTCGTTTTCCTTGACGCAGAGCAGGACGTCGTGGGCTTCGGATTCGGACTGATCAATGTAGAAGGCATTGTTCGCCGCAATAGCCCGAACTCCGTGGGATTGGCAAAAACGAAGAAGGACTTCGTTGATGACGTCTTCTTCTGGCAGCCCATGGCGGTTGATCTCGGCATAAAAATCCTCTCCGAATTGCTCTTTGTACCAGAGGAAGGCCTCTTCCGCTTGCTTTTCGCCCACGTTGAGGATGAGCGAAGGAACTTCGCCATACAGACCTCCCGTGGTGCACATCACGCCTTCGCGGTGGGCAGCTAAGAGGTCCTTGTCAATGCGGGGCACATAGTAAAATCCTTCGATAAAGGCGGAGGAACTGAGCTTGGCGAGGTTGTGGTAACCGGTCTTATTCTTAGCCAGCAAGGGAATTTGGTAGCCGTCGTCTTTCAGTGACTTGTCTGTGCGGTCCCGGCAGACATAGGCCTCATAGCCCACAATGGCTTTGAGTTCCGGTCTGGATTCTGGACGCGATTTGTTGTAGTCCGAGACTGCTTTGACAAACTGAAAGGCTCCCATCATATTGCCCAAATCCGTCAAAGCCACGGCAGGCTGGCCATCCGACACAGCTCGTTCCACCATGGCCGGCACTTTGGCCGTTGCTTGGAGTATGCTAAACTGACTGTGCGCGTGGATATGAAAGAAATGAGGGGCCACGCCGGGTTCGGCTACGCCATCCTGCTCTTCACCGCCTGGGTGACCCGCCCTCGACCCTGCATCTGTTTCAACGGACGTCGCCTCGACAGC
>Ga0222713_10002178_pt1 | contig 21109 bp, 19 predicted proteins | sample C33_649DmetaG_FD_165061 | JGI IMG/M metagenome (GOLD analysis project Ga0222713, IMG submission 165061) | Estuarine water microbial communities from San Francisco Bay, California, United States - C33_649D | ecosystem: Environmental > Aquatic > Marine > Unclassified | place: USA: California...
ACTTCGTTGTGGCATTGTCACCGTATAAACATCGCGCTGTCGAATATGCTGATGTGTTACTCCCGATCTCACCTTTTACAGAAACTGGGGGTATTTTCTTCAATATGGAAGGCCGTCAGCAAAAATTTGGTCCTGTCGCAAAGCCTCTCGGGGATACTCGTCCTGGTTGGAAAGTATTGAGAGCGCTTGGAAGTATCTGTGAGAAGCCCAATTTTGATTATCAGACGCTTGAAGATGTTCGGCGAGATATTCCTGGGCTAGATGAGGCTATTGCGTCAGATTTACTGTTGCAAGAAAGTGATTATCGTGATGACTTTGAAATTACGCTTTCACGAAATGTTGCAGGGATTGAGCGGGTGGCCGAGGTTCCAATGTATAGCGGGGACCCCGTCGTACGTCGCGCTAGCGCCTTACAAAGTACGCGAGAAGCCAGGGCTCCAATTATCCAGATAAGTGCAGCGATGCAATCTTCGTTGAATCTTCCGAATGATGGCGTGATTACCGTAAAACAGAATGGAGCAGAAATTACTGCGCCTTTTTCTGTAACTCCGGATTTGCCCGAGTCCGCTATTCGGATACCGCTTGCGACTTCGGATACGATTTCATTAGATAACGGTACCGGGTTCGTTGAAATTGGACCTCTCAAAAACACGGAGATGGCCCAATGATGTTGGATCTGCTAACCAGCTATCTAGGACCAGATTTGGCGTACGTTGGTTGGACGTTGATAAAGATTATTTGTGTCGCTGTTCCCGTGATTCTTTGTGTCGCCTACTTAACGCTAGCCGAGCGTAAGGTGATTGGATACATTCAGTTACGTCTAGGACCAAACCGGGTAGGGCCAAAGGGTCTCTTACAACCCTTCGCGGATGTTCTGAAACTTCTTGCTAAGGAAATCATTGTCCCAACAAAAGCGAACAAGTTTTTGTTTGTGATTGCTCCGATGTTGTCACTAATGCCCGCTCTTGCGGCATGGGCTGTGATACCTTTTTCGGACGGGCTTGTCATTTCGAACATTGATGCGGGACTTCTCTACATCATGGCAATTACCTCGATGGGGGTCTACGGCGTGATCGTCGCGGGTTGGGCATCGAATTCAAAATACGCTTTAATTGGGGCTATGAGGAGCGGCGCGCAGATAGTCGCATATGAAATAGCGATGGGTTTTGCGCTTGTGTGCGTACTGATGATGTCGGGTAGCTTGAACCTGACTACGATCGTTGAAACTCAGAGGACCGGCTTCGGATTACTTGGTTGGAATCTTATTCCGTTGTTTCCGATGTTCGTGGTGTATTTCATCTCGGGTGTCGCTGAAACAAACCGAGCTCCGTTTGATGTTGCCGAGGGAGAATCGGAGATCGTAGCTGGTTTTCACGTGGAATATTCTGGGACGACATTCGCGGTATTTTTCCTCGCTGAATACGCCAATATGATCCTGATCGCCACGCTGGCGTCGCTGATGTTTCTTGGCGGGTGGTTATCGCCGATTCCGGGAATACCAGATGGTTTTGTATGGCTCGCTGCAAAAGTGACCATTATGTTGTTCTTCTTTTTGTGGTTTAGGGCAACGTTTCCCCGATATCGCTATGACCAAATTATGCGCTTAGGGTGGAAGGTTTTTATCCCGGTGACGATCGTATGGTTGGTGTTGATAGGGATATTAATGAGAACGCCTTGGTGGCCCTGGTAAGTTATGAGGAATTTTAAATAATGTTGGGATTATTGCGAGACGTATCCAAAACCTTTCTCCTCACAGAGTTGAGGAAGGGTTTGATGTTGACGCTGAAATATTTCTTCGCCCCGAAAATTACGGTTCAATTCCCTGAGGAAAAGACGCCGCAGAGTTCGCGTTTTCGTGGGCTTCACGCGTTACGGCGTTATCCAAATGGCGAGGAGCGGTGTATCGCATGTAAATTATGTGAGGCAGTTTGCCCGGCACTTGCAATCACGATTGAGTCTGAGGAGCGTGAGGATGGTACTCGGCGTACGTCGCGTTATGACATAGATCTCACCAAGTGTATTTTCTGTGGTTTTTGTGAAGAGTCTTGTCCAGTTGACTCCATTGTTGAGACAAGAGTGTTCGAATACCACGGGGAACAACGTGGAGATTTGGTGTACACGAAAGAAATGTTATTGGCTATCGGAGATCGATATGAGGATCAGATCGCAAGGGACAGAGCAGAGGATGCGACATATCGTTGATGCCTGCACAAATAATTGGCTATAGATATTGAATGAAATCTCAAAAATAGAATGACTTACGAAACCGTAGTTTTTTATGTACTGGCAGCGATAATAGTCGGCAGCGGCTTAGCAGTGATTTTCTCTAGAAATGCCGTTCATGCAGCGCTCGCACTGGTGCTTTCATTTTTTACGGCTTCCGGTATTTGGTTGTTGTTGGGCGCGGAGTTCTTGGCAGTTTCCCTGATCCTGGTGTATGTCGGCGCGGTAATGGTCTTGTTCCTGTTTGTTGTGATGATGCTGGACATTAACATTGCGCGGATGAAGGAGGGTTACTGGAATTACTTGCTGCCGGGGCTTGTGGTTGCGGGCATTCTTCTTGCTGAGATGATCTTAGTGCTTGGCGGGCGTCATTTTGGCTCAGACGGGGCGATCACGTTCGGGCTTAATATCGGTGAGAGTAATACTCGATCACTTGGACGTTTACTCTACACTCAATACATTTACGCATTTGAAATTGCGGCTGTCATTTTACTCGTTGCGATCGTGGCTGCTATCGGACTCACCATGCGTAAGAGAAAAGATAACAAGTATGTTGACCCGAGCGTCCAGTTTTTGGCAAAGAAAGAAGATAGGGTGCGGTTGGTGTCGATGCCACCGGAGCCGAAGAAGGCACGAGGAGACGTGTAATGATCGGACTCTCCCATTTTTTGATTTTGGCAGCCGTGTTGTTTGCGATTAGTGTTGCAGGCATTTTTCTTAACAGAAAGAACATCATCATCATTTTGATGTCGATCGAACTGATGTTACTGGCAGTGAATATAAATTTTGTGGCGTTCTCACATTTTCTTCAAAACCTAGATGGTCAAATATTTGTATTCTTTATTCTGACCGTAGCTGCTGCGGAATCTGCGATTGGCTTGGCAATCCTTGTTTGCCTCTTTAGAAACCTTCGTTCAATCAATGTCGATGATGTCGGCCAACTCAGAGGGTAGACGGGCAAGATCATGATGAAGTTTTACATATTGTCAGCTTTCTCACCTTTAATTGGCGCAATTATTGCCGGCCTTTTTGGCAAGGTGGTTGGTAGAAGAGGGGCTCACGCCGTCACTATCATCGGAGTACTAGTTGCCTTCTTGTCATCGCTCTATGTGTTTTCGGATGTATTAAACGGGAATTCCTTTGACGGGACGTTGTATACCTGGTCAGCTGTTGGTGAGACCGTATTTGAGGTCGGATTCCTCATTGATGAGCTCTCAGCTTTAATGATGTTGGTAGTGACTGGTGTCTCGCTGATGGTTCACATCTATACCATCGGTTACATGGCGGATGACCCGGGATATCAAAGATTCTTTAGTTATATCTCGCTTTTTACGTTCTCCATGATGATGTTGGTCATGAGCAATAATTTTCTCCAGCTCTTTTTTGGGTGGGAGGCGGTTGGTCTTGTCTCTTATTTGCTCATAGGGTTTTGGTTTAAAAAGCCTACAGCGATCTATGCGAACTTAAAGGCGTTTTTGGTAAACCGAGTTGGAGATTTTGGTTTTCTTCTTGGAATTGCTCTCATCCTGGCATTCACTGGGACGCTCAACTACGGCGAGGTTTTTAACCAATCATCCGAGCTGGCATCGCGATCAATTTTTCAGATATCTGGGTTGGAGTGGTCGCTTATAACTGTTGTTTGTATATGTCTATTTGTTGGAGCAATGGGGAAGTCGGCTCAGTTCCCGCTTCACGTATGGCTTCCTGATTCCATGGAAGGTCCTACGCCTATTTCAGCTTTAATCCATGCGGCGACGATGGTAACTGCTGGAATCTTTATGGTGGCCAGAATGTCACCTTTATTTGAGTTAAGCGAGGTAGCGCTTTCATTCGTTATGGTCATTGGTGCCATTACCGCGTTATTTATGGGGTTACTCGGTTTGGTTCAGAACGACATCAAGCGAGTTGTAGCTTACTCGACCCTATCTCAATTGGGGTATATGACGGTAGCATTGGGGGCGTCCGCTTATTCAGCCGCGATCTTTCACTTGATGACACACGCTTTTTTCAAGGCGCTTTTGTTTTTGGCGGCAGGCTCGGTGATCATTGGAATGCATCACGAGCAGGATATGCGTTACATGGGGGGTTTAAGAAAGGCGATGCCAATTACCTGGATTGTCTCGCTGATCGGCTCTCTTGCTTTAATCGGATTTCCATTCTTGTCCGGCTTTTATTCGAAGGACAGTATTATCGAGGCCGTACACCTATCGGCTCTGCCGGGATCTAGTTTTGCTTACTTTGCGGTGACTGCTGGCGTGTTTATAACTGCGCTTTATTCTTTCCGAATGTATTTTTTGGTATTCGAGGGAAAGTTTCGAGGTAATACTGCACACGGACATTCGCATGAACCCCACGAGTCTCCCTTTGTGGTTTGGGGGCCACTTGTTATTCTGGCGATCTTCTCGGTGATCTCGGGGGCGATCGCGATTCAGCCAATTTTATTTGGTGATTTTTTTGAAGACGTAATTTTCGTACTTCCGCAACATGATGTCTTGGGTGTTCTTTCCGAGGAATTCCATGGCTGGATCGCAATGGCAGTTCACGGTGTTCAAACACTTCCATTCTGGTTAGCGATGTTTGGAATTTTGGTAGCTTGGTATCTATTTTTGTTCAGGCCGAGAGCTGAAGCAAGTTCTGGGGTGCTGCGAGTTGTTCACAAAATCCTCGAAGAAAAATATTTTTTGGATCGATTCAATGAATGGTTTTTTGCGGGGGGAGTTCGATCCATCGGGCAGATTCTTTGGAAATTTGGTGATGCGCGATTAATCGACGGGATATTTGTCAACGGGTCGGCTGCGTTAGTGAATCGTATTAGCCATGTTGTTCGCCTGTTCCAAAGCGGATACGTTTACCACTACGCCTTCGTCATGATTCTTGGAGTTTTTGGACTCGTGAGTTTATGGCTGTTCATAATTTAAATGTTCACGTGAAGACATGATGGAATATACGTCCCTCTCACTTGTAATTTGGCTCCCCGTTGTGTTTGGGGTGAGCTTGTTGATTTTAGGTAAGCACGTTGCAGCGGGAACGATTCGTGTGCTTGCGCTCGTCGGCGCGATGCTTGGTCTGTTTGTCGCACTTCCCTTATGGGTGAATTTCGATAATCTCCAGCCTGGGTTCCAGTTCGCTGAATATCATCCATGGATCGATGCTTTTAGTATTAACTATCATCTTGGTATCGATGGCATATCACTGCTGCTCATTTTATTGAATTGCGTGACCACTCTGATTGTGGTGATAGCGGGATGGGAGGTGATACGTGATCGGGTTCCGCAGTACTTCGCCTCGTTCCTAATTCTCTCTGGGATTATGAATGGTGTATTTTGCGCGCTCGACGTTGCATTGTTCTATGTATTTTTCGAGGCGACGTTGATTCCCATGTTCATAATTGTCGGTGTATGGGGTGGACCCAACCGAGTTTACGCTGCCGTAAAGTTTTTTCTTTATACGCTTGCTGGTTCTTTGTTAACGCTCGTCGCGATCATATATCTCTACCAAGTTAGTGGTGGAAGTTTCTCGCTTGCTCAATTCTATGAAACCCCGATTCGTTACGATGCTCAGGTTTTAATTTTCTTAGCTTTTTTTGCGGCGTTCGCTGTCAAGATCCCGATGTGGCCAGTTCACACTTGGCTGCCTGACGCACACGTAGAAGCGCCCACTGGCGGTTCTGTAGTATTGGCAGCAGTGATGTTGAAGCTCGGTGGATATGGGTTCATTCGATTAGCGTTACCTATCGTGCCGGATGCTGCGAGAGAACTCGCGCCGTGGATCATCGCACTTTCTCTGATTGCAGTCGTGTACATTGGGTTCGTAGCGCTTGTCCAGAAGGACATGAAGAAGCTCATCGCGTATTCATCTATCTCACATATGGGTTTTGTTACGCTCGGGATATTCATTTTTAATGTTCAGGGTATGCAGGGAGCGATCATCCAAATGATCTCTCATGGTTTTATCTCGGGAGCCCTATTTTTGTGCGTAGGGATACTCTATGACCGACTGCACTCAAGGCAAATTGCGGACTATGGTGGCGTCGTGAATAGAATGCCGATATTCGCCTCTTTCTTCTTGTTGTTTGCAATGGCTAACAGCGGACTTCCGGGAACGAGCGGATTTGTTGGGGAGTTTCTTGTAATTATGGGTGCTGCAGAAGTGAATATTTGGTTCGCAGTCGCTGCCGCAACCACTTTAATATTGGGTGCTAGCTATACATTGTGGATGTATAAGCGTGTGGTTTTCGGAGAGGTAGGTAACGATAAAGTAGCAAAACTATCAGACGTTAATGCTAGAGAGACTTTGCTACTAATTGGGTTGGCTGCGGCGGTGTTATGGATGGGTGTTTATCCGAAGCCGTTTACTGATGTGCTTACCCAAGCGGTGATTACATCACTGGATTGGGCGTCGCAAACGAAAATTTAAAATGATTCGTAACGGTTGATCAAACAGGTATTCCGATGGTTTCTTTTTATTCTCAATTTCAGCTAATTCTTCCTGAAATATTTTTATTAACGGCCGTTAGTGCAATTCTTGTAATTGATTTGTTTCTTCCAGCCGCAAAACGGATGGCGACATATTGGCTGACCCAAGGAGCGTTACTAGTCACGGCAGTATTAGTTTTCTTGGTGACGTCTACATCCGCTGGATCGGTAGTTGTGTTCGATGGGTTAGTCGTAATTGATGAATTGAGCGGCCTCTTGAAAATTCTCATTTGTATATTGCTAAGCGTTGGAATCTCATACTCTCGAGACTACTTGGCTCACAGAGATATTTTTAAAGGGGAATATTTTTCCCTCGCGCTTTTCGCGGCACTTGGAATGTTGGTAATGGTTTCTGCCAACCATTTGCTGACGCTCTACCTAGGACTTGAACTGCTGAGTTTAAGTTTGTACGCGTTGGTCGCTTTTAATCGCGATTCGAAAGACAGCTCCGAAGCGGCGATAAAATACTTTGTCTTAGGGGCAATTGCGTCCGGAATGCTCTTGTATGGCATGTCTATGATCTATGGTTCGACTGGGCAGTTGAACATTGAGCAGATCGTCAATGCAATTTCCGCTGGTAATGCAGATATGGATCTACTGCGATTTGGTCTTGTGTTTGTTGTGGTTGGCGTTGGCTTCAAACTCGGTGCCGTACCATTTCATATGTGGGTGCCGGATGTGTATCAAGGTGCGCCGACCTCTGTTACTTTGATAATAGGTTCGGCGCCTAAACTCGCGGCCTTCGCATTTGTTGTGAGATTACTTTTTGAGACTTTGGGAGCAGCTACGCTCCAACTTGACTGGTCTCCAATGTTGGCTATTTTGGCGGCAGCGTCTTTGATCCTGGGAAATTTGGTCGCGATTGCTCAAACCAACTTAAAAAGAATGTTGGCGTATTCAACAATCTCGCATATGGGGTTCCTCGTGCTCGGGTTTATGACTGGGACTCAGCAAGGAGTGTCGGCTGCGCTATTCTATGTTGTCACCTATGCGCTCATGGTTGTCGCTGGTTTTGGCTTGATGTTACTGCTCTCTAAGCGTGGTTTTGAGTCTGACCGTCTGGAGGATTTCAGGGGGTTGAGCCGTACACATCCATGGTTTGCATTCCTCTTCTTACTTATTATGTTTTCCATGGCGGGGATTCCGCCGATGGTGGGGTTTTGGGCAAAACTATTTATATTGCAAAGTATCATTGAACAAGGGTTTGTCGGGCTAGCGCTTCTTGCGGTCGTTTTTTCACTCATCGGTGCGTTTTACTATTTAAGAGTGATCAAGCTGATGTACTTTGACGAGCCGTCTGCGTCAACTGTTGCTGAGCAACGAACAGGAAGCCTTGTCATGTCGGTTAACGGCCTTCTTTTGCTCGCTTTAGGGTTGGCTCCGAGTTGGCTTTATAGCTTGTGTGAAGAGGTTATTAAGAGTTCGGTTCGGTTGTTCTAATGCCACAGGATTTTACTGAGAAAAAAATCCAATCGAAATTAGTGTACCAAGGACGTCTCCTTAGAGTAGAGGAGGACGTCGTGCTGCTACCCGATGGGAACGAGAGCCGTAGAGAGTATGTTAGGCATCCGGGTGCATCGATGATTATTCCTTTATTCGACGATGATACTGTTTTGCTGGAGAGGCAATATCGGTACCCGGTGGGTAAGCATTTAATCGAGTTCCCAGCAGGGAAGCTGGATAGCAAGGAGAGTCCTCTCGAAGCGGCGCAGCGCGAATTGCTTGAAGAGACTGGATACGTGGCCGATAGCTGGATGGAGCTTGGGTCATTCTTACTTGCTGTCGGTTACTCGGACGAGCGTATCTACTGTTTTTTGGCTCGGGATTTGAAGTACCGTAAGCCGAATCTGGACCAAGGGGAATTTTTAGAGACGATCAGAGTTCCGAAACAGGAGTTATTCGATTGGATTGAGAACGGAACCCTCGAGGATTCAAAAACTATCATTGGGGCGAGCTGGCTGAAGTCCAAAATCTAGAGCATCAAATTCATCAGAGTTTTTAAAATTTGGATGATGTTGCTTGAAATTCCTCTGGTAGGACCCATATTACGCAAGATTATGTAGAAATAAAAAGGACTTGATTTGTTATGGTAGACGACACATCTAAAGAAACCCTGGGATTTCAAACTGAGGTTAGTCAACTTCTAAAGTTAATGATCCATTCTCTTTATTCAAACAAAGAGATATTTCTTAGGGAGCTGATTTCCAACGCATCGGATGCGTGTGACAAGCTCCGTTTTGAGGCGCTTGCTAGCCCAGACCTTATGGAAGGCGATGCGGATCTTAAGATTCATATAGATTTTGACCGTGATAAACGCACCGTGACAATTTCCGATAACGGTATTGGGATGTCGCGCGACGAGGTGATCAATAACATTGGCACTATCGCCAAGTCTGGTACCAAAGAGTTTTTCTCTAAATTAACCGGTGATCAGGCAAAAGACGCCACTCTCATTGGGCAGTTTGGGGTTGGTTTCTATTCCTCTTTTATCGTTGCTGACCGGGTTACTCTTGAGTCCAGAAGAGCTGGTGCAACAGAGAATGAGGGAGTGCGTTGGGAGTCTAAAGGAGAAGGAGACTACACGATAGAGACGTCTAAGAAGACTTCTCGTGGAACTGAAATCACTTTGCATTTGAGAGAGGATCAGAATGAGTTGCTGGACGGATATCGCCTGAAGTCAATCGCACAGAGATACTCAGATCATATCAATCTCCCAATATTCATGGTGAAAGAGGAATGGGATGAAGAAAAAAAAGCTCAGGTTAAGAAAGATGAAAACGAGCAGATCAATCAAGCATCAGCGATTTGGTCTCGTCCAAAATCTGAGGTAACAGATGAACAATATAAAGAGTTTTATAAGCACGTATCTCATGACTTTGAAGACCCGTTGGCGTGGGCACATGCGAGAGTAGAGGGAAAGAGCGAGTATTCTCAATTGCTCTACATCCCGAAAAAAGCGCCATTTGACTTATGGGATAGAGAGCATCGACATGGCCTGAAGTTATATGTTCGCCGTGTCTTTATCATGGATGATGCGGAACAATTACTACCGGCATATTTACGATTTGTGAAGGGGGTAGTGGATTCCAGTGATCTACCGCTGAACGTTTCCCGAGAAATTCTCCAAGAATCAAGAGATGTTGAGACGATTAAAAAAGGATGTGTTAACCGCGTGCTTAGTTTAATCGAAGACATGATTGCGAACGACTCTGACAAATTTAAAACATTTTGGGGGCAATTTGGTCGTGTATTGAAAGAAGGTGTTGGAGAAGACTGGAGTAACAAAGAGCGTATTTCAAAATTACTCAGATTTTCTTCAACAAAATTTGATTCTGAAGAACAAAGCGTTTCGCTGACTGATTACGTGGGTCGAATGCAAGAGGGTCAGGATAAGATTTATTACGTGACTGCGGATACTCTGCAGGCTGCTAAATCTAGCCCTCACTTGGAAATCTTTAAGAGAAAAGAGGTAGAAGTTTTACTTCTTGCTGATCGCGTTGATGAGTGGGTTGTTTCTAATCTTCCGGAGTTTGATGGCAAGCAGCTCACATCAGTCGCAAAGGGTGCTCTCGACCTTGATGGAGTCGGTGCGGCTACCGATAAAGAGAAACCCGCAGACAAAAAAGATCACGAAGATCTCATCGGTCGGGTATCAGAGGTCTTGAAGGAGAAGATCAAGGAGGTGAGGGCATCTAATCGACTAGTCGACTCACCGGCTTGTCTGGTATCTGATGAGAATGAAATGAGCTCGAACCTAGCAAGGATGCTAAAAGCAGCTGGCCAGCCAGTGCCAGAGACGAAACCCATTTTAGAGATTAATTTAGATCACCCAATTATTATGAAATTAGCGGGGGAACCAGAAGGTGACCGATTTGTAGATTGGAGCCACATCATATTTGATCAGGCAACACTCGCTGATGGTGGAACGTTAGAGGACCCCTCATCTTTTGTTGCTAAACTGAATCGACTGATGCTGGCGCTAGCGAGCAGCGCTTGATTCTTTGATTATCAAGCGATAAATTTCAGATTGATGGAGAGGTTAAATAGCTTAGGAATTTAAATATGCATTGGGTACCTAATATGATTACGTTAGGACGGCTCCTCATGGTGCCGTTCTTGGCAGTCATGCTCTCAAATGGAGAGTACTTAAATGCATTTTGGTTATTTATTCTCGTTGGCTTATCTGATGGACTGGACGGGTATATTGCCCGTAAGTTCGATGCAAAATCAGCAGCAGGCGCTGTCTTAGATCCAGTCGCAGACAAGATGGTGTTGATAACTTGCGTATCGATCCTTGCTTGGAATGGGCTTCTGCCGCTTTGGCTTGCCGGTCCATTAATTTTAAGAGATGTTGTCATGCTGGGAATTGGGCTGGTTGACCCTAGGCTGCGGGATGGTTGGCTCCCACCAAACATTTGGGGAAAGTCTCATGCGGCCCTTGCATTTTTTGTTCTTGCGCTCACCATGCTAAGGCCAGTAGGGTTTGTGAGTGGGGAGTTAATCGTCGTGGTACCTTGGTTGTTGCTTTTAGCCACGTTGATCGTTTCCTCTGGGATTTACTATATGTCTTGGAGAAGGCTAAGGGTCGAGCGAGCTCCTAAAGGTGCTTTACCATCTTGAATAGAGGGTTCGGATGAACTCAACTCCGAATCGCTGAGGAATGATGTGTGCTGCGTCTTACTGATTGCAAACTGAGTGTATGTTAACTGTGGGTCCAGCTTGGGTCACGTTTTTCAATAAAGGCATCAATACCCTCACTGACATCGTTTGCCATCATGTTACAGGCCATCACTTCTGCTGAATATTTGTACGCGTCATCGATCCCCATCTCAATCTGGCGATAGAGCATCTTTTTCCCAGTTTCAACTGCCACGGCGGATTTCTGGATGATGGCGTCAGCGATATTATGAATTTCTGAGTCGAGTGAACCTTCAGGTACTACTCGATTAACTAATCCTATTTCCTTCGCTGTTTCCGCACTTATGAATTCACCGGTGAACAGCATCTCCGCAGCTTTTTTCCTCGGGACGTTCCGAGTAACAGCGACCGCTGGGGTAGAGCAGAAAAGTCCATAATTTATACCAGAAGTTCCAAATTTGGCATTATCAGATGCGACCGCGAGATCACACGTACCCACCAGTTGGCAGCCAGCTGCTGTGGCCATCCCGTGTACCCTCGCGATGACAGGCTGAGGAAGGCGAATAATACTCAGCATAAACTTGCTACAGGTTTCAAATAAGTTGTCGTAATACTCTTTGGAAGGTTTTGATCTCATTTGCTTTAAATCATGACCCGCACAGAATGCGGGACCATTCCCAGAAATCACGACGACTCGTATCGATCGATTAGCTTTGATGTTTTCGAGATTTTCAATTAACGCGGCGAGAACTTCTTCTGAAAGGGCGTTGTAAGCCTTTGGGCGATTAAGGGTCAGGTGAGCAATACCATCTACGTCTCGACGTAGAACCACATTCTCGCTGACATTCGTATTAACTGGATCGTGTGCGCCCATTGGAAGCCTCCTCCGACAAGTTTATGTACGTGAGTATACGCCTAAATTAAGCTTACTACTGTATCGGGGGGTATTGCGATTCTGGCAAAAAAGGTAAACTTTCATAGAAAGGTCGGTAATAGTCTGAGATTTTGCGTTGGTTGATGACACTTTAAGGATATGTCTATGGATGTAAATCTATCTCCCCTATCGCCAGTGGATTATGTCGCGCTTATTATTTTTTTGGCGAGTTGGGCGGGCTATCAATATTTTGCAAATAGTGCTGCGAAGCGTGGGATTCCAAGTCTTATGAGTGTTATGAGCAAGTACCGTGAGGACTGGTGGCGGGGAACAATTCATCGAGATCTAAAAATTGTCGATGCCAATATCATCATGAACCTTTCGAATGGAGCAACATTCTTCGCATCCACCACGATCCTGATTCTTGGAGCCCTGCTCGCATTGCTAGGGACGTCGGATAAAGCAATTGCGATCATGTCGGATCTTCCGTTTTCTAGCGAGAACCAGACCTTACTATGGGAGCTTAAGATATTTCTTCTTCTCTCGATATTTGTGTACGCATTTTTTAAATTTACTTGGTCGCTGAGGCAGCACACTTTCTGCAGCGTATTGGTTGGAGCGGCTCCTGATCCAAACTCGGATCCTCAAGTATTAAAAGATTTTGTCGTGAAGGCAGCAGAGCTCGCCAGCGCGGCCTCAAACACTTTTAACTATGGGTTGAGGGCTTACTACTTCGGATTGTCTGTGCTTACTTGGTTCTGGAATAGCTGGTTTTTTATTGTGGCGACTTTATTTGTAGTTACCGTACTTTACTATCGTGAATTCAAATCGGAGGCCTTAAAAGCGATGATCGGTGGGAACCCATCCAAAATATTATAAAAGAAGATATTGGATGGCTAAGAGGGGGATCCTCCAGGAGACGGTATTCTCACCTTTTAGTGTTTGGCGATAATTCCCCGACTGTTTTTTTAGCAAAGCCGTTCGCTTCTGGAAAAAATGCAAAAAAATCACGCTCAATAGCCAAGTAGTTTGTTTTAAAGTTCTCAAATATTCCTGACAGATCTTTAGTTCGACTTAATCTTTTTTCGACGCGTTCAATGGTTATCTTCAAGAAATCCAGATCTGCGTATTTCTGAAGCCAGTCTTCCTCAACCATTAAGTCAAACCGAGGCCTTGCCTCCTTCGGTAAAAGGTGACGGTTTGTTCTGATAAGTTCATATACCCCTTCGGAAAAGTCTTTCAGCTTTTCCGGATGTAGTTCTGCCCAATTTTTGGAAAAATAATGGTCATAAAAAAGGTCGACAAATATCTTGGAAAATCGATACCGTTGTGATGTTAAGCGCATCGCACTGTCTACAAAATGTTTGTTCTGGTCGGCCCACGCATCCAGTCTGCGATGCAGTCGAATGCCCGCGACAATTTCTTTACCAAGAGTGCGTTCCGTGTCGTCTGTGATATAGCCTTTAATATGGTCACCAAGAAGGCTGCCCAGTTGCCAATCATTTGCCTTAGGTGAGAGAGCAAGATGTCCTAGATAATTCAACGAGGATTGCTTCTTGTTTTGATTACTTTAATTCTTCAGCAGCCTGGTGTGCACTGAGGAAAACTTTCCCGGGATTCAACAGTTCTAGTAGATGACTTTTCTCTAGTTTATCCATGACTGGTCCTTTGATATCAGAAAGGTGGAGGCGAACCTTAAGTTCGCGAGCCGATTCAAGCATGCGTTCCAATACCTCAAGTGCTGAGCTGTCAATCGTGTTTACGCTACTTAATACAAGGATGACGTCGGTAATGTTCTCCTCTTTTGCTAAATAATTTGCTGCGATCGATTCGAGAAAAGCTGCGTTTGCAAAAGTAAGATTCTCGTCAACTCGTAAAAACAATAAATTTGGCCACGTCTCTACGTCATGTCGATTGATGTTTCGAAAATGTTCGCTACTTCGTACGCGACCCATTACGGCTACATGAGGCTTCGCCGCACGCAACGCTAATGTAACGAACGACAGGGCGATACCAATACCTAGACCCTCCTCGATGCCAAGGATGAGAACGCTCGCTGTGGTCGCTAGAATAATCACCCCGTCAAAAACATCATATCTCCATATCCTAAGGATGCTTTTCACGTCGATGAGTTTGGAAACTGCGACGATAATTATCGCTGCTAGTGCTGCTTTGGGAATGTTCTCTAATAAGGGGGTGAAGAAAAGCGCAACAATTCCTACGAGCATTGCAGTGATGATCGACGCTATCTGCGTTTTTGCGCCTGCTGCATAGTTGACCATTGTTCTGGAGAAGCCTCCAGCTACAGGCATACCGCCAGACAGACCGCCCGCGAAATTGGCCGCTCCTAGTGCCAGTAATTCTTGATTGGTATCGATTGCCTGTCTGTGTCGGTTCGCCAGCGTTTTAGATATAGAAACACTCTCGACGTAACCAACGAGTGCGATGAGTACTGAAGCAGGCAAAAGTTGTAAGACGATATCTATCGAAGGAATGCTTAGTTTGAGCTGTGGTAATCCGCCCTGAATAGATCCCACAACATTGACAAATTTAAGCTCACCAACAGAAACCAAAAACGCTCCAGCAATAACAATAAATAACGGAGCGCATCGGGATAAAAGTTGAGCAATCCGTTCTTGAAATTTCATTTTTGTTAAAACTTTGATGAGTCCATTGCTCGCGAATAGCAGAAAAACTATACAAACCCCTCCGATTGCTAGCGTTACGCCATGATTAGCAGTGATCCCTTGGTCTATTGCAATCGCATATTCGTCAGGGCTCAGCGTTTTGGGTTTTTGAAAGCCTATTAAATTTGGAAGCTGACTAGCTATAATCAGGAGGGCGGCAGCATTGGTAAATCCGAGTAAGACCGAATGACTCATAAAGTTAGCGATCGAGCCGAAGCGCAATAGCCCAAACACTGCAAGTGTGATGCCCGATAGAAAAGCCATGATAACCGCGGCGTCTAAAGCGGAGACGGTCTCGGGAAGACCACTTAGTGTTTGTGCGACCATGATGGCCGCTACCGAGACTGGTCCTACGGCGAGGGTCCTGCTCGTTCCAAACAGCGCATAAATAATTGGCGGCAGAACGCTTGCATACAAACCCACCTGGGCTGGGAGCCCCGCGAGAATACCAAAAGCCATTCCCTGTGGAACCAATAAAATGGCGGTTATTATTCCGGCGACAAGGTCTCCCGAAAAGTCATCTTTAGTATAGGTTTTAATCCAGTTTCTGATCGGGAATAATGTCATGAGTTTTGATCGAATGATGTTTTCGAAGCATTTTCTCGAGCGCGATGTCGCTATCCGGTTATCATTCTATCTCCAAACCAGAACTTGAAGAAAACAGGCACCAATATGAGTATTTTAGAGGCTGCCAAAGCCGTAGATATTGCTACTGAGGTTGATAAAGAACCGAGACGTAAGAGGCTCCGGCAGATACTGCTAGAAACTATTAAAACGGGCGAGCAGGGCGGAATCGAATCGCTTATGTGGCTGCCACCTAGTCAAAGTGTTGGCAACGAAGTACGCAGTAGTATTGATACATTGCTTGGTAGTTGTGAAGATAATTCGCAGCTTAATGTTGTTTTTTTTGTGATGCCGGTAATTTTTGTCGTCGGTGGCGCTGGTGGCGGCTCATTAAGTGGTGTCATTCGAGAGCCTAATGAGCTTAGGTATTTTTTTGAGGGTAAGGGGATACTCGGGCATTGCAAAAATTTTTCCCTTTGCCCTGTCCTCGTTGATATAGATTCCCTTAAGGCGATTGACTTGAAAAATTTATTAGTCGTTGGAGAGGATTTTTCGCAGATTAGTGCGAGCTTAAAAAATTTTGATCCTGCCGACATTGCTGTCGACCCGAAGAGAGAGCAAGCGCATCTCCGATTTATTTGTGGAATCGCGATCTCGGGGGCTGACTCCCCGAGTTTTCTTGAGTCTGCTGGGAATATCGGAATTTGGGGCATAGAATTCTCTCGGCTTTTGGTTAATCAATTTAAATTGGAAGGAGTGACTGTTCTCGGAATTCCGCGCTCGCCAAAAGCTTTAGTTTCAGGAATCGTAGAGGGATATAGGTGTCTACGTGAAGTTGCGTTGCAGTTATTTTTAAGTAATGCGTTGAAGACTAGTCGATTAAAAACGGGGGAGCCAGATGTCGATATTAATTTGGTTGACCAGCAACAGATAGCAGTCAGACTTAGTTCTGCGTTTGACGATACATTTAACCAGGAGTTTTCTCTTCCTGTAGCGCCTTATGAGTCGCAGTCCGAGATATTAGAGTTCGTCTGTAAATTTCTCGAGGATGTTGGATTGATTAACTATAAATTGGCAACAGGTGATTCAGGTACTAGAGTTGGTAAAGGTATGGTCCAGTAGCTGTGTCAGGGTGCGTTGAATTGAGATTTTGGAGATAAAAAATGAAAACGGTTCTGGTTACTGGGGCTGCTAAAGGTATCGGTCTCGCCACGGCGAAGCTTTTTCAGGATAAGGGCTGGAAGGTTCTTTCGCTTGATAAGCAATTTGGATCTGAGGTGGTTGGGGAAAAAGTCATCTTCGACCTTCGAGATTTTTTCTCGATACCTAAACTCATTCGAAACCTGGATCCAATCGATACCCTCGTCAATAATGCTGCGGTTTTATATTGCGATGAGCTTGGAAAAATCCCGATCGATCATATCGAAGAAATTTTATCCGTCAATTTGCGTGCGCCAGTAGCCCTCATGGATGCTGTTATCCCGGGGATGCAAGGTCGCAAGCAAGGAAGGGTTGTATCGGTTGGCTCTGTCTCCGCGTTTACTGGGCATCCTGATCTTTGGTACGGGGCTACAAAAGCCGCGCTTCTCAATATCACAAAAAGTTATGCGGGTCAGTTTGGGAGCGATGGAATCATCGTTAATGCAGTAGCGCCCGGACCTACGCGAACGGATATGTATGATCAGTTACCCGAATCGCGAAAACAGTCAGTCATGAAAAGCGTACATTTTTCGAGGCCATGTGAGCCATCGGAAGTGGCGCAAACGATATTCTGGCTTGGGTCGGACAGTCCAGAGTACATATCTGGAACCACTGTTGACGTGAACGCGGGTTCCTATCCGCGTTAGCGATGCGAACGCCGCTGCCGCATGAGTGAAACTCCATACCAGGGACTGACGCCAGATGTAATTTTGAATTCTCTGGAGAGCATTGGTTTGCGGCCGACTGGTCATTTGTTCGCTCTTAACAGCTACGAAAACCGCGTGTACCAGATTGGTATAGAGGCCGATAGTGACGAAATTTTTTACGTAGCAAAGTATTACCGCCCTAGCCGGTGGACTTCCAGCCAAATCTTGGAGGAGCATAGTTTCGCTGAAGAGTTATTTGAAAATGAAATCCCGGTGATCCCGCCTCTTCGGTTGCTTGATAAGACATTATTTGAGTTTAGTGATTTCTATTTCGCGTTATTTGAAAAATCTGGAGGTAGAGCACCCGAGCTTGAGGATAGAGAGACGCTACAATGGATCGGTAGATTTATTGGAAGAATTCATGCGGTTGGGGCGGTGAGATCTTTCCGCCATCGGACTAATTTGACCCCAGATGTTTTTGGGCGGAGTGCAGCCAATTTTTTAATTGCTAATAATTTTATTCCTCCCGAGCTTAAAAAAATCTACGTAGAGTTAGTTGATTTGGCGCTTGATCTGATCGATATGAATTTTAAGCGAGTTAAAGGACTTCAGACACAACGTATTCTTGGAGACTGCCACCCAGGCAACATACTTTGGAGGATTAATGATGGCCCTCGGTTCGTTGATCTTGATGACTCTATGATGGGGCCAGCTGTGCAGGACCTGTGGATGATGTTATCGGGGGACGAGGAGTTGGCCACTCAACAGCTCGATTGGTTACTTAGCGGTTATGAAGACTTTACCGCCTTTGATAGATCAGAGCTGATTTTGGTGGAGCCGCTAAGAACGATGAGAATAATCTACTACGCGGGATGGCTGGCTCGGCGTTGGAGCGATCCCGCCTTTGGGCAGGCATTTCCTTGGTTTAATACGCAAGCGTATTGGGAGCAACATATCGGGCACTTGCGTGAGCAAGTGGGTTTATTGCAAGAGAATCCTTGGCTCTAGTTGGCGTATACCTCGACAATTTCAGAGAGCTATTTTTGGAGGCTGTTTTCACGAGATGGTTTGTTTTCTGAGACAATAAAGGTAACCAATCAGGAAAGGAACCGCATGCTTTACGCGTTTCACGAGTTTCAAAGAGCAATGATGTCTCCTGCTGTGTTTTTAGCCGATGCTCTCAGGCAATCGGTATCCAGCCCTCTTAACCCTTTTAGGGCATTTCCCGTGAGCAGGACAATCGCAGCGAATAGTGAACTTTTCTCGCGACTGATGCAGCGTTATCACAAGCCGGACTGGGATATCAAAGAAGTGGAGATCGATGGGGAGTCGGTTGAGATACTCCAAGAAGTTTCGCTTGAGAAGCCTTTTTGTCGGTTAGTACATTTTCAGAAAGAGCGCGAGTTATCTCAGCCCAAACTTTTGATAGTCGCCCCGCTTTCTGGACACTTTGCTACGTTGTTACGCGATACAGTGCGAACTGCTTTGGTCGATCATGACGTTTGGGTGACGGATTGGGTTGATGCCAAGATGGTGCCTGTCGCCGATGGAGATTTTGATCTTGAGAACTATGTCGAATACGTCCAGGAATTCATTCGACATCTTTCTCCCGATTTGCATGTGATGTCGGTTTGTCAGCCCACTGTACCAGTGCTGGCGGCTATTTCTCTTATGGCTTCTAGGGGAGAAGAATCATGCCCCAGATCGATGATCATGATGGGGGGGCCGATTGATGCGAGACGGAGTCCCACCGCGGTGAATAAATTCGCAGATGAGCATTCTCATACCTGGTTTGCGAATCAAATGATCATGCGTGTTCCACAAAATTATCCTGGACACACTCGGAGGGTTTATCCTGGGTTTATGCAACACGCCAGTTTTCTCGCGATGAATCCAGACCGGCACCTGAATGCGCATTGGGAATTTTATAACTACCTCATGCAGGGAGATGGAGACAGCGCTGAGGCACATCGACAGTTCTACGATGAATATAATGCGGTACTAGATATGGCGGCAAACTACTATCTCGATACGGTCCGTGTTGTCTTCCAGCAGTTCTTATTGCCCAAGGGCAAGTGGGTGATTAACGGTGAGAAAGTGGATCCTAGTGCGATCAGGGATACTGCCCTATTTACTATTGAGGGCGAGCTCGACGATATATCTGGTAATGGCCAAACGGAGGCGGCTCACTCTCTCTGCGAGGGCATAGCCAAGAAAAATAAAAAACATCTGCTCGCAAAATCTGTCGGGCATTATGGGATTTTCAGTGGAAGGAAGTTTAGAGAAATCATCTATCCACAGATAACACGATTCATTAGTAGACATAATTAATTCGGTGTTTGTGAAAGATAAAGTCTTGGTTATTTTTTCCTGAGGTAATTTTCAATGGGTTCAATTGATAATGTATTGCTATCCGCCGTTGGTATGCAGAAGGATATCGTTGAAAAAGCGATCCCGGAGGACGAACGAGTTTGGGTGCCACAAGCGCAAGGGGTGTGGTTCAGGCCTCTTATGCTGAATACCGTATCGGGTGGATGGTTCAATCTGTTGCGCGTTAGAAAATCTGGAGTACTTTCGCGGCACCGTCATCCGATGGCAGTGTATGGTTTTGTAATCAAAGGCCATTGGCGATATCTAGAGCACGATTGGATCGCTCAAGAAGGCGGGTTTGTTTATGAGCCACCAGGAGAGGTCCATACGCTAGTTGTTGACGAAGGGGTTGAAGAGATGATCACGTTGTTCAACGTGAATGGCGCTATGATCTACGTCGACGAGGCGGGAGAGCCGATTGGTTACGAGGATGTTTTTTCAAAAATTGAGATGTGCCGACAGCATTACGATAGTAACGGTTTAGGTGCGAATTTTGTTGATCAATTTATTCGTTGAAAAATTGATTAAATTATTTTGGAGATTGAAGTTATGACGAAGGTTGTGAAATTTCATAAAACCGGTGGTCCTGAGGTTTTGTCGTACGAAGATGCAGTACTTGGAAAGCCTGGTAAGGGTGAAGCTCTCGTCCGACACACGGCGATAGGATTAAATTTTATTGACACCTATCATCGTTCTGGACTTTATCCATTGCCACTCCCTAGTGGTATTGGTTTAGAGGGTGCGGGATTCGTCGAGGCCGTTGGAGCCGGTTGCAAGAACGTCAAAGTAGGCGATCGCGTAGCTTATGCGGGAGGTGTTCCTGGTGCATATTCCGAGGCGCGCGTTATGTCAGAGGAGAAGTTGGTAAAGATTCCCCACGGAGTATCGGATGACGAGGCTGCGGCAGTGATGCTCAAGGGTTTAACCGTTCAAGCGCTCATCCGAAGAGTATATCGAGTTCAAAAGGGCGAGACAGTATTGTTCCATGCTGCGGCTGGTGGAGTGGGCCTCATAGCGTGCCAGTGGTTAAATGCTCTTGGCGCTACGGTAATTGGCACGGTCGGCTCTGACGAAAAAGCAAAAATCGCGAAAGCTCATGGATGTAAACATACGATTGTTTATACTCGAGAGAATTTTGTTGAACGTGTGAAAGCGATTACGAAGGGACGAGGCGTTCCGGTGGTCTATGATTCGGTGGGAAAAGATACATTTCATGGGTCTCTAGAATGCTTGCAGCCAAGAGGTTTGCTTGCGGTGTTTGGTAATGGTTCGGGACCAGTTAAGGACGTCGATGTAAACATTCTTGCGAGGGGTTCTTTTTATCTCAGCCGTCCAACCGTGATGACTTATACGGCTCAGCGATCGGACCTCGAGGCCGGTGCTCGAGAGGTGTTTAGCATGGTGAAGTCTGGAAAAGTTAAGATCGAGATA
>Ga0222713_10002179_pt1 | contig 21086 bp, 7 predicted proteins | sample C33_649DmetaG_FD_165061 | JGI IMG/M metagenome (GOLD analysis project Ga0222713, IMG submission 165061) | Estuarine water microbial communities from San Francisco Bay, California, United States - C33_649D | ecosystem: Environmental > Aquatic > Marine > Unclassified | place: USA: California...
TAAGAAAAATGTTCAAGATAATTGGGCATTATATAGATGCAGTCCTATGATAATGCCAATTGCAAGTATGTTTGGACACGATACTATGAAAAATTTTGGATATTGTATACAAAATATGCAATCAAACTTTATGGCTCCTTTGCTTACACCTTCTAACTATTCTAATACACTAGCAGCTGCAAACTTGGGGTCATTGAACGAAGGTAACAGCAACTCAATGGGTATGTTTGGGCATATGAGAGGTCTTACAGGTAATAACATTATGGGAATGTTTAATATATTTGGTAATATTTCTCTTCTTATGGGTCTTATGGTAAACAAAGTAAAGGATCTTATGAATAAACTCGGAGGTGTATTCTTTACGACGTTCTCACTCATGCAAGGTGCTGCATATACTACTGAATCAACGTGGAACGCAGTGCCAGGAAGGTTAGTAAATATGTTTGTTAATGTTCAGTAAGTAAATAAGTAAGTAAGTAAGTAAGTAATGATGGAATAAAAAGACCATAATATAGAAAATAAATATAGTCTATATTTTAATACAAATTTATTCATTTATTATATACATTAATATCAGTATCCTGTATATAATACTTTATCTAAAACTAAAACTAAAACATAAACTAAAACTAAAACTAACACTAACACTAACACTAACACTAACACTAACACTAACACTAACACTAACACTAACACTAACACCAGAAATAGAACTATTATAAATCATGACAGAGCCAAATACTACACAAGAAGGATCAGTACAAAACCTAGAAGAAAATGAAGAAAATATTACTAATACTTTTTCTTATGATAGTGTTATGAAATTAATAATGAATACTCCTCTTACCGATGCAGTAAATAAACTATATGAAAAGACATCATATTTAGATAGATATGGTGGATCTCTTGTTGTAGCAGTATTTACTATTATATGTGTTTCTTTATTTTTCTCCTATTCCTATTTAAAAAATCATTCAGATGTAATCAAGAATAATTGGCAGCAAAATAGATGCAATCCGATTTATATTCCATTTGCAGGAATGATTATTAACCCCAAAAATATGAGTAAGCATGAATACGCTACAAATAATTTTTTTCATTGTTTTGGTGTTTTATTAAAAGATGTTGTCGAGGTAGCTTTAGCACCAATCGAAGCAGCTTCTATATTAATATCTGCAAGTGTTTCACTTATTATTGGAACTATGAATAGTTTAATGGGTGCTATTTTATATTTGAGAAACGCACTTGGGAGCGGATTTGGAATATTGGGTAATCGTTCTCTTAATGCATTGACATTACTTACAAAATTATCATTGCTTGTTCAAAATTCATTTAATCAAAGTCAAGGTATACTTGTATCTATAATGTATATCTTTTTTACTGCATATGATATGTTATCTTCTTTCTTTCTTATTCTTATTATTGCTGCTCTTGTATTTTTAGCAGCAGCATTGGCGGCAATGTTAGCCGCATGGTTATTATACGTTATATTTTCAGCTATACCAATTATTGGATGGGTTTTAGGTCCAATATTTTTATTTGTTGCTATTGGTTTAACTTTGGCATATGTTGTTATTTTAATTATGGTAATAGTAGTTATTGTTTTTACTGTATCAGTAATACAGAAAACTTCATAGTAAAATATGAAATAAGTAAATATTCTATTTATTTAGGAATTATTATATGAATTATTATATGAATTAAAGATGAAAATATTATCTATTTGTTAATATTTTTATCTAAGTTTTATGTATAAGAAATAAACAAAATAAAATGAAAATGAAAAGTTGTTCATTAACTATAGTATGCGTTATAATTTTAGTAGTTATATTATTTATGATTTTTTCTGGATCAAATAATAACATGTATGGACTAATTGAGGGTATGGATACAAAAAATACTACCCAACCTAATAATAAAAAAAATCCTGTAAAACAAGCATTTGAGAGTATGGGGGTTATGTCTAAGATGCTTACTCCTGGGGGGCTTCTATTTGCCGATAACAAAAATACCGATAGCAAAAATACCGATAGCAAAAATACTTCATCATCAAAAGAGAATTTCGAAGTTAGGCAACCTATCGGTTATGCAGATATAGTTGAATCAAAAAGCGACAGCTGGAATTTTAGCAAGTGGGTTAAAAATGCATTAAGATATTCCAAGGGTATGGGAAATGAAAATAAACAGGATAGTTATAAATACAATACAGGCCCCCCTATACCTCTCCCCGAAGGTGAATTATTTTTCTTTGCCGACACTAAATTTAATCCTGATTCTTGTCCAGGAACATATTCTAACAGCATGGGGTGTGCTGCTATGTCTCAATCACAATACAACTACCTGATGATGCGTGGAGGAAATAATACTCCTCCCAAAAATACCAATACCTCGTATTTTAACGAGTTTTAAGTTTTGAGTTTTTATATTAAAAATAAATGATAAAAAATAGTATAGTTTATCATTTGTTATCTAATATATACTACTAAGTGTTTAGTCACTACAAATACATATTAATCGCACTCTTGCTCATTCCGTTGTCGTCTTTTTTGATGAGGTTGTTTACCACATCGGTCGTAACATGAAATGGGAATTCGACCACCAGTGTATTCTCCTTTTCAAATAGCGTTGTCCCTGGTTTGACAAGACGATACAAGTTTAGTTTCTTATAGATAATCTCAATGCATCGTTTCAGATTTCTCACACCACATTCCTTGTCTGTATAATTTTCAATGATATAGTTCAACGTTGTGTCCGGGATAACTATATCACCTTCTTTGAAGTTCACCTCATAGCGAATCTTTGGAATCAAATACTGGTTCGCAATAACAATCTTCTCCTTCACCAAGTAACTCGACGTCTTGATTTTATACATTCTGTCCATCAAAATTGGGTTCACCTTTAGTGGGTCATTATAGCTAAATATGAACAAACACTTGCTCAAATCAAAGTCAATCTCGGCGAAATACTTGTCATGGAATTGCGAATTCTGTGATGTATCCGTCAAGTGCGTCAGGATTCCAATAATCTCTTCACCCTTTGGCGTCTCGCTAATTTTGTCCAGCTCATCAAAGTAAATCACCGGATTCATCGACTTGGAACGTATCAAAATATCTACGATTTTACCCCATGTGCTGCCCTCATATGTATACGAATGTCCCTCCAAATAACTACTATCCGTCGCACCACCGAGGGGAATAAATGCAAACTCGCGGTTCAAAATCTTGCTAATTCCTTCTTTCACAAGACTCGTGTTGTGCGTTATCGTAAAATCGCCGAGCAAATACTTGTGATTTTTGTCCAATTCAAATCCGTAATATTTTCCCCATCCGCGAGGCTCTATCGTAATACCCATAACCATACTATCCTTGTTAATAACATGCTCATTTTTGGCCATTTTTCGCGGGCATTTTACGGGTATGGAAGACAAGTTATCGCCCGACAAATGCATTCTATAATATGTTCCCGTCTTTTTTTCGCCCTTATACATACAAGATTTTTCACACTGGCTCATATTTGCCGAGAATCCGAGAGACCTAGCCACAAATAATATATCGTCGGCCAAAACTTTATTCTTCTGAATGATGTCATATCCTTTTGAGTTATCGCAATAAGAACCATCAGTATCAATAATTCCTGCAAGAAGTTCCAGACGCGTTTGCCTATCATTTATTTTATAAACGTCCGGGATGTGTTTGTTGTTGATGAGTTTGCAATCCTTTAATACTTGTAAGAACATATTCTTGTTATTTCTGGTATCATGTTCGTGCATGTCATATGAAATACCATAGGTATACTTCTCCTTGTGCACCAAATTCAAATTATATTTTTTAAGTTCTGTTTTCAAGTAGTGTAGAATGGTAGCATCCTGGTTAGTAATTTCTGATTTGGACGAAGTTCCATCCCCTAACCAAGCGCCAATAATGTAGGGGTCGAATGGCACATTCTTGCTCGAAAACTCAACACCTCTCTTATATCCCTTCAAGTTTACACGAATATACTTGGGTAATGTTAGCAATGTTTTTACAGGGATTTCAACATAGTCATGCTCGAGTTTCATATCATGTAAGTATCTTTCCGCTTCTGTTTGATCGCTGAATCGTTTGCTGTGTTGTTTGTAGTCATTTTTGTCAAAGTAACACACTTTGTATCTAGTTTCTCCTGATTTCGTCTTTACGTTTTTTATAAAATTCATTCCCGATTGTTTCAAACACATAATGTGCTCTGAATTTACACCATACTTTTCTCCATTTGAATGGACAATATCGTATAGGTCATCTTCGCCTCTGCCCAGTGATAAAACATTTCTGCACTTTGAATCATCTCCCATGACTTTATCGCCTACAACTATGTCTTGCACCATTTTAACTGAACCATCATGCATTAAGATAGGGGTATCGAATGTGTGACACTTGCCTGTCCCCATTGGACCATTAATTGCAATTGCAGTGCCCATTGCTGACGGGTTCGAAATCCATTGCCCAAGCATTTGCATGATTTGCATTTTTGCGTCGTTTAGGCCATATACTGCGCCATCCAGTTTTGACTTTGCATCTTCCATGAATTCGTGACATTTCTCAATTCCATCGGAAATCGTAAGCGGCAAATTCGAAATTCTACCAAATGGAATCTGCATAAATGTGTCTACCCAGTTCTTGATTTTATAATATTCACCCGCTCCAGGCTCCATGCGACGCAGATTTGTGATCTTTTTCAGCGCAATTGCTTTGAATTCTTGCGGAATATTTGACTGCAAAAGTGCCAGGCGGTATGGTTTGTCAGTAATGGTGAGCTTGTTCAGACACTGCAACTCGCTCAAAACGGCGGTTTGCTCATCCATTGACAAATGTTGCTTGAAATACTTGAGGTCATTGGTCGAGTTCTTCTGACGAAGCAGTTTCTTGAAATTTTTCACATGTTTCTTCTTATGACTGCGCAACTTTTGCTCTTCGCGCTCCTTGAACTCCTTCTCTTTGCGAATCATACTTTGCAGCGTTTCACGTGCAATACTATCATGCTTGTTCACTTTCAAAATGTCCTCCATTTGTTGCTTGATTCGCAATATTGTTTCAAGGGATTCGCTGCTGTTGCTAGCACCACCGCTTTCATCTTTCTTCTTATTTTTTTCTGCGTGGTTACCTTTGTTTTTGCCATGGCTATGATGGTGTCCGTGATGCCCATGTCCATGCTTGTGCTTCGGGTCATACACTTCTGTTTCTTCACTTGTTTCACTTGGTTCATAATCTAAATCTGAATCGCGATCATTATCAGATTCGCTTTCATCGTCGTTGTCTTCGTCGTCATCGTCCTCATCATATTCAGAATCGTATTCTGAGTCGTATTCCGAATCATCTTCCTCATCGTCATCGTATTCATTTTCAGAATCCGAATCCGAATCCGAGCGTCGCCTCTTGTCATCCACCAAGTTAATTACGATATTGAACTTTCCATTTTTTAACTGGTCTTTTGCAAATTCATTGAATCCGGACGTTTCATCTCCACTTTCATCCGAGCATGTTGTGCTTGTTGACGTAGATGACTCGGAACCAGACTCATCTGTGCGCCATGTTTGGTTATCCGAACCATCTTCTTCTTCTTCATCCGTTGAGGGCAGCGGTGGTTCGGGATTATTTGAACCACGTTTTTTGGTCTTACTTCTGGTATTGTATTTATTTTTTTCATTTTTGTCGCTCTTGGCGTCCTTGCCAGCTTTGTCATCTTTCTTATCAGTAGCCTTGCTCTTCGTATTTTTTTCACCCGATTTTGTGCTTTTACCTTTTTTATTTTCAGTATTTTTAGATGGTTTAGAATCACGATTCTCGCTGTGTTTGTCTTGTACTTCAAGATTCAAATCTTTGCAAATCGATTCAATAGCACGTTCTTTACTATTTTCAATATTCTCAACTCTTTTAGATATATATTTTGATGGAAACATATCAGCAAGCATCTTTCTATATTCTTGCATATCAAACTCGTCACGTTCCTCTTCATTTGGTCCACCAGTAGCATTGGCGCGTTTTCCACGACTTGATTTATTCGTGTTCCTACTCCTGCTCGTGCTCGTGCTCGTGCGCCCTTTCTTGTCATTGTGGACACTTGATTCCGAATCGCTTTTGTCGTTGCTATAGTCGTCTGCGCTATTTTCTCCATCTGATCCTGAGTCATTTGTTTTTTTATATTTACGTTTATCATTTTCTTTTTTAGACGTCTTTGATTTTTCAAAAACACTCATATTGACATTGGGAGAACTTGAAGACGAAGGCATAGTTTTCGTTGAAGCGTAATAAAACCGACTTGAATAATGGTGTGTTTAGTTGTTTCGTGGCGTGTTGACTTTAATATAGTATATAATTATGTTTTTATATCCTTCAATTTAAAAGTATAAAAAAGTAAAAATAAAATATAATAATAAACTATTCAACATTCAAATAAAGTTATGTATTTTGGTGATAAAAATCTGAACTACTATGCTATAAAATATAAAAAGTAGTTCAACTATGGTTGAAATATAGTTCAGATATTTATATTTTAGTAACTCGTAAATTTATAATTCATTCATTCGTTCAAGTATCGAATTATCTATTTATTATTATATTTTCTAATTAAGAAAATTGATAAACAATCTAAATATTATTCTATTAATATAAGAAGGAAAGAATGTTCTCGCAAAAGGGTCAATCAAAAGTAGCAGTTCAAAATGTTTCACCAATCATTGGAATTCAATTTAGTATCATGTCGCCCGATGAGATAAGAAAGTCGTCGGTTGCACATATTACCGACAGAAATACATATGACAATAATAGACCAGTGGTCGGTGGACCTTTCGATGCACGCATGGGTGTTCTTGAACCTGGTCTTATTTGTCCAACGGATGGTTTAGACTATATGCAGACGCCAGGATACTTTGGACATATCGAGTTGGCGCGCCCCGTATTCTATATTCAATACTTGACTACGATTCGAAAAATATTGAGTTGCGTTTGCATCAAATGTAGCAAACTCCTGATTGATAAGGAGTCAAATCGTCGTTTTATGGATATGAAATCCGAACAAAGATGGGCTAGCGTATTTCAGTATTGCGGCAAGATTAATAGATGTGGCGATGACACACACGATGGATGTGGTTGCTTGCAGCCAAAGAGAATCAAGAAACAAGACATCGCGACAATTATTGCGGAATGGGAAAGCAATGAGACGGAAGAAACTGGTGGTGCAGGCACTGGTGAAAGCAGTAGTTCAAAGAAAAGTATTACGATGCATTTGACACCTGAAGTTGTTTTGAAAATATTTAGACGTATATCGGATGAAGACGTGTCATTCATGGGATTTAGTCCGCAATTCTCGCGCCCTGATTGGATGATTTGTCAAGTGTTGGCGGTCCCACCCCCTGCGGTTCGCCCCTCAATTAAAATGGATGGTCAACAGCGAAGCGAGGACGATCTCAGTCACATTTTGGTAAATATTATAAAACACAATAAAACGCTTCAGGAAAAGATTAATGAAAAAGCCGCGCAAAAAGTTATCGACGGATGGCACGATGTTTTGCAGTATTATATTGCCACGCAAATCAATAATAATATTCCAGGTGTCGGTCAAGTTGCGCAACGTTCTGGGCGTCCGCTGAAATCAATTATGGACAGATTGAATGGAAAGGGTGGGCGCGTCAGAGGCAATTTGATGGGAAAACGTGTTGACTTTTCGGCGCGTTCCGTTATTACACCCGACCCGAATTTGTCGATTCGCGAACTAGGTATTCCTTTGAAGATTGCGAAGAATATTACGAAGCCGATTTCGGTAAATGATATGAACAAGAATTTCCTGCTGAAACTGGTGCGGAATGGTCCTGATGAATACCCTGGTGCTAAAATATTGGAAAAGCGAAATGGCGAGAATATTTCACTGCGGTATGCTGACCGCGAGAATATCCGGATTGAGAATGGTGACATAGTTCATCGTCACATTATGGATGGCGATGGTGTATTGTTTAATCGTCAGCCTACACTTCACAGGATGAGTATGATGTGTCATATTGCCAGGATTATGTATCAGGGTGACACGTTTCGAATGAATGTCGGTGACACCAAACCTTATAATGCGGATTTCGATAAAATCTCTGTCGAAAACAGGAGGCGTTAAAAGCGTGTTACCTCCTAGTCAAATGATTCAAACACAAATTGCTTAAATATAAAATATTTAGGAATATAAATGAAACCATCAAAATTCCAAAAACTATCAAAAGAAATTTTAGACAACCCAACCGAACGATATTGCGAAATTTATAAAATTACTAATCTGTCAAATGGTAAGATATATGTGGGACAAGCAGTTTCTCATATATTAAACCATAAAAGATACAGACCATATGGACATGAAGGAAGATTTAGATGTCACATTTCAGAAGCTTTCTCAACTAAGAAAAATCAATCACATTATTTAAATAATGCCATACGAAAATATGGTGTATTTGATTTTGTGGTTGAGTTAATTGAATGTTGTGAAACAGAAAAATCTGATGAAAGAGAAATACACTACATCAAAGAATTAAATAGTTTGTATCCAAGTGGATATAATCTTAAAATTGGTGGTAGTGTATTTACTCATAGTGACGAAAGTAAGAAAAGATTGTCCATTGGTGTTATTAATTATTTCAAAGATAAAAAAGCAGAAAGGTTTAAATATATCAAAAATATCGACGACGATATTGAAAAATATATTAAACCTTTAAGCAGAAATAGTCAGCAATATGGTTGGTATGTCTACATTGAAAAATGTAAAGCAGATTTTGGTGGTGTTCATATTCCTTTAGAAGAAAGCAAACAAAGTGCAAAAGAATTTATTATAAAATTAAAGAATCATTTGGCAAAACACCTTGATGCGGGAAACCCCTTAGAGTCTTTGACTACCACCCCATAGTGGAAACATAATGGGGGAACTCGGTTAATAGCCGAACCCAATGGTAATAATGTCAAAGAATTGGGCAATCCGCAGTGTTACTCTCTAAAGTCGTTTGGTAGACTATGGGAGGCATTCAGAGACTGAACGGGTGTTGGTGAGTTATGACGGATTAGCCATCCTGAACTTGCTTAAGATACAGTCCGCCCCCCTTGGAAACATGGGGGATTCATCGGGAGATGAAATGAATTTACACATGCCACAAGATGAGGAATCCGAGGCAGAATTGAAGAATTTGGCAGCAGTTCCATTCCAGATTATTAGTCCTGCAAACAATCAGTCGATTATTGGTATATTTCAGGATTCGCTGCTTGGGTCGTATCAGTTTACACGCGTCGGAGTGAAATTTGACAACCGCGCGGCAATGAATTTGCTCATGGCTCTGCAAACGATTGATGAAAGTCTGTTTACAAATACCGCAGATGGCGTTATTTCCAACTTTGAAATCCTTTCGCAAATTATGCCACCAATTACACTGAAATACAAAACGAAGCAGTTCAAAGATGGAGACGACTACAATACATCAAACAATGTGCTCGAAATACGCGATGGAAAGTATATGCGTGGACAACTGGACAAGGCAGTGCTTGGTTCAGGAACAAATGGATTGATTCACCGGACATGCAATGATTTCAACAACATGACATCCGCAAAATTTATTGACGATTTGCAGAATATTATTACGGACTATATGAAAGTCTCTGCATATAGTGTTGGAATCAGTGACTTGATTGCGAATGTCGAAACAAATAACAAAATTGCTGATGTGATTACATCGAAGAAAACGGATGTGAAGAGTTTGATTGACCAGTTGCATATCGGTATATTTGATAACAAGACAGGCAAGACGAATGATATCGAATTTGAGAACCAGGTGTCAAATATTCTTAACAAGGCAATTAATGATGCTGGTAAAATTGGTCTTGAGTCTTTAAGCAAGGATAATCGATTTGTTACGATGGTTACTGCCGGTTCTAAAGGATCTGAAATTAATATTTCACAAATGACGTCGTGCTTGGGACAACAGGCGATTGATGGCAAACGTATTCCATATGGATTTGATAGCAGGACGCTGCCGCATTTTACAAAATACGATGACTCGCCAGATGCGCGTGGATTTGTAGAAAGCTCGTTTATTAGTGGTCTGCGCCCGGAGGAGTTGTTCTTTCACGCTATGGCTGGTCGTATTGGTCTCATTGATACGGCTGTTAAGTCGGTAACCTGGGAGACGCCTATCGTTGTAATTGAAAATGATACTCCAAAGTATGTGAAAATTGGTGAATGGATTGATACTAAAATGGAAAATCGCGAAAGAATTCAGTATAAGGAAGAAAAAAATATGGAATATCTTGAATTATCTAATCCTGCAAAGATAATAACGATGGACTATGATGGAAATATCTCATGGGAAACTATTAGCGCAGTAACACGACACGACCCTGGAGATGTATTATACAAGATTAAAACACATGGTGGAAGAAGTGTTATTGTAACAGAAAATAAGTCACTTCTTATATGGAATAACGAACTTGGTCAGTTCAGAGAAGAATACACAGGCGATGTTAAAATTGGCGACTATGTCCCCGTTGCAAAACATATATGTAATTATTATGATAACGATACTGAAGATTCTAAATTAAAATATACCTATGAGTTTGGTATTTCTCAAGGAATCTATATTTCGGAAAATTTAAATACTTCTAATATCTGTGAATATGCATATATTTCAAATACAAGATATGTAAAAGGTATACTATGTGGATACTTCTCTAATACTGGTTTTATAAATATAGACAAAGCAAGAATAGAAACCGAATCAAATAATATTCGCCTTATCGAAGATTTTGCATTTCTATGTTCTCGTCTTGGAATTTATGCACATATAGAATACAGAAATTATGATTTACAGACTTTCGCAACACTAGTTATTGGTGGACAGAATATTAAAAAATTTTCAGATGAAATTACTTTACTTAATTTGGAAAAAGATATGTTATTAAAGTCTATGAAATATAACGACGATACATATTCTATAGTTAATGATGTAATTCTTGATAAAATTATTTCAATTGAAAAGGTAGACCCGACTCTTTATCCTAAAATGTATGACTTGACTATTCCCGGAACATTCAACTTTGGATTGGCAAATGGTTTACAAGTGCGCGACACGTCCACCACAGGGTATATCCAGCGCCGTTTAATCAAAGGTTTGGAGGATTTGAAAATTGGGTATGATATGACAGTGAGAAACAATAAGGAAAGAATAGTTCAATTCTCATATGGTGACGATGGAATAGACACCATAAAAGTTGAAAACCAAGTGATTCCGATAGTTGCCATGTCGCTTGAGGAAATATATGCACACTACTATGTTTCGACACAAGAAGGCAAAGATGGTGTATTGATGTCTGTGTTTACAAAAACTGCGGTTAGTCGTATGAAAAAACATGTCAAGGATTTGGAAATGAAGACCAAGTATTATACGGATATGATGATTAAATATCGTGACGACATTGTGAAGAACGTATTTAAAATGCGCGATAACAAGGGCGTGCATATGCCGGTTTGCTTCACGCATATTATCAATAACGTGCAAGGAATGCAAAACATTACGAAAAACTCTATGGTGGATATTACACCCATCGATGTGTATGATATGATCGAGGAGAAGTATAAAGAATTGGAAAGCCTGCATTATGCACCACCGACTGAATTATTCAAGGCTATGTATTACTACTACTTGTCACCAAGAGAGTTGCTGATAGTGAAACGTTTTAATAAGAAGGCACTTACTATATTACTGGACACAATCGTGCTAATGTATAAACGTGCAATTGTTGCACCAGGTGAGATGGTTGGCATGATTGCCGCACAAAGTATTGGAGAACCGACGACACAATTGACACTCAATACATTTCATAGTGCTGGTGTTGCATCGAAGTCGAATGTCACACGTGGTGTGCCGCGTATCGAAGAGATTCTGTCATTGTCTGAAAATACGAAGAATCCGTCGCTGACAATTTACATGAAGAAAGACGATGAAACTGATAAAGATATAGTTCGCGATAAAATTCCGAGTGTCGAGATTACGATTTTGGGCGAAATCGTTGAAATGGTTGAGATTTGTTTTGATCCGGATGACATGAATACACTTATTGCCCAAGACAAGGAAGTAATGACGCAGTATTTTGAGTTTGAAAAGATGGTAGATGAATGCATGTCGTCGTCGTCGTCGGCGCCTGTAGGAGGTGAGGGAGTTGAAGGTAGTGAACTTGTAGAAGATTTGGTTGCTTCTGCTTCTGCTGCCGCTTCATCATCGCCATCGAGTGTATCGCTTTCTAAAGCAAGTGTTCCGGCTGGCGCGGCCACCACTAGAGAAGCACAACAACAACAACAACAACAACAACAACAAGCGCCGAATGAAAAATCAAAATGGATTATTCGCATGACGATGAATAAGGAAGAAATGCTTGACAGAAAAATCACGATGGATGATGTTCACTTTGCACTGAAGAACATGTATGGCAGTGAAGTAACGTGTATGTATACTGACTACAATGCAGACAATTTGGTTTTCCGAATTCGGTTGAACAATATTATTACAAATTCCAAGAAAAAAAATAATAACCCACTTTCACTGGACCAATCTGACCAGATTTATATATTGAAAAACTTTCAGGACAATATGTTGAATAACATAGTATTGCGCGGTGTCAAGGGGTTGTCAAATGTATTGCTTCGAAAGATTACAGATTCCGTTGTAAAAGTAGATGGCATGTATACAAAGAAAGAGACATGGGTGCTTGATACTACTGGAACGAATCTGCTTGCTGCATTGGCCCTGGACTATATCGATGTAACAAGAACTATTAGTAATGATATCCAGGAGATTTATAATGTTTTGGGAATTGAAGCAGCACGTGTAGCTATATTTACTGAGCTTTCAGAGGTTTTGGAGTTTGATAATACATATATTAACTATCACCACTTGATTATGTTAGCGGATAGAATGACCGCAAGTGCAAATATGGTTTCAATATTTCGACACGGAATCAACAATGATGATATTGGACCTATTGCGAAAGCATCGTTTGAGGAAACACCAGAGATGTTTTTGAAAGCGGCAAGGCATGCTGAACTGGATGAGATGCGGGGTGTGTCTGCGAATGTGATGTGTGGACAGGAGGGATACTTTGGCACCAGTAGTTTTCAAGTGTTACTGGATATGAATAAGATGATGAAATTTAGTGGTGAGTCGAAATACTATGTTATGGATGCAAATGAGGAGATTGACGCGGCGTTTGAAATGGAGAATCCTGATGACGTGTGTTCGATTCATAATCTCTCGATGAATGCAACTATTTCAAATATTAAGAAGGAGAATTTGGGTAATGTAATGATGAGCTATGATGCAGGATTTTAAGTAGATACGGGTGCATGAATAGATACATGAATAGATACATGCTTATATAATTATAATCAATTACAAAATTATAATTATATTTTTATTCAATATTTATTCCTCACGTTCTTCGCCTTGTTCTTCGCCTTGTTGTTGTAGTGGTGCTGCAGGTTCTGCTTCTGCTGCTGGCGCCAAACTTGAACCAATAGAGATTGGTTTTAATTTTTTAGAACTACTTTTTGCTTGAAAAGTTGGCAATAATAGGGGTGCAGGTGTCGGCACGGGCGCGGGTTGTGGAGGAGTATCTTCTTCAATTGGATTTAGGTTTAGGTTAAGCTTAGGAACCGCAACACCTTTTTGTCTTGGTTTTTTAGATGATGTTTTGGGTACTGCTGCTGCCGTTGCCGCTGCTACCCCTGATTTTGGTGCAACTTCGACCTTAGGTGGTGTTATTTTTTTGGTAACTTCTTTTTCTTTTTCCATTCTTAGTGACGAAGGTGGCATAACATGTTTCTTAGACTTTGTTATAGGTAGTTTTTTCTGTGAAAATAATTGCTCTTCTACGGGGAATTGTTGAGGATTTTCACCTATACCTAGACCTAGACCTACATCCAACTCTGGTGGTGGTGTTTGTGACTCTGCAGAAAAAACAGACATAGTGCGTTCTCTTTCTCTTAACAACGCAAATAAGTTAAAGTTTCTAACAAAGGATACTATATATTCTTTATTCTCCGTAAATTCATCCTTTTTCAATTCTCGTTCAAATACATTATCGAGATCATCCATACTAAGTCCTCTTCCTGTTCCGCTTAGTATATCAGATGATGACGCATAGTGTTTTGACATTTCTTCGATTATTTTATCCTGAACTTGTGGGCGTATTGCAGATAAAGGCAATAAATATTTATCATCTTTGCTTATGATACTATATGTTGGAATTTCAACGCCTTCATTTTTAATTCTTGGGACAACGATGAAATAATATTCTTGCATATATTTTTTGGACATCCCTGATGCACCCATACCCATACCCGAAAGTCCTTCCTCTTCTTTTTCTTCTTCTTTTTCTGAATCGGAACTCGAATCACGTCGGCGTTCAGCATCAGCTTCTTGTAACTCCACAACACTCGATGTATCATAAAAGTAAGTCGACAGAGTGCTAAATGATAGTTGTGTTTCGATTAATGTCATGCTTGGATAGTATAATAAAATAATAGGCAGTTTATAATAGTTTGCAACAATCCATATATCCAAACGCGTCAACCAATATGATTCCAAAAATGGAATTGTTTCAATAAAATCTTCATCTTCGCCTGTTTTAATTTTTTCTTTATATTCTTCGCCTATCTCATTCATACCATAATACTTAAAAATATCCGCAATATTATTTTTCATATTTACTTCATTGTTCGAATTTTCAATACATTCAATATAAAATTGCAGAATTATAAGTTTAATCCGATTAGTCGTTATATTTTCTAATTTTTTATTACCTGTTCGTATTGCCTCAGTTTTCAAAATAAATAGCAATATTTCAAATGTGCATACTGGTGCAGATGGTGCAAACTTCAACATTTTTATATTTTGCAAAGGTGGGTCGAAATATTTTTTATATTCAGTTGTAAGGGGTTTTGATTCTGTTTCACATATCTGTCGCTCTTCTTGGTGACTATCATAAATACTTTCATATAGCTCTGTAAGGATTGGGTCTGCAGTATCGTATGTATTAAAGTTTGCATATTTATTCTCAATCATAGGTTTCAAGTTATTAAAGTATCCACTCATAAGCATAGTTTGCGATAAAATAATTTCGTCTTGTCTAAGGTTATATCCGACATTCATAAATGGGAATATTTTCCTATCGAACATAAAGACGCGAATACGATTATATCGAATCAGTTCATCTGCCAGTCGTGCAATATACATGACTTCATTATTGTGCATCGGATTTAATAGATTTTGTTTGGGGATTATTAATTTACATCTCCCTTCATCATCTGTTTCTTTTACGCAGTATTTTGTTTCGCTGCATTTATCTGGGTTTTTATTTAAACTCGTCAAACAACTTGTTGTCACTTCGCCGATACTTTCCAAAACTGCATCTGTATAGTGCATGCTGTCAAATGTTACATACTTTGAGATAAGACGTTTTATTTCGGCTTGTAGGTTTGTTAGCTTTAATGTATATGGCATTTCAGTATCGTGTTGTTTGATGAGGGTTAGTAAACTTTCTTTTACTTCATTGTTTTCATATTTGTTTATGAGTATTCTTACAACATTGCGGAAAACATTATAGAAATTGTTTTCTAAATAAATATACTTCACGTATTTCTCACGTATTGGGTCAACTTTTAAGTGTGTGTTTATTTCTGAGTCGGCAATATTATAGTCACTTGCATTTAGTATGGGAATATCAAATATGCCCTCGGTTTGAACACTTTCTTCATCAGTTATTTTGATAGATATAAACTGGTCAGTTTCTGTTATAACTCCGGCAAGTTTGCCATCATCAATTACTTTAAATCGGGGCCTGCATGGAATTTTTATTTTATCGTATACATGGTTTAGAAAAATAATAGTTTCATCATATGTTTTCCATAGTGATTCATCGTCAATATAGTTGATTTGTTCAATGGATGGGTCAATCGCCGATGGTTCGCACATAATAGTGCCTGACATTTGTCCTTCTTGTCCTTCTTGTTCTTGGATAAATACACCAATGACTTTACCATCAAAATTTAGAATTTGGTTTAAAATATTGAAACTACCCCGTGCAAGACGAGGTTTCAATTCTTCTAAAGTGAGATTCCTATCAAATTCATATAACTTAATGAATTTCTTAGATGCATTTGGTGTCCCTTCGCGCGGAATGCTATTATATGGTTTACACTGACTATCATATGCAGTTTTAATCTTTGTAAGAATCTTCCGAATCGTTGCCGGTATTTGAGATAGTCTTGTTGTTGCCGGTTCACCAGCTATTGGTTTCATAGTAAATAAGTTATTAAATATACGAGGTTTTACATTGAGGATTTCGTATATTGGTTCAAAAAATATATTATTTTTAACCTCGCGTTTTACCATGATTGCAGTTTTCTTATTATCATCAAACCAGTTTTTTGTATTTGTATAATGATTTGTAGGACATAATACCTCGATATTATTTGTTATATCACGATTTGATATTTGCAAAATAACAAGATTCAATCCATCAACAAATAGTTTCGGATTTGGTCTGCTAATTATGTCCCATAGGTATTCATAATCAATATACGATCTCTTGCTTTTTATATAGCGAATAAAGTTCTCATATGAACATACTAGTTTTTTAAAAAATACATATTGAGGATCATCCACGTTGTAACTTTTATCTTTGATGGATTTAAAAATAGCGGAATCTTTATATTTGAATTTGGAACTTTTGAGAAGTGATTTGAATAGTGTGTCGTCAACAATACAATTCTTCTCTTGTAATGGTTGTGGTTGTGTTCGCATGGATGCTTCGGATGCGCGAGGTGAAGGACTTGGTGAAGGGAGCGTGGAGGGATTTGGGGATGGTAGCGGATATGCTTTTTTGGGTTCTTCTTGTTCGGTTGGTGAAGTAGAAGCTTCAATTCCTGTAATATCTTGAATTTCAAGGGATGGAGATGGAGATGGAGATGGAGAAGCAGGTTTGGGATTTTCTGACACGGCTGCCGGATTAAAAAAACTTGCCAACTCCAGATCTTCGCTTTCTTCTTGTCCTGCTTCTGCTCCTGCGTCTTCCTCATCATCGCTTCCTGCACCCCCTACCAGTTCTTGTTCGAATGTTTCTGAAACATTTGACCTAGGCGTTGCATCACCCATACCCATACCTGGTTCATTCATCAGTGACTCCGCGTCACTTTTTGCATCATAATCAAAATCATCCATACCTTCATCGTCCAAATCAGCGTCAGGGTTTTGGTATTTTTTCAAACTAAATGTATCGATAAGTGAACCATTTTGATATGTCATAAAAGAATCAATATCTACTGCATCAACTATAATTTGTTTCATTTTAGAAATTGAAATCTTTTTAATAGGTTTTATTCCTAGTGATGAACCACCCATAAGTTCAATATATTTTCTATAAATGTCTGCAATCGACCCAATAAAACTTTGGTTTTTATTATAGTAAATGAATTCTCTTTTTTTAATAGTATATCCTTTCTTATTTACAGATTTATATGTTTTTATATTTTTAACTTCACCCGGTTGAACGCCCTTTTGTATCAAACATGCCACGTTTGGTTTTAACATAGTGCTTCTATCGTTTATGGTACACGTTTTGAAACTATGTGTGAAAAATAACTGCAGTTGTGGTAATAAATAGCCGTATGATTCATCGGTTAATTCAGTATTTCGCTCAGGACCCATTACAACGAATTCTTTTTCAAGTATTTTTTCACGTTCATGAGTTGCAGTGCTTTCTATATCTGATGTATCATTTTCGTTTACAACCTCTATATTTGTAGGCGTTAACTCTTCCCTTGCTGGTTGCTCCATCTCTTCTTCGCCGATAACTGAAAAATCTTCGCCTTGTTTTGTTGCTTTTTCTAGTTCTTCTTTTCGCTGTAACGAAGTTAATTTTTTAACAGAAGGGAGACGTGGTTTTAAGCCGGGAAAAGGTGATGATGCAGAAATGGATTGATCAAGTTTTGCTTCAGCATTCTGGCGTGCCTCCAACTCTGCTTCTTCTGCTTCTTCTGCTTCTTCTGCTTCTTCTGCTTCTTCTGCTTCTTCTGCTTCTTCTTTTGCATGTTTTCAATCTGGCTCTGATACTTGAAGAGGTTTCAAACTACCAAATTTACCTCTCATACGTTGGACAGGTCCAGCTAAAAATGCTTTTTCTTTTCCTTCGCATTCAAAATTAAACGAGTTTGGATTTTGAGCATTATGTGCAGTAATACTTGGGCATCCACACGCCTGTCGTTGTAAATTTTGTTTATCTTTTATAAAATTCTCAGAACTGAAACAACATGGGATGCAATATTCACTACCAGCGCTTTCTTTACTATCTATAAACCCAGGTGATAAATTCCTGTAATCTCCAGTAGATGGGTCCATATGATACTTATCTTTAAATTCGAATATATATTTGCCAGGTGGAACGCTTTTTGCACCTGGTGGTATAATAATATCTCCATCGCGTTGTTTTAATTTTTCTACTTCTTCATTTGTCAAACTTACATTTCGTCGTAAATCCCAGTATCGAGGACATATATACCAGAAATTCTTACTTTTCGATGAACCATATTTCATTGCTCTATTATATGACCCTGGATGATGTTTATCTATATGTTCTTTTTCTTCATTTGTCAAAATCACAGGTTGACGCTTCACTGTCCAAGGACATGACCGCGAATACTCTTTCACGCCAGGGCGTTTACGAAATAAAATAGGGTCATATGCTTCGAGACGTTTAAAGAAAGGATTCGGATTTGATAAACTTGCACCCGTAATATCTTGTCCAACACGCCCGCGTTCTGACCTAGATTCTGATTCTGATTCCGAATCTGAACTTGAATTTGATCCTGGGTCTGAAACCGGCATACGAATTGGTGTTAAGCCTTTTCCCTTTGTTTTCCCCTTTTCTATCGCTAGTGCACCGAGTGTTGACTTTGGCACTCCAGATGGCGTTTTTTCTCCAATACTGATTTTTCCTAGTGTTTTTAATTTTTTTAGGGGTGTAGGAGCAGGATCTGTTGCAGCCGCCGTCGCCGTCGCCGTCGCCGTCGCCGTCGCCGTCGCCGTCGCCGTTTCTTCTGGTGAAGATGATGAAATATCGCTACCAATTGGTTTAATTTCTTCAATTTCGGGAAGGTCTTCTTCTTCTTCTTCTTCGCTTTCGGTGTCACTTGCACCTCCAATGTGTTCGCCTTCACTACCACTACCACTACTATTTCCACTTTCATCACCTGATAATCCTTCAATAATATCAATATTAAATCCTGCATCACTGCCTTTACTGCCTTTACTACCTTTACTGCCCTGGCTTCCTTCATCCTCGCTTTCTGAACCAGATAGTCCTTGTATATTTTCAATGTTATATTCAGGACTTCCTAATTCTGCGGAAGATGCAGGTGATGGTGTTTTTTCTTTTACTGCTTCCTTTGCTTCCTGTAGTGCTGCTTCTTCACTTTTGTCTTCATCTTCTTCTTCTTCTTCTGATTCTGCTTCCATCTGTTCACCTTCGCCCTCGCTTTCATCCGACAAATTTCCAAGCAGTAAACTTTCAAAATCAACGTCATTTATAGGATTATCTTCTTGTGCTTGTTGTAAATTTTCAAAATCAAATATTATTTCATCAGCATCATTTTCGCCAGATACTGCTACATCGGTAAGCACGGATTTGTCGCCATGTACCACAAATTCTTTTACTTCTTTTATTTCCTTTTTACTTTTTATACCTCCTAGAGCCAACGATGTATGACATAGTTTCTCGACTTCTTCATATGGTATATTGGTTATAGGTTCCGACTTTTTATTTTGCAGTATACGTATTAACGAATCAATCATTTTTTCAACATGATCCAAATAATATATATTATCGATATTCTCCACTTCAATTTTTAAATTTCCAGCGGTGCTTATCTGCAAAAATGTAATAGTCGTTAGAAATCCAGGATGTGTATTTATTTTTATCCGCATTTTTTTATTTAATTCGGATAATTGCATTCTATCTAATAAATCCGTAACATCTTTTAGCGCTTGATCATATGATATTTTAAAATTCTCCATAAGTCCGCGTATAACATCCTCTTGGTAGCTTGATTTCAAAAATAATTCAATAATAAAAGCTTCGCGTCCTTCTAACTCATTATAATTTGAAACACGTTTGTATCTCATAATAACGCGCCGCGATTCATAGTAGTTTATTATATTGAATATACTTGATATACATCCCATATTTTTTGCAATATCTAACTTAAATTTAGGAGGTAAATTTAAAACCGATTTATATTTTATTTCGCGAATAACTATATTTTTATGGTATAAATCCTCAAATAAATTTATCGTATACCCATTTTGACTCAAAAATATGGCAACTTCATTGATTACTGGATTGACGCTTTCTTTTATTATATTTTCTGCTTCTCTGTCGTTGATTGGTTCTTCAACCTGAAATGAAATAAATATACTTCCACGTGTATCAAATTCACAACGTATTGGAATAATATAGTCTTTTATTATTTCTCCACTTTCATTTTGAATTGAATAAATACAATGAATAATAACAGCCAAACGTCTTTCTGTTGTTGCTTCTTTTATTATCTTGTTGATAACACTTATTTTCAAATATGGAATTCTTTTGCCATTTTCTGCAATACGATTTGCATATAAACGATACATTTTTTCTTCGAATCTTCCTTTTGTTAGTTTAATTAATGGTTTTTCGTCGTTGGCATGTATGATTTTAAATAACATATCGATAGGAACACTAAAAACATTGTCTGGTTTTATTTCAAAATCAAGCGAATATATACCATTTGTCATGTATGGCATGTCGGTAGTTTTTTGATAATATGCCTCATAAAAAAGGTTTACATTATCAATCATATCTTTATAATTTTTATCTTGTATTAGTTCTCTAGTAGATGATAATAACTCTTGTGTATGAGTTTGCAGGTCACTTATTGTAAATATTTCTTTTTCTGCCAAATATGGATAATATATTTGAATCATGTCATTTGGTGAAAGCGGTGTGTCTGCT
>Ga0222713_10002180_pt1 | contig 21085 bp, 34 predicted proteins | sample C33_649DmetaG_FD_165061 | JGI IMG/M metagenome (GOLD analysis project Ga0222713, IMG submission 165061) | Estuarine water microbial communities from San Francisco Bay, California, United States - C33_649D | ecosystem: Environmental > Aquatic > Marine > Unclassified | place: USA: California...
TTCTATATCGATCATTTCTTTAATCGTGATAGCACTGAGAAAATCGTTGATATGATCTATCGCGTCGTTGGTACATCTACACCTGAAGAAATTAGAATCCGATTCAATCAAAATCTTGATTTGATGTTGTTGCATTACAATACTATTCCAGATGCAATTCAAAAACAAATTTACAAGCAAGTTGAATCTGACCTAGGTAAATTGCCAAACTCATCTAAATTGGTAAAGATGGAATACATTCTTGAAGGAACTGAGTGGATGAAACAATCTACTGGTACACCAGCAGGATACGATCCATTTGCAAATCTAAATATTTCAGAAACAAAGAAGGAGCAAGACAGTAAAATAACTAACGAATTATTCTAATATATGAAAATGAAATTAATTGTAAAAGAAGGAACTTACGAGGCAGATTCTTTATTCAATCTAATCATTGAAGTACTAAAGCATAGATTTTGGCATTTACGTACTCATGGAAAATGGATGGATTAAATAATTGAATATGTTAGATGAAACCAAACTATTTGACTTTGTAAAGTTAATGTTTACAAAGCCAAAAGAATATAGGGCTGTGAAACAGCATAATAAGAAGAGACATCAATTTATGATCAATCGATTCTTTGCAATTAAGTTTCCAGCAAATGCACAGTTATTTAATCTCAATGGTATCAATCCAATCGCAGTGATTGATAGTTGGCAATTGGTTGCCCAAAGATTTAATGGTGTGCCAGGCTGGATCTATACTAAAACTAAAAAATCTACATCGGCAAATGCTGATAAATCCAAATATATACCAAGTGATGAAGCTATCAAACTCTTTATGGATAAGAACGAGATTGGTAAGCGAGAATATAAAGAGCTTGAAAAATTTGCTAAAGCTGATTTATATAAATCATTACAATCGATCGAAAGATCAATTCAAGTATATTAATTCAGTAAATCTATACAATGGATTTTAATCAACTACCGACCGCAATCGATATTAATCTATACAAATATAATTATTTAGATAATCAAATTTGGACCAGATTAAAGAACGATACCGACATAATTGAAATTAGTGATGATAGTATTATTGCGAGCCGCGAGCAGGTATTAGCGCTGCTCGATGTGTACTATTCACGAGATATTAATAAGATTAAATCCATTGGCGCCGAGTTTCTACACAAAGAAGTAACAACACCGTGGTTTTTATACCATGCGTGCAACGAGATGATCTATCTCAAGTTTATTAAGTTCACACTCAATACCGATAAGCAGTACACCAGAATGATCGAGATTGACGGAGAGAAGATGGTTAAGTTCGACTTTAAAATCCTATCAATGACCGTTAATCTATTTGATTTCTTCACACAATCTGAGTTGAAAAAGGTCAATAAAGTTTTGATTGAACTGGGACTATTTGAAGAGGATACGCCATACTCTAGATTAAAGATTGATAATTTTTTAGATACAATCGAGGCATATATTAATGACGTCGATAATTTTGAAGATACTAATAATCAAGTAGTTGACCTTTTAGTTTCATTTATGGATCTAATTGACCCAAAAATAGATCGAGACAATCCACTAGTTCTCTTTGTTACTGACTATTGATTTATTTTATCTGAATATATAAGATAAAATAGATTAACATACATGCAATTATTTAGCAATTTTGGTAAAAGAGAAGGTTTAGTATATCTCATCGTATTTTTATGGGTAGTTATGGGAGTACTTGCAGCATGGAAGGGTGCTGACTTTGCGGATCTAGCAATTTACTTCGGATCTCTTACGGCGTATGCAGCAACATATATTTGGGCTGAAAGTAAGCGCCCAAGTCAGAAAACAAGCATATTCAAATCTGGCCCAAACTCAAGAAGAGAAATAATGATTTATGTTGTGGTTGCACTCTGGATGATTGCCGGTGTTGCAGCAATTTGGTATTTGGCCAACCTAGAATCCTTAGCAATGTACTTCGTTTCATTAACAGGTTTTGTTGCATCTTGGATTGCAGGCGAAGTTTATACACCACAGGATAAAATTAATAAAAAGGAATAATAATGGTAACTGGATACACAGCAAATGAGTACGGCGATTATTTAATTGCATCCCTTAAAGATCCATATTACAATACAATTAAAGTATTGGATTGGACCATTGTTGCGGGTGTGCAGAATACCAAAACGGTTGGAAAATTAAATGTAACTGCTGGATCATCTACAATCTTTGGAAGATTCACCGATTTTAGTCAATTTGTAGTTGGCGATGAAATTATTATTGGAAATACACTATTTGAAATCTCAGCGATTAATTCTCCAATTGAATTAGAAGTAACAGTCGCACCTGAATTTTCAACAACTGAAATCGAATTCTATATTCCAGTTAACTCATCAAACTATTTTGATTACGAATATAGATGGTCGAACAATGGCACTCAATTTTCAGAATTTAGAACATTAAACAAGGGTCTTGCGTTTGGAGATCTTTTAGGATTAACATTTGATCCAACAAAACCGTTATGGTTAGATATTAAAGCTGAAGTAGCTGCGCTTTCACAAGCACATACAATTTCACTAATTTCAGTTACATTTACATTAGAAACCGAGGCTGGTACAATTGAAAGTTGCCCGCAGTTTTGTACTGAATGTACAGATCCATTTGCAATGAATGGTTGTGCTAATATTGAAGTTTCTTGCGATGCAAACCTATTTAATCCATACAATTTAAATAAGAGCACTACAATCTACAAACAGATCGTTGGAATGGTTAGCGATATCTTTGGTCACCAAGTTCAATACTTTAGAACCGAGCCAGATATGCGAACTGAGGACGTTCATTTGATGGAGTATTCATTACACAATGTGGTTGCAAAACAAAACATTAAGATCTTGGTGCCAGATAATGAGTTCCCAGAAGAAGCGGCAACATTCGATATTTTCGGTATGGAATTTGCAGAGTTTGAGGTTCATATCACCGCTGAGGAATTTGAGAAAGTATTTGGATACGGTAAAAAGCCACGCAATAAAGACTATATGTACATTCCACTTATTAATAGAATGTATGAGGTAAACACGGTTGCAATTGCTGATGAGTTTAATCAAACCAACTCTTATTGGAGAGTTATGTTAACCAAATACCAAGAAAGAACATCAGTTATTAAAGGTCAATTTGAGGTTGAGACCGACACATTGACAACTGGCGTTGAAGAAATATTTGGAGAGAGACAAAAGCAGGAACAGGTTAAAGATACAAACCCAGTACAATTCCAATCAGTTTCTACATCGTACCGTGATGGAATTAGAGGGTTTGTTGATCGAGCACTAAGCATTGTTGATTATGATCTAAAGAATAGATGGACTGTTGTTAGTAAAAACTACTATGATTTAACAAAGTTAAATACACAAAGTACTGGGGTTGAATATTCAATTCAATCTAAATTAGCAACCGGAGATAATATGGCAATCACACTTTGGTTTGCCCCGCAATTCCAATCGACCGATACGAATGAGTACGTTTTATTTGGTGACTTAGCTGCTCTTGGTGGATTCAAATTATTTGTATCAAACACTAAGTTTAGAATCAATGTCGCTGGCAATGATTATGAATTTACACATGGAGTTACCCTGCAAAAAGGAGAATGGTATGGTTTAGTATTAAACTTTAACAATATGTTCTTACAACTTGCGCTTTCATTATACAGATTAGATCTAAATAATAATAGAGGAATGACGCCAGGTAGCAGACCACAAGACAACAATAATAATCTAATTGAAGAATACAGCGGTTTGTTATCAATTGGACAACCTATTGTTTGGGATTCTGGCTCAAATTATCACCTTCGCGGAAATAAAACATATATGACAAACATTAGAGTGTTTACAAATGTTGTAGAATATGAACAACACCATAATGTATTGAATCAATATGTAGTTAGAGACAATCAATTAGCAATTCTTATAGATAATTCTATCCCAAGTTTAGGATATCAGCGTTTCAAGAACGCCAGATAAAACCGGGATAAATAATCTATAATAAAATTAACATTTATGTCAAACGATAAGAAAAGCATAAAATCACAGGCTGAAGACATTAGAAAAGAATTAGATGATTTGATTGGAAGTAATGATCCAATTGAAGATGTGATTGATACAGATCCTGCGCTACCGGCTAAAAACGATACCCCAGCGCTTCCATCATACGGTCAATTAAAAACTAATTCAACAACAAAGGCCCAAAAGACCATTACGAGCTTAATGAAATTCTATCTTGATGAAGAAATCATTGAGCGCGATGAATATATTCAGGCTAAAAAGAAGATTGATGAAATGACAATGTCTTCATTAATCTATCAATTACAGGCCGGTGAAAGAGCACTTACAACCCTACTGGAAGCAATTGAAGACGGTGATGTTGCCCCAAGAATGTTTGAAGTTCTGGCAACTCTTCAAAAATCAATGTTGGATATTATTAAGTCACAAACAATGTACTTAATGGCAGCGGAAGAGGGTGCTAAGCGTATTGCAAGAGATATTGAAATCTATCGCAAGAGGGATGATATTAGAGAGATTGAAGCAGCTTCAGGTGGGGCACCAGTTGGAGACATGGTTCAAAGAGGTACTAAAGACTTGATGAGAATGATTAGAAATGGCATCAACGATAATGAAATCGAGGATGTAGAAATCACAGAATAATATGTCAGATTACGTAGGAGATAATCGTTGGATTCCAAAGGGTGAATCTGTTGAAGATTCAGCTAAATTAATTTGGTCAACAAAAAGCATAAATGAGCTTGTTCTAGCACTGGATCGAGGATACAGACCTTCGGTCCCAATGCCGTTTTATGAGGGCAAGCAATTCTTACGTCGCGGAAATATTGTATTTGAATATACTGAAGAAGAGATTGCAGAATTGGCAAGATGCGCTAATGATATCGTATATTTTGCTGAAAAGTACGCGGTGGTAATGACCGATAACGGTATTCAAAAGGTTAAACTAAGGGACTATCAAAAGGATTTACTTAGATCCTTTCAAGATAATAGATTCAACGTTGTTCTTGCATCCAGACAGATGGGTAAGACCGTAACAGCGTCAATCTTTAATGCTTGGTACTTAACATTCAACTACGATAAGACCACACTCTTACTTGCTAACAAATCTGAATCAACTAAAGAGATTATTGACAAGGCAAAAGTTGTAATTGAAAACCTGCCATTCTTTATGAAGCCAGGTATTATCAAGTACGACGTTATGAACGTTCGATCTGACAATGGATGTCGTTTGATTGGACAATCAACCACCGCAAAATCAGGTATTGGTTTTACAATTCACAACCTATATCTGGACGAGTTTGCGCACGTTCACCCAACTATTGTGGATTCTTTCTATGAGAACGTTTATCCAACCCTCTCAGCATCTAAGATATCACGTATCAACATTACTTCTACCCCTAATGGTTTCAATAAGTTCTATGAAATCTATGCAGAGGCTGAAAAAGGCAATAACGAATATAAAGCGACCAGAATTGATTGGTGGCAACACCCAGATCGAGACGATGCTTGGTACAAGAGAGAATTAGCAAACCTAGGTTCAGAAGAAGGATTCAACCGCCAATATGGTAACGAATTTACAAGTTCATCGTCCCTACTATTAAGCCCAGGTACGATGAAGCAAATCAGACAAAGTGCCAAGAAATTTGAGTGGTATGATTTTGAAGAGTTTGATAATATCCACATCGATACAAAAGGATATTTAGCGTTCCATCCTGATTTTGATCCAGAAGAAGCTGGCAGTAGCGGCAGATACTATTTATTTTCTGTAGATATTGCCGAAGGAAATGGTGGAGACAGCTCAGTTATTAATATCTTTGAAGTTGAACCAATGGAAGATAAAGACATTGAAAACTTTGTCAGTCCAGGTGCGATGTATGACTTCTTTAAATTGAATCAAATCGGAGTGTTTCGTAGTAATGAACACCCGATTGAAGATTTTGCAAAGATCCTATATACTTTAGCAATTGACATTTTTAATTCTGAAAATACAAAATTAATCATTGAATACAACACATACGGCAGTATCTTAATCAAGTATTTAAGCACGGTTTTTCCAGGTCGTAACGACTTTGAGGATGAAATGATCTTGAGATTCAAGCACAGACACGATGCTAGAACCTTGAATCCAGGTATTCGTTTAAAGAGCGATAATAAGTCAGTATTCTGCCAAAACTTCAAAAAGCAGATCGAATTGAATCGTATCAAGATTAATGATATCGAAACAGTGCAGGAGGCCAGCCTATTTGGAGTGTTAAGAAATGGAAGTTACGGCGCACAAATGGGACATGATGATACAATCATGACGGCGATTATTGCAACTGAATTTTTTGGAACAACCGATTACGCAGATTATGTCGAAGAATTATTAGACATCATTGAGCCAGAAAAGTTTGAACTAATGGAAAAGATCCTATATAAAGATAGTGATATTCAAGGTGATTTACAATATGATATTTATGACCTCTTATAAATAAAGTCAAGAATATTTTGGATATATAATAAAAGCAAAAAAATAAAAATATAATATTATGGCACTAAGTCCGCAATTATTGCAATTTAAGTCAAGTGGAGTATACCGCTTAGAGTTTGATAAATCTCAAACTGCTAACATTAATGTTGAAACACTTAGATTAGTAGTAGGTCACTCAAGAAAAGGACCTTACAACACACCAGTTTTAATCTCAAACGTTGAAGAATTTACAAACGTATTTGGTTCTATCGACAGAGCATTAGAGAAAAAAGGAATGTTCTTCCACAGATCTGCACTTGAATCTCTTTCAAGAGGTCCAATTTTAGCATTAAACGTTGCATCGTTTGGTGCTCAAGATCTTGGTTCTTATGCATTACCTGTAACTAACGGATCTGTTGATTCATTAACCGCAGTAGTTGATGATGATAAGCTTTACACATCATTCTTCGATATGGATAAGTTTATGACTCCATCAGACGATAAGGTTATTTCTTCTTTAAGCAACGTTGCATTAGCTAATGATAATTCACTAATCAACTTGGTAAACATCAAGCAAAACGGTATCACAGTTTTCATCAGAAAAGCACAGAGTGTTTCTGAATTTAATATTACTGCAAGAGAGTGGTACGGTGAAGGTAACGTTCCAGCATACTTAAATGATTTTGATTATATGTCAGATTTCATGATCGACGTATTTGTATTTAAGGGTGAATTTGATCCTTCAGTAGTATCAAGCGATCCAGTTTACGGAGAATTCTTTAACGCTGACGGTTTAGACAAAACTAAATTAGCTCAATTCTCTAACTTAAGACAAGTTAGCTTAGAAGCACAATACACTGGTTCAGTTATTCCAGGATTCAAGGATTTAGAAGGTAGAAACCTTTACATTGAAACTATGATCAATAACGAATCAAGAAAGACAGGTTTATTCTGTGCAATTGATGAAGATGCAGTCATGGACGAGGCTGGAACTAAGATTGATTTAGTTGGTCACGAGTTCGACGCAGCAGAAGACTACGAACTATTATCATACATCGTAGAATCTGGCGCAAACGATAGAGTAATTGCTACCGCATTCCCAGGAGCCGCTACTGTATCTCCAGTTAATGGAGTTTATGCTGCATCTGGTTCTATGTTTACCGTTGATTATGCAACAGCAGCAAACACACCAGCAACATTCCCAATTTCAGTTGGAGATTATGTTCCTGCTAAAACAGCTGTTACAGCACCTGGTAGATTAGCAAAAGTAAAAAGAGTTGCTAAATTAGGCACCGTTTACACAGTATACTGTGACGTTGAAGTTCCAGCAACTTGGGGCGGAGAGTATGTATTATCATTTGAAAATGCATCATTAGTATACAAGCCATTTGTATTACCTGGAGCAGATTTACAAGCTAAGACAATTAGCGCATGCTTAAATGTATTACAGGGTGGAAACGGAATTTACGACGCGTTAATTGATAAGGACATCATCGACTACAGATACATCGTTGATACATTCGCTTCTTACGATGCAACTGGAGTCTTAAACAAGAGACAATTATCTCAATTAGCATTAGATAGACAAAACGCATCTGCAATCTTAAACGCACCAACAATTGCTGATTTTAAATCTTCAACTAACCCATCTTTCACAGATGCAGACGGTAACTTTAAGGTTCAATACATTGCAACTGGCGGTAATTTAGATAAGAATCCAACTGCATTATACGCTTTACCTTCTATCGGAGAAGGAGCTAACTACGCATTCTACTACGGCCCAGGTCTAGTGGTAAGCGACAATGGTAAGGATATCATCGTTCCACCGGCAGCATACGTTGCTAATAACTACATCGACAAATACACTGCAGCGCAGCCTTGGTCAATTATCGCTGGTCCAAGAAGAGGGGTTGTATCGGGTACAGATGTTAAAGGAGCTGAATATTCTTTCGATAAAGCAGACAGAGACATTTTAGAGCCATTTGGAATTAACCCTATCGTTTTCCAAAGAGGAGTTGGTTTAACAATCTTAGGTAATAAAACTGCACAGCAGTCTATTAAATCAGCACTTTCTTCTGCACACGTTAGAGAGGCATTAATCTACATCCAAAACGGTATCGCAGATATCCTTAAGGATTATGTGTTCGAATTCAACACTACACAAACTCGTTTAGAGATCAAAACTTTAGTTGACTCATTCATGGAATCAGTTAAAGCAGACGGTGGTGTATACGAATACAGAAACATCATGGATCAAACTAACAACACAGATGAAGTAATCGATAATAACTTCGGTATTGTTGATACGTATGTAGAACCAGTTAAAGGTTTAGAGATCGTTGTTCACAGAACTACAATCCTAAATACTGGCGAAATTGCTACAGGAAACTTTAATTAATAAGATATATAAAAAAACAAATAAATTAACATGGCTTTACCACACTATTCACAAGATCAAACATCGAGAAGCGGTAGACAATTTGAACCAGTTCAAGCGAATTTATTCGAAGTAACTATTCTTCCACCGGCTGGAGTTGCTGATGCACCTTTAATGTTGCAACACATCAACTCGATTAGCGGTCTAAATCTTTACAAAGAGGTAGCTGCTGTTGAACAGAAATATAAGTTCTCACAACGTTCTTACGCTGGCATGCCAGACGCAACAACTGTTGATGTCACTATTAACTTCTCATTAAACTTAAACGATGCTAACCAAGCATACTTATATAAGTCTTTAAGAAGCTGGTACAATAAGCAATTCAATCCTCAAACTGGAGCAATGGGTCTTAAAAAAGATTACGTTGGAACTATCGTTGTAGTACAATTCAATAGAGCAGGAGATATTTACAGAACTGTAACTCTTGAAGATTGCTTTATTACTTCAGGTCTTCCATTCACTGGCGACTTAAGCTACGAAACTACTGAAGCACAAGCTTTAGAAGTATCGTGGAGATGTGATACTTGGAAGGAAGTATTAGCTTAATCTAGAATTCATAAATAGGGGATTCGGCAACGTCTCCCCTATTTTTATGAAACAAAAACATAATATGTTGATATAATAATAACTACAATTAAACATGGAGAAACTAACCAAAAAGTTACAAGTTTTGCTCTCAGAGGATGAAGTTACAGCGATTAATAGAATTATATTAAATGATGCAATCGAAGGCGGTGAAAGACCCGTTTCAATCTCTGCGTTCATTCGCACAATTGTTAGAAAAGAAATTGATTTAAAATCGGACTCTATTAAAGAGTGGAACAAAGATAATATTAAGAAACTTAAAAACAAATAAATATGAGCGACCAACAAGATCTCAATTTAAACGATGAATATAAAAAAATCGTTGAGTCTCAAGAAAATGCTGAAGCACCTGCTGAAAACCTAGGTAAGGTTAGTATGGACAGGTTTAAACAACCTGAAGCAGCAGATGCTGATTTAGTATTAGGGTACCATCAAATTAATGTTGCTAATTTGCCATCGGCTGGTATGTTCTATCCAAAGAACACAGAAATTTCTATCAGATCTGCTAAAGTTTCTGAAATTAGACACTTTTCAGCAATCGATGAAAACAATGTCTTAGACGTTGATGATAAATTAAATTACATTTTAGAGCAATGTGTTCGCGTTGTTCATTCAAAAACCAGAATGTCATACAAAGATCTATGCGAAGAGGATCGATTCTATATCATCCTATCTATTAGAGATTTGACATTCCCAGAACCAGAATCTAGCCTTTCAGTAGAACACACTGATAAGAAGGGCAACAAACATCAAATCGAAATCAAGAAGGAAAACTTTACATACTTTAGAATTCCAGAAACACTTGATAAGTATTATGATCATGAGCAGCGTACATTTTTGATTGAAACCAAATCATTTGGTACAATTGAAATGCGTCCACCAACCATTGGTGTTATGCAGCGTATGACTTCATACATCAAAGACCGTCAAGAGAAGAATGAAAAGATCGATCAATCAGTTCTACAAATCATGCCATATTTGGTAAGTGAGTGGAGAGGATTTACAGATCGTGATATCTTTAAATTTGAGGTCGATATGAACGGATGGAGCAATAAAAAATATAGTTTGATCTATAAGCTCGCAGAACAGATGAAAGTTGGCATCAAACCAGATATGGAAGTACAGATCGGGGATGAGTGGGAGGTCGTCCCAATCGGCTTTCGCGACGGCATCAAGTCTCTTTTCATTGTTCAAGATATCGCTGGAGAACTTCTTTAAGACGAAGTTTCACATATATCATCAATTACATATTCAACCTTCTGAATTGGAGGCAATGGAATACTATGAATTCCATTACTTAATGAAAGATTTGGTCGAACACCTGAAGAAGGAGAACGAAGCAAATCAAGGCCAAAAAGAACAAACAGGAGATATGATGAGTAAGATGAAGATACCAAACATGAAAGTACCAAATCTAAAGGTTCCTTCGCTTAAATAGTGGAGGAACCTTTGATATATAAAGGTATAAAGATAAAATAGGACAGTTTTTAAATGCAAATATTATTAGCACCCCTTGTTAGATTAACAAAATTGATGGAAGACCAGAATGTAATGGTCAAAGATATGCATGCAATTTTAACAGTAGATCTTAAGAAGGCAAGTGTTGATAATGCTAAAGAATTAAAGAAACAAACAACCCTATTAACAGATATTAGAAATTTAATAAAGCAACAGATCCAACAGAAAGAAGATCAAAAATCTAGTGGTGGAGGCGGAGCTAAAATAAAGATGCCAAGTATTATGGGCGCTGTTGGTGCTGGTTTTGCAATTGTAACTATGGCAGCTGCCCTAGTTGCTGCAGCAGGAATATTTAGTATTATGCCTCAGGTTTCACCTGCTCAAATCTTAACTGCAATCGCAATTGGTGCAGTATTTATGATTTTAACCCCAATGTTTGTGGATATTTCTGAAGCTCTTAGAGGCGGAGGATTAATTAATAGAATTGTAGGTAAATCAATGGGAGTATCGACAGGCAGTATTAAAGACATGTTAAGAGATACTGGCGGTGTTGCTTTAGCAATGATTGGCATGTCATTAGGTCTTATGGCTTCTTCTTGGATTTTTACAGCAATTAAACCAATCACGCTTGCTCAATTTGCAACCGCAGCCCTAATCGGTATTGCATTTATTCCAATTTCATTTGCATTTGGCCAGATTGTAAAAGGATTACAGAGGGCAAAAATTGGTATGGATAAAGAAGGATTTAAAAGATTGGGTATGGTAACCCTTTCTATGGCTGCGATTGCACTCGGATTAGCAGCAGTTGCACACATCTGGAATTTAACAATGCCAAAGAACTTTATTGCCCTACCAGATGTTACTTGGATCCTAAAGGCAGGTTTAATTATTTGGATTTTCAGCGCTGGATTCTCTAAGATCCTAAAGACAATTAAAGGAGCATCCTTAAAGGATATGTTATTTGCAACTGCAGCTCTACCTCTACTTGCAATTTCATTGGTTGGAGTTGCATGGATCTTCCAATATTTTAGTGAAGTTTCTGAATGGGTTGCGCCTCCGGTTGAATGGACCCTTAAAGCTGGTTTAGCCATGTTTGTTTTTGGAGTGCCATTTGTATTGATCTCAATGTTAGCTGGTAAAGCAGGTCTTAAAGGAATCTTATTGGGTGCTCTTGCAGTTCCATTGATTGCAATTGGTGTCTTAGCAACTGCATGGATATTTTCACTCCTTTCAGGAGTTGAATTTGTTTCACCACCGATGGATTGGGCCCTTGCAGCCGCTTTATCAATTACTGCGTTTGCAATTCCACTTGCAGTAGTTGGCCTATTAGCACAATTATTAACACCAGTTGGAATTCTACTCGGAGCAGCAGGTATCATCTTAATTGCTGGTACAATGTGGGTTGTTGCTTGGATCTTTAGTAAATTACCAGATTTAAGTGCAATTGCTGCAAATTTCACAGATGCAATTATGTATCCAATCAATGCAATGATTACCGCCTTAGGCAGATTTAAAAATGAAATTGGCATTGAAAATATGGTGCCATTAGCCGGTGGATTACTTGCAATTGCTGGTGGTTGGTTAGCCTTAACTGCTGCGCTCGCAGGAACCGCAGTGAGTGGATTAATTCAAGGGGTTGCAAACGTCGGTACTGCGATTCTAGATGGAATTTCAAGCCTATTTGGCGGAGGTAAAACCAAATCACCAATTGAATTGTTAGATATGTTAATTGGCCGAACTGATGGTATTATTAAACTGGCAGATCCTGTTAAAAAATTAGGAGTTGCATTTGGTAAAATTGCGGCAACTACCGAAATGGTGGTTCGTGGAGTTACAGCATTCTCACCGTTTCTTGACGAAGATAAGGCAAGTACTTTTGAAAAGAGTGCATCAGCGGCTGAAAAACTTGCAAAAGCATATAGTTCAATTGCTGCTTCAAGTAAAATCATGAACATTCCAGCCCTACAGGCTTCAGCTAGAATGTTTGAAGCAATTGCCAAAATTGCAGAAAATAACGGGCAAGACGCAATTACTGAATTGTCTAAGTCATTACTGGCCGCAGTGAAAGAGCTTTCTGAAACCGTTAAAAATCTTGAAAACTCAACAGCTGGTCAGAAAGAAGGTATTACCGAAGCTATTTCAGGCGCAATGTCAACCTTTATTGATAAGATTAAAGGTGCAAAAGATGAGACTGGTAAAGAAGCAGGTCTTATCGATATTGAACCAATCGTGCTTGCGATTCAAGAACTTGAAGAGAGATTTGACCGAGCAATTAAGGTTCAAGCAGTTTAATCTGAAACTTTTTCTATCATCTGGATATAATTATAAAATTATATCTTATGATCAACACAATTTTTATTTTAGTAGTACTCGCATACATTGCGATCAATATTGCATGGAATCGCTCCAATTCTAGAAAATTAGAGGATCTATCAACCCGGGTCGAAAGTATTCAAGCGATGGTAGATCGAACTGACCGCCTTCAAATGCTAGCAATCGAAGAATTGAATCAATTCGTTATTAATAAAACTAGAGATCTTGAAAAAGTTATTTCTCGAGATCTTCAAAACTTAACAAGCGATTTGGATCGTACTATTGGTTCAATTGATTCAATCCAAGAAAAAATTGCAGAACTTGAAGTAAGTGTACAGAACATTATAAACCGAATGACAACATGAGTAACACATCAACCACTGGTGGATTTTCAACCATCAACTACCAACTAAAGCCTTTAAAGTCCGACATCATTCAACGGTTGTTAACCGATGGTCACATCACAGTTGAAGAAGCAATGACTCTGATGATGCAAGAACAAATCATCCCGGCTCAACCCTATTATCCTTATCAACCCCCATTTAATCCATCTGTGACCCACCCATTCGGTCATGATTATACATACACTAAAGATTCTAATAATGAGTAGTTTATTAAGTAAAATTAGAGAGATGGAAGAGGATGGAACACTTCCAGTTTTTGATCCAACTAATGTATCGCATGTTCTCAATCGAGCAAGTGATTTAGGGGTAAAATCGATGGTCTTATATTCTGCTATGGATATTATCAGAGATCAACCCCAGTTAACAAATGAAGACGCAATCTTAAAAGCAGCAGATTTGTGGAAAGTACTATAAAGAATGAAATAACCCTGAATGAAACCAGGGAGCAGGCAATCGTTAGAATTTTAAATGCCTCTAATGCTAAAGTTGGCGTTGAGATTGGTGTATTTAAAGGCGGCTTTTCAAAAGCAATTCTTCAAGGCTGGGGAGGTAAACTCTATATGATTGACCCATGGCGACCATTGGGCGATGAGTACTTGGATTCATCCAATCATAAATTGCACGCAACTGCATACAGCGATACAATGAATTCGATCAAAGGACTTGAAGATCGAGCAATTATGATCAGGGCCTTAAGCAATCAAGCAGTTGACCTGTTTGCAGATAATTCGCTTGATTACGTATACATCGATGGCAATCACGCATACGACTGGGTTAAAGAAGATCTTGAATTGTGGTGGCCTAAACTAAAATCAGGCGGTCTTATGGCTGGACATGATTACCTCTTGATCAATTGGAATAATAATCCAACACTCGAAAATGGTAAAGACATACACGTGTATGCTGATGGTTATCAATGGAGCGTGAGCAATCAATTTTATGAAGACTCTGATATAAAATATGCTGGAGTTTTTGGAGTCAATCCAGCAGTTCATGAATTTGCGCAGAAATATAATTTGGATTATGATCTAACGAACGAATGGACCTCAACCTTTTTAATCACTAAACCTTAATATATGGAAGTTAATACATTTAAAATTGAAGGACTAATTGAATTTCAACCTAAGATTTTTACAGACAGCCGAGGCCAATTCATTGAAACCTTTAACGAGGAGTTGCTAGGATCACTCGGGTTTAATCATCACTTTAAACAAGATAATCAATCTATCTCAAAGGCTGGGGTGTTTAGAGGGATCCATTTACAACTGGATCCACACGCTCAAGGCAAATTGGTTAGGGTTGCAAAGGGTTGCGCAATTGATTATGCAGTGGATCTTAGACAAGGTTCACCCACCTTTGGCGAATGGCAGAGCGTAGAACTTACGGCAGAGAAGGGAAATCAATTCTGGGTGCCGGCTGGATTTGGCCATGCATTCCTTGCAATGGAGGACAATACAATCTTTTGTTATAAGTGCACTGAGGTATATGCCCCTAATCACCAGGTGAGCATCCGGTGGGACGATAAAGATATTGCACTGGAACTACCAATCCAAAATGTGGATGTGTCTGAGAAGGACCAGAATGCTATATACTTAACTGAGTTTGTAAATCAATATCATTTAACACATACAACCTAATGATACCAATTACAACAATCCCATTGAATATGGACAATCGAATGCTTCGAATTGGATTTGGCAAACACGATGGAATCTATTTCTTTCGTGTTGACTTGTGGTGGAAGGGCTATAGAATTGATTGGCTATGACTGAATTTGTAGGATATATTGCAACTTTCTTGGTAATGTTATCATTTATGATGAAGGACGTTACCAGATTGAGGATCATCAACGCAATAGGATGTGCCGCTTGGGTATTGTATGGTGTTTTATTAGAGAGTAACCCAGTCGTTATTACAAACATTGGGATCTTATTGATCAATGCAACACACCTGTTCAAAACTTTTACGAAAAAAAGTTGAGAATAATTTTTTAGTCTCGATTTTTTTGCTTATATTAGTACTATAATTAAAAATAAACACAACATGGAAAAATTAATGGCTGCCTCTGGAGTTATAGCAATCGCTGCACTTGTTTCAATTATCGCCGCATGGCCAGTTCAACTTCTATGGAACGCATGCTTGGTACCAGCAGTCGAAGGTATTCATCTGATTGGATTTTGGCAAGCCCTAGGAATCACTGTACTATTTAACATTCTATTCAAACAATCACATCGTTCAAAAAATGATTAATAAAGTTACTGAAATATTTCAAGCTTGGCGCATTTCATATAGCCCAAACGCAGATCAAGCAGATCTAGCAGCTGAGCGTATTCAAATCTGTAATGCTTGTGAATTTAAGCGTGATAATCCAATGATTCACTGTTCAGTATGTGGTTGCGCCCTTAAAAAGAAGATCTATTCACCCGTTAAAGGAGCCTGTCCTAAAGGGTTTTGGCAAGAGGCTGAAGATAAATTTTTGTAAAAAAGTTTGCCCAAAGTTTTACCACATCAAATTTATTTGTTATATTAGCCTTATAAATTAAAGCAATTATGAAAAAAGTAGTAATTTTTGATCTTGACGGCACATTGGCCATCATTGACAAGCGTAGACAAAAGGCCACTAAGCCCGATGGTAAGATGAACTGGCAAACTTTCTTTGCCCCAGAGAACATTCAATTAGACGAGCCAAATTGGCCAGTGATCGAGAGCTTCAAAGCAATGAAAGCTTCTGGATTTATTGTTGGCATCTTTAGCGGCCGCGATGATATCAGTCGCCAAGAAACTATGGATTGGTTAACCCAACATGACATTGACCCAGCATTCTTGCGCATGCGCCGAAATGGTAGCTTTGTGCCAGACGATAAGTTGAAAAAACTTTGGTTAGATGATTTGCTTGAAAATGGCAATGAGATCTTGTGCGTCTTTGATGACCGAGATAAAGTGGTAAAAATGTGGAGAGACAACGGTATCACCTGTATGCAAGTTAATTACGGAGATTTTTAAGTTATGAAAGAGTTATTTTTATTGAGAGGCCTTCCAGGAAGTGGTAAGTCTACACTAGCAAAATCATTGGGTGGAGAGCATTATGAAGCCGATATGTATTTTACTAGAGGATTGGATAATGTATATCAGTTTGATGCTTCTAAATTAAAAAACGCACATGAGTGGTGTAGAATGATTACCGAATCTTCAATGATGGATTCTAAAGAAAAAATTGTAGTCTCAAATACATTCACCCAAGAGTGGGAGATGGAAGCTTACTACGAATTAGCTGAAAAGTACGGTTACCGAGTCTATTCATTGATTGTTGAAAACCGTCACGATGGAGTCAACGAACACGGAGTGCCGGCTGACAAGTTGGAAGCTATGCGCAACCGCTTTGAAATAAAGTTGTAGAAAGTTTGGCCCGGATTTTACCGGGTCAAATTTTTGTTGTATATTAGCTAAGTAATCAAACAGACCATGAAAGCAATCGACAATTTAGAGCTGATCAAGCCACTTCTCAACTTCGACAACGAAGGTGACTTCTACATGCTGTACGTATTGAAGCGCAAGAAGGACCAACCTGAAGGCGAACGAGACAACCACCAATCGGTAAGAACCATCAAGTCGTATTGCATCAGTTCGATCGAGTACCTTGACAAGCGTTACGAAGAGATCAAAACCCTGTGTGAAGTGTTCAAAGCCCGAGCCTACATTCACGTTCAAAAGCAGAACCACAATGACGTGGCCCTGGAGATGATCCCACAGATCGTGAAGCGAATTCAATCGGGTCAGATCAACCAGCAACACGTCTTTGATTCAGTGGTTGGTCAGTTGAAGACCTATGAGAAGCGTTGGATCGTTGACATCGATACTCGCGGTGGCTTGTACTTGCTGAAGGCCAAACAGGTGATCGATGGGTGCCGGCCTGAAGGCAGCAAGATCGAGGCGGTCATCCCGACCAAGAACGGTTACCACTTGATCACCAGTCGATTTGACGTGATGGAGTTTAATCGATTGATGGCAGTTGAAGGTGAAGTGCCGGACATTCAGAAGAAAAACCCAACCATCCTTTACATCCCTGAAACTTTAATGTAAAACATTGTATAATCTTTAAAACCAACGACAAATGAAACATACAGCAGTAGATTGGTTGTATAACAACCTAAAATCTCACTTTGAACACGATGGAGATTTATTGGAATGCGTGCAAATGTCAATGCAGCAAGCCAAAGAAATTGAGAAGGAGCAGATAATAAATGCTTATGAACAAGGTATTGAAGATGGCTATTGGCATCCAGAAAATGGATATACTAATCAATTTAAAGATGCAGAACAATACTACAACGAAACCTTTAACACCAAATAGTTGGTTGCCCAAACTCTCGTTCGTATATTTAATCAAATAAAGAATAAAGAGAAATGAAACAGACTGCAGTAGAATGGTTTACAAACCAACTTGAAAAGCATTATGTTTTTCAAGACATCAGAAACACAACGGCATTCTTACACGCCAAAGAAATGGAGATGAAACAGATAATGGATGCTTATGATGAGGGATGGTCTGATGGCTTTGATGACAAAGACCTTAACGATGACTACTACAATGAAACCTTTAAAACCAACGAGAAATGAAACAGACAGCAGTAGAGTGGTTGATGGAGATAGACAAATCTCGTGCAATCACCATAGAAGAATGGCAACAAGCCAAAGAAATTGAGAAGGAGCAACACCGAAAAACATATCATCAAGGTCTTAATAGCAATTTCCAAGACTTTGAACAATACTACAGCGAAACCTTTAACACCGAAGAAATGACAAGAGAAGAAAAGCTAGAAACAATAGTAAAGCTATTTGCAAAAATTATGTTTTATGGAGATTGGGAATGGGGAACTCCAAACGAAAGAGTCATAACTATGCTAATGCAAGAAGTTGGTATGTACCCGTTTAAAGACGAAGATGATATGATTTCTAAAACCCCAGTAAACGACGAGTTGTATAAAAAGGCAATTAAGGAAATACCGTCCAGACAAGCTAAAGGATGGGATGAAAGTATACCCGTTAAAACCAACGAAAAATGACCCACGAAGTACTCTACAACATACTTCGAAACACATTCCATTCTCAGTCTGGCTTATTCTTGAGTAAGGAACAATGTTACGAGGTTGCTGAGTTTATTTTAAATAAAGTAAAATGACACTACTTTACATTCTAATCTACATTATCGGATTTTTTGTAACTGCTTGGATTAAAGGACCGAAGGATGCTAGCGGTGAAGAAGATATAGCAGGTCAAGCATTCATTGCTTTAATATGGCCTATCCTAGCAGTATTTTTTATCCTAGTCTCACCAGTATTCATTGTAGAACAAATGAACAAATTGAGAAAATGAGCAAGCTAAAACAAACCAAAATCCCGTTAACATTAGAAGGTAATATTTTCCAGATTGCCCTTGAACAAAATGTAGTTGAAAACGAATTCAATTGGAAGCTGGTTCGTGAACATGACGGAAAGACCAATCAATCTAAGGAAATAATGTGGGTTGAGTGGAATGAAGAAGGTAGGTTTAAGGCAAGACACCCGCTTCCGGAAGTAGGTCTTTCCTTGATTATGTCTCCCTTCAACCAGTTTTTTACCTGGCAAACAACTCCTATTACAGAGGTGTTGGAAAAACAAGAATATTATCTTAAATTTAAGACTAAGAACTCAGTATACGAATTATGGAAGCTATCTTGAAGTTTAATCTGCCGGAAGATCATGTTGAATTTGAACTGGCAGTCAATGGTGCTAAAGCACAGGCAGCATTGTGGGAGATGGATCAATGGTTAAGAGCACAGTACAAGTACATGCCCGATTCTGAATATAGTGAGGACAAGTACAACACATTTGAAAAGTGCCGAGATCATCTCCGGGAGATTATGGTTGAGAATGGCCTAAACTTTGATTAATGAGAATTGAACGCTATACCCAGGCCTACGAGTTTTTTGTAACTCCGTGCATCAAGTACACCTACGATCAGTCCCTGTTTGGATTCTACTGCGTGGATGTGATCTGGGGGAAGTGGGGATTTTCGGTATCTTGGGGACACAGGAAGAAACTTGACTTCAAATAGCTTCACCGCTATTTATTCTAAACAATCAAAATAATGGCTGACAATTTTGACCTAAAGAAGTTCTTAACTGAGAATAAGCTAACTTCAAACAGTAAAGTAGGAGAACAAGAAATTAACGGAGCCGGCAAAGTTACTACCGCAGAAAGTAAATCATTCGTTAATGAGGATAAAAAAACACGGTTCGTTGATGACCTTCTTGACAAATGGCAAATAGAATTGGGAGGTACACACCCAAACGCACCAAATCGACCCCATTATAGTTTCTTTTTGAGTAAACCTGGAAGAGGATTTTGGACACGATTTGATGGTAAGAAGTATAAAGATATGGATTATATTATGTCTTCTACTCGTGAATCAACAATGGACTTGAAAGATAGGTTAAAAGATAAACAATCACCTATTAAATCGGAAAAAGACTTAATGGACTGGGCTTGGAATAAGCTTAAACAAATGTCCAATGGTAAAGAGCTTGAAGTATCAGGTGAACACGGCAGTGACTCGAAGGATCCAGCTGTTATGATTGGCGACTACATTTTCATTTACAGAGGGACATGGGGAACACCGGTAATTAAATACGCCTCTAAGAGTATTTTGAGAAACTTAGGAGTATGGCGCTCATAAAAGTCTAAAACCTTTTTAAAATATTTTTGAATTAGGCTTGGATTTCCAAGCCTTTTTTCGTATATTTAGTAAAATAAAATAAGGTTATGACAGAAGACATCTTTGAAAAATTAGGATTTGAACGCAACGACGTATCACCTGAACAATCAGGACAGGCTACTCCTTTCCACTACTACACCCTCGACATCGGAGACATCTGCTTTATTAGCAATGCCAGCGATGAGGCAGAAGAAAAGGGATGGGAATGCTCTATCTTTGACTCTATGACTCTTAAAGTAAAAGGAGCAGGAGATTTGGAAGAACTGGTTAAGATCGTAATACTACACACCCGTGAATAGTTCGGTATTCCTTGCCATAGTAGTGGTCTTCATATCAGCCTACTTTGTAGGCCTTCACATAGATAAAGCAAACAAAAAATGAACGAGACTAAGTTCCACCAAATTATTATGTACCTGACCTTCTTCAGTTTAGGAGTGGTACTTTCAGGATTTATGATGAGCCGGGAGATGTTCCAGGAACTAGTTCTTATGATGCTAGGAGGGATGGTTTTTCTATTTGTCTCCCTTGCATACAATTACATACGCGGTATCGATCACATGCAGGAACATCACCCTGACTACAAAGGAGAAGACTTGTTCGATGAGGGGGAAACTGAATCCAAACTTTAAGTTTAGGTCCGGAAAGTATTCCGGCT
>Ga0222713_10002182_pt1 | contig 21067 bp, 16 predicted proteins | sample C33_649DmetaG_FD_165061 | JGI IMG/M metagenome (GOLD analysis project Ga0222713, IMG submission 165061) | Estuarine water microbial communities from San Francisco Bay, California, United States - C33_649D | ecosystem: Environmental > Aquatic > Marine > Unclassified | place: USA: California...
TTTATATGAGTGATGGTGGAAAAGGTAGTAAACAAAGACCCACTGATAGACAAAAGTTTGAAGAAAACTTTGAAAGAATATTTGGTAAACCAAAAGAAAAGGAGAAGAAATGATTATCTTTAAACAAAAACCCATTGTGGTTGATTGTTTTACAGTAAAAGATTATGTTATAGATCATAACCCGATAGCACCCGCAGTTAATTTTATGCCTAAATGGATGACGGACATGCCGAGTACCTATAAGGCTGATGGATTTATCCCTGCCCCTACAATGAAAAGATGTCCCGCCGTTGTAGGTATGATGACACAAGGGTTTATGATCCCTCTTTGGTGTGATTTAGTTATCGGTATTAATCCAGTTGAACGTTCATTTCGGTGGCAGTTTGCTGATGAAGAAACCAATGCTAAACCTCATAATGTAGCTCAGTGGGATGCGTTCGCTAATCCAACAGTGTATGGACACTTAAAAATAGTTACTCCATGGTATATAAGAACTAAACAGTCGATTGATTTTTTATGGACTAATCCTTTCTATAACATGGACATGAACGAAAAATATAAAATTGTCCCTGCAATTACTGAGTATAAACACCAACACGCAACAAACATTAATATGTTTATAGATAAATCAACCCATGGAGATATTTTAATTAAGTCGGGTACTCCGATGGCTCATGTAATACCTATGTCTGATAGAAAGATAGAAATAAAAACTCACTTGGTAGATTCGCTTGAGTACACAAAACTAAGAACAGCAAGTTTATTCTTTATCAATAACTATAAAAAATTAATGGGAAAATAATGGCAAAAGTAAAACAATCAGTAAGTGGCATTAAATCACATCAGCCTGTACACAAACGAACATCACAAGGTGGTCGTCGAGTGAAGATGCAAACGATGAATAAAAATAAGAAAGCCTCTTATAAAAAATATCGTGGGCAAGGTCGATGAAAACAATTATCCATGTTAATCAACACGTCATAAAGTCTAATCGGAAAAACGAAGTAGAAGATCCCGTACTAACAGTTAAAACATATAAATCAAATACTTATGCTAAAGAAGTAAAGATACATGGGGACTCTAAAGTAGTATATAGCCCTAATAAACCCTTGTCGTGCGGGGCACATGTATGGATTGAAACTGAATCAGAAGTGGAGATAATTAAATAATGGCTGAATACACATGGTCGTTCTCAAGTCTTAAAGAGTTTCAACAATGCCCTCGTAAGTATTATGAATGTCGAGTCGCAAAGAATTATACGTTCAAAGAAACAGAAGCTACCATATATGGTAAAGAAGTTCACCTTGCCCTCGAAGAATATGTACGAGATGATAAACCTTTAGCAAAGAACTACGAAAGATTCAAAGATCAAGTCGACGCATTGATTGCAATTCCAGGTGAGAAACTTTGCGAATATGAAATGGGTTTAACCCGAGATAAAAAAGCGTGTGACTTTGATGATCCAAATAGATGGGTTCGAGGTATTGCAGACTTAATTATTATTGATAATGACTATGCCTTTATCATTGATTACAAAACAGGGAGCAATAAATACCCCGATACAAAACAGTTACGCTTGATGGCACTCATGGTTTTTGAACACTTTCCTCAAGTCAATAAAGTTAAAGCAGGTTTATTGTTTGTGATGCACGGAACATTTATTACCGACGAATACAAACGAGAAGATAAAGATTTATCGTGGGCCATCTTCGAGAAAGCACTAGCCCGACTGGATAATTCTTATGATGCAAATATGTGGCTCCCTAGTCCTACTCCGTTATGCCGATGGTGTCCAGTTAAAAGTTGTGAGTTTAATCAGTAATGGAAAAACGACCTTGCCCTACATGTAATCAGAAGTTTGATTATACTAAAGTGGGCAAAACTTACTGTTCTCATAGATGTAAAAAGACGGCATATAGACAAAGAGTTTATGAGAAGAATGAAGGTAATTGGGAATGGTTTTTCAAAGGCATACTAAATAGTCGAGAGGATAGAAAAGACCTTAGTCCTGAAATATTAATAGACATATTAAAGAAACAAAATTATAAGTGTGCTCTCTCAGGAGTTGAGATGACTTGTTATAGAAAGTACCATGACTCAGATCTTAGTTCGACTTGGACTAATGCCAGTATAGATAGAATTAAAGCTGGGGAAGAGTATAATAGTAAGAATGTTCAGTTAGTATGTAGAGCAGTAAATTCTTTTAGAGGAACGCTCCCAGTTAGTGAATATTTACAGTGGTGTAAAAAAGTAGTAGCCCACAATAAAGTAAAATAATAGTTGAATATAGTAATAAGTTAAAGTAAAATAATAGTTTAAGGAAAGAGATAATGGAAATAGTTGATAACACCGCAGTTAAATTATTAGTGCCTGATTACATGGTTTCTCATATTCAAAACAATATTGAGAAGTCAGAGATAATTAATAATAAAGGAAGTTTAGTTGAAGTCTTAGTCTACTGGGGTCTCACTGAGATGACCCGTCTTAATCAATTAATAAGTTTTAAGAATCCTCTACCTAGTCCTATGAGCCGTGACTATGATTGGCCCGGGACATTCAAACCATTTGAACACCAACGAGTAACAGCAGAATTTTTATCTATCAATCGTAGAGCGTTTTGTTTTAACGAAGCGGGTACAGGTAAAACTTCGTCTGCTTTATGGGCGGCTGATTACTTAATGAAACAGGGGGAAGTTAAAAGAGTTTTAGTTATATGTCCGTTATCAATTATGCACAGTGCTTGGCAAGACGATGTCTTTAGTACGTGTATGCACAGATCAGTTGCGATTGCTCATGGAGCATCTAGTAAAAGAGAAAAGATTATAGATAACAAAGAATATGAGATTGTAATTATTAATTATGATGGCGTAGGAATTGTTAAAGAAAATATAGCGAAGGGCGGGTTTGACTTAATTATTATTGATGAAGCCAATGCCTATAAATCCCCGAGCACAATACGATGGAAAACTCTAGCCAAACTAATTACTCCTGACACACGGCTATGGCTGATGACGGGTACTCCTGCGGCTCAATCACCGCTTGACGCATTTGGTTTAGCTAAGTTAGTTTGTCCTCACCGAGTTCCAAAGTTTTCAGCGGCTTGGCGAGACAAGGTGATGTATCAGGTTACTCGGTTTAAATGGGTTCCAAAAAAGACAGCGAAAGACGATGTGTTTAAAGCGTTGCAACCTGCGATAAGATTTAGTAAAGAAGATTGTTTGGACTTACCTGAGGTCATGTATCAGACCCGAGAGGTACCACTCACTCCAGTCGTGCAACGGTACTATAAAAACCTCAAAGATCAGTTTCTTATTGAAGCTGCGGGCGAACAAATTAGTTCAGTTAATGCGGCGGCTAATTTAAGTAAACTATTACAGATCTCAGGTGGGGCCGTATATACAGATAAAAAAGAAGTTGTCGAGTTTGATATTCGACCTCGCTTATCTGCATTAGATGAAGTATTAGATCAAACAGAAAATAAAGTTTTAGTCTTTGTTCCGTTTAGACATACGATAGAAGTCGTTGCTAAGCATTTGAATAAACAAGGAATTAGTACTGAGATAATAAATGGTTCCGTATCGGCTAATGATCGTGCTAGAATTATTACTCAGTTCCAATCGTTAGATGACCCTCGTGTTCTAATTATTCAACCCCAAAGTGCATCGCATGGTGTGACTTTAACTCGAGCAGATACGATAGTTTTTTGGTCCCCAGTTATTTCAGTTGAAACTTATTTACAGTGTATTGCCCGTATTGATCGCTATGGTCAGAAGAACAAGATGACTGTGGTACACATACAGGGTTCAGAGGTAGAGAAAAAGATGTATGCCATGCTACAAGGTAAAGTTGATTTGCATACTAAGTTAGTTGATTTATATAGAGAGATATTAGAGTGATGGATTTTCCAAAACAAGAGTTTGAATTATTACGGCGTGAGGTGGATAAGTTTATAGAAGAACACTGTGAACACCCACACCAAGTAGAATTATTTATGATGGCATTGGTATTAACCACGCTATCTAGTTACCAGATTGATATTGAGAAATTTGCTGATGATGTAACTAACACTCATCGGAATGCACTCACGTCAATAAAAGCAGTTAGAAAATTATTAAGTAAATTTATGAAAGGAGATTTAAAATGAGTGAAGAAGTCAGCACTCAAGAAGTCGGTCTCGATGATATTGTGTCAGTGTATTTAAAAATACGAGGCGAAAGAGACAGACTTAAGCACGAATATGAATCGAAAGATTTAGAACTAAAAGCTGAGATGGCACAGATAGAAGAAGTATTACTATCTCAATGTAATCAAATCAACGCTGATAGTATTAAAACAAGTCAGGGTACAATCATTAAAACCCTTCGAGAAAACTTTATATGCAATGATTGGGAAAATTTAAAAGCCTTCATTGTAGAAAATAATCTCATCGACTTAATGCAACAACGTTTACATAATGGAAAGCTAAAAGAATATTTGATAACGCACGGCAATGATGGACTGCCTCCTGGAGTCACTTCGATTAGAGAGTATAGTATTGTAGTTAAAAAACCTAGTAAATCATAAGGAGTTATTATATGGCTAACGAATTAGCAAATTTAATTAATCAGAATCCCGCCTTAGTTCAGACTGGACTTGACGAAGATACGCTTGCCGTTGCAGGTGGTATATCCTCAGGCCCAAAACGAATTTCAATTAAGGGCGGAGTATTTAGAAAATACGCAGGTGGTAAAGAAGTTGGTAGTATAGAAGATAGGCATATGAATGTTGTCTTTGTTAAGATGGCTCACAATGCGTCTCGTATGTACTACTCATCAAGTTATAAAGAGGGTGAGAAAGTATCCCCGACTTGTTGGTCAAGCGATTCAAGAACCCCTGATAAAGATGTACCTAATCCTCCGTCAGCATCGTGCGATCAATGTCCATACAGTGTTAAAAACTCTGTTGCGGCTAATGGTTCACAATGTAGATTGTCTTGGAGAACAGCTGTTGTATTACCTGACGATCCAAACGGTGATGTATTACAATTAGTTTTACCTTCAACATCATGTTGGCAAAAAGAAGACGGCGGTAAATGGGGCTTTAGACCTTACATGCAGATGTTAGCAAGCAATAATGTTGCGGCTTCTAGAGTGATTACTAAGATGCAGTTTGATACTAAGTCACCTGTACCTAAAGTTTTATTCTCACCAGTTGGAGCGGTTAATCCAAATGACTATCCAATTATTGAGAAACAAGCACAGTCAGAAATGGCTACAAACGCAGTGAAGTTATCAATCTACAAACCGACTGATGAAGTTGAAGCACCTGCTCAGGCACAAGTCGAAGCACCTGCCCAACCTCAAGTACAAGTAGAGGCTCCACAACCATTGTCCGCTGAGACATTACCTCAGTCTGACGTTGATGCCGAGCAACCTCAGTTAAAAGAGTCGGGTTCAAATGAAGTTAAAAAACCAGTAGACATTTCTAACACAATTAAAAAATGGTCAGTTAAAAACTAAGGAGATATATGGCTAAGTCGTACAGTGAAAAATATTTAATAAGCCTGAATAACCTGAATGAAAAACGTATAGGTGTGCAGTTTGGTAAGCTTTGTGTTAAAGCCAATCTGCCACCTAGTATGATTGCCGATGCTATGGCCGTCTCGCGAATGTCAGTGTATAACTGGTTTAGGGGTAAAGTAGTTAACCAGAAGAATGTAGAAAAGGTAGAACGCTTTATGGATATTATTGAAGATAATTTAAATAGAGGTACTCTGCCTGTATTAAGCACTATGCAGGCAAGAGATTTTATAACAGAAAAAATTATTAGCAAACTTTAATAGAAGTAGTATAATAGAAATGTCCCAAAACAATTTTAAAAAACCATATTAATTTATGGGGGCATACTGTTGACTTTAAAAATAGAAAGCAACTGCAAATATGATTACAGAATTTTATAAGAAAGCACTACCTAGTAATGGCGTATATTGCGTAACTGCAATAGATCCTGCCACTAAAATACCTAGACATAAATTCGTAGAATCTATTAATGAAATTGAACCTGTTATTAATGAGTTTAAAAACAAGAACACAAACGTTTTTGTTGCACTAAGTTCATTCAAAGGATATAGCCGTAAAGCTGATGAAGCTATATATGTGCGGTCATTCTTTGTAGACTTAGATGTTGGAGAGGGCAAAGGATATGAGTCTAAAGAAGTTGCATTAAAAGCTCTTGATGAGTTTACTGCGACAGCAGATTTACCACCCCCCATAAAACTTGATTCTGGTACAGGCATTCATGCGTATTGGTTGTTTGATCGAGACATCGATGCAACTGAATGGAAACCTTATGCTGAAAAGTTTAAGAACTTGTGTATCTCTAGTGGGCTTCGCATTGATCCTGTTGTTACGGCAGACCTAGCCAGAATTTTACGGGCCCCAAATACACTTAATTTAAAAACTAATCCGCCTAGTCCAACTAAATTAATAGATGAAGAATTACCTGTATATGTCTTTGATGAGTTCAGAGAGTTTCTTGGTCAGACCGAGCCATCATTAAATGACATACTACAAAGCATTCCAAAAGGTATGTCCGAAGATCAACGCAAGTTATTGAAATTAGATAACTTTGAAAACAGTTTTGAGAAGATAGTTCAGTTATCTCGTCAAGGACAGGGTTGTAAGCAAATCAAATTTATTTTAGATAATGCTAAAACTTTGCCTGAACCTTTATGGTACTCAGGATTATCTATCGCTCAGCATTGTGAAGATCGTGATACTGCAATTCATTTAATCTCGGAAGACTATCCTAGCTATAGCCCTGATGAGACAGAAAGAAAAGCAAATCAAACACAAGGTAAGCCCCACTCCTGTGAAACATTTAATAGTGTAAATCCAGGTGTCTGTGAAGGGTGTCCGCATCGAGGAAAAATAACTAACCCATTATCTATCGGTAAAGTATTTAAGATGGCCCCAGCTGAAGATAAAGAAGAAATACCTTATCAAACAGCCATACCTGTCGATGCAATAACAACGCTTCAAGAAAAAAAATCTAACCCTTTATCTAGAGGACTTCGTACATTACCCGAAGAAATTTATCCGTTTGTATATGGCCTGAACGGAGGTATTTATTATAAGCCCACACCAAAATATGATGAAGAAGGAGTAGCCATACATTCTGATCCTGTATTAGTTACTCTATATGATATATGGCCAGAAAAAAGAATTTACAGTCCTCTAGACGGAGAGTGCTTGTTAATGAAAGCAATATTACCACATGACCCTGAAAGAGAATTTTTACTGCCTATAAGCAAGGTATATGCTCTAGAAAAACTAAAAGAGATTATAGCTTCTCAAGGCGTTTTATTTAACACAGACCCAAAAGGAGGGCAACTCGTGCAAAATTATATTATTAAGTGGGGACATCACTTAACATCTTTAAGAGCCGCAGAAATTATGCGAATGCAAATGGGGTGGACAGAAGACAAAGAAATATTTGTTTTAGGAGATACAGAACTTAATCGAAAAGGAAAAGAAATATCATCTGCTGTATCACCTGCTAATAAAGCATTGGCAAAACATTTAGTACCAAAAGGCGACTACAAAATATGGAAAGAAGCTGCAAATCGTTTGAACAATAGATCATTAGAACTTCATGCGTTTTGTTTGTTATCAGGTTTTGGGTCGGTATTAATGGATAGAACATCAACATCAGGTGTTACTATATCATTGACTGGTGAATCAGGAGCCGCTAAAACAGGAGCACTGTATGGGTGTTTATCTGTTTGGGCTAACCCTAAAGACATCTCTGCAACAGAACAAACGGCAACAGCTAACGGCATGACTGGACGATACTTAGGTCTACATAATTTACCATTTGGTTTAGATGAGGTAAGTAATATTCCGCCTAGAGAACTGTCACAACTAATCCACAAAATATCTCATGGTAAGGCAAAGATTCGTATGCAAGCCTCAGTTAATGCTGAACGAGACCATGAAATGTCAGCGTCTTTAGTAGCAATATTTACCTCTAATCATTCTTTGTATGATAAGTTATCCATACTGAAAAAAGATCCTAACGGTGAGATTGCTCGATTGATTGAGTTTGCAGTAAGAAAACCTCAGATATTAAAAGACGAGGCATCACTTGGAAAAGAAATATTTGATAAGTTTAGATACAACTATGGTTGGGCAGGCAGAGATTTTATTTTCAATCTCTTTAAATATTCCGACAAAGAAATACTTAGTATGATGGATAACTGGACAGACAAGTTTAGAAAAGATTTTGGGGAAGATACTTCATATCGATTCTATGAAAACTTAGTGTCTGCAACAATGACTGCGGGTGAAATTGCAGTTAAAGCAGACATCGTAGACTATGATTTAGAGCGTATCTATCAAAAGATTGTAGGTGAGATGATAAACATTAGAGATAATGTAGTTAAAGTAAATACTGTTGATTACGAGTCTTTAATTGGTGAGTTTATTAATCAGCATCAAACAGGTATCTTAGCGTTTAAAGAAGATAAGATAACTATGGAACCTCGTATGCCGTTAGTGATTAGAGCTGAGATTGATAATGGACTTATCTTTATTGCTAAGCCTGAGTTTAGAAAATTTCTTGCAGATAATATGGTAAGTTCAAGAGAGTTTATGTATCAGATGGCACAGAAAAAAATTGAAGTTAAAGAAGTTAGAAAACGTCTTGGGGGTAACTGGAAAGATGCTACAGCTGCGATGAATGTTATGGCTTATGTATTCCCAATCAAGCAATTTATAAATAATTTACCTCCGTTAGAAAGTTTAGATGAGTCTGCATAGTGAACCTGAATGGATATTTCCATTTGAGTTTATGGATGTAGGGGATAGTTTTTTTATTCCTACCTTAAAGCCTTCGCCCTTGATTTATGCTATTGAGTCAGGGGCCAAGAGGGCTAAAGTAAAAGTTAAATCTTACCAAACAATTAAAGACGGTTGTATGGGAGTTAGGTGCTGGAGAATCTTATAATTATTTGTTGGCACTCATTGCGGCTCTATCAAGTTTATCTATAACTGCATTTAACATTTTAATTTCTGACGCATCTAGTTTATCTATTCGCTTACGTTTTTCTTCACTAGACATGTTGCTTGCTGTAATTTGTCTTCTTGCTAGTCGTAAATCAGAAAGCTGACTATTAATTTTATTCATGTAAGGCGCAACACCTAAGTATCCTCTATTTTTTTCAACATAATCTTTTAGTTCTTCTTTCTGACCAATAGAAGTTAAATAGTTTACTGTGCCTGTTGCCGTATTAACTTTGTCATATAATTTATAGAATCTTTGACGAGGGCCAGTTCCATATTCATTTTGAATAATGTTGCCAATGAATAGTAAATCACTAGGTCTTTTATCTGGACGGTCATTCGCCATATAGTTACTGAACTCACCTAAAGTAGCACCCATGTAACCTAAATAACCTCGAATAAAATTATCTACCTTGATCGGAGAAACATTTAAAAAGTTTCCAATTACTTTAGCCACTTCGCTAGTATTATCATTGAATTGATATTTTGGTTCTCTACGTTGTAATGAAGGGCTGACTAACGGTCTTGCAGTAAACAAGTCAAAATTAGTTACGTTCTCTATAATTGGAGTTGCTACAGTTGGCATAGGTAAAAAGCCTGCACCTAACTCCCATAGTTTTCGTATAATAGCTCCAGCAACTTCAGGGCTTTCTAAGTCTGCCCGGTCATAATTTAATACATAAGCTCTTGTACCTCGTTCAATAGCCACTTTTAGTGGAGCTAATTCTCTTGGCACTGCAATCCTAATACCTCCAATAAAGAAGTTATTATCTTTATTGTAATCAGTTTCATTTTCATAATCATCATCACCTGACATGAACGCAGTATATGCCGCAGTAAACGCTGCGTATTTAGCTATACGGAACAAGAAAGCCTTTTTACCTTCAGCTTTAGTCATATTGCCGACGCGCCCTCTCATTGCTTCTATTTCTCTAAACATACCTTGTATAGGCGGATTAATAAAAGGCATCATACGTCGTAGATAAGCCATTGTTCTTGACTGTCCAATCTGCTGATAGGGTAAATATTGTAATGATTTTAAAGCGGCGTAATCTTCAGCAGTCTGACGGTCATATCCTTGGGCTTCTAATTCTTTAACAGCATTTTGAAATATAGATTCTCGAGCCCCTAAGTCAGAACCGTGAGACATACGTTCTAGGAAGAATAAATATTTACGGAATCCTTCTTTGTCTTTACCTTTATATTTATTAATAATATCAACTTCATCTAAAATATCTTTTTGCCCAATAATTCCATATCTATTTAATAAATCTGCATTAGGAGATAAGTCTGCACTAAATTGATTTCTAAGAATAGATGTCCAAGTATCTCTAATATTTTTAGCGAATCCGGCTTTATTACCTGAAACTAATGTAGCTCGAATAGGATCTTCCCAAGCCTGATTCCATACAAACTGAGGCATCATAGTAATACCGCGTCGTAGTAATCTAACTGGAAAGTTAACTATGTCCCAGATCAATCCTGTTAACACAGGGGAAGAAGCAAACGCTGCCATATCACTTGGGTCATCAACAATAAATTCTTTAGGTTTACCATTCACATTAACTAAAATATAGTTAAATGCTTTTTTCTCGCCTGGAGTCATAGGTCTATCCATATACTCCCCTTGGCCTAGTTCTTGTAATAAGTCTGCAGTAGCTTTTACGGCATTGTTTTTAATACCCCGTTGCATTAGCCATGACATATTAGTAATAAAGTTTTCTAAAGGATCTGCCGCAGCTCTATCTGATCCTAGTAATCTGTATTCTCTTCCAGCACCTAATAACCCTGCGCCTCTTCTGAAGGGCTGATTTTCATATTGTTCTAGAGCGTCTTCTGGTATTCTGTATAACGCTACATATTCTAGTTTATTTAAATAATCCTCAGCTTTTTCTCTTGTATATAAACCTGTTTCAACTAAGAAATCTAATACATCTTTTCGCATCACATTACGTAAATCTCGTATTGCTTTTAGTTCTTCTCCGTATCTGCGGTAAGCTTCTTCATAAGTTCTTTGGTCAGACTCAGTCCACTCATCTATATTAATTTTGTTGTCTTCACCTACAGTTTCGTTGTATCGTTTAATTTCTTGATATCTTGGACCATACCATCCAGTTGTAAGTAAATCGTATGCAACAGCTTCAGATCCTAGTTCTTCAGTTGCGGTAGCTAATAAGTCATTCCAAGCTTGAGTTACATCTAAAACTCCAACTTTTGTGTCCCCTGTGCTTTCATCGGCAATAATCATTCCACTTGGATTTCTTTTTAGTCTACCTTTAAATAGCCCTGCTTGTGTCAAAGCAACATTATTTAGTGCTTGTAAATTAATTAAGTCCCCTCTGATTCTACCTTGTTGTCTGGCTGTAACTTCAGGCATGTCAGCATCAATTGCTTTTCTTTCGACTGTATATCTACCTCCAATAATTTTAACACCTAGCATATCAGTAAATCTTTTCCAAGTGCTCTTACGTGAATCAGGAGTAGACTCTTTAATTGTTTGAAGTCCTTTTTCTAATCTAGTTCTTTCATCGGTATAGTATTTAATTGGGCTTCCATCAGCTCGAGTTTCTTCTGGACGCTGTCTAGACTCAAGAACTTTAGGTTGTTTAGAGAATAGAGGCATGCCTCCTGCAATGTTTTTCTTCATCTCAGGAGTTATTTTGAAACCTGTTTGCATACCAATGTATTCACCAATTTCATCGTCCTGCATCTCTGGTATAGAAGTCAAATTAAATTTTGTTGGATCTCCACCAATTTTTTTAGTAACTTGTTTTATAACTGAGGGAATAAGTTGATCATAGAAATAGTCAAACGATTTATTAGAGCCCCGTAAATTTGTATCAAATATATCAGTTATTCCCGGATCTATTTTCTTTGCCGCCTCTGCAAGCTCAGTGCCTACATAAGCGGCTAATTCATTTTCAGGCACATTTTTTTCTATTGTTCTTGCGTTAAAAAAGTCATCAGTGCCTTGTTCTCTAGCAGCGAGGGTATAAGTTTTTCCGTCTTCGCTTCTTGTAATTGCTATTTCCTCAAATGCTGTTGCCAAACTATATCGGCGTGATGATTGAAGTCCATTAATAAAGGCAACGTCATCATAATTATTATCTACGGCCCACCTTGCTATACGTTTAATCGCTAATTCAGTCCAAGCTTTGGTATCAGTAACAAACGGGGCAGTATCTAGACCCTCTGCTCTACCCTCTAGGTTACTTATTTTGTTAACTGTTTCAAATTTTTGGGTAGAGATTGGCTGTGCATCTCTTCTTATGAGTGCTACTTGTGCTAAAGCTTCGATAGATTTCATGTAATATTTATCAAATTCATCTACCCAAGTTTTAAATTCAGGGGTTTTAAGTGCACTCATTATGTCGCTTAGTTTATCTGCAAACCCTTCTATCTTTCCTGCTTTCTCCTCATAAGAGGTTAGAAACCATTGTACATAGTTATAAACTATTCCGTTGTAAGGCATCCTATTAGGTTCAGAACGCAGCCCTTGTAAGTTTAATCTGAGCTCGTTATACATATAGTTATATCCTTCAGGGAAGTCCAGATAATTTTGTATTGTCTGGCCATCAAGGGTGTCTATGATTTTTAAATTTGCTTTAAGAGCCCCTATGTAGGCCATCAGATCGATAAAATTGCCATACATATTATCATTTATTATATCTAACCCTAGAGCTTTATTTAGTATTAAAGCTAGTTTCTGTGTTGAAACTTGAGATGTTAACTCCGCTTGCTCTTTTGCTTTATCTGCATCAGATGAAATTTTTCTATATGTATCTATTCTAGAATTTATAACCTCAAGTCTTTTTGATAACTGTTCTTTATCTTTATTAAGGTCTTTTAGTTGTTGTTTTTCGTCCTCAGTTAACTCACGTTTAAACCCTCGCTGTCTACCTTGTTGACCCCAGTCAGACTGAATTTCTTCCACAAATAACACATTCTTACTTGTCTTAGGATCGGTTCGCCCAGTCATTCGAATATGGGCAACGATATTAGATGCATCAAAATGATTTGACTGAAATCGCGCTGCAACACGTTCTCCTTCAGGGCCCGGTACAATTGTCATTGCATTTGGATTAGTGATTAATAATTCAGTATAATTATCTCCACCCGGCAATGTATATTGTTTATATTTAGTTTGTCCGTCTCCGTATTCGTCATTGTAAAAATTTTCTGCATCTTCTCTAACGCTTTCTTCCTCACGGTCAATTTCTCTACGAGCTTCGTTTACTAAACTGTCGTGGTATTCCTCTAGGTATGGGCGATCATATTCATCAACTACCTCATAAACCTCGTCTTCATTAAGATAAATTCGTCCTTCGTCAAAAGTAGAATTAATACCATCTTGACTAGTTGCAAAGAAAATTTCACCTTCTTTATTTAGTTGATCTGTTATCTCTTCTCTTAGATTATTTAAATCCTCTGTTGTATATGGTATAGCTTTAGCAGCAAGTTGGGCAGTAGCTAACTCAGTTATTATTGACGGAACAATTTGACCACCTAATTCTAGTTGTTCTTTTGTAATATATCTAACGTAATAATACGGATCATAATTACTATAGGCTTCTTCCCATAATCTTTCTTCTAACCCATTTTCTTTTTCTGCTCTCCACTCTTCGACCATACCTTCTATATAAGCTTCTTTGTCAGGAATATCTAAAGCTTCTACTGCTCCGGACCCATATATTTTTTCGCCTAGTTCTATGGCTTGATTATTAATAATATTAAGTAAATCTGCCTTAGTCATAACAGAAGAAGCCAACATGTCGGTCATTATTTTTTTCTTCTCTATTGCATCTTTTGGTACAGGATGAGGGGGAAAAGTAGGCATTAAGTTGCCGTTAAGAATATCTAATATACCTGTTGCATCTAGCTCTGCTTGTTTAACACCAAGTTTAGGAGCGTTACCTTTTAGCCAGCTTGCCCATTCTTTAGGAGGCATCTTGTCTTGTTTTGCATTTACGACTGCACGTTTAAGAGCAGAGTAGAACATCGGGGCTTCTACGTTTTCATCAGAGGCTAGAGCTAAACTACTATGTCTACCTGTTTTATATCGTCCTTCACCTTTTAATGACTGGATTGTAGATAGCTGAACCATGTTAGCTATGTCTTGAGCGGTAAGATTCTTAGTATTCCAACCGTATCCTAACCTAGTCAAGAAGTTTCTAATTAAGTTTATAATCCGTTGGAATAGAGTATTTTTTGGTGCACGTTCGCCGAGGTTAGCGATTACCTCTTGTATAAAGTCAGGTGAGTTTACTTTTAAATCTGGGTATAACTGAGCTGTTTGTTCAAAGGCTTCTTTAATTTGTTTATCTTTGTCTTTATTGTTAATTAAGTTAGTAACAATGTTCTTATAGTTTTTACCCAGCATTCTCTCCAAGCCATAGTGGGCTCCAACTTCGTGTAACAACATCTGGGGCGCGGCTTCTAGAGTGATGCGGTTAGCAATAAAATAGGCTTTGTCTCCTAAGAACGCCGCTCTTGCTGTAGGAGATAGTTGACGTTGTAATGATTTAGGTAATGCCTCTACACTAGGTACAATGTTAATTAGTCCACTCTTAATACCCTTAGCTACGTTTTCACCAAACACTTTCTTCATAGCATCTACAATAGACGCAGGGGTTTCTTGAGTAATTTGAGCTTCAGCTTGGGTATTTATATTTTTCTCATTGAAAGCCCCTTGCTTATTTCCTGCTGTAGGTTTAATTTGGTTAGAGTCAAATACAATATATCGATTATCTTGTGAAGAAGTTACGCCAGACGGAATCATAATTCCATCATATCCTTTAGCTTTTAATCTTTGTATTGTTTCTGGTTGAACAGTCCAGGCAGTTGATTTAAAAAATGGACCTGTAAATTCACGGCCAAGCATGTATTTTACTTTATTTTTCCAGATTTCAAATTTTTCACCTAAGCCAGAGTCAAATTCAAAATTGTTTATTACGTATGGATTTTTTAAATTTAATGTTGCTTTCTTTATATTTTTACCAAATTTACTTGCTTGATTTGGATTATCAGTAAAATAAATTCCGTTTTTAGATTCTTTAAATGTATCAAATTTTGCATCGGTACCGTGATATACAACCGTTGGTATTTCAACACGCTGTCTAGACTCCAATGCACGTATATCACGACGTTCTCTATCTAACCCAACTAAGTCTTCATTTGCTATTTCGACTTTTAAATCTTGTTCATCTTGTTCAATAACACCTTCTATTTCTTTGCGCTGAGCTTGTATTTCTTCTAACTGAGTACGAGCGGGTCCTACACTTTGTTGATCTTGTTCTTGTAAAATTTCTGAGTCTGAACGCATAGCTTCAGCTATATAATCATACGCAGCACGAGAGTCAAAACCTAATCCAGTATTAGGATCTATATAATTAGACTGAAGGTCAAAAGGCAAATATCTATCTAGTTTACCTAGTTCAATTCGAGTCATTAAATCTTCAGCGGTAGGTTTCTTACTAAACGCTCTAAAGTATCCAGGATTGCCAACAGGAATTTTTGTTTCGCCCATAATATCAAGCATGTCATTTGCAGAGATTCTATTTTCAGGCATACTTAAGAACTGTTTTAATGTAGGCGTAGTTGGTTTAGCTTCAGTTTTTATAACACGTTCTTGTTTTTTAATCTCTTTTAATGAAGCACGCTGCTGCTCAATTCTTCCTTCAAGTTCTCGTACATAACTTGGAGCCCCAGTAATTCCAAATCGGTCAGATGCTGCAAGTTCGGCGGCAGGTAAGTCGCGTAAGGATTCTCCAGATACTGGAACACTTGTTCTAAGTCCTTCTCTGTCAACTGCGCTAGGTTGGGTAGGTTGGGTAATTGACTCATCTTGTATCTCCTTTGGCGTTTCCGTAGGTTGTGTTATTTTCTGAAGGTAATCAGTGATAGCTGTTTCTGCTTTTTGTGCACGTTCTGCATTAGCAGTTGGAGAGGTAATTAAATTATCTAAATAGTTTTTTAAAATAGATGTAATTTTATCTGCATGAGCTGGGTTTGTTGGGTCTAAGCCAAGAATATTTCTTGCTGCGGCAGAGTTAGGAGCAACACCTAAATCTCGTATTAATTTTTTATCTATCAAACGTAAGTTGGAAAGCTCTACGCCTTCTAAAATATTTTTAGGAACGTCTGTTAGTTCATCAATAGCTTGTTTTGCAATTCTTTCTTTTTCTTTTGCTTCTGCTTTATCATAGTCCGCTTGATATTTTTGTAGCTGTTGTAATAGTTTAGACTTAACAGGAAGAGAGATGTCAACTCCGTCAATAGACTCGGTCGTCATGTTTTTTAATTGCTCAAATGTATCTTCTTCTTCAGGGTCTTTTCTATTTTGCCAACGCTCCATCAAGTCGTCGCGCATAGCTTGAACTTTATTAAACTCATCTATATCACGCTGCTCATTAATTTTTTTAATTCTAGCTACACGTTTTTCTTCGTCTTTGACTAAGCCCTCAGCATTTTTTACATTAGTGTATCCTGAGTATGCACCTAAAGGACCCGCAAATAAACTTAGTGCGCCAACTTCTTTGTATTCTTTAATAGCCTCTTCATCAAATAAAGGTAGCCCAGCTTGCCAACGTTCTAATAATTGCTGAGTAATTTCTGTTCCTGCTTCGAGTTCTGCGGTAATAAGCCCTTCTGATAGAGCTTCAAGAGTCTTATTAGGTTTACTTTTGATTATTCTTTCAGCATCTTTTAATTTTTTAGGAGTAACAAGAGGACCTAATATTTTATTTATAGGAATAACATCTAACGCTGCTTGACCAACTGATGTATACAAAGCTTTAGCTACATCAATATCAATAGGTTCACCTCGTTCTAGTTGAACTTCAGCTTGTCTTGTCATGCCTTCACCAAACTGTGGAAGAAGACTGGTAGAACCTGAAAGGAACATTCTACCTAAAGTTGACTTAAGTCCTACAAGAGGAGCACCAGCGTAAGCTACAAGACTAGGGAAAGCATATCCAAGATAGTTACCAAACCCTGATGGAATTTGTTTAGCAGTTTCAACTAGTCCAGGTATTGTTCCTCGTTCAAACTCACCTTCAATTTGTTCTAAACTAAATCCTGGTTTTTCTTTAATTTCTTCTCGACGTTTCTGTGATCTTTCAAATGCTTCTGTTGCACCAAAGATCGGAGTTTCTCCTGCCTGCCTTGTACTTTCAGCTATACCTTTTAGTGACCCCATAAAAGCTTCGTATGGGTTTCGAGTAACTTGTGACTCTTCTCCAAACAAAGGCTTTTCAGAAGCTAATTGAAAATTAGCAGCGTCATCAGGTACAGGTGTAGGGCTATACGCTTGATACTTAGCTAATAATTCATCTTGTGTAATATCTTCGGGAACATTTGTGATGATTGTTCCATCAGGCATTCTTACGTCCATAGTTAGCCCTTTATGGTGTTTTGATTAATGAATTAAAATCAACTATTTTACCCTGTGTTCCCGGGGTAGATTGGTCTTGTCTCGGTCTCACTGCTCCAGTTTGAGAGGTTATTGAATTAATATATGATTCAACAGTAGGATACATTTTTCTAAACTCGTCTCCAGTTAATATATTAGTAGCTTGATCATTATATTCTTTATTTAAATTAGCGATCAATGAATTATAAGAGCTTTGTCCGTACGGTTTAATAAGTTCCATAAACTTCTCGGTATTAAACTGACGCATTTTTTTACCGCCAGGACCAGCTACAACTGTATAGAAGTTAGGATCTTTTTTAGCTTGATCTAGTAGTATGTAAGAGTCTTTACTATTTGCTTGTATTAAAGCGGCTTGTAAAGTAGTATCAGCTTGTAACTGAGCTACTGCCATTCTTTGATCTGCATCTAATTGAGATTTATCTAATTCTAATAGTTGTTTTCTAGCACTATCTTGTAAGGCCATAGCTTTATCTGCCATACCCATTTTCCCTGCCTGTTCTGCGCCTTTAATTTGTAGCTCCATTGCTTTAAGTGCTCGGTCTTCACCGCGTAGATTTTGTAATTGAACACCATAATTTCTTACAGCTGGCGCTGCTTCTTTTAAGTTAGCTAAAGCATAAGGAGAAGTTCCACCTGCAATCATTAAACCTGCTTCAATAAATGCTAGATCTGCTGCTTCTCCTCTAGATTTACCAAGTTGTTGTCTATCTTTTTCTATGTCCGCCGCAAGATCACCAAACACGTTTTGATCTACTCCAAATTGACTATATGCAGCTTGAACATCGCGTCCAATTTCTTCTAAAGATTTATCTTGATTCTCATATCTTGACTTTATCTTATCAAATCTTTCTTGCAATCCTTGTATTCCTTTTGTTGAAAGCGCTGTTTTAGGCAGAGTATTTCTTCCGTCTATAGAAGTGTCTGTACTTTCTAAATCCATAATGTCCGTAGCAATTTGATCTGTTGTTCTACCATCATCAAAGTTTTTAGTGGGACTCTTAAGTGCTTTTTCTTCTGCAAGTATTTTATCTATTTGCTCTTTAAGCTCTAAGTTATCTTGAGGTTTGTAATCAACCATTTCTCCATCTTCTAAGGATTTTATAAAATCTTTATTTACTTGTAAATCTTTAAGCCCTTTTCGTTCAAACGGAGATTTAACTTTATATTCTTTTTCTTCTTTAGCTAATTTTAATAAATCATTTATTTCTTGGTCATTGAGTCCTGCTAAATTATTAAATCCAAAGTTAGCTCCGCCTTCAGCAAACGAAACAATGCCACCCCCTGCATAGTTCTGTCCTATATTAGAAGTAGGTAATCTAGTGATTCCACCAGCAGCCATTAATTGTTCTGGACCAGGAGCTGGAGTATTAATGCCTTGCATATCTATAGGTTGAGTGCCTTGAGGACCTGCTTGTTGCATTAGTTGTTGAGCTAAATATTGTTGTTTTTGCTCTTGTGGTACAAACATGCTTGCTCCACCAAACCCTTGTTGAGTTTGAGGGGCATCAGATACATCAGCAATTACGTCTTCAGCTACAGTTGTATCGGGCATATCTTCTTTAGCTAAAGCATCCTTAGCTCTTTTTCTTGACATTAAAACCGTTAATGCGTAGGTAGCATTTGGGTTACTTCTGTCTTGCGCATATTCAGACAATATATTGTCAGGCAAAGATTTTAAATCTTCAACAACTTCAACTGGATTTGGGTCCGTAATTGGTCTTAAATTTTTATCCGCCATTAATCCTGATATTCCCATAGCCATAATATTAACCCTGTTTACCTAGTACGTTATATAAACCTAGACCTGCTAGACCTAGACCACCGAGTTGTGAGGCTAAGCTTGGAGCTGGTGCGTAAGCGACTTGAGTTGAACCCAATGCACCTGCAGTACCTCGTAGAATATTTGATTGATACTCCAAGAGACCTCTTTGGAAATCTTGTTGTTCTTTGTATTGTTGGTAAGCTAAGTTATCAATCTCTTGTTGTAGTGCTTGTTTTTCAGCACCTGACGCTGCTTGTGCTTTTAGTCTTTCAAGATTTGCCATTTGCTCTGTTGCACCAAGTTGACCTGTTGCCTTCGCAGTTTCTAACCCTGTTGCTAATCCAGCTAGACCTACGTCTTTACCTAGTCCTGCACCAAATTGTTGAGCCTGTTGACCGAGTTGTGCCGCTTGCATCTGAGCTGCTTGGTTAGCCTGTGCTGCTTGTAGTTGTCTTGCTTGGTCAGCTTGGAATGTTTGTTGAGCCTGTTGAAATGCTCTTGATCCGCCTTCAGCTTGTATTCTATTTAATAGCTCTTGTGTTGCACGGTCTTGTTCTGATTGCATTAAAGCTTCACGACCACCACCAAATGTGCCTCGTCCAATAGATCCCATCGCAGCTCTATTTTTTTGAATATCTGCTAATCTTTGTGCTTCACGTTTTTGTACATCAACGACCGCTTGAGTATAAGGGTCCATATAGCTTTGAGCTACACCAGGTTGTGTAAATTGACCCGTTTGTACTTGTTGTGGAGTAATCGTACCTGGCTGATAAGCTAATGCTTGAGTTAAACCTTGTTGAGCTGCAGTGCCTGCTTGAGTTCCTACTGTACCTAGTGTACCTGCTGCAGTACCAAAAGCACCTGGAGTTTGCATTTGTGAAACTTCTGTTTGTACAGCTTGCTGCTCTGGGCTAAATCCTGCTACACGTTGTCCTGTATAAGGTTGATATTGCTTAACTCCAGTAACTGCACCTGAAGCATCAGTCTCATAAATCTGTTTACCAGATTGTTTTAAAAGTTCTTCATAGAAGGGTTGTGCGTATTCAGGTAAGTTTGTAGTCACAGACTTAGTTTCAGATGAACCTCCTCCTCCTTTACTACCGCCTCCTCCCCAGAAGGTACAGTATTCAACTGCAAAGGTTAATAATTTCCACAAGCTAATCATAATTTTTTCTCCACAACGATATAACGCTGTTCAAACTTAAATAATTTTCTCCACAACCTAGCCACTGATTCATGTGCTCCGCCTCGTATTGATGTTGAACCTAGTTGTCTAAGTATATTCTCGAACTGCTCCCATAAATCAGGAGAAGTCATATGTCTACCCCCTATCGATGTTATATAAGCTACTCGCTCATTTGGAAAGTTGGTAAACTCTATTGCTATTGCACCGTGGATATTATGTTCGTCATCTATAATAATCAACAGTGTTTGTTGTCCTGAAGTTAGATATTGTTTTAAGTGATGTATATTATACTCACCACCTGATCGTTTTAATCCACCTTCTAAATATTTTTCTATCTTATCCCACACATGATATACATGATTAGGATTAACTAATTCAACTCGCTTCAAACAGGTAGAAACCTTTCTGCATTTGTATCTTTTGCGTATTGTTTATTGTCACCCATTGTTTGTTGTCTTGCTGCTTGGATTCTATCTATCATTGCATATAATTTTTTAGCTCCTGCATCTGATGAACCATTACCTAATTCAGATACGATTCTTGCTGGAACTATAAATTCACCGTCAGATAAAGCTGCTTCTTGTTCACCTTCTATCATAGCAGGAATATCATCACTTACGCCATCTCCATTTCCATTTAACATTTTA
>Ga0222713_10002184_pt1 | contig 21063 bp, 19 predicted proteins | sample C33_649DmetaG_FD_165061 | JGI IMG/M metagenome (GOLD analysis project Ga0222713, IMG submission 165061) | Estuarine water microbial communities from San Francisco Bay, California, United States - C33_649D | ecosystem: Environmental > Aquatic > Marine > Unclassified | place: USA: California...
ACTGATGAAGTCCCAGCCGGGGTTGTTTACACAACATTCCATTTCCCAGAAAGTGGCGCAAATGTGATCACAACTGATTTTTCAGATTGGGCGACTAACTGTCCTGAATACAAAGTAACTGCAGTTGAAGTCACACCTAGTGCACAAGGTCCTGGTGCGATGGTGGAAACACACATTGGAGGAGATGTCCAGTTAGCATCAATCGTGCGGATGGCTAATCAGATAGCCGCAAATATTCCAACAACAGATGCACCTGAAATCAAGGTAGCTCACCACATCGTCCAATTCTGGACTCCGGTGATGATTGAACGATTGCGCAACGATGTTGATAGGTCCTTGTTGTCGCCAATTGTCCTCAAGGCCATTGATGTATTGCTAGTTGCTAAGTAATTCTCTAACTTGCTCGGCTAACTGACCATATCCCACATTTTGGATTTCAAGCGGCAAACCAATACTTGCCGCCGCTTGTAAGGCTAGTTCTTCTAATTCTCTACTTGGTTGCTGGGCCAACCAAATCACTCGTGAGTAGTTCTTAAAATAATCATCGCGAAGCTCAGGCCGTTCATCTAAACCCAGTTCAACCATCACACTTCGATGAAAAGATTTAACGAGAAAATCTGTCAAAAAATATGTTCCAGCATCTGATTCCATGATTTCTTCTATCTTTTTGGAACCTGCAAAGATGTCATAGCAGTGGTTACCTCCCAAACGCTTTACGCCATGGGTTGCAATGACCGCATCGAGTGCTCCATAGGTTCCGCAATCGGCATATGCGACGGCGCACTTAGAATGCTTATCTTTGATTTCACTGAGCAACAAATCAACTTCACCAGCAATTTTTTCTGGACGATTATGAAGTAAGGGAGGAAGGGGATAGATAGTGATATCGAGTGATTCTGCGCCTGCAATATCGGCAATGTGGGTAGCTAGAGCCCCGCATGCGACTACGCCAACGCTCATGCAGGAAAAGCAAGACGTTCAACGAACTTATCGTTGAAATCTTCGCGATCAGATAATTCGATGTAATCAATCTCTTCAAGGAGAGCTTGTGCACCATTTCTCTCTTGGGCAGATAGTAGAACCATCTTTGCACCCTCTCCTGCAACGTTACCTGCAGACATAATGCGCATCACCGAGAGCTTTGGGACTAATCCAATTTTGACTGCAGAAGAAGGAGATAGGTAGGAACCAAATGAGCCAGCAAGTAGTACTTGTTGGATTTCAGACTCATGCACACCGAACTCTTCTAATAAAAGCGCCCAACCAGTAGCGATCGCTGCCTTTGCAAACTGAAGTTCACGCACATCACGTTGAGTGAGAAAAACGCAGTCAGAAAGGTCACCAACTTCTTTGCTCCAGGTGAGAACAAATACGCGCTCACCTTCACGAGTGACTAGACGGCTGGCAAGCTTTGGCGAAATAGCTAATGCCACTTCATCAGAGACAAACTTGCCTGAATGATCAAGCAAGCCCACTTGTACAAGTGAAGCGCACGCATCAACTAGCCCTGAACCACAGATTCCAATAGCTGGAGCATCATCAATAGTTCCAATTTCTAATTCACCATCAACAACTTTGATGGTCTCAATAGCACCGGAAGCTGCTCTCACGCCACATTTAATGCTGGCAGCTTCAAATGCAGGACCTGCAGGGGCAGCCGTTGCAAGAATCTTGTCACCATCACCTAAAACAATTTCACAGTTTGTGCCAACATCGATAAACAGGCGCAAGCGCTTATCGCGATCCATACCCGAGGCCAGAGCGCCAGCGATGATGTCTCCTCCAACATATGCACCAAGTGAAGGCATGATTACAGCCTTGGCAAGTGGATGAACGGAAATACCAATCTCCTTAACAGAAATATTTGGATAACTAGCACTAGCCATAATAAAAGGAGCTACTCCTAATGGTTCTGGATTAATGCCAAGGAGAAGCTGGGTCATTGTGGCATTGCCTGCGATAGCCAATTCATAAACATGGTGAGGATTTATTCCGGCCTCAATACAGACCTCTTGTGTTAGCTGATTCAAGGTTTCTTGGGCTAATCCGCTTAGCTTTGCAAGAGCATCGGGATCTAGCATTGTCGCACTAATGCGAGTAATTACATCTGCACCAAATGGTTGTTGCTTATTGAGCATTGATTTTACGGCTACTGGAGTTCCAGTATTGAGATCAAGTAAGGTGGCAACAACTGTTGTCGTTCCCAAGTCATATGCAATTCCATAGCGAAGATGGGTTGTGTCACCAGCTTCAATTCCAAGAAAATCTTGATCAGCAAAGACGGCTGTTACTTTGTAGTTAGAAGCACGCAGAATGCGGGGGAGCTCTCGCATCGATGCAAGACTTGCAATGCCCTCAATATCATCAACTGCCTCAAAGATACGCACAATGTCGGTGCGCTGATCAGAGAGCGATGGTTCTTCTAACTCGATGTAGCGCTTTTGAACTGCTGGACGCAAAATAACTTGGCGACCGACTCCAACGGTGGCAGCTTTAGGTCGGGTAGTTAGAGGAGGTACATCTACTGAAATATCTTTTGCTGTGCGCACTAAGCAGGCTAAGCGCCAACCATCTTTGATTTCAGTTGCAGTAAAGGCACGAAAATCTAACTTAGATGGTTCAACATCACCAGCAGTAACTTTGATACGGCACTTCTTGCATGTGCCATAACCACCACAAGTGGAATCGATTGCGATTCCATTCCAAGAAGCAGCATCAAAAGCACTTACTCCCGTTGGAACGGTAATTGTCTTTTGAGAACCGATAGAACCATCTTTTTCAAGAGATGTGAAGGCAAGCTTGATCCGCCCAGTACCATCATGCGTTGGTATCAGGGATGGGTCTAACTCTTTTTTACTAATAACTAATTCCCTTCAGCGGCAGCTTTTGCTGCCTCCATGGCGCGATAGCGCATAATCCAATTAGTTCCCCAAGGATCAAGACCAAGTAGCAAGTCAGCAGCACGAACAGATTCAACAATTGCTGGAGTACGTGAATCCATAACAGCACTCGTTAATCCCATTGCCATAGCTGCTGGCAAAAAGGCGGCATTAAGAGCATGGCGATGTGGAAGGCCAAATGAAATATTTGAAGCACCCAAAGTCATATTTAGGCCGTACTTTTCTCGGATTAAATAAATAGTTTCAAGCGTGTTTTTCACCGCATCTGGATCAGCGCCAACTGTCATTGCAAGCGGATCAATCACAAGATCTTCTAGAGGAATCCCGTGCTTTTCAACTGTGCGCACAATCTTTTCAACAATAATCATTCGCTCTGCAGCCGTTTGTGGAATACCTGTTTCATCGTTAGGCAAGGCAATAATGGCTGCGCCATGCTTTTTAATTAAAGGAAGAACTAGCTCCATGCGATCATCTTCACCAGTAACGCTGTTTATTAACGCTTTACCTTGGTATGTCTCAAGTCCAGCCTGTAAAGCTTCAATGACGGATGAGTCAATACAGATAGGAAGATCTGTAAGGGATTGAACCAAAGTGATCGCTTTTCTCAGCAGTTCTGGTTCATCTGTTAGTGGAACACCCATATTCACATCTAGTACATCTGCGCCACCAGCAACTTGGGCAGCAACATCTTTTTCAATAGCAGATAGATCTCCCGCACGAAGTTGTTCTTGAAACTTCTTACGACCTGTTGGGTTGATGCGCTCACCGATAATACAAAATGGCTGGTCATGGCCAATCGTTACGGTTTTGCCAGGTGAAGTCAGGACTGTGTGCATAGGGGCTCCTAGTTAGTTTCTTGGTTTCTGTCCGAGGTCGTACATAAAGCGGTCGAGTGAATCATCATGTCTAAAATCTGTAACATGTAAACCGCGCACAGAAGGCAAAGTCATTGCATGCTTGGCTAATTCCACTGTCAACTTGTATGCCTCTTCAGCTTGATCGGCAGCAGAAGAAACGCGCTTGATTGTGTCCTGTGGGATATCAATTCCGGGCACCTTGTCATGCATAAATGACATTGGCTTAGCACTTTTTACTAAAACAATCGTTGGAATCAACTTTAAGTCAGGAGCAATCTTGGCAACTCCGGCGCAAAACTTCTCAAGGCGATCCGTGTGATAACAAATCTGCAACTGAAGATAATTTGCGCCAGCGCGATACTTCTTAAGTGCACGCTCAATTCGATAATCAAATGGGGGAGCCGATGGATTTTCAACTGCGCTGATGTAGAAATCTGGGGCAGGATCGATTTTACGACCTGAAAGGTATTTGCCAGTAGTGATAATTCGGGCGATATTGATTGCTTGAGTGCTATCGATGTCAAAGACTCTGCGGGTTTCAGGCTCATCTCCAGCAGTTACATCATCCCCAGTGAGAAGTGAGATGTTTTCAATTCCATGCAAGGCAGCGCCCATCATGTCAGCTTGAATAGCTAGACGGTTCTTATCGCGGCAAACAATTTGCATGATGGGTTCAATTCCATGCATTTTCATAGCAATAGCAGAGGCAGTATTTGAAGCATGAGCATGTGCTGCAGGGTTATCAGTTGCATTCACACCAACAAACCACGGAGCCAGGCGGGCGGCATTTTTTTCAACCTTAGCCATTCCGCCGCCATCAATTGATGGGAATTCAGCGGTGAAGACCGCCTCGTTAGTGTTTTCTAACTTCTCGCGCATTAGTGACATTAGTGCGCACTATCTGTTGTTGACCAACCAGCAGGCGTTTGCTGATCGCGCTTTGTAATCAAGTTAATCCACGATGAAGATCCTTGAAGGCGCATATCTACAGGAGGACGTAGTTCGTTGAAATGGTCCTTCCATACTGTTGGCAAAGGCAAAAAGACTTTGCGGTCATATGCCTTGAGCCATACACATTGCATATCTGGAATAACTTCACAATTACCGTTTTCGCGAACGCCACCACAAGGTCCGTTGCGAAGAGTCTTTGGACATGTCATTGGACATGTCATACCTGTTGAGTGAAGCACACATTGTCCACACATGCGGCAGTCCCACACGGGTTTCTTGATGACATGTTCAACAAAAGGTAGAAGTTTTTTTAACATATTTATGCCTTAAGCAGGAACCGATGCGCGCTTTTTTGAAATCAGATCTTTAGCAACGCGAACTGCAGTTGATGCATCAGCTGCAAAGCCATCAGCTCCAACAACATCGGCATATTCCTGTGTTACAGGTGCTCCACCAACCATGATGATTACTTGATCACGCAAACCAGCCTTAGTGATTTCATGAATGTTGACCTTAAACATTGGCATAGTCGTTGTTAAGAACGCTGACATACCTACGATGTCTGGCTTGTGCTCTTGAATTGCTGCAACAAACTTCTCAGGTGGTACCTGAACGCCTAGATCGATGACTTCAAATCCGGCGCCTTCGAGCATGATGTTTACAAGGTTCTTACCAATATCGTGCACATCGCCCTTGACTGTGCCCATTAAGAAAGTTCCAACAGTCTCAGCACCAGTTTCAGCTAGCAATGGGCGCAGCACGTTAAGTGCTCCCGACATCGCCTTACCTGAAATAAGCATCTCTGGAACAAAGAAATCTCCGCGCTCAAAACGTGCGCCAACTTCTTCCAGAGCCGGAATCAGAGCATCAAAGAGGATGACGCCAGGTGTCATTCCTTCTGCAATGCCTTGATTAGTCAGTTCGAGAACCGCTGGAGCATTTCCGACAAGGGTTTCGTCAAAGAGAGCTTTGATAATCTCGTCATGTGTCATGCCGCACCTATCTTTCCATCGTTGTTTGCTTGAAGTGTTGCGATTTCATCAATGATCATTTCACCAATCTTGATGAGTTCTTTCTGAGTCAATCGAGTTGATGGACCAGAAACAGATATTGCACCAACTACGCGGCCATCGTGCTCGCGTATTGGTGCTGCTACTGCTACTAAACCTTCTTCTAACTCATCAATGAGCAGGGCGTAGCCTTTTTTGCGCACAGTTTCCAACTCTTCTAAAAGCTTTGAGCGAGAGGTAATAGTTTTTGATGTTCGCTTTTCCAGGCGACCTGCAGGAATGCTAACTACTGCATAGGCAAGTAAAACTTTGCCAAGAGCTGAAGCGTGATAGGGAACAGATTTTCCAACCCAGTTAGTTGCAGATAAGAGGTATTGACCATCTACTTGATCAATTAACTTAAGGTCACCATTACCTGCAACTGCCAAGTTAGCTGTTTCACCAGTTCTATTAGCTAGAACTTCTAAGATTGAGTGCATGCGTGCAACAAGAATTGAGTCATGGTTTTGTCCACGAGCAAACTGAGTGAGAACAGAACCGGCAATGTAGGCACCGTTGCGATCGCGAAGCAGTAATCCTTGGCGCTCAAGTGCACTCAAGATTCGAGAAGTGGTGCTCTTCGGTAATCCATAAATGCGAGCAAGTTCAGTAAGAAGAGGAGGAGTCTGTGATTCCAAAATGTGAATCAAGAGTGAAGATGCGCGATCAATTGCTTGCGTGCCGCTATGAAGTTCGGCCATCTTTCACCTCCTTCGAAGGTTCCACTATATGGAACCATAGTTCCATAACTTAAGAGTATTCTCGTGCGTGTTCAAGGTCAATAGCGCCACAACGCTATTAATATCGAACTACTACTACAGGTGAGGAATTAACCGTGAGCTTTATTAACAAGATGCCCCGCTATGAAATCTTGAGCGAAGAATCGATGGCAACGCTGACCCTTGGTTGGAAACGCATCGTCTCTGAAATCGGTATTGAGTTCATGAGTCCATGGGCAATCGATCTCTTGCGCGAAAACGGCCAGACTGTAGAAGACAATAACGTTAAGTTCGATCCTGAATGGATTTTGAAACAAGTTGCTAAGGCTCCAAGCCAGTTCAACCTGCAGGCACGTAATCCAAAGAACAATGTTCAAATCGGTGGAGACTCAATGGTCTTCGGTGGTGTGTATGGCCCACCATTTGTTCGCGAAGGCGATGTTCGTCGCGATGCGACTTTTAAAGATTATGAGAATTTTTGTAAGTTAGCACAAAGCTATGACGCCTTAGATAGCGTTGGCGGTGTTGTCTGTGAGCCTAATGATTTATCACTTGATTCACGCCACTTAGATATGGCCTATGCCGCGGCTACCCTGACTGATAAATTCTTTATGGGTAACGTTGTAACTGCGCAAAATGCAAAAGATGTTATTGCAATGTCTGAGATTATCTTCGGTGGTCGCAAATCAATTGAAGATACTCCAGCACTTATCTCTCTTGTGAACTGTAATTCACCACTGCGCTGGGATGATCGCATGCTCGATTCAATGCGTGAATACGTTCTTGCAGGACAGCCAGTAGTAGTCACACCATTTCTTTTGATGGGTGCAATGAGCCCAGTGACAATTCCAGCAACTCTTGCACAGCAAATTGCCGAAGCCCTAACCGGAATTGCTCTAGCTCAAACTCTCAACCCAGGATGCCCAATTGTCTTTGGGTCATTCCTTTCAAACATTGATATGCAATCAGGCTCACCGCAATTCGGTACTCCTGAGTCAGGTATTGGCCTGCTCTGTACTGGTCAGATTGCCCGTAGCTTTAACCTTCCATTCCGTGGAGGCGGCGGCTTAAACTCTTCACAAACTGTTGATGCTCAATCTGCATATCAAACAATGATGACGATGATGCCTACATTCTTATCTGGAACTAACTGGGTCATGCACACAGCTGGCTGGTTAGAGGGTGGACTTGTCTCTTGCTATGAGAAGTTTGTGGTTGACATCGAAATCCTTCAATCCCTGATGACTGAGTTCACGCCGCTTGAATTTAACGTTGAATCCCTAGCCTTTGATGCTCACGTTGAAGTCGGCCATGGTGGTCACTTCCTAGGAGCAGCCCACACCATGGAGCGCTTCCGTGACTGTTTCTACCGTCCGTTCCTAACAAATAGCGATAATTATGAGCGCTGGATGCGACTAGGTGCAAAGGACACAAAGGCACGCGCTGCTGAGATTTATGTGAAAAAACTTGAAGAGTATGTGCAACCAGAGATGGATCCACGTATGAAGCAAGAACTCGATGAGTTTGTGGCAAAGCGCAAGAGCGAACTAGATTAAGTAAATGGTCGCAACGCTCTATATCGATGGTGCTTGGAAAAGCGCATCCGATGGTGGGGTACACGATGTGCACAGCCCGCATGATCAAAGTGTTGTTGCAACCGTTTCACAGGCCACACCAGAAGATGTTCTAGATGCCATCACTGCTGCCCGAACATCTTTTGATTCAGGCATCTTCACATCATGGAGCTTTGAGCAGCGCAGCGCACTAGTTGCAAAGATTGCTGATTTGTTAGAGCGCGACTTAAAAGCCATTGCTAAAAAAGAAAGCGATGACACTGGAAAGCGCATTGTTGAAGCTGAATATGACATTGCAGATGTCATCGCTACTTTTCGCCACTTTGCTGCCCTTGGTTTAAAACAACACGAGCGTGTTGTAGATGTGGGTATTTCTCACGTGAATAGCCGTATCGTTCATGAACCTCTGGGTGTGTGTTCACTCATTGGTCCGTGGAACTACCCGCTTCTACAAATTGCCTGGAAGGTAGCCCCAGCCCTTGTTGCTGGTTGTTCTTTTATTGTTAAGCCATCTGAACTATCTCCACAAAGTGCAATTGCACTCATGCATGCCATAGAAGAGGCCGGTACACCTAAGGGTGTTGCAAACTTAGTTCTAGGTCCAGGCTCTGTGGTTGGTCACCATTTAATTAATGATCCACGCGTTGACATGGTTTCCTTTACTGGCGGGCTAAAGACTGGCCAAACAATTATGAAGGCGGCAGTTGCAACGGTGAAGCGCTTAGCTTTAGAGCTAGGTGGAAAGAATCCACACATTATTTTTGCTGATGCAGATGTTGATGCAGCAATTGATAATGCAGTAACGGCCGCATTTTTGCACTCAGGTCAAGTTTGTTCTGCTGGAACACGTTTAATTGTTGAGCGCTCTATTCATGATCGTGTAGTCAAGGAGATTGTGCGCAGAGCTGGTCAGATTCGTCTAGGTGGGCCGGATGATTTAACCGCAGAGACCGGACCACTTATAAGTAAGTCACATCTAGAAAGTGTCACTAAGTATGTTGAAAAAGGAATTGCAGAAGGTGCCACATTATTAGTTGGTGGTAAGCGCAGTGAAAAGAGTGAGCATGCAAATGGCTGGTATTTCCTGCCAACAGTTTTAGATAACTGCAACACAAAGATGTTTTGCGTTCAAGAGGAATCTTTTGGTCCTGTCATGACGGTAGAAGTCTTTGATAGCGAAAAAGAAGCAATTGCGATTGCTAATGACACACCATTTGGTCTCTCAGGTGGCTTGTGGTCAAAGGATGCAGACAAAGCTGCACGCGTAGCTAGCGCACTTCGTCACGGAACTATCTGGGTTAATGACTTTGGGCCATATAAGCCAGCTGCTGAGTGGGGCGGATACAAGCAATCAGGCATAGGCCGTGAATTAGGTGAGCATGGATTGGGCGAATACCTTGAAATCAAACACATTTGGACTAACAATGCTCCTAGTAAATCTGGTTGGTTTTCAGATAGGGGAGAAGGATAAATGGCTTCTGGCGCACCGATGATTTCTGTAAAGAATCTATGGAAAGTATTCGGCGCCAATGCTGACAAGGTAGTCGGCTCACCACTTGTAAACCTCTCTCGATCTGAACTTCGGGCACAAACTGGCAACACAATTGCGGTCCGTGATGTTTCTTTTGATGTGGCACCGGGTGAAGTTTTCGTAGTGATGGGTCTTTCTGGATCTGGTAAATCAACTCTTGTTCGTTGCATGACCCGTTTGATTGAACCAACTCAAGGTTCAATGACTTTTGAAAGCGAAGATATTCTAAAAGTTGATAATGCTCGCTTACGCGAACTTCGCAAGACTCGTTTTTCTATGGTTTTCCAACACTTTGGTTTATTGCCACACCGCAATGTCATTGACAACATTGCTTACTCACTTGAAATCAATGGCGTTAGCAAAGCGGATCGACATAAACGAGCAAATGAGGTAATTGAACTCGTTGGCTTGCAAGGTTATTCACATGCCTACCCAGAACAACTCTCCGGTGGGATGCAGCAGCGTGTTGGTCTTGCACGTGCATTAGCTGTTGATCCTCAGGTTCTTTTCTTAGATGAGCCTTTCTCAGCACTTGACCCACTTATCCGCCGTGATATGCAGCAAGAAGTTATTCGCCTCCACCACGAACTTGGTAAGACAATGGTCTTTATTACTCACGACTTATCTGAGGCAGTAAAAGTGGGAGATCGCATTGCAATCATGCGAGATGGTGCAATCGTCCAAATTGGAACCCCAGAGGACCTTGTAGCTAATCCTGCAGATGAATACGTTGCAAACTTTGTGCGAGATATCGCAAAGTCGCATGTTCTAACTCTTAAGCACTTAGCAAGAAAAGCCAAGCCTGGAGAAGAAAGCGATGGGCCAGAGCTTGCTGCTAGCACCATCATTCGCGATGCCGCCCAAGTGATTTTGCAAGCCCATAAACCAGTACGGGTCAATGACAATGGCAAGGCGTTAGGAATTGTCTCTAGCGAGGATGTTTTGCGGTTAATTTCTGGTGGCGCTTAATGAAGGTTCGTAAGTCCTATCTTCTTTTAGCCTCAGTCACGGTGTGGATATTGCTGGGTCGTTTACTCAATGGCACTCACACATTGCAAATAGCCACCTATGAAAACACCGCATTTACAAGTTACGTTGGTGAAAAAGCTTTAGATCTGCGCGGAAATCGAACTGAGAGCCCTGCCTTTATTTATTTCTTTAACCCTATTCGCGGAGTCATTGATGGCTTTGTCCAAGCAATTAGAAATCTCATTTCCGTTCCAGCGCCCAACTCTGTCATTCCAATTATTGGTTGGTTAGGTGTTGTTGGAATCGTTGCTTTTGCAGTTTATGCAACAAGTCAGTGGAAAACTGCCCTACTTTGCGTTTCACTTTTACTGACATGTGGCGCATTAGGAATGTGGCAGTTCACTATGGACTCCATTGCAATGACCTTGGCAGCTGTGCTGCTTTCGTTAGCAATCGGAATTCCATTAGGTATCTGGGCGGGTCTCTCTGATCGCGTCTTAAAGATATTCACGCCCTTTTTAGATTTAGCTCAGATTTTGCCCACTCTTGTTTATATGGCACCAATTGCACTTGTCTTCATGATTGGCGCGGCCTCAGCAACTATTGCAACAATGATTTATTCCATCCCTATCGCCATTCGAATCACTGCTCATGCAATCAGAAGCCTGAATAAATCTCCAGTCGAAGCCGCTGAATCAATGGGTTCCACGCCAAAGCAGGTTTTGTCCAAGGTTCAGCTTCCTATGGCTAAGCAGATGATTGTTCTTGGTATTAATCAAACAGTTATGGCTGCCGTTTCATTCGTTGTGATTGCCGCACTCATTGGTGCTCCTGGACTTGGTAAGCCAGTTATCGAAGCTTTGATTATTCGAAACGTTGGACAAGGCTTTGTTGCAGGTTTTGCTGTAGTTTTTCTTGCTATTTTGCTCGATCGCAGCACAAGTGCTGCAGCTAAGCGTCAAAGTACTTTTGTTCCGCCCACTTCAAAGCAAATTAAAACCAAGCGAATCACCCTTATTGTTGGTGCAATTCTTGCAGTTGTATCTGTCTTTATTTCCCGCACAATGTTGTGGGCAGCGGTTTGGCCCAAGGAAGTCACAATTGCTCCGCAGGTAGCAAAGGTTACTAACAACATAACCGCATGGATATTGGAAAACCTCACAATATTTACCGTTGGCTTTAAAGACTTTATTTCTTACGGTGTACTTAACCCACTTGAAACTCAGCTGGCTGCCTCTCCTTGGTATGTGACAGTTGCCATGATTGTTGCTCTTGCATTGATTATCGCCGGGACACGTACTGCAATTTTGGCTTTTGTACTAGCTATGGCAATTGTCTTATCTGGTCTTTGGTATGAAGCAATGCTCACACTTACCCAGACTATTGTTGGATGTTTGCTAACAATGATTGTTGGCCTGGCACTTGGTATTTGGACGGGACGAAATGATCGAGTAGAAAGAGTCTTACGACCATTTCTTGATGCTGGACAAACACTTCCAGCATTTGTTTATTTAGTTCCGATGCTGGGTTTATTTGGACCTACTCGATTCACCGCCATCGCCACAGGCATCGTCTATTCCATTCCCGTTGTTGTGAAGATTGTCAGTGAAGGAATCCGCGCAGTTCCACACGCACTTGTTGAGGCAGCAACTGCTGCAGGCTCAACAACCCGCCAGATTATTACCAAGGTTCAATTGCCTGCAGCAAAGAAAACTATTTTGCTTGCAACTAACCAAGGTCTTATCTATGTATTGGCTGTAGTTGTTATTGGTGGATTCGTGGGAGCTGGCGGATTGGGCTATTTAGTTATTGCTGGTAACTCCAAGCCAGAGCTGCAAGGCAAGGGCCTCATCGCTGGTGTTGCCATCTTGCTATTAGGCGTAATTTTCGACCGGATTATGCAAGCCGGCGCCCGCCGCACTTCATAAATCTGGCGAAATAGCCCCCAGAAGTACTAGTCCTAGCGCCATCCCAGCCCTAGGCTATGTCAAAACATAAAACTCTTTAGGAGGGTTAATGAAATCACTATTCGGTCGTCGTTCGGCAATCGTTACAGCCGCACTTGCTACAGCACTTGTACTTTCAGGTTGCAGCAGCAGCGTTAACGATTCAGCTGGCGAAGCCTCAGGAGACTGCGGTTCTTATGCAATTGCAATGCATGCTTGGGGCGGTTATACAGCTTCAGCACAAGTTCTTGCAGAAGTAGCGAAAGAAGAATTAGGTTGCACAATCACTCAGACAACTCTAGAAGAAGGCCCAGTCACTTATGACGCCATGGAAGCTGGAACAATCGACGTAATCATCGAAGATTGGGGCGGCGGACGTTGGAAGGACTGGAGTGATCGCGGAGCTGTAGTTGAAGCTGGCGAAAACGGAAACATTGGAATCATCGGTATGTATGTCGCTCCATGGATGGTTGAAAAGTATCCAGACATCACAGACTCAAAGAATCTCAACAAGTATGCAACTTTGTTTAAGACTGCAGATTCAGGTGGCAAAGGTGCATGGTTTGAAGGCCCAACTGGTTATACAACTATTGGTGAAAAGATGGTTTCTGCTAATAAGTTGAACTTCAAAGTTATCTTCTCTGGTTCAGAAGCAGCACTTGTTGACGGCTTCTTGAATGCAGAAAAGAACAAGACTCCATTCATTGGTTATGCATGGCAGCCTTGGACACTTCACTCAAAGCTTCCAACACTTGAAGCAGCTCGCGTTAAGTTCCCTGCTAATGACTGGAGTGATCCAGCATCAGCAAGTGGTCTAACCGACTACCCATCAACACCACTCATCAAGTTGATCTCAAAGAAGCTCAACGATGCTAATGATCCATTTACTTCACTTGTTAAGAACTTCAAGTGGACTAATGCTGATCAAAACGGTGTTGCTGCAGACCTAGAAAGTGGAATGACAGCAGAAGAAGCAGCCAAGAAGTGGATTGCTGCTAATACTGCAACTGTTAATTCATGGCTAGGTAAGTAAGAAAAACAGTCTAAGAAGCAAGGCTCTTACTCGGTGCAATTGGCCGAGTAAGAGCCTTGTTTTATTAGTAGACTGCCTGCCATGAGCACGCAATATGACTACATCATTGTTGGTGGGGGCTCTGCGGGCTGCGCATTAGCAAATCGTTTAAGTGAGAATCCCAACCATAAAGTTTTAGTTCTTGAAGCTGGACGTCGCGACTGGATATGGGATGTCTTTATTCATATGCCTGCAGCGCTAGCTTTTCCGATTGGTAGTAAGTACTACGACTGGATGTATGAATCAGAGCCAGAGCCATTCATGAACAATCGCCGCATTTATCACGCTCGTGGCAAAGTGTTAGGTGGCTCTTCTTCCATTAACGGTCAGATCTGGCAGCGCGGTAATGCAATGGATTATGAGCGCTGGTCTAAAGATCAAGGGATGGCTAACTGGGATTACGCACACTGCTTGCCGTATTTTAAAAAGATGGAGAACTGTTTAGCAGATCCTCAATCACCGTTTCGTGGAAACAGTGGACCACTTAAGTTAGAGCGAGGTCCAAGTAAGGGACCACTCTTTGAAGCGTTTTTTAAGGCAACTGAGCAAGCTGGTTACCCACGCACTGATGATGTCAATGGTTATCGCCAGGAAGGTTTCGCTGCCTTTGACCGAAACGTTTATCGCGGACGCCGTTTGAGTGCTGCTCGTGCCTACTTATATCCAGTAATGAAGCGCAAAAACTTAACTGTAAAGACTCGTGCACATGTCACCAAGGTTTTATTTGATGGGACAACTGCCACAGGTGTCGAAGTAATTATCCGTGGCAAGAAGCATACGTTCACTTCACGTGAAATTATTTTATCTGGTGGCTCAATTAATACCCCACAAATTCTGCAGTTATCTGGCGTTGGCAAGAAAGAAGATCTAGAAAAGCTTGGTATTAAAGTTGTTAAGGACTTGCCTGGTGTGGGTGCGAACCTGCAGGACCACCTAGAGGTCTATGTTCAATACAAGTGCAAGCTTCCTGTGACACAGCAACCCATCACTCAGTTCTGGCGTCGCCCATTTATAGGTGCAGCGTGGTTATTTTTTAGAAAAGGACCTGGTGCAACAAATCAATTTGAAGCTGGCGGGTTCACGCGTAGTAATAACGATGTTGCCTATCCCAACTTAATGTTCCATTTCCTGCCACTTGCTATTCGCTACGACGGTACGGGCGATACTCGAGGTCATGGCTATCAAGTCCACGTGGGGCCAATGTATTCAGATGCCCGTGGTTGGTTAAAAATTAAGAGCACAGACCCATTTGAAAAGCCTGCAATTCAATTTAACTATCTCTCTACCGACCAAGATCGTCGTGAATGGGTGGAGGCAGTTAAGGTTGCACGCAACATCTTGACTCAACCAGCGATGAATGATTTCAATGCAGGTGAGTCATCACCTGGCGCATCGGTTTCTACTGATGAAGAGATTTTAGAGTGGGTTAGAAAAGATGCCGAGACTGCACTTCACCCATCCTGCACAGCCAAGATGGGAACAGATTCCATGTCAGTTGTCGATCCAGAGACTATGAAAGTCCATGGTGTTGAAGGACTTCGCGTTTGTGATGCTTCAGTATTTCCATATGTGACTAATGGAAATATCTATGCACCAGTAATGATGGTTGCAGAAAAGGCTGCTGATTTAATCTTAGGTAAAACTCCACTGCCTGCTGAAAACATCGAGTTCTATCGCCATGCCAAGTGATGAGCTTGCGCCTTCATCAGTTGCGAGAGTTAAGGTTCAAAAGACTGACAGCGATGTTACTTCTTCAGATTCAGTAGTTGTTGAAGAACCTCTTGAGATTCGAATCAAGCGGGGCGCAAAAGAAGATCAGTTAGGAATTACCATGCGCACGCCAGGTGCTGACTTAGAACTAGCTGCAGGGTTCTTGTGGGGAGAAGGTTTTCTTAAATCTGCTGATGAGTTAATTTCAGTCAAGGTATGCGGCGATAAATCTTTATCTCTTCGCCAACGTGCCAACGTTGTTATTGCTGAAGTTAATGAAAATGCCCAAGAAGCAGTTCGCATTCTTGAGCGACGTTTCACTATTACATCAGCGTGTGGTGTGTGCGGTTCTACAAATATAAGCGATTTGCACAAGCGCGGCGTGCAGAAGGTACAGAGTGCAAAACACAGCATTCAAGAGTTGGCCCAGATGGTGGAACTACTAGATGGTCGCCAAAAAATCTTTGAAAAAACAGGTGGACTACATGCTGCAGCACTAGTTAATCCAGAGGGCGTGGCAGTCTGGGTACGTGAAGATGTTGGTCGACACAACGCAGTCGATAAAGTAATTGGTGCAGCCCTCATGGATAAAAAGCTGCCGTTGGCTAATTGGACTTTAGTTGTCTCTGGCCGCGTGGGATATGAGTTAGTACAAAAGGCGGTCTGTGCGGGCATTTCTGCATTAGTAGGGGTTAGCGCACCAACATCGCTAGCAGTTGATTTAGCTGCTGAATTTAACTTAACCCTTCTTGCCTTTGCCCGAGGTGGTCACGCTAAGCAATATCTGCCAAGTTAATTAAGCCCACGTATACTCACCTAATGTCGTTCCAGCACCCACTAGATCCACTTAGCCATGGCGAGCAAGAGTTAATCGTTGCTCACTCTAGAAAAGCCTGGAATCTTGAGGAACATCACCTTTTTGCAATGGTACAACTACATGAGCCAACGAAGGCGGAGTTAGCATCAGGTGCAAAACTTGATCGCACAGCACGCGTAACAATCTGGGATCGTAAAAGGGCTGTTGTAAGTGAAGGTCTAATTACAACCGATGGTATTGCTAAAGAGCTTGTAGAAATCCCTGGAGCTAAATCTCCGGTTAGCGTTGTTGAATCTGCAGTGGCATTAGATGTTGTGCGCAAAGATAAATCTGTTATTGATGCCCTTGCTCGCCGCGGAATAACTGACATCACAACAGTTCACATGGAGACTTGGCCAATTGGTGCACAAATTCCTGCGCACTTAGATGATGGTCGCAGACTTATTTGGACGCCGATGTGGCACCAGCCAACACCGAACGCCAACTTTTATGCCCACCCTATTCATGGCCTACATGCAATCGTTGATATCGATGCTGAGGAAGTTGTTGGCCTTGAAGATAATGCTGATGTTCCTATTCCACAGACACCTGGGCCATATCGGCAATCCCAAACTGGGGGCGATGTAAAACTAAAAGAGCTCAAGATTGACCAACCAGATGGACCTTCATTTGATGTTCAAGGTTGGAATATCAAATGGGAGCGTTGGTCCTTTCGCATTGGCTTTGATCAGCGAGAAGGCTTAGTAATCCATGATGTGAACTTCACTGATGAGGGCACACCACGAAAGATTGCACACCGCTTATCTATTGCAGAGTTAGTTATTCCCTACGGTGATCCAGCACAAGGTGCTTACCGAAAGAACGCCTTTGACACAGGAGAGTTTGGTTTAGGTAACTTCACTAACTCACTGACTCTTGGCTGTGATTGCCTAGGAGAGATCCTCTATCTAGATGTGGCCGTTACTGAGGGTGATGGCACCGTTCGCACGATAAAGAACGCTATCTGTATGCATGAAGAAGACTTTGGAATCCTTTGGAAGCACGTGGACGTAGATGGACACACAGAAGTGCGCCGAGGTCGTCGCTTTGTCGCATCCTCCATCGTTACGGTCAACAACTATGAATACGGTTACTTCTGGTATTTCTACCAAGATGGATCAATTGAGTTTGAAGCAAAGCTAACAGGAATTGTTTTAACTTTGGCCGATAAGCCAGGAGCTGATCATCCATCAGCTACAGAGTTAGAACCAGGTTTATGGGCGCCATATCACCAACATATTTTGTGTGCTCGAATAGATTTAGAAATTGATGGTGTCAATAACTCAGTTGTTGAGATTGAATCATTTGCTCATCCTGTGGGGGAGAGAAATCCTTATGGTGGGGCCTATGAAACAAGTGAGACTGTCCTAAAAAGTGAGAAAGCTGCCCAGCGTTTAGTTGACCCTATTAAGTCTCGTTTTTGGAAAGTAATTAATCCAAATAAGAAAAATCATGTGGGACATTCAATTGGCTACAAACTTATCCCAGGTCACACCACCTATCCACTAGCTCACAAAGATTCAGTATTAGGTAAGCGAGCCGGCTTTATGTATAGCCACTTGTGGGTAACACCAAACGTTGAATCAGAGCGCTACCCAGCAGGAGATTATCCATTCCAACATGAGGGAGGTGCAGGTCTTCCCGAGTGGACTAAAAATGATCGCTCTATTGAAAACACTGACGTTGTACTTTGGCATGTGTTTGGAACTAACCACATTCCTCGCACAGAAGATTGGCCAGTAATGCCAGTTGAGCGCACAGGCTTTCACTTAAAGCCATCTGGTTTCTTTAGGAGAAGTCCTGCAATGGATGTTGCACCATCGCAGGCCGCTGATAGTGCATGCGATTGTTAAAGATTCGCCCATATCTAAAAGCGGCTCACTTCGGGCCAACGATGCTCATTACTGCAATTTCCTTTGCTTTCGGCACACAGCTCTGGTGGGAAGGCCCGGCATATGTCATCGCCTTCACAGTCTTTTTAGGCCAACTAATTATTGGGTGGAGCAATGATCTCTATGACTACCAAGATGACTTAAAACATAATCGAACTAACAAGCCTCTAGTTGCAGGAACAATCACGCCAGAAAACTTGCGTAAAACTACCTTTATTTTCATTCCTATTGCAGTAATTGCAAATCTGATTGGCCCACTGGGATTAAAAGGTGGCAGTGTTTATCTGTTAGGTGTGGGCTGTGGAATTGCCTACAACTTCTACTTTAAGTTCTCTCCTCTTTCACCACTTCCTTATGCAATTGCATTAGCGGCCCTACCAGCATCCCTTTACTATGCCGTTGATCGCACACCACCCCTATGGGTTTTAGCTGCAGGATCCTTGTTGGGTGTTGGGTTTCATTTCTTAAATGTCTTAAAAGATATTGAGAAGGATCAAAGTAGTTCTATTAAAGGTTTGCCACAGATTGTGGGAAAGAGGGCATCAGCTGTAATTGCACTAATTCTTATCGTGATTGCAGTACTAGTCGTAATTAATCGTTAACAGTTATCTCTAGCTGATAAACCTTAGTTGGATCATCTGAATTAACTAGCTTGACTGTGGTGGCACCAGATATCAGAGCCTTCAACGCAGGATTTGTTATGAATCCACCTTGATCACCACCTGGAACAAAGGAAACAATTCCATCACTTAATACTTCAGCGCTCCATTTAGCTGGCTCTGCAACCGTTAACACAATTGAACTACCTGCCCTCACAGAGACATCTGTTGTGGTGAGGGGATCAATCATGATGGGTGGTAGAGATTGCGCAAGAGGTTTTCCACTGGCTTTAACAGTTTTTAAACTCTTTGCTACGGCTACTAACTGAGCATAAGTAATTCCACCGATACCTTGAACTTGAATCTGTGTTGGGCTAAAACCCTTGATGGCTTTAGTTGTGAAAATTAAATAGCCACCCACACGGCTAATATCCTCTATCCCGCAGCGCTTATAAGCCGCTTCAGAGATTTGAGAGATATCACAGTAGGCATAGGCCCTAGCTTTGATTTTATTTACTACAACTGTTTTTAGAAACTTAGATGGACCAGGATCAGAGCATTTAACACCAGCCTCTGTTTGCATAATTTGCAGATAACGCACAGTTCCACCGTATTGAACAAAGAGCCAATCTTGTTCACCTGGCTGGCAGGTGAGGAGAGAAAACTTTGTTGTCCTTAATCCCAGAGTATTACTTGGCTTATAGACCGAATAAGAAAGTGTGGTTTGAGAATCTGCGAACTTATCGCTAGCGGCCACGGCAGTAGCAGGTGCCAAAAACAGCAGGGCACACATGATGGCGATAGTTTTCTTCACAAGGGATAACTTAGCGCCCATCTCTGTCATATTCATTTGAAGTATGGGGGATTTTTGTGGATAACCTCTGCGCACACGCTCACCCTTACACTTTTGCCATGGAACTTCGCTTTAGCAACGAGCTTATTGAGTGGCGTGGTCCAGCACCTTTCTACTTCATTCAAACTCCACCAGATATCACTGCAGAGATAAAGGTTATTGCAGCAGCAAAGACTTATGGCTGGGGAGTCCTGCATACCAATGTCACAATCAATACGACCCAATGGAAAACTGCACTTATACCTAAAGATGGTGCTTACTTAGTTCCTATTAAGAACGCTATCCGTTTGCCCGAAAAGCTAGAGCTAGGGCAGAGAGTTGATGTGAGGCTCTCTTTTGATCTCTAGATTGCTTTAACAACACAAAAGCCCCACAGAAGTTAAGCTGTGAGGCTTTTGTACTGTAACTCTTGCGTTGTGCAGGCCACCGACTAAGAGAAACTGTAGCACTCGACTTTACTTACACTCAGCCAACCGTGCCTTAACAAGGGCCAGAATCAACTTAGTATCAACATCCCAATCGTTGGGCACGCCAATCGTTTTCTTTGTTAGAACCAAGTCGCTCATTTTGTGGGCAAAGGCAGCAATGACATCAGCGCTCCATGGGGAGATAGATATGTGATTACTAGAAGCACTAGCTCCAAAGACGTAATGGCCATCAATTTTCACCATTGGTTGATTCCACGCAATGACTAGCTCTGCCTTTGGATATTTGGTTGTGATCGCCTTAAAGATTGCACGCATCGTTTTAGCTTGATCTTTACCAATTGATTTATAGAACTGTGTAGGAGTATTAAACCTCTTGGCAGATAGTGATCCTCTGGAATACATCACCAAAGCATTTGCATGAGCTTGGCTAAAGCCATGGTTTTCACGAAGAAATGCAATCTGCTCTGGGTATTTAGCACCTTCGAGATCCTTCATTACAGAGAACCAATAGGACATCTTGTGTCCATACTTTTTCTCTATAGAAGGAAAATGCGCCTGGCGGGAGGGATCTTTAGTAGCCACGTGCCAAGAATACCCAATAACGTTAGCGCTAACTGGCACTATGTACTCATGAGCAAAGAAATCAATTCATCCACACTGCGTCGCTACAACCTTATCGCCGGTGTTTTCCACTTAGCACAGATGCTTGTGGTGCTAGCCCTTGCCAATGATTTCTCTCTTCCAATCGTTGCCCGCTATATGTCAGGCCCACCAGGCACAACCTTTGCCGAAGCTGTCACTCTATTTGATACCCCAGTGGGATTAGCAGTTGCAATCTTTCTAGGTTTATCTGCATTCTTTCACTTTCTTGTTGCATCACCTGCGTACTTTGGCCGCTATAGCGCAGGTATTGCAGCCCAACGCAACTATTTCCGTTGGGTTGAATACAGCATTTCCTCCTCTGTAATGATTGTCTTGATTTCACAGATAGTTGGCGTGAGCGATCTTGCTGCGATTATTTCAATCTTTGGCGTGAACGCCTCAATGATTCTCTTTGGTTGGTTGCAAGAAAAGTATGAGAGCCCAGGAAATGGTGGTTGGCTTCCATTTATCTTTGGCTGCATCAGCGGCATCGTGCCTTGGGTTGCCCTCATTTT
>Ga0222713_10002185_pt1 | contig 21063 bp, 18 predicted proteins | sample C33_649DmetaG_FD_165061 | JGI IMG/M metagenome (GOLD analysis project Ga0222713, IMG submission 165061) | Estuarine water microbial communities from San Francisco Bay, California, United States - C33_649D | ecosystem: Environmental > Aquatic > Marine > Unclassified | place: USA: California...
GGATTCCTTTCATTCAAAAAAAATATGGAATCACATTCAGTCTGATTCCGACGACCTACGGACTTGGGACGTTTCTGGGCGACAAGGATTTCATCCAAAGTTGCTTTCTTACCAGCGAACCATTTTTTGCCCGCCAGAAGGGCCTGGTGGTGCGCACCTTGCCGCTGACCGATGCCGGCTACGATGTGTATCAGGGGATCGTCTGCCGACGTGAATTGATCCGCAGTTCGCCGGATCTGGTGCGGGCTTTTTTGGCTGCATCCATCAAGGGCTGGCAGGACTACCTCACGGGTGATCCGACCCCGGCCAACATGATGATTCTGACTGAGAACAAAAACATGTCTCAGGAGCAGCTCGACTATTCGCGTCAGGCCCTGATCGATCACGCCTTGGTGGAAGGCTATCCGCAACGTGGAGAAGCGATTGGCCGGCTGGATCTCGCCCGGCTGCAGCGCGAAATCGAAGTGTTGCGAGAGTTCAATATTCTGGAGACACCGCTCCAAGCCGCAGATATGGCGACAACGGAATTTTTGCCCCCGCAATAATCTTAAAATCCGCTTTGCGTCACAGTAAGATTACGACACCACTTAAATTCATGAATCCTGAAGCAAAAATCGCCGAACTCGGTCTTACTCTTCCCACGCCTCCTGCTTCGGCCGGCAGCTATGTGCCCACCGTGCGCACCGGCAATCTGCTCTATTGCGCCGGCACCATCTGCATGGTCGATGGCAAGATGACCCATACGGGGCAGGTTGGTAGAGAACACACGGTCGAAAGCGGTGCCAAAGCCGCCGAAGTTTGCGCCCTCAATACCCTGGCAAATATCAAGGCCGCGGTAGGGTCGCTCGACCAAGTGGCCCGTGTCGTCATGGTCAACGGTTTCGTGAATGCTGTGGATGGTTTCGAGGACAGCCCGGCCGTGATCAACGGTGCGAGCAATCTGTTTTTGGCGGTTTTTGGCGAAGCCGGAAAGCACGCCCGCGCCGCCGTGGCGACGAATGGTTTGCCCAAAGGCACCACGGCCGAGATCCAAGTCGTGGTTGAATTGAAGGCCTGAGCGGATTCGTTCTTTCCCCTGCGGGTGAACGTTCACCTTCGACAAAGTGGGGATTAATCCGCAACGCTGACTCTTAGTTACTCCTACCCCATGAAAAAGACCCTGTTACTGTTTGTTCTGATGGCTGCTGCCTTGGTTGCACGTGCTGAAGATTATCGCATTGCGGTTATTCCCAAGGGCACGACGCACGAGTTTTGGAAATCCATTCATGCCGGCGCCGTAAAAGCTTCGCGCGAATTACAGGCTGACGGCATCAATGCCGAGATCATCTGGAAAGGACCCTTGCGTGAAGATGACCGCGAGCAGCAGGTGCAGGTGGTCGAGAATTTCATTGCGCGCCGCGTGAGTGGTATCGTGTTGGCCCCATTGGATGCCCGCGCGCTGGTCGCACCGGCGGAGACGGCTGTGCGTGTGGGCATACCGGTCGTGATCATCGATTCCGGACTAAACTCAACCAAGCCGATCAGCACGGTTTCCACCGATAATTACAAGGGCGGTGTTTTGGGAGCACATCGGTTGGCCACTTTGCTTAACGGCGAAGGAAAGGTGATCTTGTTGCGCGTGCTCGCGGGATCGACCAGCACGGAACAGCGTGAAGCCGGATTTCTTGATACGATCCAAAAGGAGTATCCCGGGATCACCGTGATTTCCAGCGATCAACATGCCGGGGCGACCCGCGACACGGCATACCGCGCAGCACAGAATCTCCTCAATCGCTTTGGTCGGGATGTTACGGGTGTATTCGCGCCAAATGAATCGTCCGCTACCGGCATGCTGCTGGCGCTGCGTGATGCGGGCTTGGCTGGTGGCAAGGTGAAGTTCGTCGGCTTTGATACCGGCACTCAGACTCTCGCCGCATTGAAAACAGGTGATCTTCAGGGACTGGTCGTTCAAAATCCCTTTAAAATGGGTTACCTCGGAGTGAAGACCATCGTGGCAAGTCTGCGGGGCCAGACCGTGGATAAGGATATCGATACGGGTTGTGAGTTGGTGACCTTGGAGAATCTCAACGACCCCGCCACCATTGATCTGATTACGCCGCCGTTGAGCAAGTATCTGGATTAAAATGGAGTCCCGACTTCGACTGCAGGGCATCAGCAAGGCCTTCGGCGCCACGCAGGCCCTGCGCGAAGTTTCTCTTTCAGTCGCCAGCGGGGAAGTGCATGCCCTGATTGGGGAGAATGGAGCCGGCAAGAGCACCTTGATGAAGGTATTGAGCGGAGTGTTGGCACCAGATGCCGGCACGATGGAATTGGAAGGCAAGACCTACCGACCGGCTGATACGCTGGAAGCCCGCAAGCATGGCGTGGCGATGATTTACCAAGAACTGAGTTTGGCCCCACACCTCAGTGTGTGGGAAAACATCGTGATGGGGGATGAACCGCAGGATTGGGGTTGGTTGAATCGACCTGAGGCTAAAAAACGTGCGCGTGAAGTGCTGACCCGACTGGCCCATCAATACCTTGAAATTGACCGCCCCGTGGCGTCATTTTCCATTGCTGAACAGCAGATCATTGAAATCGCGCGCGCGCTGCTAACCAAGCCCCGCGTCCTGATCATGGATGAACCGACCAGCAGTTTGACCCAACGCGATACCGAGCGTCTGTTTGAAATTATCCGGCAGTTAAGTGCTCAGGGTGTCAGCATCATCTACATCAGTCATTTTCTGGAAGAGGTTCGGCAGGTCGCACAGCGATACACGGTGATCAAGGATGGTCAGACCGTGGGTAGTGGGGATATCGCACAGGCCAGTCAGGATGATATTGTGCGCATGATGGTCGGACGAGAAGTCACTGACTTGTATCCGACACGCATGGCTCAAACTGGTGAGGTGAAATTCGACCTTGGCTCCGGCATGCAGGTGCACGCAGGCGAAATTCTAGGTATCGGCGGGTTGATTGGTGCCGGTCGAACCGAGTTGCTGCGGCGGGCATTCGGTTTGGATCCCGACGGAACGATTGCAACCAATCCCGCACTCCGTTGGGCGGAGGCGGTCGGATACCTGAGTGAAAATCGCAAGGAAGAGGGACTGATGCTGCCATTGACGATATCAGAGAACATCGTCTTGCCCAAATACCGGCAAATGGCCCGATGGGGTATTCTCTCACCTGGGAAAACGGCGGATGCGGCGCAAGTTTGGATCAAAGATCTGGGGATCAAGGCCCGCGATTCTGATCAAGCGGTGGGTGAACTCTCCGGTGGCAATCAGCAGAAAGTGGCCATTGCTCGACTGCTGGAGTATCCCGCCGATGTTTTTCTGTTGGACGAACCTACGCGGGGAATCGACGTGGGCAGCAAAGCGCAGATCTATGAACTCATGGTTCAATTGGCCGCCAAGGGCCGTGGCGTAATCATGGTGAGCTCCTACCTGCCGGAACTGTTTGGGTTGTGCGACCGTATCGCCGTCATGCGCCGAGGTGCCGTAGTGGAGTGTCGTGCTACGGGTGACTGGACCGAACAAACCCTCATGAGTGCGGCTATTGGCACGGCCGCCGCCTGAAACCGTATTCATTATGAAAAAGCTATTAGCCCAATTCGGCCCTTTTATCGGCCTCCTGCTCGTGATCGGACTTTTTTCGCTTAATGGCGAAGTGCGAGAATTCTTTCTGAGTTATGCCAACTTTAAGATTATTCTCACGCAGACGGTAATCGTGGCGATAGGCGCCTTGGGGATGACGCTGATCATTATCAGCGGTGGCATTGATCTAAGCGTGGGTTCGGTCATCGCATTGACCAGCGTAGTGGGTGCACTCCTGATCCAGCTTGCCTGGCCAACTTTTGCCGTGGTGTTGGCCGTGATCGCAGCAGGTGGTTTGATCGGATTATTCAATGGGGCGGCCATCGCCGGACTGCGAATGACGCCGTTTATCATCACTCTTGGCACCCTGGGCATAGCACGCGGCGTCGCCAAGTGGCTGGCAAATAACGAGACCGTCAATTACGACACGTCTCCCATAAACGGTTGGATGACCACGGCCAACCCTTTCGGTTGGACCCTCCCGACCGGCGCATGGATCACCTTGGTCCTTGCGGTGCTCACGGCGGTGATGCTGCGACGAACAGTGTTTGGCCGGCATATCTTTGCGATTGGTTCGAATGAAGCCACGGCCCGGCTCTGCGGCGTCGCGACCGTGCGCAACAAGATCTACATTTATGTGCTCGCGGGTTGCTTCTTCGGCTTGGCTGGACTGATGCAATTGTCACGTCTGCGCCAAGGCGATCCCACGGTGGCGATCGGCGTCGAACTCGACATCATTGCGGCAGTCATCATTGGCGGAGCCAGTTTGAATGGTGGCGTGGGCACCATACTGGGCTCAATGATCGGTGCTCTGATTATGGCGACATTGCGCAACGGTTCGCAGCAGATGGGCTGGCCGACCTATTTTCAGGAAATCATCATCGGCGTCGTCATCATCGCCGCGGTGTTCCTTGATCGACTGCGGCAGACCCGCACCAACTAATTTTATTTATAACTATCCGGCCGCAGGTGCTGGAGCAGTGGGATGCGTTGATGGAAGCGGGCGATGGCATCCGGATCAATGTCAGCGCTAACAATCTGATTTTGGCCGACTTCACCCCGGGTGATAATGTTTCCGTGCGGATCGGCAATCATGGCCACGCCATGGAAGCTTGGGCCGAGGTGCACGGAACCTGCCACAAAGATGCCGTTGTCCATGGCGCGCGAGCGCAACGAGAGTTCCCATTCCTCTGCCGGCCCCAGCCAAGCCGCACAGACAAGTCCAAGTTGAGCGCCGGATTTGGCGAGACTGCGCGCAGCTTCGGGGAAGCGGTTGTCGTAACAGATCCACTGGCCGAGGGTGAGATCACCAAACTTCGCCACGGAAAAATGGTCGCCGGGTGTAGCCCAGGATTTCTCATTATCCCACAGATGCACCTTATGATAGCGCAGGAGTTCCTGTCCGTCGGAGTCGAGCAACAGCATCGTATTGCGCAATTGGCCGCCTGCCTCGCGCACGGCGATACCGAACGCGACGGCGAGATTGTGGTCCCGGGCGAGGGCAGCCATCGCTTGGCTGATAGAACCGGGTATCGGTTGAGCGAGACCTGGAACTAGTTCAGGTCGCACATAACCGGAGACGGCCAATTCCGGCAGAACCAGTAATTCGACACCATCTTTGGCCGCCGTCGCCGCCAGTTGGGTGATGGTCGCCAGATTGGCGCCGATATCACCGTTTTGGGCGGTGTATTGTGCGCAGCCTACTCGAAGGGTCTTGCCCATGACACTAGGGCTCAGGTGAGAGCCTTGGTCAGCACCTTGGCATTGCGCCCGCTGTCCTCGTAAAGCTTGAGCCGCGTTTCGGGCAGGATGGATTTATCCGCCTCGGTGAAACCACAAACGTTACTGAAAAAACCAAAGCTTTGCGTGGACAAGGCGACGATGTTCGTAGCCCCGCGTTCCTTGGCCATCATGCCGGCGTATTCGACCATCTTTTTGCCAATCCCGCGGTTGTGATAAAAGGGCAGAACGTAAAGGGATCCGATCTCGGCGAGTGATTTGCCGGGATAAAGTATGAGGGTCACACACGCGATGATGTTCTCATCGATCTCAAAGACATAGTATTGATCGATGTTCTTTTCGATCGCGACTTGGGTGCGTTGAATGAGTTCCTCGCGCTTTACCGCCGCCCGCGTGAGGCTGTAGATGAACCGCACATCACGCCGCGTAGCCTTGCGGATCTGCTGGTAGTCGTTGCCGTAGATGAGTGTGCCGACCCCTTCGTTGGAGAAGATTTCATTCAACAGGCTGTCAAACAGCCGGCCATCCACGATGTGCACCCGCGGGGTGCCGGTATCAATGGCCCGGACGGCGTTGAGCGCTTTGGAACGACAGAGTTCAGCGATTTGATCTGGTGCATCGGTCAATTGTTTCCGCAGGACCGTCACCGAAATCTGCGGCCGTAGTTGGTCGTTGATCAACAAACCGGGTTGAGGGGTGAGATAGATGATCTTGGTAGCCTGCAAGGCCTCGGCCAATTCAGCGGCGAGCAGATCTGAGTTTACCCGCAGGGAGCGTCCATCCGGCCCAAAGGCCAACGGCGCCATCACGGGGATGACCTGATCCTTGATCAAGCTGAGGATGAATTCCTTGTCGATCCGCTCCACCTTGCCGGTGAGTTGCTGATCCACGCCCTTGAGAATCCCCATCGGCAACGCACGCACGGAGTTGGTGATAACCCCCTTCAGATTGTTCTGCGCCAAGCCTTCGAGGATCAGATGGGAAACCCGGGAGGAAGCCCGGATGGCCAGATCGAGCGTGGCCGCATCGGTAACGCCCGAGCCGTAGACATCACTGATCGGAATCTGTCTTAACTCGGAAAGCTCCTGAATTTGCCGCCCGATGCCGTGCACGAGCACGACCTTGATGCCGAGACTGCGCAACACGGCGATATCAACCAGCAAGTTGCTGAAGTTCTCATCCGCTACGATGGAACCATCGAGGGCGATGATAAAAATCTGGCCCTGAAAACGGGGCACATACTGCAGAATCCCACGGAGGTCCGTGGGCTTGATGGTGGTCACCATGGCCGGGTTGGCCGCAGCGGGAGGTGGCTGGCTCGTGCCGTTTGTCATTGCAGTGGGTGCTGTTTCTCGTGGATCGAACGCCGCGCGTCAATTCACTTGCAAGGGCCAACCCAATGACGACGCCCGGCCTACGAGCACTACTTGGTAATGGCCGGACTTGATTACCCCGCCGGGAAGCAACAGTTGCACGTGTGCACTTCTGGTGCGGCTTTGCAGCTCGCCGGCAAGTTTTTCAAGTTCCGGCACAATATATATCCGGTCATTTTTAACGTAAAGATAGGCGGAGACGAATTGCTGTTGGTTGTCCGCTAAGGTGCAGTCTAGAATCACTCGAAAGGGTAGCAAACTGTTGATCGATGCGGGAGCATGCAGATTAGCGTAGGATTCAGGCAGGACGGGTTGATCAAACAGGCTGTTCTTTAACTCCTCGGGAATGCCCCCAGGAGCCGGCGTTGCCACGACCGTGGACTCGACCGGCTGTTCGTTAGTGGGCTCCGCGGCGGTCAGGGTTACCCGTTGATAACCGGCAGTCAGGAGATTGTGATTCTGGCCCCGGTTCTTGAGGTCGTTGTAAGGCTCATAGGAACGGTTGGGCTTGCGAAAATGCAGGGTCAAATAGGTATACCCGCCCATGAAGAGGATGATCACGATGATGATCCACTTCATGGACCATGGTTCGGGAGGAGGTCCGGGCAGCTTGGGCATAGGAAGGAGCCGAATAATGCCGAGGCGGCGGAATGCGCAAATAAATTTGCTCCAGCCGCTCTGCAGTGTTTCGTTGCCAAACCTCCATGAAACTCTGGTCGCAGTATTTTATCCCTACCTTAAAAGAAAGCCCGGCTGACGCCGAGATCGCTTCGCACAAGTTGTTGGTGCGCGCCGGTCTTGTCCGCAAACTCAGTGGCGGCCTCTACACCTACATGCCCCTTGGCCAGCGGGTCATGCGCAAGATCACCCAGATCTGCCGTGAAGAAATGGACCGGGCAGGTGGTATCGAATTGTGGATGCCGCACCTGCATCCGGCGGAAAACTGGCAGAATGGTCCGCGTTGGGCGGCGACCCGTGAAATTATGTTTCGGGCGGATACGGCTGGAAATGGCAAACGGCTGTCTTCGGAACCGGAATTCGTGCTCGGGCCCACCCATGAAGAGGTGATTACTCCGCTGATCAAAGCCGAGTTGAACAGCTACCGGGATTTACCCAAAAATTTCTATCAAATCGCGACCAAGTTCCGAAATGAGATTCGGCCGCGCTACGGTTTGATGCGGGCGCGTGAATTTGTGATGATGGATGCCTACTCCTTTGATGCGGATGAGCAAGGGGCCATCAAATCCTACGAGTGCATGAAAGCGGCCTATGTGGCTTTTTTCAAACGGCTCGGCGTGCTGGCGATTCCCGTTGAAGCAGACACGGGTGTGATGGGCGGCGACTATTCACACGAATTCATGGTGCCGGCGGAAATCGGTGATGATGACATTATCTATGATGAATCGAGTGGCTATGCCGCGAATCGCGAGAAGGCGACCAGTGGCCTGGTGCCAAAGGACCTGGCCGATGCGGCGCCATGTGGAGCCATTGAGGAATTTGCCACGCCGGGGGTGACTACCATCAACGCCTTGTCGAAGGATCCATACAATGTGGCGCCTGATGCCCAATTCAAGACCCTCGTTTATATCGGCGATGGGAAACCATTCCTCGTGATCCTACGCGGTAGCGACGAACTTGAAGAAGCGAAACTCGGCAGTCTTGGTTTTGGCGTCGTCCGCCCGGCGACGCTGGAAGAAATCGTTCCTCTTTTGGGCGCGAAGCCCGGCAGCTTGGGCGCGGTGCGCGGATCTATCAAAGGCGAGGGCGCTTTGGCAGGTGTTTTCGCCGATCAGGCCATTCGCCTCATAGGTAACGGTGTGACCGGCGCCAATAGGGACGGCTTTCATTTGCGTAATGTGAATGTGACCCGCGATCTCGCCATTACCAAGTTTGGTGATTACCGCCGCGTGCGGGCTGGTGAACCTTGTCCGATTTCTGGCCAACCCCTCAAGAGTCGTCGTGGCATTGAGGTCGGACACGTGTTCGTGCTCGGCACCAAATATTCCGAAAAATTCAACGCGGTCTATACGGACGACGCGAAGCAATCCCACCTAATGGTCATGGGCTGCTATGGCATTGGGATTAGTCGGACTATGCAGGCCATCATTGAACAAAGTCACGATGGCGACGGCATCATCTGGCCGTGGAATACGGCTCCGTTCCAAGTGATTGTTACCTGTCTTGATCAACAGGATTCCGCCGCCATGGAGATGGCGCGCAAACTGGCCACTGCAGCCGAATCGGCTGGGGCGGATGTTTTGATCGATGACCGCGAAGAACGACCGGGGGTAAAATTCAAAGACGCAGATCTCATCGGCATCCCGTTGCGTTTGACGGTGGGGGGGCGCGGCCTCAAGGAAGGGGTCATCGAGATGAAATGGCGCACGGCCAAGGATGTGCAGAAAATCCCGGTCGCGGAGGCGGAAACATTGATCGCAGCCGCGGTGCGGGAAGCGGCGGCAAAGGCATGACCTTGGTCTGGGCGAAAACACAGACTACGCCGGAGGCGGAGACGCTGACGGAATTGCAACTCGAGGGTATTTGGCACGTCATAGTGCTGAACGACCCCGTTAATCTCATGTCATATGTCGTGATGGTCTTTAAAAAGGTCTTCGGTTTTGACGAAGTGACTGCCCGCAAACACATGATGGAAGTGCACGAGCAAGGTCGTTCCGTTGTCTGGTCCGGTCTTCGCGAAAAGGCCGAGGCCTATGCCCACACGCTGCAACAATGGCATCTGACCGCCGTGCTTGAACCCGATGAAACGCATTGAGGTCAGATTAAGTGTTACGGTGGTGGCGCCTCTATTGGATGTTATTCGCGAACTGGCTGAGGGGTTGAGAACTGAATTGGCCGCACCCCAGCAACTAGAGCAGCTCGACGTGGAGTTGCGGGATGCATGGCAGGATGACTTGCTTGAGTCCCAAAATGCGGATCTCAAGACCCTGTTGGACTTATTTAACGAGGAGTTCTTCCGGGAAGGTGCGATTGTGCTGGATGAGGACAATACGGACCACGTGATTCGGGCCTGTGCGGCCGTGCGCCTGGCGCTACGTTCCAATCACCTGCAGACCATCGATGAAGAGTCCATGGAAAGCGGCAACGTCGACATCGAGGAGCTGCCGGAGGCAACCCGCAAGACCTTTGTCTGTTATCTATTTTTGGCCACCATGCAGGAACTCATTATCCAGCACTTGGAGCAGAGTTCGCCCTAAGCGTGATTCGCATTTGACGGCACGGGCCGGCAACCTACCTTAAACGTTAACACCCTGCAGTGTTCGAGGCGCTTTCATTAAACAGCTCTTCGCCTTTGATAATATACGGGAGCCAAGACCGCCGCGGAAGCTGCTAGGCCGTAAATCGGAAAGCAAACGCTGTGGAGGAGGTGCCCACCTTAACATAAAAAGGACCAGAGCCTTTGGGCGCACGGCACAGGCGGGGTGTTAATTTAATTTTCCATGAATACTTCAGAACTAAACGCGCTCCATATCATTCATGTTTTGGCGGCTATCGGGCTGATTGGTTCGACATTCTATGCGTGCGCCGGATCACCGGAAACGCGCAAAAAAACCCTGATGTGGAGCGGGATTGCCACGTTGCTGGTGTTTCTCACCGGCATGCGCATGTGGAAGGTGCAGTATGATTTCTCGGGTGGCTGGGCCATCGTGAAACTGGTCTGTTGGCTCGGCTTGTCGGCCTTTACCGGCTTGGCCTATCGTAAACGCGAACGAGCTTCGCTGTGGATTATCCTGACGATCGTATTGAGTGCGGCGGCACTCGTGATGGTTTACCTTAAGCCATTTTGAAGGTTGCGGCCATGGGTGATTCAATCTGTGGCGTTTGGGTCGACGATCTTGGCCAAGCCCACATCACCCGCCGTCAACCTGGTGGGGTTCGCCACGAAGCCCGTTTGGCGTATCGGCCCTTTGCCTGGTTACAAAATCGTCCGGTCGAAGAAGCGGTCAGTGGAATTGCGATAGAAGAACTGAAGGGCTCAGGTCCCTTTAATATGCTGGCTCACGCGGAGACCCTTGATGGCCTCCAATCATTTGTGAAACTTGCCCGGGAGTCCGGTGCAGTGGATGTGCTGCGACCATGGGAGAGTCAGTGTCTCTTGCAGGGGCGGGAGCGCTTGTATGCGGATATGACGTTCGGGGAATTGCGTCGTTGCCAGCTGGACATCGAGACTTCGTCGGAGAAGGGAGGATTCAGCGATGCCCGTAATCCCGGTGACCGGGTGTTGGCGATCGGACTGCGAGTGAACGGCGAAAATCGCATGTTGGTGCTGGCCGAGGAAACTGACGCGGCGGAGAAGCAATTGTTAGTGGAACTCAACGCCGCATTGGACGAACTCGATCCCGACGTCATCGAGGGGCACAATATCTTCAAATTCGATTTGGATTTTCTGCGGTTGCGCTGCCGTCGCCACAAGGTGCCCTGTGCGTGGGGCCGGTTTGGGCAGAACGCCACCTTTCGCAACAGCCGACTCAAGGTAGCTGAGCGCTGGGTGGATTTTCCGCGTTGTGACCTGCCGGGTCGGGCCGTGATCGACACCTATCTGCTGGTGCAGATTTACGACATCACGACCCGTGAGCTCAGTTCCTACGGACTCAAGGACGTGGCTGTGTATTTTGGCATCACGGACGAGGATAGCGCGGAACGCACTTATATTGCTGGCAACCAGATCGCGCAGTGCTACCGGGAGGAGCGGAATCGGTTTCTTGCCTATTTGGGGGATGATTTACGCGAGACCGAAGGGGTGGGGAGCCTGTTGCTGCCAACCTATTTCGAGCAGGCGCGGGCCTTTCCGCTGACCCTGCAGGAAGCGACCCTGCGGGGAACATCAACCAAGGTCGATCTGCTGTTTCTTGAGGAATACTATCATGCCCGGCAGAGCTGCCCGATGCCGCCGGAGATATCTGCGTTTGAGGGAGGCTACACCAAGAGTTTCCAGGAGGGGGTTTTCAAGCAGGTCCTCCATTTTGACGTGGCCTCTCTTTATCCGAGTCTACTCATGCACATCGGTCGAAATCCCAAGAATGATTCGTTGGGTGTGTTTATCCCGATGCTGAAAAAACTGCGAGAATACCGACTGAAGTATAAAACTCTCGCGCGCACGGCCGAGAGTGAATCCCTCCGCGCGGAATATACCGCCCGCCAGACAACATTTAAAATCCTCATCAATTCATTCTACGGCTATCTTGGTTTCAGTGGCGCTCGCTTTGGCGACGGTGATCTTGCGGCGGAAGTTACCCGACTGGGGCGTGAATTGTTGCAAAAGCTGATCGATGAATTCGACCGCTTGGGATGCACGGTGCTCGAGGCCGATACCGATGGAATTTATCTGTCATCATCCGATTACTTTGATGAGCCGGACAAGTTGCTGGCCAAGATGTCGGGCGTTTTGCCACCCGGCATCGAACTCGAATACGACGGCAGTTATGCTTCGATGTTTTGCTACAAGGCGAAGAACTATGCGCTCTACGACGGCAAGAAAATCACCCTCAAAGGCAGTGCGCTGCGTTCGCGCGGTATCGAACCTTACCTGAAAAAATTATCAGATCGCCTCATTCAATATCTGTTGGGTGTGACCGCCGAACCGACGGAAACCCTATTGCTGGATTATAGGGAAAAAATTGCTGCTCTGGATATGCCGTTAACGGAATTGGCGAAAAGTGAAATCCTCAGTCAAAATCCAGATGCCTATGAGCAGAACATGGCGGCGGGTGGCAAACCCCGCCGGGCCTCGGCGGAGGTCGCCTTGAAGCTGAATCCCCGTCCGCGCATGGGCGACCGGGTGAGTTATTACATTTTGCCCCGCGAGAAAGGCCAGACGAGTGACTGGCAGCGGGCCCGTCCCTTGCAGGAGTTTGATCGCGCGCATGCACCCTACGACCCCAAGTATTATCTGAAGAAACTGGACGATTGGCAGGAACGCTATGCCACCTTTCTCGACATCAAGCCGGAGGGTGGAGTGCAGGGCGAGTTACTCTAAGGCAAGGTCCCGAGCGCGTTACTTTTGGGAGGCTCGTGCCGCCACCCAGTCGATGATGGCGTTGTCATCATCAATATGCCGCCAAGCCAGGTTCAAAAACTCCACGGGGTGAATATTGTTGGTCTTGAAGAAGCGGCGGTCACCTCCGCAGCAATACATCATGGATGCGGGAAGTTCACCCCGCAGTTTGGCGCGGACCTTGGGCAGAATGCGGGGCAACCACTCGATGCCTTTTACCGCAGCAGTTTTATCCGGCCAGGTATCGGCATCGGCAACCTTGCCGCTGGACACACCGAGTTGGGCATTGAGGAAATAATCGCGCCGGATCAGTTCGATGCCCAGGGCAATGTCGTAACTGGGATCGTCATAGTTATTTTTATCCTCGGCGTAATCGTAGAGATACTGGGCAGTGATCCCGTTGCTGGCGAGAAATGCGAGTTCCTCCGCATTGAAATACGATTCCGCACCGCGCTGGCCCTTGGCGTAGAGCGTTACAGCCTTGTCGTATAGTTGGCGAAAAGTCTGGGCAAAGTTATAGTGATCCATACCCGCACTGTGCGGAACAATTTGACGAATGGCAAAGCGGGACGATGATTTTTACCGTGATCACTCGTGAACCGCGAAATCGATCAATCGCTTGAAGCGATCGACCCGTTCAACGACCACCTCGATCCGGTCGTTCAGGGCGTAGCGCTGCTTGCGTTTGCGTCCCACCAAAGCGGTCCCATCCGGGCTGAGCATGTAGTGATCGCCCTTGAGCGTGCTGCTGGGCACCAGCCCGAATGTCATGGATTCGATCAGTTCGATAAAAAATCCATTGGCCCGAACATCGGTTATGACGGCGGCAAAAGGCTTGCGCGGTTTGCGTTCCGATTCGCGCTCAAAGAATTCAAGCAGCTTGATCTTCACTGAATCGCGCTCGGCTTCCTGACTGTTGACCTCGGTCAAAGTGAGATGCTCGCCGAGACTTTCGACCCGGGCGGCATTGTAGCCCGCATTTTTTTCCGGATGAGCGGGATAGCCGGCATGTTTGATCAGGTAGCTATCGAACACCCGATGCACCACCAAGTCGGCATACCGTCGGATAGGAGAGGTGAAATGGGTGTAGTCGCGCTTGTGGAGGCCGTAATGCCCATCCGGTGATGCGCGGTAGCAGGCCTTTCGCAGACTCCTGAGCAACTGGGTGCGGAGCGTATAGCCCTGCGGGTGATCGCGTAGTATGCGCAGCAACTTGACCACTTCCTCGCGGACGGAGAGATCGCCGACTTGGATGCCGTGAGTCCCGAGCAACTGACGCAGTTCGTTTAACTTTTCCTCATCGGGATCGTCATGAACCCGGTATAATGATGGCAGGCGATGGACGCGGGTGATGTGAGCGACGGCTTCATTGGCCGCGAGCATGAACTCTTCAATCAATTGGTGACTCTCGTCGTGTTCGAGCTTCTCCAACCGATCAGCATAGCCCTTTTCATCCACATAGATTTTTGTCTCCGGCATATCCAAATCCAGACTGCCCTTGGCCATCCGAGCTTCGCGTAGTTGAGCGGCGAGAGACCAAAGCTGCCGCACCCAAGTCTGCAGATTATGCAGTTCTTTGTCGGATAAACCGCTCAAAGCCCGGCCCGTGGATCCAGTCTGATGCTTGGGCGGGAGGGGCAGGGCGCGGATCTTGGCCAGATCATCGGTGAAGAGCAGTGCATAAGCCTGTTTATAGGTGAGTCGCTTGCTGCTGCGGATGACGGTATTGCCGTAGGATTTGTCGCGAATGCGGCCATTCTTACCAAAAGTTAGAAAGACGGCTTTGGTCAGTCGGATCTCGGCCTCAACCAGCGAGCACAAACCATTCGACAGTTTCTCGGGTAACATCGGAATCACGGTGCCCACGAGGTAGGTGGAATTGCCGCGCCGTTGAGCTTCTCGGTCCAAAGCAGTGCCGGGTTTTACGTAGGCTGATACATCGGCAATATGTATGCCGATACGCACCTCGCCGTGCTCCAACTGTTCAACTGAAAGAGCATCGTCGAAGTCCTTGGCATCGTCCGGATCGATGGTAAAAGTCGGCACCTCGCGATAATCCAAACGCCCCACGATCTCGCGCGGTTGCACCTTGTCGGGAATCTTGGCGACCTCTTGTTCGACGGCGGAAGGGAATTTAGGATCGAGACCGTATTTTTCAAAAATACCCAGCATCTCGGCCCGTGGTTCATGGGTGCGGCCAAGCCGGTCAGTAATTGTGCCAGTCAGTGGATCACGGGTGGACCGCCATTCGTTCAATTTGACGACGACCTTGTCGCCGCCCGATGGCACGGGCTTCAATTTTTCATGTTCCGGGTTCTTGACCAGGACTTCGTGAACGAAACGCGGATCATCGGGCACCACGATCCAGTTTCGGCCGGACTTGCGCAGATTGCCCACGATGGTGTCCTTGGCGCGTGCCAAGACTTTCTCAATGCGGCCGGCTTTCTCTCCGGGACGGCGGGTGCGCACCCCATGAAGGATGCGAACCACCACGCGATCCCCATTCAGGGCCACCCCGGTGGCATCCGGGCTGATTTGAATGGCGGGTTGCTCAGGTTGGTTGGCGTGAACTTCGTCGAGGATGACAAAGGCAGTGCCACCGGCCCGAAAACGGATCTGCCCGGTGATTTCCTTGGCTGATTTGGCTGCCCCGGGAAGTTTTAACAGCCCGCCGCGGGTGCGCTCGACCTGTTTTGATTTCAGCAGGCGGCCTACCTCGTGGGATAAAGATTTTTTTTGATGTTTGCGCAGATCCAACTGCTTGAACAGTTCGGATTCGCTAACAGGGCGTTGCTTGGCTTCACGCAAGATGGCGAGAAGACGGTCACTTAGATTCATAATATGATATTCAGAAGGCGGGCGCGCGGGCCACGCTTTGGGATTGGATTGATCAAACTCGGTTGGTAGAGCTGGCGCGATGAAAATCGTCCATGTGGCCAGTGAATTGTTCCCTTACGTGAAAACGGGTGGCTTGGCGGATGCCGTGGCCGCGCTGGCGACGGCGCTGGCCAACGCTGATCATGAGGTGGCGGTATTCATTCCTGGTTACCGGATTGCCCGAGAACATGCTGATGCGGTTGAGTCCGAACGTATCCTGCGACTCAAGATCGAAATGGGTGATGAATTCATGTCCGGCCACGTGCGGATGTTCGCTCCACGACCTAATCTGAAGGTCTATTTGATTTGCCGCGATGAGTTTTTCGACCGCAGCCACCCTTATGGAAATGGGGAAAGGGATTATGAGGATAATGCCGACCGGTTTATCTTTTTTGCCAAAGGGGTGGTGGACACCCTGCGGCTGACCGAGATTCAGGCGGATGTGGTGCATGCCCATGACTGGCAGGCGGCATTGGTGCCGTTGCTTCTGCGGATGGCTGAGCGCCGCCATGGCCAGTCCCTGGCCATCAAGACGGTCTTCACCATTCACAATATCGCCTTTCAAGGTTTGTTCCCGGCGCGGGCGTTTCAACGCACCAACCTGCCCGAGGAGCTGAACAACATCGATGGCCTGGAGTATTACAACCAGATCAACCTGATGAAGGGGGGCATTTTATTTGCCGATCGCATGACCACGGTCAGTCCACGTTATGCCGAGGAAATCCAAACGGCTGAATTCGGCTGCGGCCTGGATGGTGTGGTGCAAACCCGCACGGACGATATCGTTGGTCTGCTCAATGGCATTGATGACGCAGTTTGGAATCCCTCGATTGATCCATTGCTACCCGCGCGCTATTCGGCGGGAGATATGAAAGGCAAGGCAGTGTGCCGGAGTGCCCTGTTGAAAGCACAGGGACTTGATCCGAAATTCAAGGGGCCGGTGTTTGGCATGGTCTGCCGATTGGCGGAACAAAAGGGCATCGACCTGTTGCTGGCCAACGAGGACTTTTTCCTCAAGCACGAGTGCCGGTTGATCGTTCTCGGCACGGGAGAGCAACGTTATGAAGTGGCGTTGAAGGAACTAGCCGCCCGCGCGCCGGATCGAATCGCCATCAGTCTAAAACTGGATGAAAGCGCCAGTCATCTGATTGAGGCGGGCGCGGATTTCTTTATCATGCCTTCACTGTTTGAACCCTGCGGGCTGAATCAGATGTATTCGCAGGCCTATGGCACCATACCACTGACCAGCGAAGTTGGAGGATTGGTGGATACGGTGAACGATGCGGATCGCGATGCACTACGCGGCACCGGTCTGACTTTCCCGGCTACGGCCGAGGGATTGGGCGAAGCCTTGCAACGAGCGCTCGTGCTGCATGCGGATGCCAAGCGCTATTCGGCAGTGCAGAAACGCGGGATGGAAAAGAATTTCAGTTGGACCACGGCCGCGGCGGCTTACGAGCAACTGTATCAGGATTCACTCTAAGCAGATGCCAGCCGCACCGGTAATTCTGTGGTTTCGCCGTGACCTGCGCTTGCAGGACAATCCCGCGTTGTTGGCAGCGAATGAGTGGGGCGGCCCGGTGATCCCGGTTTATATCCACGATGAGTCCGCCGGAGGTCCGTGGTCGGCCGGGGCAGCTTCGCGGTGGTGGTTGCATCACTCCTTGGTCAAGTTGGATGAATCGTTGAGGGAAAGAGGATCACGTCTGGTGATCAAATCCGGAGATGCGGCTCCTGTGTTGGATCAACTGCAACACGATTTGAAGGCGGAGGCTGTATTTTGGAATCGATGCTATGAACCAGCCAGCATTACCCGGGATCGAGCGTTGAAACGCACCTTGAGTGAATCTGGATGTGATGTTCGCAGTTTTAACAGCGCCCTGCTGTTCGAGCCCCAAACGATAAAGAATAAGTCAGGTGGACCATTCCAAGTCTTCACGCCGTATTGGCGTCATTGCCTGACCCTGCCAGTTGAACCAGCGACGAAAATTACGGCAGCCAATATATGTGCACCAAAGACTTGGCCGGCCTCTCTGAAAATTGACGAGCTTGGCTTATTGCCGCGCTTGAATTGGGCGGATGACTTCGCGACCCACTGGCAACCCGGGGAGGCCGGAGCGCAAGCGCGCATGCGGAAATTTCTCAGTGACTCAGTGGATAGTTATGACAAGGAACGGAATATCCCGGAATACGACGGCACTTCGCGCTTATCCCCTTGGTTGCATTTTGGGGAAATTGGACCGCGTCAAATCTGGCAGGCCTTGCGCGAAAAGTCCAAGTCCAGCGGCGTGTTCCCGGCCAGTGCCGGAGCCAAGGTATTTTTGAGTGAAGTGGGGTGGCGCGAATTTGCGCATCATCTGCTTTATTATTTTCCCCATACTCCCGAGGAACCACTGCGAAGCGACTTTGCGAAATTCCCGTGGGCCAAAGATCCGAAAGGGGAGAAACTACAATCCTGGCAACGTGGTCGCACGGGCTATCCGATCGTGGATGCTGGGATGCGGCAGCTTTGGCAAACCGGGTGGATGCACAACCGCGTGCGTATGATTGTGGCGTCGTTTCTGGTGAAACATCTCCGCCTGCCGTGGCAGCAGGGTGCGGATTGGTTTTGGGATACCTTGGTGGATGCCGATCTGGCCAACAACACCCTGGGCTGGCAGTGGTCGGCTGGTTGCGGAGCCGATGCCGCGCCGTATTTCAGAATTTTTGCCCCGGTTACCCAAGGTGAACGCTTCGATGCCAATGGTGATTATGTGCGGCACTGGGTGCCAGAACTGAGTCGAATGCCAGCCAAGTGGATTCACCAACCTTGGAACGCGCCAAATGAAGTCTTAGACACAGCCGGTGTCCGATTAGGAGACAACTATCCACAGCCGATGGTGGATCATGCGGCAGCCCGAGCTGAAGCCTTGGCCGCATTCAAACAATTACGAGGAGCAGCGATTGAACGTGACGCCTAAACACCGAATCCTTGTATCCGGCGCATCCGGAATGCTTGGAGGTGCGTTGGTGCCATCTTTGCGTGCAATGGGTCATGAGGTGCACACCCTCGTCCGACGACCGGTGCAAAACGCCAATGAAATTGAATGGGATCCCGCGGCTGGAAAATTAGATGCGGCCCAACTCAAGGGCATCACTGCTGTCATTCATTTGGCCGGGGCCAATGTAGCCGGGGGGCGTTGGACCCAGCAGCGCCGCGCCTTGATCCGGGATAGTCGAATTGAATCGGCTCGCACCTTACTGCGGGCAATGAGCGAATTGGAACACAAGCCGGAGGTTGTTATCAGTGCTGCGGCGACCGGAGTGTATGGCGAAAGAGGAGATGAAATCTTGACCGAAGAAAGCAGCAGTGGGACCGGTTTTCTCTCGGAAGTATGTCGCGATTGGGAAGGGAAGCTATTCGAGGCTGAAACCATGGGATTGAGAACCGTGGCCTTGCGATTTGGACTGGTGCTGAGCCCGACCGGTGGCGTGCTAAGTAAAATTCTCCCGGTGTTCAAACTTGGTCTGGGTGGGCGACTCGGTGACGGACGTCAATGGATGAGCTGGGTCGCATTGGATGATTTGCTGGCGATTGTGCAAATGGCGCTTACGGAAAAACGGGTGCGTGGACCGATCAACGTGGTCGCCCCAAATCCGGTGAGAAATGCAGAATTTACCAGACTTCTGGCGCAGGTGTTGCACCGTCCCTATTTCTTTCCGGTGCCGGCAGCTATATTGCGGCTGATATTCGGACAGATGGCCAACGAGACGGTCCTCGCCAGCAGTCGGGTGATGCCGGCCAAATTGACGGAGTTGGGTTATCAATTTAGGCATGCGGACTTGGATCAGACCTTTCGTCATTTATTGACTCGTTGAGTCCCATAAGTGGGGACCTATAGGCTAAAGAAATAGGCTTTCCAAAGTGCCTCTGAACCCTAGGGTGAACACTTTATGCAGAAAACGTTCGTAATCTTTAAACCCGATTGCATGGAGCAAAAGCACGTTGGCAACGTGCTTAGCCGATTCGAAAGCGCCGGCTTTTCCGTGATCGGATGCAAAATGACCCGCCTCACCTTCGCTTTGCTGCGCGAGCATTATGCTCACGTCGCCGACAAGCCGTTTTATCCGGAAATTGAGGAGTTCATGAGCTCACGTCCCGTGATCATGATGGCCCTCCAAGGCGATAACATCGTGCAGCAAGTCCGCGATCTGCTGGGGCCGACCGATTCCCGCAAGGCCGCCAAGGGCACGATCCGCGGTGACTTCGGCACCGAAATGATGAAAAACGTCGTTCATGCCTCGGACAGTGACGAGAACGCCAAGATTGAATTGGCACGTTTTTTCAAAGCTGAAGAGCTCTTTGCCTAAGCTTCGGTCATTGCCGAACTGATCAAAGCCCGCTACCTCGGCGGGCTTTTTTGTGTCCGGTTTCCTCCTGCGGATCCAGCTACCCTCACGGGGAATCGAACCCCGGTCTGGTCCGTGAGAGGGACCTGTCCTAACCGCTAGACGATGAGGGCAAAGCTAGGGAGGGAAGACAGTTGAAGTTTGCGCGCGCTCGTCAAGCGCGGGATTTCAGAAGCGCGCCTAACCGCTTAATAGAACAACTTGCGATCGAGACTGCGGTATTGAATCGCTTCGAGCAGGTGAGGGGACTCGATCCGTTCCGAACCGGCCAGGTCGGCAATGGTGCGGGACACCTTCAATATGCGATCGTAGGCCCGGGCCGAGAGGGACAATTGCTCCATGGCCTGTTGCAGCAAATCGCCTTGGGTGGAATCGAGCTGGCAGTGCTGCCGGATATGCGCGTGGGTCATCCGCGCATTGGAAGTGATGGTGGCACTGGCAAAGCGGGACAATTGGCGGGCCTTGGCTGCATCAATTCGCGATCTCAGCAGGGCCGAGGATTCACCGGGCTTGGCCGAACGGAGTTCCGCAATGGAAAGGGCCGGCGCGTCGATATGAAGATCGATGCGATCCAGCAGGGGACCGCTGACCCGGGAACGATAGCGCTGGATCTGAGTTGGGGAACAACGGCATTCGTGTTTACTGTCACCCAAATAGCCACACGGGCATGGGTTCATTGCCGCGACCAACATGAAGGCGCAGGGGAGGGTGATTTTCCCGGCACTGCGGGAGATCGAGACCTCACCATCCTCGAGGGGTTGGCGAAGCACTTCCAAAGCAGATCGCTTGAATTCGGGTAATTCGTCGAGAAAGAGAACGCCGTTGTGGGCGAGTGAAATTTCTCCCGGACCTGGAATGGTTCCGCCTCCCAACAAGCCGACATCGGATATGGTGTGATGGGGACTGCGGAAGGGCCGCACGCCCCAGGCACGTTCGCCCCGGATGGTGCGTCCAGCGGCAGAGTGGATACTGAGGATCTCCAATTGCTCCTCGGTTTCAGGGGCCGGCATGATCGAGGGAATTCGTTTGGCGATCATCGATTTACCGGCGCCGGGAGGACCGATCATCAGCAGGTTGTGGTTGCCGGCAACGGCGA
>Ga0222713_10002186_pt1 | contig 21055 bp, 16 predicted proteins | sample C33_649DmetaG_FD_165061 | JGI IMG/M metagenome (GOLD analysis project Ga0222713, IMG submission 165061) | Estuarine water microbial communities from San Francisco Bay, California, United States - C33_649D | ecosystem: Environmental > Aquatic > Marine > Unclassified | place: USA: California...
GTCAACGCGCTGGGCAAGCGACGAGGGGATTTTAGTGCTGAAGAATTGGCGCGGTACGGAGAATACTGCAAGAACGATTGCGATTTAACTTGGGATTTACTCAATGTCTACATCTAATAAAGCCTCCGCGCTTGAATTAAGCGTTATTAATCTGACGATCAAAATGTTTTCCGAGCCGGTGTTGGAACTCGACTTGCCGCTGTTGGAGCAGCACCTTGAAGAAGTAAGGGATCGCAAAGCCGAGTTACTCGCAGCCTGCGAGGCCGACCCGGAAACGCTCAATTCCAATCCCAAGTTTGCAGAACTCTTGCGCTCGCTGGGCGTGGAACCGCCGATGAAAATCAGCCCCGCTACGGGTAAAGAAACCTACGCGCTGGCTAAGAGCGACGAGGGGCTAAAGGAGTTGTTGGAGCATGAGGACGAGCGGGTGCAGGCAGTGGTGGCAGCACGGCTGGGCACTAAATCCACGCTGGAAGAGACTCGGACGGAGCGGTTCATCAACATTGCCAAGCGAGGTTCCTTGCCAGTTCCCCTGAGTTACTACGCCGCGCATACAGGCCGCTGGGGTGGCTGCTTAGTTGCCGATACAGAGGTAGTTGTATACGATTCGACCCAAGGGAAAGTCACGAAGCGAATTGTGGACGTACTTCCTGATGACCTTGTATGGGACGGCGTCGAGTTCGTTCCGCATGAGGGAGTGCAGTTCAGTGGATACCAAGAGGTAATTCACTGGGACGAAGTAACGGGAACTGAAGACCATGTCGTATTCACAGACGCCGGAGAGATTAGCCTACGAGAGGCAATGCAGGGAGCGCACCGAATCCAGATTGCGCGAAGCCCTACCCAAGACGATGTGGACGCCGCTAGGCGATTTACGGGTATCGACCAAGGCCAAGATTAGATGCCGGTGTCAATGCGAGCGAGAGTTTCTTGTCCGAGTACGGGAGCTTTTGGATGGAAAAACCCGCTGTTGTCGATCTTGTTCCTCTCGGTTAAAGATGGTGGATGTACCGATAGAGCGGCGAATTGAAATAGCTAAAAAGGCCAGTATTGCCGCTGTTGAAGCGTTAAGAAATAAGACAGACCCATATAAAGCGGCATATGGCGAGAAAGAATTTAAAGTCGTAGCTAATACGCTTAGTGGGGCTAAACAACGATGCACAAACCCAAACGATATAGGTTATTCAAATTATGGTGGGCGGGGGATTGTTTTTGGATTCCCATCCCTTCGCAGCGGTGTGGAGTGGGTTTTAGATAATTTAGGCCCGCGCCTAGCAGGTACATCTATAGACCGCATCGACAACAATCGTGGATACGAGCCGGGTAATTTGCGGTGGGCGACTAGGAGTGAACAAGCGAGAAACAAACGGGCATACAAACGTACAAAAAATGGAGAACGTATACGCCAGCTACATTTACATAGACCCGACCTCACATATGAAACTATCCGCCTTTGGATTACCCAAGGCGCGTCGGATGCAGAAATTTTAGGGAGAGAAAAATATGCTCGTTCCGGTATATGACATTAGAAATTGTGGGCCACGCCATAGATTTGTGGCCAACGGGCGTTTGGTGCATAACTCCGATAAGGTGAACCTCCAGAATCTGCCGAGCCGTGGGAACAACACGCTAAAGAGCGCCATCCTGCCGCCGCCCGGACATGTGATCATCGACTGCGACTCCTCGCAGATCGAAGCGCGGGTGTTGGCGTGGCTGTCCGGGCAGGATGATTTGGTCGAGGCGTTCGCCAACAAACAAGACGTTTACAAAATTATGGCGAGCAAGATTTATAACAAGGAAATACAGGAAATCACTAAAGAAGAACGATTCCTCGGCAAGACGGTAGTGCTTGGTTGTGGGTACGGGCTTGGCGCTGCGAAGTTCCAATCGTCCCTTAAATCCTCTGGCGTGACGTTGGAGTTGGAGGAGTGCAAGCACATCATCACTACCTACCGGGAGTCATACCCCGCGATCCCGGCGTTGTGGAAACAAGGGCAGCGATGCCTTGAGGCGATGCTGACGGGCCAGACCGCGCCGATTGGCGTGCGCCCCGACGCGCTGTATCTTGACGCCGATGGCTTCGTGTTGCCGAGCGGGTACAAGCTGGGCTACGCCGACCTGCGGAAAGACGAGGAAGGACAGTTCAGCTACAAGACCCGCAATGGGCGGGTTAAAATCTACGGCGGTAAGGTCGTTGAAAACGTGGTGCAGGCTATAGCGCGGTGCGTTATAGCGGAGCAGATGGTCAACATCTCCTACGAGTATCGCCCGGTTATGACCGTCCACGACGCCATCGCTATCGTCGCCCCGGTGGCCGAAGCCGAGCGGGCGCAGGCATTTGTCGAGCAGTGTTTCCGCGAAACGCCCGTTTGGGCAGAGGGCTTGCCTTTGAATTGCGAAAGTGGTATTGGAGATAATTATGGTCAGTGTTGATGACTACTCGGTGTACGTCACCGAAATCAAGATTTCTTTACGGAAAATCGAAGATTTTTGTTTGAAGGCCGAGGTTGGCGTTACGGAAGAAGAAACTGTAACTGCGCTGTCTTTGCTGACGAAAATAGCACTTGATAACTGTAAATTGATGTTTTTGGTACGAAACAAACTTCAGAAAGCACGAAACAAATGAATACTTGGTCTTACTCCTCCTTGTCGTTGTTCAAGCAATGCCCCCGTAAATACTACCGACTGCGGGTGGTGAAGGATATTAAGGAGGAGGAGGCCGAGCATTTGGTGTACGGCAATGCCGTACATAAGGCGGCTGAAGAGTATGGCCGGGATGGCACCCCTATCCCGCAGAAGTTTATTTATATTAAACAGTATGTGGATACTTTGATTGAGGCACCGGGGGATAAGTATTACGAGCACAAAATGGGGTTAACCCGTGAGCTTGAGCCGTGCGATTTTCTTGCAGGGCATGTGTGGTGGCGCGGGATCGCAGACTTTATGGCTGTGAACGGTAAAGAAGCGATTCTTGTGGATTACAAGACTGGTAAGTCCGCCCGTTACGCCGATACCGCACAGCTAGAACTTTTAGCTTTGTCAGTGTTTGCACATTTCCCCCATGTGGAGATCGTCCGGGCTGGCTTGTTGTTTGTAGTCAGCAAGGAGTTCATCGAGATCGAACTAAACCGTAAGCATCAGCATGAGCTTTGGAAGAAGTGGATAAAAGACACTGCCAGATTAGATGATTGTTTTGAGTTTGATACTTGGAACCCATCTCCTAACTTTACTTGCAGGAAATTTTGTCCTGTACTGGATTGTGAACACAACGGACGAGGATGATATGAAAAAGAGAAAACATAAAAAAGACGATGCGTATTGGGATCAGATGGAAAAAGAGTTGGCAGATACTGACGCTGATGTAGATGCCATCATCGACAAACTAGAAGCAGATTTTGAGAAGGAGTTTGGTCATGCCGTACGTCAACAAACCTAGACCCTATAAGAAAGAATACCAGCAACAGAAAGCCCGAAAAGAAGGGCCAGCCCGTGCAGCGAGAGAGCGTGCCCGATACGAGTTTGACAACCCCGGCAAGGACGGCAAGGTTATCAAGCGCAAAGGTAAAGACATTGAACATGTTAAGCCGTTGAGTAAGGGCGGCGATTCTTCTCTGTCTAACCTGCGCCTTGAGTCCCCGAGCGATAACCGGAGCTTCTACCGGAACAGCGACCACACCGTCAAACGAAACGTGTCTCGCAAGAAAAAATAATGGAAATCATAGAAAACAAATATCTTGCGATTAGGACACGCAACCCCAACAAAATATCGGAAGTTATCAAAGATACTCAAATTTTACGGATTGATTCTGATATTCACACAGTTGCGGTTAATTGGGAATTAGAAGAAGCTCAATACCTTAACAAACTTAAAGTTAAGAATGTCCCTAGTCCTATCCATAGGGATTACGATTGGCCGGGGGTGTTTCCGCCGATGGCTCATCAACGAGACACGGCTGAGTTTCTGACTCTTAATACCAGAGCTTTTGTGTTCAACGAGCAGGGCACGGGCAAAACGGCTAGTGCTATTTGGGCGTCTGACTATTTGATCAAGGCTGGTTATGTGCGGAGGGTATTGATCGTGTGCCCTCTCTCCATCATGCAGGCAGCTTGGCAGGCAGACCTGTTTAAGTTTGCAGTTCATCGTTCAGTGGCAGTGGCGCATGGAACTAGGAACAAACGCAGTGAGATCATCAACGGATACTACGAATATGTAGTCATCAACTACGATGGCGTAAGTATCGTGGCCGACGACATTGCTAAAAATAATTTTGACTTGATCATCATCGACGAGGCTAACGCTTATAAGTCTGTCAGCACCAAACGCTGGAAGATTATGAACAAGCTAGTCACGCCGACAACGTGGCTATGGATGATGACTGGCACCCCTGCGGCCCAATCGCCGTTTGACGCTTATGGTCTTGCCAAGCTATGTGTTCCACACCAAGTACCGAGATTTGCTGGGGCATTCAAAGAATCAGTAATGGTGAATATCAGCAGGTTCAAGTGGATCCCAAGGAATGATGCTTCCCAAAAAATTTTCAAAGCTCTGCAACCCGCCATCCGGTTCACGAAAAAGGACTGCTTAGATTTACCGGATGTAACCCATACCGATCGAGAAGCCCCACTCACTGCACAGCAGAAAAAATACTACGAGTTAATTCGCAAAGAATTTCTTGTGGTGTCAGGAAAGGAAGAGATCACTTCCGCCAATGCTGCCGTCAACCTCAGTAAGCTGCTTCAAGTTTCTTGCGGGGCGGTATATAGCAACAGCAAGGCTACGTTGGAGTTTGATGTATCCAACAGGCTACAGGTGGTAAAGGAAGTCATAGAGGAGGCTAGCGCCAAAGTTCTTATATTTGTCCCGTTCAAACACGCGATAAATATCGTGCGGGAATTTTTGATTAAAGAAGGAATCCCCAATGAGGTTATTTCTGGCGAAGTTCCCCCCACGCAAAGAAACGACATTTTTAATCGGTTTCAAACAAAAGGAGACGATGACCTCAAAGTTTTAATTATCCAGCCCGCCGCCGCTTCGCACGGGGTTACCCTCACCGCTGCTAATGTGATCATCTGGTACGCACCCGTCACCAGCACTGAGACTTATCTTCAAGCCAATGCGCGTATTGACCGACACGGACAACGCAACCCGATGACCGTGGTACACATTCAAGGATCCAAGGTTGAACGCGACCTATACGCAATGCTTCAAAACCGCCTAGAGAGCCATGAAAAATTAATCGATTTGTACAAAAGAGTATTGACAGAGTAAACTCTACTGACTAGACTGCGCTTCATCCTTCACAAACCAAGGACATTTTATGGAATTAGGTCAATTCACCGCAGAAGACTTAGTATCTGCTTACATCGCCATCCGCGATGCTAAACGCGACGCCGAGGCCAATTTGGCTAAGATCATCAAAGAGTATGGGGAACAGCTAGAAGCTGTAGAACACGCCATCATTGCTCTCTGCAAAGAGATTGGAGCCGACAGCATCAAGACCCCGCATGGGATCGCCATGCGCAGCGTTAAGACTCGATACACCACTAACGATTGGGAGTCGTTCTATAACTTGGTGCATGAGTACAAGGCTTTCGATCTTCTTGAGCGACGCATTCACCAAGGGAATATGAAGTCATTCCTTGAAGAAAATCCGGACGAGCATCCCGCAGGGCTGAACATCGACCGTTCTTACACCGTCACTGTACGCAAACCGTCAAAATAGGAGTTAGCCATGAGCTACGATATTATTCCGTTTGAACCCACCCGAGTCCCCGAACACATTCGGGGTGAAATGTCCGAGCTTTCAAAGAAGCTCAAGCGTGGCAATAGCCTCAAGCGGATTTCTATCCGCAATGGCGTCTTCCGTTGCATCGTTGGCGGCGAAGAGATTGCTAAGAATAAGGATGGGTACATGGACATTGTGGTGATTAACACCACCCGTGAAAACCAGCGCACCTATTACAAGAACGCCTATGACCCGAATGCGGAAGGCGCGGTCGCTCCGGATTGCTACTCCCCAGATGGGATTATCCCGCACGCTGACGCCATTAACCCGCAGGCTTCTACCTGTGCCGAGTGTCCGATGAACGTGAAGGGTTCCGGTTCTGGGGTGGGTAAAAAAGCCTGCCGGTACTCCAAGCGTATGGCGGTTGCACTTGCCAATGACCCGGATAGCGGTGTGTATCAGATCGTTATCCCCTCGCAGTCCCTGTTTGCTAAGGGTGACGAGAAGCACATGGGTTGGGAGCAGTATCAGAAGTTCATTCTGTCTTTGAATTTCAGCATCGACCATATCATCACCCGCATGTCGTTTGATGATGACGCGGATTCCCCGAAGTTGGTGTTCTCGGCTGTCGGTCATCCGGGGCCGTCGATGAAGAAGAAGTTGGAGGAGTTGGCTGAATCCCCCGATGCGGAGTTGGCTATCCAACTGCCGGTTCAGCAGACGGACAATTTTAAAAATCCTGCTTTGCCGAAGCCGAAGCCGAAGGCGCTTCCGATCATTGATATTGATGAGGATGAGGAAGAAGCCCCCCCGCCGCCAAAGGCTAAGAAGGCTCCCGTTGTTGTGGAAGACGATGAGGAAGAAGCCCCCCCGCCGCCAAAGGCTAAGAAGGCACCCGTTGTTGTGGAAGACGATGAGGATGAGGTTCCGCCTCCGAGTGTCAAGGCAAAGCCGGCCAAGCCGGAAGTTGTGACGAGGGGCTTAGACCTCAACAGCATCATCAGCAAGTTTGCTGCCCCCAAGGCGACTGAAGTAGACGACGAAGAAGAGTAGTCATGGATCACCGGGGCTACAGCACGCGCATCATAGACGCAAATGACCGCGCATCTGCTGATAGCCTCGGTGTTCAACTGGGTCGGTACTGTATAAGTCGAGACATTTCCGCTATTGAAGTAGCGGAGTATTTTGGGGTTTCAAAAATGACGATTTATAAGTGGTTCACCGGTCAGTCAACACCGAGGCAGTCATACAGAGATCGCATTGTAGCTATGTTAAATGTTGGGGGGGTGGCTATAAAACATAACTAAGACACACAGCAATGAACTACAGAGATTTCTTAGGGACAGTATTGTCCGATCAGGGGGCTTACTGCATTGTAGGGCTAAAAGAAAACTCACCTACAAAGCAAGTATTTTTAGACAGCTTTGACGACATTGACGCACAAGTACGGAGGTTGCTGGGTAAGGACTACAACATATATTTCGCCTGTGCCAAATACGGGAAAATGGGTAAGCGTATCAAAGAGAACGCTCTATTCTATAAATCCCTATTCATGGATCTCGATGTAGACCCAAACGACCCTAAGAAATTTTCTTCTAAACAGGAAGCTCTTGAAGAACTTTTGGAGTTTTGTAACAAGGTTGAAATTGCACAGCCGGGGGTGGTGGATTCCGGTAATGGTTTCCATTGCTATTGGGCGTTCAACAAGACTATTCCAAGGCATGAGTGGAAGGCGCTAGCCGAAAGACTTAAGACGCTGTGTAAAGAACATAGCTTCCGTGCTGACCCTGCGGTGACTGCGGATGAAGCGCGTATCTTAAGACTTCCGGAGACGTTGAATTTCAAGCGTAAGCCTTACTCTCGGGTTGAGGTTCTTTTAGACCCTCCGGAAATAGACGTTGATTTACTCAAGGTTGCGATTGCGGCTTTTAACCCTCTTCCGCCAACTCCTCCGCACATCAAGCCGGGGTTAAGCCCGCTGATGCAGAAGTTAGTTGGGGACAGGAAGTTTAGCTTTGCAAAGATTCTTGAGCGGATTGTTGCCGGGAATGGGTGTGCGCAGCTTGAGTATATTGCTACCCAGCAGGAAGAGGTTTCTGAACCGCTGTGGAGAGCGGGGCTTTCCGTCGCCCGTAATTGCGTAGATTGGGAGGTTGCTATTCATGCTATCTCCGATCAGCACACCAACTATAGTCGGGAAGAAACGGAACGCAAGGCCGACGCGCTTGTGGATAAACCGTATCGATGCGACATATTTGGTAGCTTAAACCCCGGTAAGTGCGAGGAGTGCCCGCACAAGGAGCGTATTCGCAGTCCTATTGTATTGGGCACCGATATACAAAAAGCGCCGGTTGAGGAAGAGGTGCTGGAAGTTGAAGAGGCTGGGCTAACGGTCTTGTACCCGATCCCGCCACTACCGTTCCCTTATTTTAGGGCTAAGAATGGTGGGATTTACCGGGATGTTAAAGACGAAGAACCCAAGTTGGTTTACGAGAACGATTTGTTTATTACCAAACGTATGCGGGACAAAGACCGGGGAGAATTGGTTTTAGCTAGAATTCACTTACCTAAAGACAAACCTAAAGAGTTTGTGATTCCTTTATCGGTAATGAGTTCAAAAGAAGAACTGCGCAAACTACTTGCGGGTAACGGATGTATTTGTATGCCAAATTTGGTTGATGGAATTATGGGGTATCTTGTGGAATGCGCTAAGTTTCAGCAATTTACTAACGACGCAGAAGTCTTACGGCAGCAGATGGGATGGGTTGAAGACAACTCCAGATTTGTTGTGGGGGACAAAGAGATTTCTGATACTGAGATTAGGTATAGCCCTCCATCCGAGACGACGCTATCTGTCGCGCAGTGGATGCACTCTCAGGGGGAATATACCGAGTGGCAGAAGGTCGCTAACGTCTACGGCAGGCCGGGATTTGAGCCTCATGCGTTTGCAGTGCTGACCGCACTGGGGGCACCGTTGATGAAGCACTCCAACTACAAAGGAGCGTTCATTAATCTGATAAACAAAGATTCAGGAACGGGAAAAACGACAATTCTGCGGATGATCAACAGCTTCTATGGCCACCCTAACGAGCTAATGTCGAAGGAATCTGACACTTTGGCCCACAAACTGTTCCGGTTGGGGGTTCTGAACAACTTAGCGTTTACCGCTGACGAACTGACAAACATGCGCCCAGAGGATATTTCTCGGCTGCTGTACTCAGTGTCGCAGGGGCAAGGGCCGGGGCGTATGCAGGCTCTCACAAATATGGAGCGCAAGAACGACACCACATGGAGCACCATCGGGATTGGATCGTCTAATGCATCGATGACGGAAGTGTTGGCTTCGCACAAGTCTATGGCTAACGGAGAAGTGATGCGGCTTCTGGAATACCGTATTAACGCAACAAACATTCTGGACAAGCGAGAGGCTTACGGGTTATTTGAAGATAAACTGAACAAGAACTATGGAATAGCGGGGCAGGTATTTATCAAGTGGCTGGTGAGTAATTTGCCAGAAGCGATTAAGCTCTATCACGAAGTCCAGACGTACATAGATGAATACTGCAAGTTTAGCAACCGGGATAGATACTGGTCTGCGGTGATCGCAGCCAACATCACTGGGGGGCTTATTGCGGTTAGGCTTGGGATACTTAATTGGGATATTCAGCGGATCCTAAAATGGGCATTGGACGAAATGGTGCCTGATCTGCGCCGTGCGGTGTACGACCAGAAGGTATCTAACACTGACTTCCTTGGGCAGTTCATAAACCAGAATATCGGCAACACCCTCGTCATCAAAGACGGCGTAGACCCGAAAAACAATCTCCCCCATCTCCCACTGCAAGAACCTAGAAACCACTTGTTAATCCGCATGGAGCCTGATACCAAAAAAGTTTATGTCTCCAGCAGGGTATTCAAAGAGTATTGCGCAGAACACCGAGTAATTTGCAACGACCTTCTTAAAACTATGAAGTCGGAAGGGCTGTATTTAGGGGAGACTAAGAAGCGATTGGGTAAAGGGACTAAAGTTGTTGGCGCACCGCCGGTCAACGCTTATGTGTTTCAGTACGAGTTTGACGAATCAATTTTAGACGGGGGGGACAATGCAGATTCACACGATTAAATTCAACGTGGAATGGAGCAAGTTCAAGCCGTATTCGTCTTTTTTTATTCCCGCTTTAAATTGGAAGTACGCTAAAAAAATAATCAAAGAGGAGTGCGTTAAAAGAGACATGTTAGTCGTCATTCGACTATCCATAGAGAATGGGATAAGAGGAGTGCGGGTATGGCGTGTCTACAAATCTAAGTAACCATACCCTTTGTACCCTATAAGCCCCGGCTCAGCACCGGGGCTTTTTATTAGTCTTCGATGTCTTTCAACCCTGCTTCTTTGATCAACTGCTTCCGGTGTTGCTTATCAAGGGTCAAACCGTTGACGGAGTTTTCCATCTGAGAGTTCCAACCATCCCAAGATTTTTTCTTGGTTTTAGCGTCAATAGGATTTTCCCTTCCCCATTTACTTTTTTTGAACTCTCTAATCTCCGCTTCTATCTCACGAAGTTCTTCATAATCTCTGGAAGCCTTAGCTAAATTCCTACGCAAAAGAAGATTACTTTTCAGTTCTGTACCTCGACGCTGTATTGCCGCCGCGATGTTGTTTCTTTCGTAGGTTTCCGAGAGACGGTCTGAAGTAAACCCACCAACCTGCGTGAAAATTTCCCACCCAGTTGGGTCGTCTATGATTTTGTAGCCTTTCTGGTTACGAACTCCTTCTGTCGCATACCGCCAAGCCTTCATTGGGTTTTTCACCGCTGACGGAACAGCAGTCTCAATGGCACGGTAGGTATCCCCTCGGTAGTAAATTTTGATGGCTTCCCAAGTATTTTTTGCGATGCCATACGCAGGGCCACCTAAAGCCTCAAGTATGTAGACCAACGGCCCACTTTCAGAAAGAGTTCTAGGGTCACCTTTCCAGAAGGAATCTGCACCCAGTCCTGTGCGACTGCTCCAGTCAATGTTAGTAGCTACGCCAAGCGGCCCATTTGCAGCCATACGCCCCCAGTGGGTTAGTACATACTTGTACGGATCTAAAGGTTCGTCATCGTAGTCGTCATCAATCTTGTCAATAAGAGATTTAGCTAATGAAGCCGCTATCGATACTGCACCAAAAACAGGAACACCCTTCAGTCCCGCAAACGTCCAGCACATGACGTTAGTTCCCGCTAGCGCCTTAAGCGCCTCAAACTTTTCTTCCCGAGTAGCCCCCGCCAACATCTGTTTGCTGAGCTTGTATTGCAAATACAGCATGGACATGATCACGCGCTTAAACGTAAGGGCGATTTTACCGAAGCCGGTCTGCGCCAATGCGGGGCCAAGTTCGGCTTTAGTCGAAGAGTGGATTTCTTCCACTGTCTTGATCGCTTCCTCAATAGCTTGTGCGTGGTCAAGTTTTTTACGGCTGCTGCTGCCTTTACGGGCAAGCTCGTAAGCCGCAAGGAGAGTGACTTCCCGGTTGTGCCGTTCTACGTTAGTAAACATCCGGCTAAGCCAAGTCTGTACTCTTAAAGTCATGCTTGTAGGATCAGTAAGCCCTTTTCGTCTTACTTCCAGTAGTTCTTGAGCGGTAGCTCTCGTAAACGCTGACTGCTCCAAACCAGCTTCAAACAATTCTCTGTGTTCTGGAGACAGCTTGGACTTATCCCCCATGATAGAGCGATCTGCCATAGGCTTTCCGGTAATCGGATTAGCCATCGTGGTGTTATCGTCGTACCCACCCATGAAGTACATTTTTGTAGCGTTAGCCATAGCCGCAGCAGTTTCAGTGTACCCATACCGACTTCCAAGCACCGGCACTGCAATGATGGGTAGCTGCATGTAGTTAGCAATCGCAGTGGATGGATTGCCGATCAGGTAATAGACATATGACAGATACCCAGATTTCGCCGCCAGAGCACCTACAAACCCATCTTTCTGTACTGGGTTCTTGAGAAACGGCACTCGGGACTGAATGCTCTCCCAGACCGCGTTGTCTTTGGCGTTAGGTCGATTCCCTCTAGCACCTTTAGCCGCATTGATGGCTCTATCAATCGATTGAATAGACTCAAACTGAGCGACGTTCATTGCCATTCGGCTACCTACCTCTGCAAAGTTGGCAAGAGAATCTTCCCTAAAACCAAGCGTGCCTTTGCGAGGACGGAAATTTTGCATGATGGACTGAGTGGGGAACATGGTTAGCCATGTACCGTACACTTCGTTAAGTGCGTCCTGAGCCGAGGGGGTCATTTCCTTGGTGTTAGGATCTCTAGGCAACTTTTCTTCCAGCAGTTTAATGATGTCCCTAAACTGTCTGGTCGGCGGAAGGTTCTCCATCGTCACTTCTTTAGGACGCCGGAAAGGAGTGATTTCGGCCATGCCGTTGGCTTTCAAAAACCGTTCAGCATCGCGCCGGTCGCTATTGTTTTCAAACGCCAACACCCAGTCTTCGCTGGTCTTAGGGTCTACATATCGCAGCCAGAAATCCCCACGGCGGAACAACGGGAAATAAGGGGTGATCTGCTTAGCCATCAGTTTGGCAAGCACCTTACTTGCTGGGCCGAGAACCTCAGAAGTCTCGATCTGATCCAAGAATTTCTGCAAGACGCCCGCGTATTGATCCCGTAACTCAAAATATAGTTTCTGTAAATCCGGATTCATGGATTTAAACTGTTTAGTCAGCGGATGCCCTGCAAACTCTGATTTGTCAAACTGCACTCGTTTCAGCGTGGACTGATGTACAAGATTATGAAACGTCTTCTGGGTGCTGCTATCAAATTTTTCCAAGCGTTCCTTGGCGCTTTTATAAAACTTCTCCATCTCTTGGAGGTAAGTCGCCGCTTTAAAATCTCTCTTAGACACCGCTTTGTGCAGATCCAAAATGGCGTTAGACATTTCCGGGTTGGAGGTTTTATTCTCCTCCGCAAGTTCTCTGAGACTCAGTGCGTTATTGATGAGAGAACGGGAATCTTTAGCAACGGGGTTTTCAATGGCGTTCTGCACCGCCTTGAGGGTTTTCTGTGACCATTCGGGAGCGGCATCCACGATGCTATCCATCAAGCCAAACACCCTGTCGGCAACAGTCTGCACATCCGAAACAGTCTCGGTTGCCCCAATAGGATCTTCCCGCATGATGACTTTAGCGGGCGTGTCTTTGCGAACGCGAGGTGCGGAAACAAACTCTCCCGCAGGGGCCATAGAGAACTTGGCTTCGTTAAATTTCTTAGCAATCTGGGCGCTACGATCCGGTTTCTTAGCACGTTTAGCCGTGATAATCGTGGGAGCTTTAGTGCTAAGAGCGGGGATTTGGTTATCCAACTCTAGATGAGCAGCGCCATATGCAAGGTCTACAATATCTTGCGCCGTAATATTCTCAGGGCTAAGACGCAATTTGCTAAGCAGGTTTTTAACCCCACCCATGACTTTATTAAAGAATGCTTTGAGCGACTCTGACAAAGTTTCGGGCTGCACAGAGGCTTGAAGATCGTTGGGTTTAATCCCATCCCGCACAGCTTCTTCAATGAAATACGCCAATACTTCATCGTCAACATCAGTTTTTTCTGGTACTCGCTTAAGAGCCTGCCGAGCAATTCGATTCTCTCGGTTGTTACTTTTGGTATTTGACGCCCATTCTTTAACTTTGTTGACAAGGTAGTTGTAGTTGCCATTCCCCACCAATGCACGCATACCCAAATGATCACCGAACTCATGTAAAAATACAGAGAGTTCATCCCCCTCGGGGATCATGTTGGTGAATAGGTATACCTTACCTTCCGGGGACACCATTGCGCGTGCGCCAGCCGGGACGTTTTCCAATCCGGCTTCTTCAGGGGTTGCGGTAACCGAGACTACTTTATCAATGTTCCTGCCCATCGCACGGGACAAGCTATCAATAGCTTTCTCAGGAGTAGTCGCAACAGCCGGGGGGCGGTAAGTGGGAAACGCGCTACGAAGTTCTTCCTCTTTAACGAGGTAGTCGAACTGAGGATGGAGGTCTACAAACTGACGAAGTTTGCCATATTGCCCTTCCAGTGCCCCACGAAGCGCCGCTTCATTTTTTCCTTTAGTCTTTTGCGCGTCTTCAAGCGCACGACCTACTCGGACGACGCCGTTGCGAAGTCGGGTAAATGCTCCTTCAAGGACATCTGCGCCACGACCATATCGATCTTTGATTTCCGCAAGTTGCGCACGGAGTTTTTTCTGCCGCCCTCTAAAGTATGCCTCTGGCGCTCCCTCGATATTAGTTTGCCGAATTTCAATCGGCACTACACTTTCTGGAGATTTAGCAAGCTCATTTTCTATGTCTCGCATTTGCTCCGAAAAATCGTTTAGCTCTTTAACCGTAGGGGCTTCTTCTAGCTCCGCAATTTTTGAAAGCTGGCCTTGAATCCGGTCAACTTTCTTTTGGAGAGCTTTTAACTCTTTGTTCTTGGCAACTTCTTCTGCTTGCTCTCGAGTAAGTTTGGGGTTTTCTTTCAGCACAGCCGCTATTGCGGACTCTGACGCTCCTCGCTCAGTAGCTTCTGCAATTTGACTGGCGATCTCGTCCCGCTTGGCGTACAGCCCAGAAACCATTTCGCTACTAGCAATAGCGTCTCTTAAAGTTTCGCCTTCGACTTCCGGCTCTACTTCTTCTTCCGCACCAACGCGACTTTGCTCTACAGATAGTTCTACATCACTAAGCTCACGGACTTTGTTTTTGACGTACTGCTGCTCTTCCCAAGTCAGGGAGTTGTAGAAATCTTTCCCAAAATCCCCACCAGACCGTTGAAAAAGCGCCGAGTACGGAGTCAAGTTCCCAGCTTCATCGACTTCCTTAGTGCTAGAAAAATCTAAAGGGTCTTGTCCAAATTTGTCGGTGGCAACGTAATCCAAATGCGCTTGGCGCTTTACCGGAGAGTCTTTGACAAAATTCTTGGATAGCGTGATGTTGCCCGCAAGGTGATCAAGCGCAACTTGTCTACCCACCATTTTGTTAAGCGCGGTGTAATCATTTCCTAATTTGGACAGCGCACGAAATTGTTCAGAAGACTCGACAACCCGTCCATACCGAGGATCAATATTCCGCTGTAAGTATTCTATTTGCCCAACTTCGGGAGATACCTGTTCTTTAGTTTTAGATAACTCAAAGTCTTTTTCCGCCATATCCGTCTGTTCGTCAGCAATGTCCTTTGCTAACTGTTCTTCAGCTTCTAGGCGAGCGCTCTCTTCTTGAAGGGAAGGCATCACCTCTTTCTGGAGATTCTGGAGATACTCCCCTAATTCTTCCTCTGTCATTGTTTCTCGGACAGCAGGTTCCGTTACTTTCTGTGCAACCGCCGGGGACGCAACCGGGCCGCTAACCGCCGCCGCCTGCGCTTCTTTCAACAAATTTAACTTCTGGATCTGGGCATCGATGTAAGCTGCAAGAGGAGCGTTATGGGGCTTTACCTGATCTCGCCGAGCCACAAGAGCAGCGTAAACTTGCGGGGCGTTTTCCGCAGTGATCTTGGCATTCCCAGTAATATCCTTGAATTCTTTCCCGAACTGCGTGGGCTTAATCCCCGCAATCCTGTCGGCTTCAATTTGATCGGGCTGAAGATTAGGATGAGTAGCCCGCACTTCATCAACACGACGACCAAACGCTAACTGCGCTTCGGAATCGTCCTTAATGTCGGCAATGTGGCGGGGCTGAAGAATATCTAGAAGCTGGGAAAATTTGTTAGCAGCATCCCCTCTTACAAGGTCTTTGAATCCCACACGGAAGTTTTCTTCCCCCGCTGGTTTATTGGGGCGGCTGTTGTACTCTTTGATTGCCGCAGCGGCTTCTTTCTCAGTGACGCCGATTTCAGTGAGTAGATCAGAAACCGTATAGTCCCGCGCAGCTTTTGGCCCAGTTACTACTGCGGCCTGCTCTTTTGCGGGTTCAATCTTGGCGCGTTCTGCCTTGGGCGTCTTAAGAAGAGTTTCCCTAGCTTCTAAAGCCTTACGCTCAGCTAATATCTGATCTCGCTGGATCTGAAGCTGTTTGCTATTCGGAGTGGCGCTAAGTTTGTTCTCAGCTTCTTGTAAACGAGTGTCTATGGCTTGGTAGCGATCCGTCATCCCTGCCAGTTCCGCTACTTCCTCTGCGTCTTTTTGAGCTTCTACCGCTGCTTCTTCTTCCGCACGCTGAGCCTTTTCTTTTTCTGCAATAACGCCCGTTTGACGCCCGTAATCCACTGCGCCCGCAACAGGGCCAAAGGCAAGACCACCAGCGGCTTCACTCACCGCACCGTTAAGGATTCGACTGAACTCTTCAGACCCCCACAGATCGTTGTTCTCACCTACGATTTTCTCCGCAGCGATACTGATTGCTTCCTGCGCACCACCAGTCAGCCCCTCACCCGCAGTCGTAAGGCCGGTTTCTTTACCTATGGTCTTAATCAGGCTTGGATCCATACCTGATTTAGCAAGCAGTTTCTCAGTTACGGCAGCTTTAAGCGGGCCTGCAATTTTTCCAGCCAACCGAATTTCGGGCAAAATGTCCAACGCCGACTGTAAACCACCGCTAATAGCCGCAGCGGGGAGTTCTAGCTTCCCGGTCTTGTCGTAAAGATTTTGAAGTTCGTTGGGGGTGTTTAAGGCAAACGACCCGAGATACGTTATAGCGGCAGCGCCCGCCACTGGAGCACCCGCCAACGCTGTTGCAAGCCCTAAGCCAAGTGTGGCCCCCGTGGCCGGAATAGCTTCGCCCATTTTTTCGACAATGAATGGCAATGCCGTGCCGAGAGTAACATCCTCAACACCCTTGAACTGTGGCGGATTTAATCTGGTAGCTTCTTCCTGTTTAGCCTTGGCTTCCGCTAACTGATCTTTTGCTGCTTGCTCGTTTCCGGTAGCGGTGTAATACGCTGCGGGGATCAAATCTGTGACCGTAGACCCTAGCCCCGTGGTAGAACGAGACAGCGCAGCGCCAAAAGTGTCCCCCAAACCTCGTTCACGCTTAGTCCTAGCAAACAATTCCTGTAGATAAGGATCTTCTTGCTGTGGGGTAGCACCTTGAGTGTTCCCTTGATTTAAGTATTGCTCATAGGCACTGATGGTGTCGTCTATGGCTGTGTTAGGGGCATTCTGCTCACCAAGCGCGTTTTGGAGATAACTGATTGCATCATTTTCGTTTTCGCCATCCACTTCAAAAGAACGGCCATCCGGCGTTTTGACCAAAAACGTCTGCATTCAACTGATCTCCAAAATTCGTATTAAGGCTGCACGGGGGTAGCAGTATATCCTTTACCTAAAGACCTCAAACCGACAAAAAACGGAGTTATAGCTGCTTTTTGATCATTAGATGCACTTATAGCTCTAGTTGCCAAATCTACAACTATTTCTTTAGCAATTATAGGGGCGTAATGCTCAACATCTGCGGGAGTAATCTTGCCAACGTCAACTTGATCAACTGGGATGCCTTGTGTTTGCGCTATAAAACGAGCTACAGCATCTTCATCCACATTTTCCGATACTTCTTTAAGTTTATTAAAGTAGTCAGACTCATTAAGACGCCCGGAAATAATAAGATTGATAAGTTTATCCTGCGTTGCAGCTGCTCTTGTTGCTTCGGCTTTCTGTAATTCTATATTCGCTGCATGTTGAGCGCGAGCGGTGTCCCCCGCTTCGCTAATCATAAGACGCTGATTAGCTGCCGCTTGTTCCACTTTACTACGATAATCTTGTCTATCTTGCTCACGCTGCGAAATTATGAATTTGTTTCTGTTATCCGCAAGTCTTTGCTCAAACGCTTGCATGGCATCTTCGGCTTTTTGGTATCGCCCCATGCCTTTATCAACTTCCCCGCGAGCAAAATCATTTTGCGCGAGGCGTAGTTCTTTGTTGTACTTTTTAAACGCTGTTTTCTTAGCGTCAATAACTTTTTCGCTCTCGTCAAAGTTTTTACTAATCGCTTGACCAAACGCACCTAGTCCTTGAGCAAAACTACCCGTAGACCCAAAACCTTGCGTCATCGCTCTAAAGACATCCCGAAGCGCCCTAGTCCCTTCTTCTTTCTTAAGGTCTTCAATATCTTTTTGGTTTTCAGTTAAAAACTCAGTAGTCAAATTGGGGTTATACCCTTCTCGTCTACTTAATTCGTTTTGGATTTTTTTACGCTCCGCTTCGTCTTCCATTGAAAACGGTTTTGGCTTCCCAGTAGTTTCGTCAAGCGGGAAATCTTTAATTGACGGGGGTTTTCCCGGATCAGTATTAAGTGCCGGCAATCCCGCATAAGAAGGAATTCCTCCCGGCTGGCCCGTAACTTCAACAATGCGTCGCGGTGCCGTAGGCGCAAGCTCTGGCGCGGCAGTGGCGGGCGCAGTTTCCTCCTCAGGTTGCTGCATCAAAGAAGGTGCGGCAGTGGCGGACATAAGCCAATTCGGGTTGAACGGTGCGGCGGGCTTAGTTTCCTCCGATTTAGGTTTTTCGGAAGTCGTCCCCTCATTCGGGTCATAAGTTGAGACACCAAACCCAAACGGAGACAGCCCACTTGAAAACGTGTATGGGTTAGTAGGATTTGCTTCTTCCCTAGATCGAGGACGCCCCGTTTCTTTAACGTGAGCCAATCCTTCCGGGGAAAGGTCTACCATTCCGCTTTTGAACGCATACCGCGCTAAATTAACGGGGGTCATAAGCGCATCCGCAGCTAACGCAGGAATATACGCGGCGGAATTTAGAAGATCGTACCCAAAATCTACTCGTTGAGGGCTTCCTTTTTCCATTGCTGCTTGGTAAGCATCGGTGGCTTCATTTCTCTTTGGGGCCGCAGGGGATTCTTCTGGCGTCTCCCCAAACATTGCGTCTACTTCTTGATCAATTTCTTCGTTCCTTAAAGACGTATCTAATTCTGGGTACCCATCTTTCCAATAATCTATAGAATTTACATAGCTTTCGTTTTCCCCGTTGAACGACACAATGCCGCCATGCTCGTAGCGCGGGGTATAGGGAAGAGAAGCAACACCATAATCATGTACATGCCCACCAGCCTGCGCCATAGCGACCGGAGGTGCTTGAGGCGGCATCTGAGGCGGCATAGCAGTGGCGACCCCCTGAGGCGGCATCTGAGGCGGCATCTGAGGCGGCATCGCTTGCGGTGGGGGCGGATTTAACTGCTGAGCCAACTGCTGCACAACCGTGGGGGAATTTGCAGATGCAGCTTGAGCTTCTTTGCGAGCAGCCGAGCGACCCATAGCTTCTTGAGCAAGCCAGAAACCCTTAGGATCGGACGGATCGGCGTGCATCTGCAATGCTTGCGCCAAAGCACTATCACTTAATTTTTTAACCAGCGACTGAAACTGCGCGGCAACGGGGGAAAGTATGCTCATAAAATGCTGTTTCCGCTAAATAGATTAGTCGAATGGATTAATCGACTTAAATAGTGTTTTAAGGTAAGGAGAAAGTGTTTCAATTCCTTTACCTATTTTTTCACCGTTAGCCAAGAACTCACCGCCTGTACCCAAGACACTCAAAATAGTGTTAAGTGTAGAAGGATCCGTACCGTAGATGTCTTGAATATCTTGGGTTGTCTGAGTTTGCGTGGCTTCTCGCGGCAGGCCGGCAATAATGTTTGCGTAGTTAGACGCCATTGTCATCGGAGCTTCTCGGGCCAGCTTCGCTTCAGATAGCTGAAGATCACGCAAACGCTGAGCAAGGTTGTATTCGTCCGTCGCTGCAAGTCCCTGCTGCTGCAATCTAGCAAGGTTAGAAGCGTTCACATCGCTGCCAAGCGAAGCCAGTCCTTGGGCAGCTTGAAGCTGTCTATTACGTTCTGCGTTGTACTGCGCTTGCGCGTTCTGATAAGCCTGCTGCTGTAACTGAGCGAAGGTAGAAGCGGTCAAATTACCGTAATCTTTACCCGCTAACGCCTGCGCCAGTGCATACCCACTAGACCCAAGTCCAGCGCCACGAGCTTTTTCTAACCCAAGTTGCCCTTTTTGGCGGTCATACTGCCGCTGCAATTCCGCCATCGTGGTGTCAGTAACAGCCCGCTGGTACGGATCCATGTACTGCTGAGCTTGCGCCTGATTGAACGTACTGCCCCCAACCCCCGTATAGAGATTGCCCGACTGATCGTATTGCTCAGGAGCTTGGAGATTTTTAGTAGTATCCCAATATTGCGTCTGCGCGGTATTCGCCGGGGCAATGTAGTTAGAAGCGGTAAGCTGACTCCACGGTTTAGAAAACGCAGTGTTTGCTTGGTCTAACGCAGAGGCAACGCCTTCTTGAATAGGCTTGGAAAATTGAGTTGCAGCAGTCTGCGTCCCCGAAGAAACTTGCTTTGAGGTCGGACTACCGGATGCTTCACCAACGGTAAAACCCATTATATTCTCCTAAACCGCGTTAAGCAGGTAAAAGTTTGTTGGGGTTAATTTCTTTGCCCTGCTTAGGATTGCCCGTGCGAGCTTGGCGAACCCTATCCATCATGGCGTATAGCACTTTTGCCCCGGCTTTGCTAGACCCGTTACCAAGCCCACTGACGACATCCGCAGGGATGACAAATTCACCGTCCGCAAGCCGTGCCGGTTGCTTACCGTCAATGGTGGCTTTGATTGAATCGCTCATGCCGTCGCCGGGGCCGTCAAGATACCCTTCAACTGGCGCATTGCCAGCCGTACCGCCTTTTTCCAGCGAAGCAAGTCCGTACTGCGAAGCAGGCGCACCGCCCATTGGGTTCATAGGATCCACCCCAGAAGAAGTAAACGTCCGAGGAGAGATAGTTCCTCCATAGGCATACCCTGTTTTTTTATCTTCCCCCCAAGTACCCCAGTCCCGATATTCTTGTGAAGGGCTTGCGGTGGTGGGGTCTTCTCCAAAATTCAAAAAGTTTCCGCTTGCATCCTTAGGCGCACTATAAGGTGTGGTAATTCCCATTTTTGTCCCTGCAAGCAAAGGTGAAGTAAACGAAGAAGAAGCGTCCCCAGAAATACTTTTGTATTGGATAGGACTGTATTTTTGTTCTGCTGCCGTTAAATAAGAAATGGGATCAAAGGTTGGCCCCGCAAGTGCCCTGTTAGCACCCATATTGCTTCCAGAAACACTTGGAATCCCGTTTCCAGTGCTAGTCCCAGTACCACTCCCATCTCCTCCAGTACCACTCCCATCTCCTCCAGTCCCAGTCCCAGTCCCAGTCCCAGTCCCCCAGTCCCAGTCCCAGTCCCAGTCAGTCCCAGTCACAGTCCCAGTAACAGCCAGTCACAGTTACAGTTACACGCAGTCGCATCACAGTCACAGTCATAGTCATAGTCATAGCCATAGTAGACTTTGACTCTGACTCTGACTGTGACTGTGAC
>Ga0222713_10002188_pt1 | contig 21052 bp, 16 predicted proteins | sample C33_649DmetaG_FD_165061 | JGI IMG/M metagenome (GOLD analysis project Ga0222713, IMG submission 165061) | Estuarine water microbial communities from San Francisco Bay, California, United States - C33_649D | ecosystem: Environmental > Aquatic > Marine > Unclassified | place: USA: California...
AAAGTTGGATTAGATTCTCACTACGATAGAAAAAAACACTTAGATTCTCATAAATATAACGAAAATTGTGAGATTTGTATGGAGAACTCACAATCAATCAGAGAGCAAAAGGCAGAGGTTGATTCTCGTATTCAAGATGGTGAAACATATCTAAAAGAATTTGAAGAAGAGAAATCTTCTCTTGTGATGTTAATAGATTCTTTAAAAGAAATTGAACAAGAGTGGGTTAAATTACAAGAAGCAAAAGAGAAAGAAGATAAATTGGATAGAGAGATTACTCAACTCCACAATCAACTTTCTACCAAAGAAACCGAAGAGATTAGATTAGAAACTCAGTTTCAACAACAAGAACAACTGATTCAAGAGTATTACAAGAACGAAGAGCAAATCCAGAAAAATAAGGAAATCCGAGAAGAAATTACTCAAGTTCGTTCTACCTTAAATCAGAACAAGGATGATTTGAGAAAAGTAAATTCCGAAGTTCTAAAATTGAATGGTAAAATTTCTGCGTTACAAAATCAAAAAGAAACCATTGAAGGTAGAATTAAAGAAGTTCGAAGCTTGGAAGAACAATCTAAGTTATTTGAGTATTATTTGAATGCTCTTGGTAAAGATGGTGTTTCTTATGAATTGATTGAAAAGGCTCTTCCAATGATTGAGGGTGAGGTAAATAACATTCTTGGTCAGATTGTAGAGTTTGGAATGCAGTTAGAGATGGATGGTAAGAACATCAATGCATATCTTGTATATGGTGACCAAAAGTGGAGTTTGGAGATGTGTAGTGGTATGGAGAGGTTTATTAGTGGTTTGGCAATCCGAGTTGCTCTAATCAACGTATGTAACCTACCTCGTCCTAATTTCCTCGTGATTGATGAAGGTTTCGGTACTTTAGATAGTGAGAACCTACAATCCTTATTTATGTTGTTTACATACCTTAAAACTCAATTTGACTTCGTTATGATTATATCCCACATTGACTCGATGAGAGATGTAGTAGATAATTTAGTAGAGATTAAAAAGGTAAATGGATTTTCAAAAGTTAAGTATTAACTCTTAATACATTTTGTGGAGTTGGTCTTTTGGGTTGGTTGAGTTTTTCTTTAATGAGAAATTCTATCAACCCACTTTTTGTATAACCCCTTTCTGCACAATAATGATGTAGTTCTTCGTATAATTCTCTTTTTATTTGAATAGTAGTATATTTTCCCATAATATATAGATTTCTATATAATATATATTAACAAAAAAATAATTAATATATTTATATTCATAATCTAATATATGGTAATATTACATGGCTATAATTAAAAAATTTGCCCCATTTCAAAATTTAACAAACTACCAAACTCTTATAAAAGATATTGAGTTAAATTCACAATATTTTAGAATTACACAATTAAATGAAACTTTAACTGGTGGTAAGAATGGATTTCTAATAGAGGGTTCTGAATTTTTAAAAGAATCTACTGAAATTAAAATTGAAATTTTAGATGTAGATGGCAACCCAATTTATTTTGAACCAGGAGATGGTATCCCTGAATATTATGAAGGGGTTTCTAAATTAGTATCTATTCATGTATATGATGATACTCCAATCGGAAATGGTAAAATTACAATATTAGGAGAGTTAAAAAACTATATAGCGGATAATGGAGCAACTCTACCCGTTCCCGATGAATGGAAGGGTGTTTATAATGTAAAGTGGGAAAGACCGTTACAAGTAAATAAAAATCTTTCAAATGAAACAATAGTAAGATTTTATAAAAGACCGGTTGTTAATATAACTGAATTAGTTAAGCCCATTTTCTCCAAAACAATTCCAACTGCAACTGATACTGGATTTGTACATGGAATTCCTCAAACTCCAGTTTTTTCAACCGATATTAGGAGTTGGAGAGCTGGTACTTCTTATAAATTACAAAGAACCTCTGGTTCTTGGGATAGGGATGTAGATGAAAATACAATAACAATATCTTCTTTAAATTATTCTCCAAAAATTATAGAAGTATTAAATGATAGAGAAGTTTTAGTAGATGTTCCTTACACGGTTAATAATTTAGTTTCAAATTTTACATCCGCTTCTTATTCCGTTACATATTCCGATTTTCAAAATGAAATCATAGGAGAAAGTACTTTAACGGGTTCCTTTGCAAAAATTGATATAACAAATCTTAAAACATTCGTTGGTGATGTTGCAAGAGTTAAGGTATTTAGAAAATCAAGAAACTCTGTTGGTGATTTTCAATTTGTACAAGAATCTAAATTAGAATCTTCTGAATTATTAAGAGATATTACAACTACCGTAAATACTGAATTATCTTATGGATTTTTCGATGAGTATAATTTATCAAACTATTGGGAAACATCTTCTATTGACCACCCAACTACAATTAACTCATCGGTATTATCTCAGGCAGTTAAAGTAGATTATAATGGTAGTGGTGTACAACAATTAATTACATCTCAATCATTTTCTCTTTCGAAGGATGTAGAATATACGTTAAATTTTAGAACTCTTTTAAGTGGTTCTACTACACCTGATAAAACATTAAGAGCATATTTTAGTGGTTCTAATTTTACACAAGATTTTTTAACCATTAGTGGTTCTGGTATTTATACAACAAGACAAAATGTTTCTCAAAACATTTTATCAGAAAACACAGGAAATGCAAAATTAGTTTTTGAATTCAAAGGAGATGATTGGTACTTATCAAATGTATCCTTAAAGAATGCACAAGATACTTCTTTCTCACCTGATGAATTTACTTTAATACAAGATATTCCAAGAAAACTTGCATCTGAAACTTTTGATTTCCGATTTGAGTTTTATGATATAAACAATAATTACATACCCGTTAATGTAACTGCCGTGGGGGTGTTCGATGGTGGTAATGACTATCCAACAAGTGGTAAATTACTAACATTCGAATCAGATAGAAATGCTTTTAGATTTTCAAGTGGTTCGGTTCAGAATCCAACAGGCCAACAAATACAATTAAAAGTAACACAAAATAATTTAACTGGTTCGGTAACTTTTGCATCATCTGCATTTGATGTTGATGGTAATTATTTACAACCAAGTGATTATACACATTATCCCGGATTATTAACATCAGTAAACCCAGCTGGGGCTATTGTTACAATTAATAATTTTACTGGTTCACGAGTGGATGGATTATACACTCCTTATGTTGGTTCAATTGTTTATACGGCATCTTTAGAAAATCTACAAGAATTTGAAACCGTATATAGATTGGAAGATGGTGATAATGCACCTCAACTTATTGTAACTTCTAATGCAAACCAATTTATTTACGAACCAACAACTCTTTCACCAAAACCAAGTGGACAGAGTATAACCATTCGTGCACAAAGAAAAAATCTTGCATCATTAATTACTCCTCTTGAAATTAATAGTGGTAGTAATAAACCAGAATTAACTTATGTTGGTACATCCAATGGTGTTGATACTTATACAATTTCTGCTACCGAATTTTCTGCATCATTTGCACAAAACAATTTTGATGAAGTAACATATTCATTTACTGGTTCTGATGTTTTTGGTAACCAACAAAGTGATGAAATTACTTTATCCAAAGTAATAAACTTTGATGGGGTTTCTATTGTACTTTCTACGGAGAATACTTCATTTCAATCAGATTCAACTGGTACGGTAACTTCTGCAGAATTTGATAAAGGAGATGGTACGGTTGATGTTCGTATTGGTTCAAATGTAATTTCTCATAGTGAAGGACTTGGTACTAAAAATACGTTTGACATTGTTTCGGTAACCCCATCAACTGGTTTAACCGCAAATTCGGAAACACCAACTACCAACTCTTATGGTATTTCTGCAATGAGTGTAGATAGTGGTACCCTAACTCTTTTGATTCGATATAAAGCAGGTGATAATTCCACTACAATTGATTTTACAAAAGTTGTAAACTATTCTAAAGCTAAAATTGCTTCTCCTGTTTTATCAATTGAAACAAGTAATAAAGACCAATCCGTTAGTGCATTATCTACGGGTGAACAAGTTGATTCTTTTTCAAATTCGGTAGTAACTGTCAAAGAAACTTACAATGGTAGTACTACATCAAAAACAATTACAGCTTTAACTGCTGTACGAAATGATACATCTGCTAATTTAAGTACAACTCCTGCGAGTGGACTGATAACACTAAATGGTCAAACTTTAGCAAATGGAACTAATACTACAACGGTATCAGTTTCTGCAACAGTAACTGATTCGGAAGGAAGTGCTAGAACTATTACTGATACTATTTCACTTTCTAAAATAAAAAAGGCGGCTCCTACTATAATTGCATCTTTAAATCCACAAACACAAACAGTAGATTCAGATGCATCTTTTAGTTCAGTAAGTGCACCATCATCTATAACTCTGATAGTAAATGAAGGTGGTAATAATTATGGATATGATTCATCCGGAGCTATTGCTAATGAAAACTTTAGAGTAACTGCCGTAAGTGGTGGTACCTTTAATTCAACTACTGGTATTGTAACTCCAACTACCCCAACCGATGCTAATGGTACAAGTGGTACAATAACATATTCATACACAAATTCAGAAGGAACTACGTTTACTGGAAAGACAATAGATTTTAGTGTAGGTGTGGCTGTTCAAGGAGATGACGGGGCGAATGGAGCCGATGGTGCAGATGGTGCTGATGGTGCTGATGGTGCAAATGGAGTTGTAATCAATGTATCTCCATCATCACAGACTGTAAAAAGAAGTACAAGTGGTACATTTGCAACCCCTTCAATTTTTACCGTTACTGTTATTGAGGACGGTGTATTACTAACACATCAAGCAGGAACGAGTACTCCTGCTACTTCAAAATTTACAATTACTGCTTTAACTAATGGTACTTTATCCGCGGGTAGTGGTACAACTACTCCCGATATAACCCCAACTACACCGTCAAATACTGCTGGATTAACAACCACATTTAATATAACTTACACCGATTCACAAGGTAATACATCTTCTGCAATTGCACAATCTCATGTAGTTAGTGTTGCATTGGATGGAACAACTGGGCCAGGTGTAGTTCATACTGGTATTTGGGAAGCGGGTAGAGCATATCAATACTCTGATGGATTAACTTCAGGTACGGGTAGGAGAGATACCGTTTTATGGAGTTCGAATGGTAGTGCTCCTTACGATACTTACTATGCAACAAATACTTCACATACCTCAACAAATAATAATAGTTCATCAACGGGTAGACCTGATTTGGGTGGGCCGTGGACATCACTCGGTACTCAAGATTTCTTCGTAGCTGCAAAAATTGGTATATTTGAGGAATCTTATGTTCAAAATACACTAAATATTGGTACTAACAACAATGGTGGAGTTTCTACTGCTAACATAACTTTAGCTGGAGGTTCACAATATCCCTATTTCTCATTAGGACAAACGGTACAAGGTGTTTATAACGCAAATGGTATCTATATCGGTAGTGATAGTGGGGTGTATAAGATGTCCTTAAAAAGTGGTACAAACTCATTAACATGGGATGGTACAACTCTAAATATAGTTGGTAATATAGCTGTTGGTAGTAGTGTTCCAGTTGGAACGGTAAATGGATTGGGAACATTAGCAACTCAAAATACCGTAACAACTGGACAGGTTACAGGTTTAGGAGGATTGGCAGTATTAAATTCAGTAGGTTCAACTCAAATAGATTCAAACGCAATTACTGAAGCTAAAATAGCGGTTAATGCGATTACTGAGGGTAAAATATCAGCAAATGCTATTGTGGCTGATAAGATAGCGGCAAATGCCATTATTGCTGATAAGATAGCGGCCAGTGCTATTAGTGCCGATAAAATAGCAGCAAATGCGGTAACTGCTAGTAAAATTCTTGCTGATACTATTGATGCTACAAAAATAGTATCTTTATCATTTTCTGGTAAAACCGCAACATTTGATACGGGTACGATTGGTGGATGGTCAATGTCATCTACACGATTATTTAATTCGGGGGTAACACTAAGTACCAATGATGGTGGTAATAAAGGATTGTTTATTGATAATGCTTCTGGAGGAGAGGCGGTAGCGGTACACGATGGTACATCATTTAGAAATACAACTTCAACAGCCGCGTTCTCTGCGTTTTCAGACCCTGGTAATTCACAAAGTGTAAGTGGTGGTATATTTGGACAAAACAGTCCTTCTACTGCTGGGTATGCTTTTTATTCTGCATTTACATCCAATGTTTCGGTATCGGATGGTGGTATGATTGGTATTACAAGTGGAGAGATAGATATTTTAATAAGTCAATCTCCCGGTTCATATTGGGTAGATAGGGGTGCAACTTCATTCCTTCAAACTTATCATTGGTTGTACTTACAAGTTTATAATTCCGCAAATACATTTATTGGTGAACGTTTGATTGCATCTGGTTATGTTAACTATAATGGTTCATATAGTAAATCAATTAGTAATTTAGGAACTGCATCGATAGTATTATCAAGTGGAACATATAAAACAAGAATTAAACATTTAATTGGTGTAAACTTTTTGGCACCAACCAATACAATAACATTACACGATGCTTATTATAGTGGAGTAAATGCAGTATATGCAACAAGTGGAGCAGGACGAAGTGTTGAGTTGTGTCAGATAGGTTTAAAAACAACTTATGGTTTAAATAATCTTACTATCGATACGAGTTTAGGTGATGTTAAATTATTAAATGTAGTTGGTACTTCAACGTTTGGTGGGCCTGCAACATTTACAAGTATAGATGCATCAGTTATTGGAGTTGATACTTTATCTGTTGGTGAAATATCTTTAAGAGGTGGTGTATTAACTATAAATGGAGACATTAGGGCAACTGGAGATATATACGCATTATCATCCTCTGATATTCGATTAAAAACAAATATAAATAAAATTACAAACCCAATTGATATAATAAAGAAAATAAATGGATATACTTTCAATTGGAATTCAGATTCTAATAAACCACAAGACAAGGAAGAAATTGGGGTTGTTGCTCAGGAAATAAAAGAAGTTCTTCCACAAGTTGTTGGTGAAAAAGGAAATGGATATCTTGGGGTTGATTATGAAAAAATAGTTGCTGTATTGATTGAAGGTATAAAATCACAACAATCACAAATAGAAAACTTAGAGAATGAAATTGAAAAAATAAAAAAATCAATTAAATAAACTATGGGACTGATTTTAAAAAAAACTTTTTTACATGATAAAACATATCAAATTCAACACGAAGAATGTTATGTTAGAATTGAAAATTATTTGATTCGTAAAAACCCTGCGTTTTTAGAACTAACGGTTAGATATTGGGAATCTAAAGAAATAGCAGATTCAAATAATAGAAGTTTATATACTAAACCAAGTGGATTGGTGGGAGTTTTGGACCCATATTTACTCATAGATGAGGAGTTTGTTAAATTTCCAAGTAGATTTACAATACCGTTGATTTCTAAAAAAGATGAGATTGAGGATTATGATATTAATGTCATAACCGATGTGTTAACACAATCATACGAGTTTCTTAAAATAGAATTACAGAAAGAATTTAGTGATTTAATAATCGAGGATTTATAATGTCAAGTATAGCCGTCCCAACTGAAAGAATACGATTAGGTGCACACTTATGTGGAAACGGAGTTTTTGAACAAGTTTCTGGATTCCAATGGCCATTCATTTTTTCAGGAAATGAATTCGGAACACCTGGTCAATATGTTCCAATACCTACTAATGCACAAAAAACTGCAGTAAGTGGATTTAGTGATGCCACTCGAACATATTCTGCTTTTTTTGATTTTGCTGCAGGAACTAATTTTGCTGGAGGAATAAAGGTTAGAATGGCACAATTTCCTTACAATTACGGTGAAGTTAAAATAGCTGGTTCAGGGTACCATGATGTTTTCTTAACACCTGCTTACAATTCTAATACTTCAAGTGTACCTGCTAGATATGATATCTATTGGGATTATAATAATAATTATCCTGCAGGATTTGAAATTACAATTAGGAGTGGTACACCAAGTGGATTTTATCGTGGTATATCTGATGTTTCAAACGCTACTCCTGGAAATCTTAGTATGAGAGTAAATGGACATGGACCAGATGGAACATCTAATTCTACATATTTTCAGGATGGGGGTAGTATAGGTGAAACCGTAATTCAAATTCCATGGGCGGATATAAATGCTGTAAATAACATTTATGTTTATTTTGGTGAACCTATTGAAACCTCAACCACAGCTCCACCAACCACGGCTCCACCAACTTGTTTTGCGGTTGGTGTACAACGGGGTAGAAACGCGTTCGATGCATGTTGTAATCCAATAACTGATACTGTATATTTTAATGCAAGTAGTGTAGCGGCCGCAACTGTTTATTACGGAGCTAGTAGTGATTGTTCAACGCCATTTGCGTTTACTCAATATTTTAATGAGGGTGGTACTGTGTATAGATGGCAAAGTGGTGCAATGACTAATGTAGGTGGGTGTCCTAATTGTGACTAATAAATTTATAATATGTTTGATTTAAAATATGAGAAAATTAAATTTATATGTGCTCAACCAGCATCTATGTATTATGTTTGGCAAATTGAAGTTTTATTAAATAATTTTATTGAAAAAAATATAGATTTAAATCAAGTACATATTATATGTGGTATAAAAGAATCTATACCCATAGAATGGCAGATATTAGTAGATAATTATTCAGCTAATTTCTTTTTTTATGAAGATACTAGAGTTGAGTTTAAGTATGTATCAAGTATAAGGCCTCATATTTTAAAAAAACATTTTAAAGAAAATGAATATTTAAAAGATTATGTAATATTTTATCATGATTCTGATATCTTATTTACAAAATCCCCAAATGAATGGATAACACCTGAAATGATTCATGATGATAATTTATATGGGTCAGATACCAATTCCTATATATCATATGATTATATAAAATCAAAAGGTGATGATGTTTTAAATAAAATGTGTGAGAGTGTAAATATAGATGTGGAGTTGGTTAAATTAAATAACAATAATTGTATAGGGGCTCAGTATTTATTAAAAAATATAGACGAACATTTTTGGTCAATAATTGAAAATGATTCTGAAAAATTATTTTCAGAAATAACATCATTGAATCAAGAAAAAATAATGTATGATAGGCATACGATACAACCAAATACATCAAGAGTACCGTATCATCCACTACAAATATGGTGTGCAGATATGTGGTGTTTATTATGGAATTTGTGGAAAAATAAAAAAAATACAATAGTTCATCCAAACTTTAATTTCAGCTGGCCAACCGATTCAGTCAATTCTTTCCATAGTATGAATATATATCATAATTCAGGTGTAGTTGATTCTAATAAAAATTATTCTTTTTACAAACAACTTTTTACAAATAGACTTCCGTACAAGTATGTAATGGTACAACCAGATAAAAATTTAGCTAGCTGGGAATATTATAATTTTATAAAAAAAGTAGGTATCAAAACTTTTTTATTATAAAAAAATAAATTTATATATATAGTATGTGGGTTCTTATAAATTTTTTAAAAAATGAAAATAAAAGGTTCTGATAAAATTTCTTTAAAACAATCTTTAGATAATTATTTTGAAAAAAACAATGAAGTATCATTGGATTATTTGATAGAAATAATTAATAAATTTGCAAAACCAGAAGAAAAGATTTTTAAGAGAAATAAAGTAAGTAAAAAAGTAGTTTTATATACAACTGGAGCAGGTAATGTAATTCAAGGTGGTGCTGATATATGGGTAAATAATTTCTTAAATTATGTATGGCCATCCTTACCAAACAATTCAAATTATAAATTACTTATAGACTCTAAAAAACCATATGAATTTAAAGAAAATTCATTACCTAAAGGTTTAGAATACCATTTCCATAACGATGACCCTGAAAAAACAAAAGAATGGTTGGGGTGGTGTGATGATATTGTAGTTTTACATTCACACTATCATAAGAGACCTCATATTTGGCATTGGGAGGATAAGTTCAAATTTATTTTTATTCATGCATATCCTCGTGATATGAAAGAAACAATCGATAAGATACCGGAACTTAAAAGATTACAATTCAGTACTGATGTTGATGTTGAGTTTTATGATGCGTACTTGCAAACATTTAGAAAAAGATGTTGGATAGGATTAAATGATTCGGAAATGTTGTATAAAAACTTTCCAAATTACACATATAAATTACCAAATTATTATGAGTTTAAACAAAATAAACCTTTATCAAATTCTATAAAAAATGGAAGAATTGGATTTGCTGCCAGAGCTGAATCTAGAAAGTGTTTACATTGGATGAATCCATATACCGGATATGCGTTGACAAATAGTAGGGATGTTATAAATTTAAGAGAAACAACATCTTACAGTTTAAAGAAGATTAGAATATATGAATGGAAACCAGAGGATTTTAATTTTTTCATGAACCTCGATTTTGGAATATTTCATGGTGCATACTTTAAAGAGCCTTTTGGATATTCAATTTTTCAAGCAGTAGATTATGGAAAGCTTCCTATAATACACAAAGATTGGGCAAAAGAAGTAGATTACAAATATAGAGCATCTACTCAAAACGAATTTGATAAAGTTTATAAAATGATAATGAATGATTCTCAGGAAATTAGACAAATAAATTTTGATAACTTAAAATCATATATGAAAAAATTTGAGTATAAAACAAATTGGGTATCTGAAGTTAAGAAATTAATTAATTAAATATATTTTTATATATTTATATATGTTTGATAAAAACATCTATACTTATATTGGGGGCAGGGGGCTAGTGCTAAGTACTAAGACAACTGACAAAATGAAAAATAAAAATAGACACCGATAACTAATGCACTAAAGTAGTTATGACACTATTTAATCTCGATTATCTTCGTGAACATCTTACAAATAATCAAATTCCAAGAAAAGATATAAATGGAAATTTGTATTATGAACATATGCCTGTTCCATATCGTTGGACTCATGGTGCTACTGATTTAACTTTAGGTGATGGGTTGTTAATTTATTCTATAATCCATTACATGAGAGCTAAAACTTGTGTTTGTCTTGGTAGTGGTGGGGGATTTGTTCCAAGAATAATGACTCAATCTCGATTGGATTTGTATGATTCTCAAATTTTTGAAGGAAACCGAGATTATAATTGGGGTGACATAGGAGTAACTTATGTAGTGGATGCCGCAAACGGAGTTGGTGGTAATATAGATTGGAAGAACGAGGATTCTTTTTTTCGTAAAACATTTTTTCCAAGAATAATTTTAGATACAACTGAAAATGCTTTTTATAATTTTTTTGTAAAAGAAGATATTAAAATTGATTACCTTCATATAGATGCCGGTCATTCTTTTGAAGATGTAAAACGAGATTTTGAATTATATAAAAATTTATTAAATCCACATGGAATTATTTCAATTCATGATACTGATGTATCTTTTGAAAAAGATTTAATAGTAACCGAAGATGTTAAACAACAAAATCATCAAGATGAAATTACAAATGGTCCATCCCAACTGATTGAATTATTAAAAAAAGATTCAGAATGGGAAGTTTTTAATTTTTTTAATAATGGTATATTTAGAAGTAGACCTAGCTCAACTGGTTTGACAATAGTTCAAAAATGCAAAAAATAAATTTGGTTACGGTAGTTGGACACAATACTACACTTCTCCCACATATGTTGAATCACTATAAAGACATCGTTGATGAGGTCTATGTAGTTGTATATCGTCAGCATGAACTTGATGGTATATTAGAGGATGTAATTAATTTAGGCATTAAACCATACAAAGTAGTTACTGAACCCAAATTTAATTGGGAACGAGTAACAGAATTATATAATGAAGTTAAACAAACCAAGCCAAACGAATGGTGGGTGGTTTCGGATGACGATGAATTCCACATTTACCCCAAACCAATCAGAGAAATGATTGATGAGTGTGAGGAAAATGGTTGGGAGTTTATTACAGGTGGATTCCTCGATAGGATAGGAGAGGGAGGTGAGTTTCCTTTGGTAACAAGAGAAACTAATATTTGGGAATCGTTCCCACTTGCTGGATTTTTTAGATATCCAATGAGTGGGGCGATGCCCAATAAGTGTTGTGTAATGAAAGGTTCAATTGATGTGACCCCAGGTCAACATTTCGCTAAAATTGGTGATACTGATACTTGGAGAGAACGAGGTTGGAATCATCCTAAAAGATATCCTATTGAAAATGGATTTGTTCAAGTTCATCACTTTAAATGGGATTCAACTGTATTAGAAAGATTAAAAGAAGTTTCAGAAACAAAAGAAGATTATTCTTATTGGAAAGAATATAAGAAAATGTATCGAGCTATTCAGGTTTTCGATTGGAAAATAGATGTAAATAATCCTGAGTTTATGCTTGAAAAATTGGAAAAAAATTCGTATATTTGTTATTCCAAATGGAATACACTTTCCAAGGTTATAGTAAACATATGAAAGATAAGTTAGCAATAATAGTTCCATATCGAGATAGACAAGAACACTTAGATGTTTTTGTACCTCACATGCATGAGTTCCTTAAAGACAAAGGAATCGATTATACTATTTTTATTGCTGAACAAACCGATGATAGACCATTTAATTATGGTAAGTTATGTAATGTAGTTATCAAAGAAATTGGTGAAGAATATACTTACTTCGCTTTTCACGATATTGATATGTTACCAATATCAGATGAGTGTGATTATAGTTATCCAGATTCACCAACACACTTAGCTAAAAATGTAGAGGCTCATAATAACAAGTTACCTTATCCACAATACTTCGGGGGAGTTGTTTTAATCAATAGAGAAGATTTTGAAAAAGCAAATGGATACTCAAATGAATATTGGGGATATGGTTTTGAAGATTTGGATTTACTTCACAGATTACAAATAAGTGGTGCTTATTTAGAAAAATATTATGATTTAAATCAAACATATTCCAGATATGATAATAGTGATGTATTACCATATAGAATTGAAAATGTAAGTTTAACAAATAACAAAAAAGAACATAATTTAAATGGATGTTATTTAAATAAATCCAGTTACTTTAAGGGAAGATTAAACACCTTAATGAAATCATCATTACACGATTCTTTTTTTATATCAATTTGGTTTAAGGAAACTGAATCATTTAATAATAAAAAAAATATATTTTGTTTTGAAGGAATGGACACTGGAATATGGACAGACGGTTCTGGAAATGTTATATGTCAAATTTGGGATGAAAATAAAAATCCATTTGATGTTGCTTTAAAATATGATAAAAACAAATGGAATCATGTTTGTTTTTTATTTAATAATAATACAAAAGAGTTATCAATTTTTGTGAACTTAAAGGAGGCTAAAGTAAAGGTATCGGATAACTTTAAAATACATCCAGATTATGCTTTTCTAAAAATATCAGATACTGATAGTAAAATAAATATAGCTTCAATTATTACATTTGATAAGATTGTAAAACATGAGGTAGTTAATGAGCTTTTTTATAATGGATTTAAAACATTAGATTTAATAAAAAATAAATACGGACTGGTTCCTTGTAATTTATACACATTTCAATCCGTATATTCAAATTCTATATTACTTGATAGTGGCAAAAACTTAAATCACTTAACATTATATAACGAATATGTAAAAGTAAATGAACTTATATCAACAACTGATATAATTTATTTACCAAATAGATTAGAGGGTAAATATAAATCACTTGTACATAAGGATGATACTAATATAATAAATAGATACTATGAGTATAATCCTGATGTAGAAGAAAACGCAGACATATTTTTTCATGAAGTTATTACCGATAAATTAGATTATACTACGGTTGGATTATCTAATACTACTTATAAAATTTTAGACAAACAAGAAAGACAAGGATATGAACTTATTAGAATTGTTACATAACGAAAAGATTGTAAAATTATTAGAAAATATAGATAATCAATTAATTGAATTGAAAGAATCAAATGCAGATTTATCTAATGTATGGCCTTCTATTATAATGATGTTGGAAATGATTCTAACAAAACATGATAGAAGTACTGTAACTAATATAATTTATAAAAAGAAAGAAATAGAAGATTTACTATTGTATATAAATTCTTCATATAAAAATAAATCAAATATAGAACAAAAAATTACTGATTACTTAGAAAATAGCGTTATTAAAAACAAAAAATTAAATTATGGCAACATCTGAAGAAAATAAAAACAATTTGGAAGAAAGAGGCGTTAAGGCTTTGGAATCTATAGCTAGTTCATTGGGTGAAATGAATGATTGGTTATACGATTTGGATGCTGATATGTGGCAAGAAAGATTAGAATGGTATTTAAACGAATTTTATCAAATTGCAAAACAAAAAACAGTAGGAACATCAACTAGACCAGAACGAGGAAGTGAGAGAATCCAAGAGAAATCAGACGGAGAAGATACAAACTCATAAACTTGGTATAATCGTTCCATATAGAGATAGAGAACAACAATTAAAAAGGTTCTTATCTCATATGAAAGAATATATCAAAGAAATTGAATATGAAATCTTTATTATTGAACAGTCAGATGGTAAACCCTTTAATAGGGGTAAACTTCTGAATGCTGGGTATAAATACGCCGTTGAAAAGGGATGTGATTATTTCGTATTCCATGATGTGGATATGTTACCCGAAGATGTAGATTATTCATATTCAAACAAACCACTCCATCTTGCAACTCACTTACAAGAACACGATTATGAAACCACTTTCTTTGATTACTTTGGTGGAGTAACAATGTTTACTAAAGAAGATTTTAAAACCATCAATGGATTCTCCAATGAATATTGGGGATGGGGATTTGAGGATGATGATTTGTTAATTCGTTGTATTGAATCCGATTTGGAGTTAGACACTGAATCTATTGGTAATGATAATATTGATTTATTTGAGAGTTTTCAGCTTGATGGTGATAATTCGTATCTACAATTAACTACAAAAAATAGTATTTTACTTCAGGATGATTTTACAATTTCAGTTTTAGTAAAACCACAAAATATAAAATTAAATGAAAACAAAGATTATGATGAGTTCCCAATATTATCTATACCAGGCCATAACATTGGAATATTTTACAATTCCTTTCGTAGATATTTTTGTCAGGCATATGATTCAAACAAAAAACCATATTCTATCTCTACTGATATTTTAGGAGAACGATGGGTTCATTTAACAATGGTATATGAAAATACCAAAAATTTAAAATTTTATTTAAATGGTGATTGTATTGATACGGTTGAGATGGATTCTGAAATTTTGCAATTATCAACTGATGAAATTTTTATTGGATGTTCAAATATAAATAACCCAAAAAATGAATTTTTTAAAGGATTAATATCGAGTATCGAAATATACGATATTGCCTTGGAGGATGATGAGATAAAGGAAATATTTAATAATCCTAAAAAACCAAAACTTAGAAATTTTGGAAATTACGAATCCAGCGAGTTTTTATATTCACAAATACTTCCGGAATTATCAAGTGAAGAATCTTGCATTGATTTGGGTTCACAATATAAGATTTATTTAAATAATATATATTTATATAAAGATAAACATTCTTTTAAAACATTTCTTCCAAAACCACATAGAAGAAATTCTCGTTTTAAATCACTAAAACATAAATCAAATTCATCAATTGGGAATAAATGGATTTATAACGAGACACGAAAAAATCAAATTAAATTATATAACGAAGTGCGTTTTGATTTTAATAATTTTAGAATAGATGGTTTAAATACTTTAAGATATACTGAAATTAAAAAAGAAGAAAATTTAAATGTTACAAGAATAATTTTGGAAATATGATAAATGAATCATTTTATAATATAGGAGTAATAGCTGGTAACTTTGATGTTTTACATCCAGGCTACTTAAAAATGTTTCAAGAAATTGAAAAAAAATGTGAAAGGTTGTTTATCTTACTTCATGATGACCCAACCATTGAAAGACCAGAAAAAAAGAAACCAATTCTTTCAGTAGATGAGAGAAGAGAGATGTTAAAACAATTTACTTGGTATCATACAATTTTAACTTATAATACTGAATCAGAATTGTTATTTCTTTTAAAATCAATAAATCCGGATGTTCGTTTTCTTGGTGATGATTATATTGGAAAAACTTATACTGGATTTGAATTAAACATTCCAGTAATTTATTTAGACCGTTCACATGGATGGAGTACTACAAAATTTAAACAAGCAATTGCAGATTCGTTATGAAATTAGGAGTTTGTGTACCATATCGAAACAGAGAATCACATCTGAAAGAATTTATACCAAAAGTTGGTAAGTACCTTGAGGATAGGGGAATTGATTATCAAATTTATTTTGGTCACCAAGTTGATGATAAATTATTTAATAGAGGTGCAACTAAAAATATTGCTGCGGAATGGGCATTCAAAGAAGGATGTGATTACATCGTTTGGCACGATATTGATATGATACCCGAGGAAGGTGGTGGTGCCGATTATTCTTATCCAAAAGATGCTCCAAGACACATCGCTACACAAATTTCACAAATGAACTATGAACTAAAGTATGAAGAATACTTTGGTGGAGCGGTTTTGTTTACAAAAGAACAAGTTGAAAAAACCAATGGTTATTCAAATGATTATTGGGATTGGGGAATGGAAGATGATGATTTATTTTGGAGATGTAATTTAGAAGGATATTCTGTAAATACAAATTTAAATTATACAAAAGAACCACAAACTTTTATTTCATTTAATGGAAAAGATTCATATGTAGAAATTCCATGCACTCGTTCTTTACGAAATCTAACATCTCGTTCTCATACTATTTCGGTTTTGGTAAGAGCCCATCAACAAGAAGAAAAAGTTCCAATATGGTTGGTTGGTGATATGGATAGGAGATTTTGTGAATATCCTATTCTTCGTAGACCTGGATACGATTATGGGTTGAGTTATAATAATTCAAGAGCATATACATCTCAATTGTGGAATAACAATAGAGAGCACCTATATCAATGGATGAAACGATATGAAAATGAATGGACTTGGATTACATTGGTAATAGATGAAAATAATATTCATTTTTATATGAATGGTAAAGAATCAGATGCACGATGGGGAACTGGAACTCCATCTCCATTACATTTTGAAGGTATGTTAAAGAGGTATGGCAACGTTGATTATTATTTAGGTACAACCACATCAGTATCAACAGATGACCCCTCTAAATGGTTTAAAGGTGATATTGCAGATTTAAAATTATGGAATAGAGCATTGACCTCAAGTGAGGTTTCAAATTTACATCAGGAATATTCAAATGATGGTTTAATCTTACATTATAATTTTGAAGATGGAAATGTGGTAGATAAAACAAATAATGGAAATGATGGTGTTTCTTATAATTGTGAATTTAAAAATGAAAATATAGAAATACCATTTACTAAAGTACCACATAGAGTTCCCGGTAAAATGTATTGTTTACCACATCAAGATGAGGGTTTGATAAATGTAAATGGAGTTATGAAATGGGCTAAAGGAGAAACCACTGCAAGAAACGAAAGAAGATATGTACATCAAATGCAACAAGGTAAGTGGGATTATAAATCAGACGGAATTAACTCATTAAAATATAATTTGGTAGGAATTGAAGAAATTACACCAAAAGCCAAATTTATTAATATAACATTATGAACTCACAAGAAGTAAAAAATAAATTAGACAAAGTTGGTTGTGGGTTTTGTTTGGCTAAATGGACACAAGTTACAATGCACTTGGGTATGGGAATGACACACTCATGTCACCACCCTGCTCCTCATAAAATACCAGAAAGAGAAATAAATAGAAATCCATCTGCACTCCACAACACTCGTTTTAAAAAATTAAAACGAAAAGAAATGTTAGAAGGGCAAAGACCATCTGAATGTAATTATTGTTGGAATGTAGAAGATAATTCGAATTCATTTTCAGATAGGGTTTTCAAATCTTCAGAATCCTGGTCAATATCATCATTTGATGATATATCTAAATCTAGCTGGAAAAAAGATTTTAATCCAAGATATGTAGAAGTTTCTTTTTCCAATACTTGTAATTTTAAATGTGCATATTGTGGACCTCAGTATTCTTCTAAATGGGTTGAGGAAATTGAAAAACATGGACCATACAACACATCTACAAATTATAATCAAATAGATTCTCTGAGAGAAAAAGGAGAGATGCCTTATAAACAATCTGAAGAAAATCCTTATGTGGAGGCATTTTGGAAATGGTGGCCTGATTTATATAAAGATTTACATACATTCCGAATTACTGGTGGAGAACCTTTACTTTCTAAAGATACATTTAAGGTATTGGAATATATTCAAGAACATTGGGAAGAAAATCCAAATCTATCATTGGCTATTAATACTAATATGAACGTTCCCGATTCTTTAATGAATCGTTTTATCGAATTGTGCCAAGACTTATCCAATAACAATAAAGTTAGAGAACTTGTAATTTTTACATCAGTAGAGGGAACCAACAAACAAGCAGAATACACTCGTTTTGGATTGAATTACGAAACTTTTTGGAACAATGTGGATACATTCCTTACTAAACTACCAAAGGTAACCGTAAATGTAATGGCAACCTTCAATGCCTTATCAGTATTTACTTATAGTGATTTAATTGATAAGGTATTTGAAATGAAAAAGAAACACCAAAATAATCAAAGATATTGGGTATCTGCAATTCAGTTGGATACTTCATATTTAAGATGGCCATCTCATTTATCTGTTAAAATTTTAGATGATGAACATAAAGAACTTATTTTAGAATCAGCGGAGAAGGCATTATATTATGGTATAAAAGAGTATAGACATGATAATTTTGGTTTTTCAAATGTTGAAATTCAAAAAATAAAAAGAATATATGATTATGCTGTTGGTGATTCTATGTTTGATGTAGAAAAACATAGAAATGATTTTATTAAATTTGTTGATGAATATGATTCTCGTAGAGGAACTAATTTTGTAGAAACATTTCCACAATTAAAAGATTTTTATGTTAGAAATAAAAAATAGTGAGCCTTGGATTTTTTGGCCAAGTAGTATTTGTGATACGTTTCCGATAAATCCTGCAAATAAAAAACTAAATGGAGAACATAGTTTTTTAATTGATTTAGATTTTACATTATTAGACGATAATAAAGAAAAGAAAACTATATTTTCATTATTACCAATGTATTCTGGATATGATGTTGATAGTGGTTGTGATGTATTCTTATATAATGACGGTGAAAAAACACACACAAGAGTTTTACCAAATTTAGTTAAACCTAATTTAAAAACTAATATAAAATTTCAGTATATATATAAAGATAGAATTGAATTATATATTGATAATATTAAACAATGTTCAATTGAATTAAAAGATAAAAAATTAGGTTATAGTGAAAGTCCTCACATTATATTTGGAGCTGGTAATTTTCCAAAAAATAATTTTAATCTAAATTATACAAATATAAATCTACATGAATTTAAATTAATTGTAGATGATGAATTGGTATCACATCATACGTTTGATACCTTTATACACGATAAATCATTTGATAAAACAAATAATTTAAATTTTATACATAAGTTATGACAGATAATACAGAAGAAAAAAATCCATTAGCTGAGTGGAGAGATAAAAATCTAAACACAATATCGGATAGTTTTTGTGCAGCAAAATGGTATAACGCATCATTACATTTAGGTCATGGATATACCAATTCATGCCACCTACCACTCCCCCATCCAATTGATTTAGAAGAAATAAAAACAAATCCATCTGCTTTGCATAATACACCTCATAAAAAAGTTGCAAGGAAAATGATGTTGGAGGGAACACGGCCAGGTGAATGTTCTTACTGTTGGAAGGTTGAGGATATTGGTAGAAATTCTATCGCAGATAGGGTTTATAAATCAAGAATATATAAAGAAGAGGACATTGCTTCTTTGAAAAATAGACCGTGGACAGATGATGTTCTTTTAAAAACGGTTGAAGTATCTTTTGATAGAACTTGTAATTTTGCTTGTTCTTATTGTAATAGTGGTTATTCAACAACTTGGGGTAAGGATATTGAACAAAATGGAGCATATCAAAAATTCAAAACATCTTCCGCAGGAGCATACTACGCTGATGGAAGTTGGGCAGAACCATTCGGTAAATATAGTAAAGATAATCCATATGTAGATGCATTTTTAAGATGGTGGCCTGAACTATCCAAAGAATTACAAGAAGTTAGAATTACTGGTGGGGAACCATCTGCATCTCATAACTTTTGGAATTTCTTGGAGGAAGTAAAAAAATTCCCAGCGCCACACATGATGTTGGCTGTAAATTCAAACCTTGGGGTAAATGATAAATTGATTGATAAACTTATAAAAACTTCACATGAGATTGATGTAAAAGGATTTGATTTATATACATCAAATGAATCGTTTGGTTCCCATGCTGAATATATTAGAGATGGATTGATTTATCCTACTTGGAGAAAGAATTTAGTAAGAGTTATAGAAGAAGGTAAAATAAATCAGGTGATTGTAATGATGACAATCAATTCATTATGTTTGGTATCGATTACTGAATTTATGGACGATATGTTAGAGTTAAAAGCAAAGTATGGTTGGAATAAACCACTCATTGACTTAAACATTCTTAGATGGCCAGCATTTATGTCTCCATTGAATTTACCAGATGATATAAAATCTAAATTACATAAAAAATTATTTGATTGGTTTGAAATCAACAAAAATAATGATTTGTTAGCAATTCACGAAAAAGCACAAATTCAAAGATTGATTGATTATATTGAAGTTGTAGAACAAGGACACGTTAAGACCGAAGATGAGAAAGAATTACACTTTCATGATTTCAAATCATTCTATGAACAATATGATAAAAGACGTGGTAAGAATTTTGTAGAAACTTTCCCTGAACTTGCTGATTGGT
>Ga0222713_10002189_pt1 | contig 21052 bp, 13 predicted proteins | sample C33_649DmetaG_FD_165061 | JGI IMG/M metagenome (GOLD analysis project Ga0222713, IMG submission 165061) | Estuarine water microbial communities from San Francisco Bay, California, United States - C33_649D | ecosystem: Environmental > Aquatic > Marine > Unclassified | place: USA: California...
GTTGGTAAGCCAGGCGCATCATTGTATCCTACAAAATACTTGGCCGAGATTTTTTTATGCCAATACAAGGATTCTTGATGCCCTTCAAACTGAACGGTTCCAACTTGACTTTTTAATTGCCCAATGATCAATTTTTGAGGGGTTCGTTGGTAGTTAAATTCACGTGATTCTTTTGCAGTATCAAGAATTTGCACAGCAAAAAATTGGCCTTCTATTTCCAAGAGGGTAAGTAATTTGTGTTTGGATAGGTGATGAATGCTCTCTTGTTTTTTGCCATTCTCGAGCAAATAATTGAAGCGCACCAATGAGTCCAGGGCATAGATAAAGAGTTTTCCTTGGGTAGTGTCTTTGGTCAGTAAATCAACTTGTTGGATGTTATACTCAAAACTGCCAACAAAAGGTTTTTGACTTAAAATCACTTTGGTGTAAACCAAAAAACAAAAGAGTAATAAGGATTTGTTCATGGGCAAAACTAGCGATAATCCGTTAGATTCATTTGGCAAATTAGCCTTATCTTTGTGACATTCACTTGTGGCATTTATGGCAAAAAACATCCAGTTTATTTTTAATCCTTCAGAATTAGGAGCTGGTACTCGAGGAGCTTCCCTTGGCCCTGAGGCGATTCGTGCTGCTGCTCGAACACAACAAAAATCGATTTTCAAGGATTATAAAGTCGTTACTGTTCCCAACCAAAATGAGCTGCTTGATTCACCTACGCCGTATAAATTTGCAAAGTATATTGATGGCCTTTTGTCGGTGTTTGAAAATTTAGCCGTAGAAATCCACTCTTGTTCGACAAGGGGTGTTTTCCCAATCATAGTCTCAGGAGATCACAGTGCAGCTGCCGGAACACTCAAGTCGCTTCAAAAAGAGAATCCAAACAAGCGAATTGGCGTAGTTTGGATTGATGCCCATGCTGATATCCATTCGCCATACACCACACCATCTGGCAATATTCATGGCATGCCCATTGCTGCTGCACTGGGTTTAAATCATGAACATTTAGCAAAAAATCAAGTAGATCAATCCACTCTTACCCTTTGGAATCAGTTAAAAAGTGCGGCCTTTAATCCGCAGGATTTGATATACATTGGAGTTCGTGATACAGAAAAAGAAGAAGACAAAATTATCTCTGATTTGGAATTGAAAAATTATTCTGTAGAAGAGCTCCGTCAAAAAGGCTTGCAAGAATGTTTAACGGAAATGACAACAAAGCTTGGCTCTTGTGATCTCATCTATGTATCATTTGATGTAGATAGCATTGATCCGATTGAAACCTCTTATGGCACTGGAACACCAGTAGCCAATGGCTTGTTGTTTGCTGAGGCCATGCACATACTTAACTATTTTGCACAACATCCAAATCTTTGCGCCATTGAAATTGTAGAAGTCAATCCCTGTTTGGACGATGAAAAAAACAAAATGGCAGAACATGCCCTAGCACTTATTGAAAATTTGATTACTCACCGCCCCAATTAAAAATGGAACAACATATTCGTGAATCATTAATGGCCGCTGCTCCAAATTTGTTTGGTGTGCCAATTACTGAAAATATCATTCAATTTCAGCAAACCCGTCGCGATGTTGAAGGAGACCTCACACTTGTTGTGTTTCCATTTGTTAAGTTATTGCGCTGTGCTCCTCAACAAGCTGGTGAAAAAATCAAACATTGGCTTGAGCAAAATATCCAAGAAGTATCTCATTGCAATGTAATCAATGGGTTTTTAAATATTGTGTTTAAAGATACCTATTGGCTTGAAATGCTTCAGACTATTCAAAATAATCCACAACATGGCTTATCTGTGCCAAATTCCAAACCAACAATCATGGTGGAATATGCATCTCCAAATACCAACAAACCCTTGCATCTTGGACATTTGCGCAATATCTTCCTAGGAGCATCTGTGGCTGAAATATTGAAGGCTGTTGGACATAAGGTTGTGCGTACTCAAGTTATCAATGACCGAGGCATCCATATATGCAAATCGATGTTGGCATGGGAGAAATTTTCTCCACTCAATGAGAAAGGAGAACGTGAAACTCCAGCCAACACAGGTCTAAAAGGCGATAAGCTGGTGGGAAAATACTACGTGGCTTTTGATCAAGCCTTACAAAAAGAGGCCAAAGAAATACTTAGCCAATGGCAAAGTGGGAACTTTGCTGACACCTCAGTAGAAATTCAAGATGCAGTTCTGAAATTTCAGCAAGCCAAAGAAGGCAAAGATGAAAAAGCACAGGCTGCGATAGACGATAAAATCAAGGAACTAGCCAAAAACCAGACCTCTATTTTGCAAGAAGCCAAAGAAATGCTTGTGAGATGGGAGGCCCGTGACCCACAAGTATACTTACTCTGGACCACCATGAATGGTTGGGTTTATGAAGGTTTTGATGCAACTTATGCGCAAATGGGCGTTACTTTTGATAAACTTTATTATGAATCAGATACTTTTCTTCTTGGGAAAGATCAGGTATTGGAAGGTTTAAAGAAAGGAGTGTTTTATCAAAAAGAAGACGGTTCGGTTTGGATAGATCTCAGCGGCGAAGGACTCGACGAAAAATTGGTGTTGCGTTCCGATGGAACCGCTGTTTATATGACTCAAGATATTGGCACGGCAATAGATCGGTTTAAGGATTTTCCGGATTTACATGGAATGGTTTACACCGTAGGAAATGAACAGGATTATCATTTTAAAGTTTTGTTCCTCATCCTTCAAAAACTTGGCTACACTTGGGCAAATAATTGCTTTCATCTTAGTTACGGCATGGTAGATTTGCCGAGCGGCAAGATGAAATCAAGAGAAGGAACTGTTGTCGATGCCGATGATTTGATGGCCGAAGTTATTGATAAAGCCAAAATAATGACCCAAGAACGTGGGCACCTCGACCGAATCAGTGCCCAAGAACGCGAGCAATTGTATGCACAGATCGGTTTGGGTGGGCTCAAATACTATCTTTTGAAGGTAGATCCCAAAAAACGCATGCTCTTCAATCCCGAAGAATCCATTGATCTAACCGGCAATACTGGCCCGTTTTTACAATACACTCACGCCCGTATTTCAACCCTTTTGGAAAAAGCCGCATTTGATTTGATGCCTCTGTCTACTGCAGCAACTTTAAAGCAAGAAGAAAGAGAGATCATCAAACAGCTCTCTCTATTTGGTGCAACGCTCCAAGAAGCAGCCCAAGGGTATTCACCGGCTGTGTTGGCCAACTACGCTTATGACTTGGTCAAGCTTTATAATACGTTTTATCAGAGTGTTAAAATCCTAGTGGAGCCAGATAAGAGCTTGCGTCAAATGCGATTGGCGCTCAGTGCAGGAGTGCGGCAAGTATTGGCTACTTCGCTTCATTTATTAGGGGTGGAAGCACCGCAACGCATGTAAAAATTAGTTTTTACCAAAAATCACCTCATCGGTAAGTTGTCTTACCATAACAAATAATTCTTCTTTGAACGTTTGTGCCTCGTAGGTACCCCTTTCTATCATGCGTAGTTTGTGTTCCCACTGACCCGTTAATTCTGGACTTTTTAATAAGTCGAATGATATTTTATCTATCAAGGCCATACCTGTGGGTGTGGCAAGGAGATTCTTTTTCTTTTTCTCGATATATTGTCTTTTAAATAGTGTTTCGATGATGCTTGCACGTGTGGAAGGCCGTCCGATTCCATTTTCTTTCATGACCTCGCGCATTTCTTCATTTTCAACGAGTTTCCCTGCTGTTTCCATGGCGCGCAAAAGGGTCGCTTCGGTGTAATATTTTGGTGGACTGGTCTTTCCTTCATGTATAAAAGGATTGTGGGGCCCACTTTCACCTTGAGTAAACAGGGGTAAAATTTTATCTTCAGCGGTTGTTTGCTGGGCTTTTAAATCCTCATACACCAAGCGCCATCCTTTATCGAGTACCTGCTTTCCAGTTGCTTTGAAAGTTAGCTCTGCTACTTTACCCAAAACCGTTGTGTTAGAGACCTTGCATTCGGGATAAAAAACTGAAATAAATCGCCGTACAATCAGATCATAAATGCGCTGTTCTTCTGGGGTGATGCCCGATGGGGCCACACCAGTTGGGATAATTGCGTGGTGATCGGTGATTTTTTTATCGTCAAATATTTGCTTAGACTTCTTAATTGGCTTTTTTGCCAGTGGTTCAGTGAATCTCTTGTAATCTCTCAATCCGTTAAGTATTCCTGGGATTTTAGGATGAAGATCTTCAGAAAGATAGGTTGTGTCCACACGTGGGTAGGTCACAAGTTTTTTTTCATACAGACTTTGTACTTTATTGAGTGTCTCCTCTGCTGAATAGGCGTAGTAGCGGTTGCCATCTACTTGCAGGGCAGTAAGATCATAGAGCCTCGGGTTGCCTTCTTTGGCATTTTTTTGCTCAAATGAAGTTACTTCAAAGGGTTTTTCTTTGAGGTATTCCAGGCCTTTTTGTGCTTTTTCTAAGGTTTTGAGCCTTTCAATTTGACAAGAAAACTCCGTTTGGCGGTAGTTGGTTTTGAGCTCATAAAAGGTTTCAGATTTGAAAGCCTCAATTTCTTTTTGTCTTTGAACTATCAATGCCAGTGTAGGTGTTTGGACACGACCAACAGAAAGGGTTTGCTTGTCTCGACCAAATTTCCGAGTAAATAATCTTGTGCCATTGATCCCAAGTACCCAGTCACCAACCGCTCTGGCATTACCCGCGGCAAAGAGGCGATCAAAATCGGTTCCAGGGCGTAGTTTTTTGAATCCGTCTTTGATGGCTTCTTCTGTGAGTGATGAAATCCACAAGCGTTTTACGGGCACTTTACATTTTGCTTTGAGCAGCACCCATCGCTGAATGAGTTCGCCTTCTTGTCCGGCATCCCCGCAATTAATTACCTCGGTGGCCTCTTTTACAAGCCGCTCAATGACATGAAATTGTTTTCTAGCGCCATCATCGCCGCGTAATTTAATGCCAAATTGGCTTGGAATAATGGGCAAATCTTCAAGTTTCCAATATTTCCAGTTTGGATTGTAGTCTTCAGGGTCTTTCAAGGAGCACAAATGTCCGTAGACCCAAGTAACTGCATAGCCATTGCCTTCTAGGTAGCCATCCCGTCGTTGGTTGGCACCTAAAATTTGTGCCAAATCACGGGCAACACTTGGTTTCTCTGCGATACAAACAATCATTAATGTGCAAAACGCTTGATGCCACCTTCTAAAAATTGCTTGTAAGATTTGATATCAGGTGTATAACCGATGGCCTCTGTAAGGTCGTTGCCTTGGTGGTCTGTGACTACATAAAGCGGTTGTTGGAAACTTTTGTAGCGCGTCATCTGAAAATCAGCCCATTTGTTGCCAATGGTCCTGATAGGCCCACTAAGTTTTGAAATGCGTTGTTCACTTTTAGGTAGGACCTCGCGGTCATCGACATACAAAGAAATGATTACAAACTGCTTTTGTAGCATAGGCCTGATCTCGTCGTTGGTCCAGACGGTACTTTCTGTTTTTCGGCAATTCTGACAGGCATGGCCTGTAAAATCGAGTAGGATAGGAAGGTTGCGCTTTTTGGCATACGCACGGCCAATTTCAAGGTCGTGAAAAACCAAAATAGAGCCATCGCCGACTGGGTGCATCTCTGCGGCATAGGCAGCAGAAATAGAATCTTCGACCAAGCCGGTTTCTTGCCCACCATTGACCCATCTAAAATTATCTTCAGAATGTGTGCGAGGCGGAGCAATACCATCTATGAGTGTTAGTGGCGCACCAAACATTCCTGTAAATAAGTACACGGAGAATACCAAAGCCAAAAGGGCAAACATAAAGCGTGTCACACTTAGTTTTTCAAGTGGTGAATCATGTGAGAACCTTAATTTGCCAAGGAGGTAGATTCCCATAATAAAGAACAATACAAACCAAATTGCTACAAACCATTCACGCGTTAGCAAGCCCCAATGGTAGGCCAAATCTACTGAAGATAAGAATTTCAAAGCAAGGGCCAATTCGGCTAATCCTAGCACAACCTTAACTGAATTAAGCCAACCGCCCGACTGAGGTAAGCTATTAAGCCAACTGGGGAAAATGGCAAATAGAGTAAAGGGGATGGCAAGTGCCAATGAAAAACCGGTCATCCCAACAGCAGGGGTGAGGTATGATCCTGATGTCGCTGCCTCAACTAGTAAGCTACCAATAATTGGACCTGTACATGAGAAGGAAACCAAGCCAAGGGTGAAGGCCATAAAAAAGATACCTAAATAACCCCCTCTATCGGCTTGTTTATCCATTTTATTAACCCAAGAGTTAGGCAATTGAATTTCAAATGCTCCCAGAAAGGAAAATGCGAACAAAACGAAAATACTAAAGAAAATAAGGTTCATCCATACGTTAGTGGATAAATCATTGAGGCCTAAAGGACCCATAATGGCAGTAAAAATAATACCGAATACCACGTAAATCAATACAATAGATGCGCCATAAACAAGTGCTTTGAAGATGCCTTCACTGCGCGTTTTTGACTGCTTTGTAAAGAAAGTAACCGTCATTGGTATCATTGGGAACATACATGGAGTGACGAGTGCAACAAGACCAGCAATAAATCCAGCAATGAAAATGACAAGATTGGAATCTTTCTTTTTTTCTTTGGGTTCAATGGGAGCTTGCCCTTGCTTGATTGTTTTTTGTGCAAGGTTTGAATCTGTATCAATGGTCTGAGAATTATTGGCTGTATCTACTAAAGGAAGCGCATCGCCACTGGCCTTATAGCCACTTATTTTGAAATTCGCCGCGTAATCGAAGGGTGGTAGGCAACCTTCGTGGTTACACAATTGAAAATACAAGTTGCATGATACCGAAAAGTCTTCATCTGAAAGAATTTCTATTTTTTGCTTAAAAACCGCTTTATTTTCGAAGTAGTGAGAAGTTCCTAATTCATCTTTTTGAACATGCGGTATACCAAGTTCAAAAACTTTGCCTACCATCTTGAAATTCTTATTGGCCTTGAAATTGAATTCAGGCACAATTCCGGTGCCATCGGCAGCCATTGGATCATGCTTTAAACTAAAAATGTGATATTCAGGCACTAGTTTTGCAGTGAATACCAAATTGGCATGATTTTCATCAATTTTCTCAGTGGTACAATTCCATTTGATAAATTGACTCATAAAATCCTGCGCCTTGCTATTGAAACTGAGGCTTAGAAAAAATAAAGAGAAAAGTATCGCTTTCATAAGATTGTTTTAGTTTTTTGATTCAAAGGGGGTAACATTAATTTCAAACGGAATTGTTTTTGGTGGCAAGCATCGTTTGTCATCGCACAGCATGTAGGTGAGTTCGCCCTTCACGGTTGTCTGCTTTTTAACTGAGAGGGGTGCAATCAAAGTGTAGTCATTTTCAAAATAGCTCATTTCGGCACCAAAAGTTGGATCAAATTTGCGCAGCAAGTTTCCTTGCTCCATCCATGGATCGGTAAGGGCAATTGATTTGTTTTTTTCTAAACTTATCGCCGTGGGCACAGGGCCTGCACTAGGATCTAGATGAATTGAATACAAATGCCAACCCGTTTCAATTTTTGCACTTGCCTCAATGCAACGCGATGCGTTGAACTGAAAACTCCATTCAATTTTATCTTGACCAGTAGCGTAAGTAGCTAATAGATAGAGGTATATGAATAACTGAACCGAAAGTCGCATGATCAATTAAAAACAGACCTCGAATGTACGAAAAAACTGCCAATAAAAGGAGCCTGAAGTTACCATTTGAGCCGAGGGTCGGCAGCTGTATTTTGCCCTACAGTTTGCCCCGCTGCCAAATAAAAAGACCCGGCCATAGCGATCATTGCTGCATTGTCGGTACAATAACTCATTTTGGGTATGCTTACTAACCAGCCTTTTCTTTTACGGTCAATGAGCCTTGCCCTCAATTCAGAATTTGCAGATACCCCTCCGGCGATTGCAACGTTTTTTATACCGGTAAGTTGGACAGCCTTCTCTAGTTTGTCCATCAAAATACTCACAATACTATTTTGAATACTTGCGCAAAGGTCATTGAGGTGCTTTTCTTTGAAATTAACATCTTGTTTTTCAGCAGCTTGTAAGGTGTACAAAATAGAAGTTTTCAGTCCACTAAAACTAAAATTTAGCGCCGGTATTTTCGGCTTAGCGAAGCTAAATGCAGCAGGATTACCTTCTTTGGCAAGTTGGTCAATTAAAGGCCCACCCGGATAAGGTAATCCAAGCATTTTAGCAGCTTTATCGAAAGCCTCGCCTGCTGCATCGTCAATGGTACTTCCAAGAACTTGCATATCGAGCGGACTGTTGATTTGTACAATTTGGGTGTGCCCTCCACTCACCGTAAGACAAAGAAATGGGAATGGTGGTTTGCAATCGCTGGCATCATCAATGAAGTGGGCCAAAATATGAGCTTTCATATGGTGCACTCCAATGAGTGGTATTTTCAATGCAAGTGCAAGTGCTTTTGCGAATGAGGTTCCAACGGTCAAAGAACCCATGAGCCCAGGCCCACGAGTAAATGCAATGGCATCGAGGTCCGAAAGGGCTACTTTTGCTTCTTTGAGCGCTCTGTCTACAACCACAATTATATTTTCTTGATGCGCCCGGCTAGCCAATTCTGGTACAACCCCGCCAAACGCCTCATGAATGGCTTGATTGGCAATGATATTGGCACGAATTTGGTTATCTATTAGTATGGCGGCCGAAGTATCGTCGCAAGAGGATTCTATGCCTAAAATGATCTTGTTTTTTGCTGTCAAAAGATTGCTAATTTTGTACAAATATGACAAAGGTACTCAAATTCGTGGGCCTAGTGCTAGCCGTTCTTCTAGAGTGGTTGCTCATCTTTGTGATTATAGGGGTATTTGCTATCCGCAGTTCAAGTGTTCAAACCTACCTTGCCAAACGTGCAGCTCATTATTTAAGCGATGAATTAGGAACCAAAGTCGATGTAGGAGCCCTTGACATCGTGCTCTTTCGTTATATTGACTTAAAGCATCTTTACATAGAAGACCAAAGCAAAAAGCCCTTGTTAAAGCTCAGGCATTTGTACGTAGGTATAGATGAGTTACAATTGCTTAAAAATAAGTTTAAAATCAATACGTTACGCCTATATAGTGGCAAGCTCAATTTAGAACGATCAAAGAAAAATGGGCAATACAATTTTGCTTTTATTCAAAATTATTTTTCACCTAAAAAATCGAGCCCGACCAAGCAAAATTTCGAGGTGGATTTAAGCGACCTACAACTCGCACACATTGATTTACAATTTCACGATTTACGCAAAAAAAAACAAAGCGGCCGTATTGATTTCAATCATTTGAAAGTGAATGATTTGCTGCTCCATGCAACCAATGTTCACGCAAATACTGATGCTTTTAAATGTCAAATCAAGCACTTAAAGTTCCAAGAACAAAGTGGCTTGGGCCTTCGTGACCTAAATGGATATATGTTTTATTCATCTAAAGGAATCGTTCTAAGAAAAGGGGTGCTGCAAACTTCCAAATCAAAACTATATTTTCCAAAATTAGCATTGCGCACCAAACAATCCTCGGATTTCGAAGCGTTCTACGACAAGGTTGAATTTGACATTGAGGTAGCTCCAAGCCAATTATGCTTAGATGAACTCTCTTTGTTTGCTCCAGAATTGCGCGGCATGGATCAGTCTATCTTGATTGCTGGAAAAATCCATGACAAGCTTAGCAATCTTCAGATTACTGATTTAAACTTGCGTTTTGGTCAAGAGTCAGTTTTAAAAGCACAGCTTCATTTACCTGATTTTCGAGATTTAAGTACACAAATGTTGCTTACTGAACAAATCAATAGCGCACATATCTCATTGGCTGATCTTGCCGCATTCCACTTGCCAGATGGCTATGACCCTATTTCAATTCCAGATTATTTGCAAAAAGCCAATAAAATAGACCTCAAGAATGCGAAATTATTTGGTCATCCGAATCAACTTCAAATCGAGATTCAGTCTATCAAATCTGATTTGGGTCAAGTGGCCTTAGCACCAATCAAACTTGTTGCTAAAGATGGAAAGTACACCATCAAAGGGGTTGCTGATTCTAGTTTTGTGACACTTACTGACTTTAACCTCGGTCATTTGACAGATCAAAAGATGCTAGGTAAAATGAATGGCAAATTGAAATTTGAGTTAAGTATTGATCAAAAAGGTGCTTATGCCCTTACCAAAGGCGATGCATTGCTATCAAGTTTGGTACTGAATGCCTATAACTACCAAAATATTTCAATTAGTGATCTTCAAGTATTGAACCAAGAGCTCATTGCAAAGCTAGAGGTTCATGACCCACATCTCGATTTGAGTAGTGTTTTACAACTCAATTTAGGCACAGCGCCAAGTTACCAAGTCAAAATGGATTTAAATCGCGCAGACTTGCATCCATTGAATTTGAGTTCTATCCCGAATAATCAAATTAGCGCAGAGTTGAATTTTGGTTTGGAAGGCCCCAATTGGAATACTGTGGTTGGGTTTGTAAGTTTAAAAGATTACGATTATTCGGTAGAGTCTCAACATATAAAAGGTGAATTAGCTCAAATCCATTATCGAAAAAAAGGCCAATCTACAACTTTAAATTTGAGCTCCACATTACTTGATTTTAGTTTGGATGGGATCTTAGATGAAAAGACCTTGATCGAAGACTTGAGGCATCATTTGGCTATTTTATATCCACCAATTGATAACCAAGAGCGGAGTTTTTTACATACTGCAGCCAACTTTCAATTTAATCTATTAGTCCGGCAACCTAGTCAATTACTTGCCATTTTTGTTCCTGATTTACATGTGGCAAAAGGAACAAATGTATCGGGAAGCTTTCATTCAATGAATGAAGAACTTCAAATAAATATCCAAAGTCCGGAACTCAAGTATGCCAATGCTTCACTAAAGAATTTGAACATGAAGCAAAATATCTTTCACGACAAAACTCAAGGCGAATTAGACATCAATGAACTCACCATCGCAGATTCAACAAAGTTCCATTCCTTAAGTATTAAAAATATTGGTGCGCATGGCATTCAGGACGCTACCCTTAGTTGGGATCCCAATACCAATGATTATTCTGAAATTAAATGGCGTACAACAGTGCTCCCACAAGACTATGTAAGTCTTACGCTACAGCCTTCTTTTTTTACGATCAATGGCGTTCAATGGAAGATAGCAAACCAATCTGACATCACCTTTTCTTCAAGAGATGTGAGCGTGAGTGACTTTGAAATGTATCGTGGATTCCAACGCATCCTTCTCAAAGGATGCTTATCTGAGAATAAACGAGATCAATTGCGTTTTGATGTTTTTGGCTTGGATTTGTCGGAGTTGAGCTCCTTACTAGACCTTCCTAACGACTATAGTGGGCGCTTTACAGGCTGGGGTACCATTGCTACACCCTTTACTAACTTGAATATTTCTGCAGACGCCAATATTGAGCAATTACAAATAGACGAACAAACTGTTGGAGACATTATGTTGCACTCTGATTGGAACGATGCAAGGCAAAGCATTGCTTTAGATGGTACACTTCAGTACCGTAATGAGCGTACTTTTGCATTTGATGGGCGATACCAATTTAAAAACGATGAACTCGATCTTGGACTGAACTTCAAACAAACCGATATTTCTTTTGCCAATGCATTCCTTGATCCAGAGGTGGTGAAGGGCATCAAAGGTAAGTTAGATGGCAGACTAAAATTAAACGGCAGCCCAAGTCATCCTGAACTAACGGGCAGGCTGCAATTGCAAAATGGTGGTGCCGAAATTTCAATTTTAGGAGTTAATTATCAAATTGAAGGTCAAATTCAAGTAACAGAAGACGCCTTCTTTATAGATAATGCCCCTATCAGAGATCCGGAGGGTAATTTGGCTTACTTATCAAGTGCCGTAAACCATCAAAATTTTGATCAATGGAACTACGATATACAAATCAACTTTGAGGACGATCTTAAGAAATTCGATCCTAGGACTAACCAACTCGTTCCGTTGGATAAATTTCTTGTGCTCAATACCAAATATAAAGAAGGCGATGTGTATTATGGTAAGGCCTATGGCAGAGGCGTTGCCAACATTTTTGGTACAGCGAACTATACTGAAATTACCGTTGATGCCACCACTAGAAAAGGAACAGAAGTTATTTTTCCTATGTATGGGATGTCGGAAATCGATGATGACGATAATTTCGTTCAATTTATTGATCGCAATATTGCTGCGCCAATTGAGCAAAAAACTAAGGAATATAGCGGTCTTGCTCTAGATCTAAATTTTCATGTGACTTCTGATGCCAATATGAAATTGATTTTTAACGATCAGACGGGCGATGAAATAATTGCAAAAGGTGCCGGTGACCTCAATATAAAATTAGATCAATTCAATCAGTTAACAATGAATGGCCCTTATGTCATTTCAGGTGGTAGTCGATATAATTTTGCATTAGGCTCAATTAAACAAACTTTTGACATAGAAAGTGGCTCTAAAATTGAGTGGACCGGCGACCCTTACAATGCTGATATTTCAATCAATACCGTTACACCCAAGCGCGCTTCAATTTTGGAGTTAAGTCCTGAAATTCAAGACAATACCTTAGTGAACCAAGAGATACTATGTTATCTGAAGCTCAGCGAAACTTTGTTGCAGCCCAAAATTACTTTCGATCTTATTGCGCCTCGAACCACCGAAACAGGTAAAGCGCTTATCGATCGTGTCAAGACAGATCCTGATGAACTCAATCGGCAGTTTTTCTCCTTGTTACTTGTCAGTAAATTTCAACCATTGAAAGGAAGTCTTTCAGCAGGTGGATCGGCTGCACTTGACTTATTGGAATCTCAAATCAATGCCGCCTTAGGTAAGCTCTCAGACAATTACAAACTCAATTTAGATTACGGTTCAGATGACAACGCCGGTGAGAGTAAGGTTGAACTTGGCGTAGCTAAAGGATTTTTAGATGACAAGTTGGTAATCACAGGGAGTTTTGGTGTTGAAAATAAAACAACCTCAGGTGCCAATGGTGCGCAGAGTTATGCCAATAGCATGATAGGCGATGTCAATATCGAATATAAAATTCAAGATAACTTCAGAGTACGTGCCTTTAACCAATCCAATTCCAATTCAGTCAATGAAAATCAAGGGCCTTTTACACAAGGCTTTGGAGTGTCTTACTACGAAGAGTTTCATCGATTTTCAGACCTAGTTTTTGTAAAGCAACTCAGACAATTCTTAAAATTGGATTCAAAAAAACCTGGAGCTCCAGCACTAAATAAACACAGACAACCTGTAACTTTACCTCAAGATGAAAAAAGTACTAGTAGCCAACCGCGGCGAAATCGCTCGTCGCGTGCTTCGCACACTTAAAAAAATGGACATACGCAGTGTGGCCATTTATTCAGATGCCGATGCCAATGCACCTCACGTTTTAGAGGCAGACGAGGCCGTTTATGTGGGTCCGAGTCCGTCTTCAGAAAGTTATTTACAACAAGATAAAATCATTCAGATTTGTAAAGATTTGAACGTGGAAGGGGTTCATCCCGGTTATGGTTTCTTGTCTGAAAATGCCGGTTTTGCACGTAAATTAACAGCCGCAGGTATGAAGTTGATTGGCCCATCTGCTGAATCTATGGAGGTGATGGGAGACAAACTTTCGGCCAAACAAGCCGTTAAGTCCTATGATGTTCCCTTGGTGCCAGGTGTTGATGAAGCCATTTCTGATGTAGCCGCAGCTAAAAAAATTGCTCAAGAAGTGGGTTATCCAATTTTGATCAAGGCCTCGGCAGGAGGAGGGGGTAAAGGCATGCGCCTAGTACAAAACGAAGCAGAATTTGAAGAACAAATGACGCTTGCTCAAAACGAAGCCCGCTCTTCCTTTGGTGATGATGCTGTGTTCATTGAAAAATTTGTTGACCAACCTCGGCATATAGAAATTCAAGTCTTTGCCGATCAATTGGGCAATGTGGTTTATTTGTTCGAACGTGAATGTTCGGTACAGCGCCGTCATCAAAAAGTAGTGGAGGAAGCACCTAGTGCTGTTCTTACACCTGAAATCCGCAGACAAATGGGCGAGGCAGCGGTGGCTGTGTGTAAGGCATGTAATTATGTTGGCGCGGGCACAGTTGAATTTTTAATCGATGCCAATTTGAATTTTTATTTCCTTGAAATGAATACCCGTTTGCAGGTAGAACATCCAGTTACGGAGGAAATAACAGGTTTGGATTTGGTAGAGTGGCAAATACGGGTGGCACGTGGAGAACGCCTTCCTAAATTGCAAGACGAATTGCAAATCAATGGCCATGCCATTGAAGTTCGTGTTTATGCCGAAGATACCTTAAGCGGCTTTACCCCAGATATCGGAACTTTAGAACGTTACCGCATTCCTTCTGGCCGACACATTCGCGTAGACGACGCCTTTGAGGAAGGAATGGAAATACCTATTTACTACGATCCAATGATTGCTAAGCTTGTTGTGTGGGGTAAGACCCGTCAAGAAGCCATTGAGCGTTGCATAACTGCAATTGATAATTATCAAATTTCTGGAGTAAAAACGACCTTAGATTTTGGCAAGTTTGTATTGAAGCACCCGGCCTTTCAAAGTGGCGATTTTGATACCAACTTTGTTAAAACGCATTTTTCTGACCCTAGTTTATTAAAGGAGGCAATGCAAGAAGAGGAGCATGCGCTGATTTTTGCATTGGATGAAATTTGGAAAGATGTGCAAAAGAGCAAGCAAAAAGCTTTCGCCTCACGAGACATCGCTTCTTCTTGGAAAAATCAAATCCGATAAAATATTTAAGAAGGCTGCAATTAGCGCTTTAAAAAAGCGTACTTTTACGGCGCAAATTTGATAGAATGAACTTACACGAATTTCAAGGAAAAGCAATTCTTAAAAAATATGGCGTAGCCGTTCAGGAAGGAATTGTTGTAGACAGTATTGAGAAGGCCGTTCCTGCTGCCAAACAACTTACAGAAGAAACCGGCACCTCTTGGTATGTAGTCAAAGCCCAAATTCACGCAGGTGGAAGGGGTAAAGGTACCGTTGAGGAAACGGGTTCGCATGGTGTTGTATTGGCCAAGGGTATTGATCAGGTCGAAGAAAAAGTAGCTGGTATACTTGGCGGTCATTTGGTGACGCTTCAGACCAACGGGAAAGGTAAAAAGGTAAATCAAGTGCTCATCGCGCAAGATGTATACTATCCTGGCCCATCTGAGGTACAAGAATTTTACATGTCTGTACTTTTAGATCGTGAATCTGGTCGCAATGTAATTATATATTCTACCGAGGGCGGGATGGATATCGAGCACGTTGCCGAGCATACGCCTGAAAAACTATTCAAAGAGCATGTAGACCCACGTGTGGGTTTGCAAGGTTTCCAGGCGCGCAAAATAGCATTCAATCTAGGCCTTTCTGGTGAGGCTTTTAAAAACATGGTAAAATTCGTACCAGCGCTCTACAATGCGTATGTTGGTATTGATGCTTCTATGTTTGAGATCAACCCCTTGTTTAAAACTTCTGATGATAAAATCATTGCTGTCGATGCTAAAGTTAGTCTTGATGGAAACGGTTTGTTCCGTCATCCAGACCTTGCTGCATTGCGCGATAAATCTGAAGAAGATCCAACTGAAGTTGAAGCAGATGAAGCTGGTTTGAACTTCGTTAAGCTTGATGGCAACGTAGGCTGTATGGTCAACGGCGCCGGATTAGCAATGGCAACCATGGATATCATCAAACTTTCTGGTGGTAATCCAGCCAACTTTCTTGATGTAGGAGGCACCGCAAATGCAGAGCGCGTTGAAAAAGCATTCCACATCATCTTAAAAGACCCGAACGTAAAAGCAATTCTCATCAATATTTTTGGTGGAATTGTTCGCTGCGACCGTGTGGCACAAGGCATCGTAGATGCTTACAAAAACATTGGTGAAATTCCTGTTCCAATCATTGTTCGTCTGCAAGGAACCAACGCCGAAGAAGCCAAGCGCCTTATCGACGAATCTGGCCTCAATGTGCATTCGGCAGTATTGCTTCAAGAAGCCGCAGACAAAGTCAAAGAAGTACTTGCTTAACAGACAAATACTTGTCAAATATTTAAAGCCATCTTCGGATGGCTTTTTTTGTGAGATTTATTTGAATATCAAATAGGTGAAAATAGGCGAAGCCTATATCATCTCTCTTTTCTTTTTTGGGTTTTATTTTGAAATCATACATTTGCTCAAATACAAATCCATGTTAAGATTCCTACTTTTTATTCTCCTATTTTCACCTAGTTTACTTTTTGGGCAGAAAAGTACTTATCGCGCCAAAATCAAAGATGCATTATTCTTTTGGGACGACAAGCTTCAAAAATTTGTCATTATAGATGATTCAGTTTCTATTCATGTCTACAATGATGCAACTAAAAACTGGGATTCAGAACCACTTTTGTTATCCTCTGATGTTACTTTTAACAATTTAATTAGCGATTTTATTCCAGTGAGCAGAGATCATAAAAGCACACTCTTTGTTCATAGTGGAGGTGGAATAGTACTAGAATTAAAAGGTAATATTATAGAGAGAATTGATCATTCCTTTGCCCATAAAAATCAATATTTTGGAACTTTCTTTAGCTACAAAAACGAACCTTATATTTTTGGTGGTTATGGTTTGTTCTCATTCAAAGATTTTATTACCAGATTTGACTATAATGAAAAGGAGTGGTTTAAATTAACCATCGATAATTTAAAGCCAAAACCTCGTAGATCCTGTACATCTTTTTTATTAGATAATTCTCTTTATATCATAGGTGGGATTGGCGAGCGAAATGAAAAAAGAGCAGCCTTAAAAGATAATTGGGAATATAATTTCACAAAAAGCAAATGGCAACAATTGGGAAAAATAAACGAAAAAATTCCGACCCATTTTAATACAGATTTACGTTCACCTATTTCTCTTTCAAATGAGTACCAACCTTATTTTACTACTCCTGATAGGATATATTCATTTGATCTTAAGAAAAATGAGGTAAAAGTTTATAAGCCGAGTGTACTAGCGAGATATACAGTCATATTAAAAAAACAGCATCATCTATTAATTAAAAAAGTATATGATAATAATCTTGATTTTGAAGTCGTAAATGAAGCAATGTTTCTATCGAATATGTCTTTTGGAAGTACTTACCTGTTCAGTAAAACTGCTGAAATTGGACAACCTAGAACGATTTGGCTTTACATTTCAATTCTAGCTGTGTTGTTTATTACATTGTTCATCATCGGTTATATTATCATACGTAAAAGAAAAGTGGATCAACTTAAATTTGAGTCATCATTAGACTTAAATGAGAAGGAAAATGAATTATATAGATTGTTCATTAAAAAAATGCAGTTTGGAGTAAGTACGAACGAAATAAATGATATTATACAATTTGGGAATCCTTCAATTGAGACTTTAAAAAAGCGAAGGGAGAATCTCATTAAAAGTTTTAAGTTAAAAATTAGCATTCTTTATAAAATTAGACCCGAAGATGTTTTAATTGAAACGAAAAATAATGAGGACAAACGGTTAAAAATCATTTATTTGAACAAAAAGATACTGAACATAATAATGAGAGACAAAAAGGGTGAAAACTAGTTTTCCCCTTTTTATTAATGATTTGATTGTGATTAAGGTATAGTTTTACGCCAATTATAACAAAATTCAAATCATGAGTAATTCTATACCAACTCCGAGACAAAGGTATTCGCTGAAATACCCCAAAGAGAAAATCGTAACGACGCTAAAGTACATTTCAGAGGAAATGCCTACTTACAAGTTTTTAAATCAAAATGACACATTAAATTCTCTTCGAATAGAGATTACTAGAGGTTTTCAGCCACAACATTTGGATTTTAGATTTGAAGAATCAGATAGTTCAAATTGTAATTTTGAAATAGAAGTCTCAAAACACACAGGTGGGATGACTGATGATGATAGCAATCTATATGCGAAAAAAAATCTTGATGAAATCATGGAATTCCTTGTAAAATGCTTAGAGGGATACAAAATTACTGAAGAAGATAAAAAGTCTGCAAAAAGTCAACAAACAACAAATGTTATAATCGCCATAGTTGTTTTTATAGCAATCGTGTGGTGGATCGGATCAGGAATATGGTGGTAAATTTAAATTTAATTGAAATGAAAAAAATAATTCTAACAGCAGTGCTTTTGAGTATTGTGCTTATTTCATGCTCAGAGATAAACATGGATAATTACAAAAAAATAAAACCTGGAATGTCAAAACAAGAAGTCATTGCAATTCTCGGTGAAGGTGAATCTGATGCAACCTCAAGTTATGATATGGGTGAATACGGTGGAAATATTACGAATGAAGTAATGACTTGGCAATCAGGTGTAAAAGTTATCGTAGTTTCTTTTTCTAATGATAAAGTTGATGTTAAATCCCAAAACGGTTTATAATAATCAAACAACTTAATTCTCTCAAGCCATCTTCGGATGGCTTTTTCAATTCAATTCTAGCTCATTGCCGCACTTAAAATGCCCTTTGGGGCAAGATTTGTGGCCATGTATGCCGCAAGGGCGGCAGTCTAGGTTGTTGACTTCAATGATTTGTGATTGTTCTGAAAGTGGCCCAAAGCCAAATTCTGGTACGGTTGAGCAGAAAAATGCTGTGACAGGGGCATTGGTTGCAGAGGCTAGGTGCAAGGGGCCGGAGTCATTGACATAATTGTGCTGGGCACCAGCCATTAAAGCAGCTGATTGTAAAAGCGAGAGTTGCCCTGCTAAATTCCAAACATGAGGATTGCTAGTATTTTGAAGTAATTCATCCAGGTAAGGCTTGTCTGCAGGTGCCCCGAGTAGGTAAACAGAGGCATTTGGATTGGCTAGCTTTTCGATTAGATTTTGCCAAATTTTTTGAGGAGCCTGTTTGGTAAACCAAACACTGGTAGGAGCCAAACAATAATAGGGCTTGCTTTGCAATGGTTTTACTTTTTGGAAGTCTAATGAAGTGGGGTAGAGCTGAGGCCGTCGTTTTGGTTCCGAAACTAAATCTGAGATTAGGGATAAATTTCTATCCACCTCATGCCAGTTGGCTTTCATTTGATGTGCGAATCGTTGGGTAAAAAACAACGATATTGGATTTTTTTTAAATCCACGGCTTTCTTTTCCCTTAGCTAAAAGCGTCAGTATTCCAGAACTAGCAAAGCGCTGTAAATTAATAACTAGATCGTATTTATTTTTGCGCAAGGTCTTGCCGAGCGCTAATAAATTCTTGAATTTATGCTTTTTGTCAAAAATGAATACTTCGTTGATAAAAGGGTGTTCATTGAGCAGGCTCTCGTTGCCTTTTTTTACCACAACATCGATTTTTGACTCCGGAAAATCTCTGTTTAGGTTTTCCCATATGGGTGACGCCAAAACGACGTCGCCAAGAAAAGCTGTCTGGATAATTAAAATGCGCTCTAGAATCATCGGATTAGGGTCACGTAGCCTTGCTTAACTATGGAATCGGTTTTATTGATAATGAGTTCAATGCGGTACTGAAATACATCGTTGGTAGCGGGCAGGCCTGAGCTGTTGATCATGCCATCCCAACCTTTGGAAGGGTCAGAGGTTTCGAAAACGATTTTTCCCCAGCGGTCTATGATGCTAAAGGTGTATTTATCGGGATCAACGTTTTGAACCACCGGCAAGAAAATTGGGTTGAGGCCATCTGGTGTAAATGCGTTCGGCACAAACATCAGTGGGTCATAAGGCAAGCAGAATTGATTTGAAAAACTACTGTCTGCAAATCCGTATTGGTTGTTATTTTCTAGGGCCATGATCTGGTAGCAAACCTCGCCGTTGTTGCGCATTTGTGAGACGTCGTCAGTGAGGTTCAAGTTACCGTTAGGTAAAATTTGAAAAGGAACAATTTCCCAGGTTCCATAGGTGTTACGGTAGGCTTGATAGTTTTCAATTCCGCCATCAAAGTCTGTGTAGGATGACCAATTTAGAGCATTGATCATGTTGTATTGATCGGCAGTGCCACTGACATGAATTGTTGTGTTTTCATTGGCATATTCTCCTGGATTGCCGCAGCTGTCCAAATAGATACTTCTGTAGGTCCATGGACCCCAAGAAGGATCCACATCTTCATCTAAAAAATAGGCATTATTGTTGAGCACCGTTCCTTGCCCAATAATTTCATAAATTCCGTTGGTATCTTTTCTTTCGAAAACGACTTCTGTGATGCCGACGCTCTGATCCACCCAGGCAGCAAGTTTGATGTCTTTTTCTAGAACGCTTGCATACCTAAAGTAGTGAAAATTTGGAGGTGTGGGTTGTGGCATCGTGAAGCACAGCGGATTGGAAAATGCTGAAAACCCATTTAGTAAATTGGCCTTGATGTAAAGGCAATAACTTTCATTTTTAATGAGCTGAATGCTTATGTTGGTATCGGTGGTATTGGCAACAAGTGTCCAGGTATTGTTATATTTTTTCCAAAGTTCATAATCCTGCACCCCAAGACCTTGGTATCTACTCCATTTGATATCTACACGCTGTGGGCACATATCAATGCTATAACTGGCATGAATGGATGTATTGAGATTCGCCTTGGCCGAGGTTTGAAAAACCGGTGGATTGTAAGAAACAAAACAAGAGTCAAAGGCCGCAACCGTATAAGTATAAGGGCCGTCATCGAAAGGAACACTGTATAGATAGGTAGTGTTGGCAAGTCCATATAATGTATCGAGTTCTACTAAAAAGCCATTGGCATCATAGGTATAGACGACATAGCCATAAGTGTCTGGTGCTGCATTCTCATTCCATTGAATTTGCATCTGTTGTGTAACGGTATCAAAACCAACACTATTAATGATTGGAATAAAAGGAGTCATCATATCGGTGAGTGAATCTCCGGGCCTGTTTGAATTAAAATTGCAAGTTGTTGTTTTGAGATTGACTCTGTAGCGCAAAAATTCATGACACAGATCTATGGTGTCTATATAGCTGGTTTGGTTATAAGGCACACTGTCAAGGAAATTAAAGAAATTTGTTGGGAATTCCCTGTATATGTAGTAGTGACCATTGTAGTTGGGTGAGGCTTGCGCTTTTGGTTTGTTCCAATTGA
>Ga0222713_10002192_pt1 | contig 21028 bp, 20 predicted proteins | sample C33_649DmetaG_FD_165061 | JGI IMG/M metagenome (GOLD analysis project Ga0222713, IMG submission 165061) | Estuarine water microbial communities from San Francisco Bay, California, United States - C33_649D | ecosystem: Environmental > Aquatic > Marine > Unclassified | place: USA: California...
TGGCCCGTTCCCATCCTGCCCATAGGTATATTATTTAACAGTAATTTTTTTTGTTCTTCTTTCAAAACAAGGGTCATATCAGTTTCAATGAAACCTGGGGAAATGCAATTAATTCTTATATTTTTTTTTGCATATTCTCGTGCTAATGATTTTGACATGGCAATAATTGCAGCTTTTGAACTTGCATAATTTACTTGTCCAGCATTTCCTGTGTGAGCAACTATTGAACTAATGTTTATAATAGAACCACTTTTATTTTTAAGCATTACTTTAATAGCTTCTTGACACATTAAAAAACTTGAAGTTAAATTAATATTAATCACTTCAGACCACTCCAATTTATTCATTCTAATAGCAAGATTGTCTTTTGTGATTCCTGCGTTATTAATTAACACATCCAAACCTCCTAACTTATTTAAAGAATTTTGAAATAATTGATTTATATTATCATGATTTTTTAAATCAAAAGTTTCAATAAATATGTTTGGATATTTTTCTTTAGTTTTCTCTAAGTTATTTTTGTTTGTTCCTATAATTAAAATTTTGCATTTAAAAGAATACAATTTATCAAGAATTGACAAACCAATTCCTCTAGAACCTCCTGTTAATATTATTTTTTTGTTTTCTAAACTTTTATTTAACATCTCTGATATCATTTATATCATTATAATTTTTTATATTAACATTCCTTTGAAATCTTTTAAGCATACCACTTAAAGATTTACCTGGACCTATTTCAGTAAAGTTTGTTACTAAATTATTTAACATAAACTCTATAATTTCTCTCCATCTTACTTTTTTATAAATTTGCTCTACAAGCAATTGCTTTATTTTTAAAACTTCAGTGACTTGTGTAGCAAGCACGTTAGATATGATGGGTATTTTAGGTAATTTTAAATTTGAATTCATAATTAGCTCCTCCATTTTAATTGCAGCAGGTTTCATTAATTTGCAATGGAATGGTGCCGACACTGGTAAAAAAATACTTTTTTTTCCGATTTTATTTTTTATGTCAAGCGAACAACTTTGAACTTCTGCTTTTTTACCACTTATAACTATTTGGCCAGGACAGTTATCGTTAGATATTTCAACTGATTGGTAATTTTTTTCTTTAATAATTTTTTCAATTTCTGCAATCTCAGCTCCTAGTATAGCTGCCATTGCTCCTTCACCACTTTTAACAGCTGATTGCATAGACTCACCCCTGGCCTTCAAAATAATTGCAGCTTCTTTAAGAGAAAGTGAATCGGCACAAACAAGAGCTGTATATTCTCCTAATGAATGTCCTGCACAAAAATCATAATCAGTTATATTGATTTTGAGTTGACTTTGTAATACTTTAAAAATTGCTACTCCAGTAGCCATAATAGCTGGCTGGGTATTTGCTGTTAGGTTAATATCACCAGTATCTTTGTTAAAAATAATATTACTCAACTTAAACTTCAAAGATTCATCCACTTCTTCATATACATTTTTTGCTTCACTAAAGTTTTGATAAAGGTCGTAGCCCATACTTACATACTGGGCACCTTGTCCTGGAAATATAAGAGATTTTTTCAATTTTGTATTTTTTTTAATTACTTGATAAAATTAACATAATAATATAACTAACAGCCTTTTTATAATAAAACATTAAATTAATGAACTATTACGAGCACACATATATAACAACTCCTGAGCTTAGCTTGCAAGATTTGGATAATGTTAAAAAAAAGATTATTGATATAATTGAGAAAAATAATAGTAAAATTATAAAAGAAGAGGATTGGGGAGTTAGAAGTTTAGCATATCCAATTAAAAAAAATACCAAAGGAAAATATAGTAATTTATACATTGAAGGAAATAACAAAGTTATTAAAGAATTAGAGCAATTTGAAAAGTATGATGAAAGAATAATAAAATTTTTATCAATTAAAATAAAAAAAATACCAACCGATCCTTCTGAATTAGTAAAAACATCATAAACAATGAAAAGAAAAAAAGATAAAAAAAAATTTACTAAAAATAATTCTAACTCGTTATTTAACAAGTCAAATCAAAGACAGTCAAAATCTTGTCCTCTTAGCGGAAAAAATGCTCCTGAGATTAATTATAAGAATTTAAAGTTGTTAAAAAAATATGTGTCTGATACAGCAAAAATTTTACCCAGCAGAATTACAAACGTATCACTTGGCAAACAAAGAGCTTTGTCTAAAGAAATTAAAAAAGCAAGAGTATTGGCTTTGATGCCTTTTGTAGGAGATTAATATGCAAGTTATTCTTTTAGAAAATATCAAAAAATTAGGAACTATAGGTCAAAAAGTTGAAGTTAAAGATGGATATGCAAGAAATTTTTTAATTAAAAATAAAAAAGCCCTTTTGGCAAACAAAAAAAATATTGCATATTTCGAAAAACAAAAAGTAGAAATAAATAAAAAAAATGAAATTGAAAAAGATAAAGCAAAAGAAATTTTTAAACTAATTAATGATACTGAACTAGAAATTCACAAGGAAGCCATGGACAATGGTTCGCTTTATGGATCTATAAATATAAAAGAAATAATATTATTAATAAAAAAATATAAAAATTTAGAAATATCTGCTGAAAAAATTGAAATAAAGGGTCAAATAAAATCTACGGGAATTTCTAAAATATATGTAAATCTACATGCCGAAGTTCAGGCAACTATTAACTTAGACGTTAAACCTAAAGTAGAATAGGTATTTATCTATTAAGTTTTCCACATAAATAAAAAAACAATAGATTGAACTGATCAATCTATAAAATACAATGTTGTTAAATGAGCTCACTTAAAAATATTGAAATACTATCTGCTTTAAATAATTCTCCACAAAATTTAGAGGCGGAACAAACTATTTTAGGATCCATACTTGTATCAAATGAAATTTATGACGAAATTTCTGACATAAATGAAGATTCTTTTTTTAACCCGGTTAATAAAAAAATATATAAAATTATTAATGACCTAATGCAAAAAGGCCTATTAGCTAATCCTATTACATTAAAAAATTTTTTTTCAAACGAAAATGAATTGAGCGAAATTGGTGGTAGTGAATATTTAGTAAAATTAACAAAATTTTCAACTTCAAAATTACAAATAAAGTACTACGCTAATCTTCTTCATGATCTTAAAATTAGAAGAAATTTAATTGAGATTTCAAGAGAAACACTTGATGAGTCATTAAACAAAAATTCAGAAATTAATGCTGAACAAATTATAGAAAATGCTGAAAAAAAATTATTTGATATAGCTGAAAGAGGAAAATTTAATAAATCATACATTGAATTTAAAGAAGCGCTTACACAAACTATTGCAATGGCTTCATCTGCATACAAAAATGATGAAGGCATAGTCGGTGTTCCAAGTGGTCTGAAAGATCTAGATGACCGTCTGGGTGGGCTTCATAAACAAGATTTGATAATAATTGCCGGCAGGCCCTCTATGGGTAAAACAGCATTAGCAACTAATATAGCTTTTCATGCATCTAAAACTTTATTGTTAAGAAAAAAAAAATCATCTATTATTTTTTTTTCATTAGAAATGTCCTCTGAACAACTATCCACTAGAATTTTGTCTGAGCAATCAAGAATTAAATCAAACGATATAAGAAGAGGAAAAATTAACCAAGACGATTTTGAAAAATTTATCGAAACCTCAAAAAATTTAGAAAATTTACCTCTTTTTATTGATGACACTCCTGCTATTACAATATCTACTTTGAGTAACAGAGCTAGAAGAATTAAAAGATTGCACGGTTTAGACCTAATAATTGTAGATTATATTCAATTAATGAGATCAGGAAATTATAAAAATGAAGGAAGAGTTCAAGAAGTTGCTGAAATTACTCAAGGACTTAAAGCTTTGGCAAAAGAATTAGATGTTCCAGTTTTGGCATTATCTCAATTATCGAGGGCTGTTGAGCAAAGAGATGATAAAAAGCCTCAACTCTCGGATTTAAGAGAATCTGGGTCTATTGAACAAGACGCTGATGTGGTAATGTTTGTATACAGAGAGGAATATTATTTGGAAAAACTGGAACCAAGAGTGGGCACTGCAGAACATGTGGAGTGGCAAGAGAAAATGAATTTAGTTCACAATTTAGCTGAATTAATCATAGGTAAACAAAGACACGGACCTACAGGTGTCATCAGGCTCGAATTTGAAAGCGCATTTACTAAATTTAAGGACGCCCAACTATAAATTTTTAGTTACAGATATATTGAAATCATCTATATACGCTTATTTGAAAAATGCATTATTCTACTGGTCAAGTTTCTATTGATTTAAAGGCAATAAAAAAAAATTATCTATTCTTAAAGAAATTTTGTTATCCTGCAACAGTTGCTGCAACTGTTAAAGCTTCGAGTTATGGGCTTGGAGGGGAGAATAAAATTGTGGAAACTTTGATAAAAAATAATTGCAAAAATTTCTTCGTAGCAAATATTGTTGAAGGACTAAAAATTAGAAAAAAATTTAAAAAAATAAAACTTTTTGTGCTAAATGGCTTGAACAAAGGAGAGGAGGAAACTTTTTTTAAAAATAGATTAACTCCAGTTTTAAATACATATTCTCAATTTGAAAGATGGACAAATTTTATTAAGAATCACCACAAGCAGCAAATTATAATTCACATAGATACAGGAATGAATAGATTAGGATTTCAAAAAAAAGATTTGGAAAAACTAAATAAAAACAAACAAAGACTATATAAGTTTAATAATATTTTATTCATGAGCCATTTAGCATGTGCTGATGATAAAAATAATCAATTTAATATAGAACAAAAAAATGCTTTTGATAAAATTAGAAAAGATTTTCCAAATTGCAAATACAGTTTGGCTGCATCTGGTGGTATTTTTTTGGGCAAAGAATTTCACTATGATATGGTAAGACCTGGAATAAGCCTTTACGGCGGAAAAAGAACATTTCATAAAAAAATTAAACATGCGGTAGCACTCAAAGCTCCAATTATTCAAATAAACTATGTAAAAAAAGGCGATTCAATTGGCTATTCAAGAACCTACTTTGCAAAAAAAAATATAATTACTGCAACGATTTCCATTGGATATGCCGATGGTATGAATATAAGGTTGAGCAACAGTGGATATTTTCATTATAAAAAAAAACCTGTTCCAATAATTGGAAGAGTTTCTATGGATTTAATTATTTTAAATATAACTAAATTTAAGAACAAAATTAAAGTTGGTGATTATATAGATATTTACAATAAACATTATACTATTGACGATTTTGCTAAGCAATCAGGAACAATTCCTTACAGAATTATAACCTGCATGTCTTCTAGATACGATAAAAAGTATATTTAAAAAATATATTGAATAAATTGTTTATGTATAAAAAAATATTATATTTTCCAAAAACAATTATTCTAATAATTGGATTAATAATTTTATTTTCTCTATACTTCTCAAAAAATTTCAAATTAGATGCATCGGCTGATACTTTGCTTTTAGAAAATGATCCAGACCTTAAATATTTAAGACAAATAAATACTAGATACAATTCTGAAGAATTCTTTATTTTAACTTACGAGCCAAAAAAAATTATAAATACAGATACAATTCGCGAATTAGAAATTTTTGTTAATAAAGTAAATAATTTGCCATGGGTAAGTAAAACAATTAGTATAATTAACGCTCCATTACTTCAAAGTTCTAACGAGCCTCTAATTGATAGAATTTCAAATCTTAAATATATTGGGAGTCCAAACATTAAATTTGAAACAGCTATAAACGAATTAGTAAATAGCCCTATATATAAAAATTTAATTATAAGTAACGACGCAAAAACTTTTGGAATTGTTGTTTATATAAAAAATAATAATCTTTATTTACAAAAAATTAATGAAAAATTAAATTTAAATTTAATTAAGGAAAATAGAAAATTAAATAAAACTGAAGAAAAAAAACTTCTTGAGATTAATACATCTCTAGAGTTATTAAAAAAAGAAAACAGTACAAGAATATCAGAATACAACCAAAAAATTAAAAATTTAATAAAAGAACAGAATAAATTTGCAATAATAAAACTTAGTGGGATACCGATGATTGCGGATGATATGATAACTTTTATCAAAAAAGATATTGTAACTTTTGGGATAGGTGTTTTTGCATTCATAATTTTAATACTGTGGTTAGTCTTTAAAAATTTAAAACTAGTAGCATTTCCACTTATCAACTGTCTTGTCTCTATAGTTATAATGATAGGATTTTTAGGAATGTTAGATTGGAAGGTAACTGTGATATCGTCAAATTTTATTGCTATGATGCTCATTTTAACAATATCCATGAACATTCATTATCTAACTCGCTACATTCAAATAAAAAATGAATTCTCAAGCGAAACCACAAGTAACATAATTTTAAAAACTTCTTCAAATATTTTTTTTCCAATTTTATATGCAGTTTTAACTACTGTATGTGCTTTCATGTCTTTGGTTTTTAGCGATATAAAACCTGTCATAGATTTTGGGTGGATGATGACATATGGACTGTTAGTTTCTTTTGCTTTATCTTTTTTTCTTTTACCTTCACTTATCTTAATATTTGACCCAAAAATGCCGAAGTACATAGCTGAAGAAAATTCTAAAATTGCCAATTTTTTCTCCAAAATATCAATTAAACATAAATATGCAGTTTATATTTTTTCAATATTTTTAATAATTTTTTCCTATTATGGAATTTCTAAACTTAAAGTTGAAAACAGTTTTATAAATTATTTTAGCAAAACAACAGAAATTTACAAAGGAATGAAAAATATCGATGAAAAACTAGGAGGAACAACTCCGCTTGAAATAATTTTAAAATTTAAAAATACAAATATTACAAATAAGCCAGATGATTATTTAGAAAGCACAAAAAAAAATAATAATGAGGATTACCTTGGTGAAAATGAAGAAAAAAATTATAATGATAAATACAAATACTGGTTCACAAGAGATAAAATTAATAAAATAATTTCGGTTCACAAATATTTAGAAGAAAATCCTTACATAGGAAAAGTTTTATCTTTCTCCTCTATTTTAGATATTGCTGAAAATCTTAATAATGGAAAAGAACTTGGAAGTCTAGAAATGGGAGTTTTATATAGTAAGCTACCTGAAAATATTAAAACAAATATAATTTCTCCATATATATCCATAGATAACGATGAGGCGAGAATAACTATGCGAATTTTAGACTCTAAACCAGATTTAAGAAGGAAGGATTTGATAGAAAAAATTAATTATGACCTTATTAATAAACTAAATTTTAAAAAAGATGAATATAAAGTCACAGGTGTTCTAGTAATATTCAACAATTTACTACAAAGCTTATTTGACTCGCAAATAAAAACTCTTGGATTTGTTATGTTGGCAATATTTTTTATGTTCCTAATTTTATTTAAATCCATTGTGTATTCTCTGGTAGGTACAATACCTAATTTTATTGCTGCTTTTTTTGTTTTAGGATTTATTGGGGCCCTAAACATACCTCTTGACATGATGACTATAACTATCGCTGCAATTACAATAGGGATAGCGGTTGATAATAGTATTCATTACATTTATAGATTTCGAGAAGAATTAGATAAAAATAAAAAAAAATATGAAATAATTGATATCTGTCATAACAGTGTTGGAAAAGCAATTATTAGCACCTCAATAACTATTGTTTTTGGATTTTCAATTTTAGGATTATCAAATTTTATACCTACTATTTATTTTGGTTTATTTACAGGCTTGGCTATGGTTACAGCGTTAGTATTAGTTTTGACATTACTTCCAGTTCTCTTAACACACTTTGTAAAAATAAATGATTGAAAGTTTTTTAAACATTTTAAAAAATTTTTCTATTTTAGATTTTATCTTTATTTTATTTTTAACATTTAATTCTTTTATAGGACTGCAAAATGGATTTGTACTTGGCTTATTGTCATTTCTAAAATGGGTTTTGTCATTAATTTCAATAAAGATTTTCTTACCCTTTCTGACTTACTATACTAAGAATTTTATTCAGACAGAATTTACACATGATTTAATTTTTGGAAGTATTATTTTTTTCCTGTCACTATTCTTTATTATTTTAATATCAAAAGGTTTAAAAAAAACCATGACATGGACAGGACTAGGAAATGTCGACAAATTATTTGGTTTTGTTTTTGGTTTTTTTAAAGGTTATGTATATTTTGTCTTAATTTTCTCACTAACTAATTTTATTCATCCTTACAACAAATGGACTATTGAACTAAATTCTGGTAAATTTTTTAATTCAATTGTTACTGGAGCCAATTTTTTAGAAGAAAATCTTTCTAGAAGGTATGAATACATAGAAAAAAGTAAAGAAAATGTGGATAAAATTAGTAAATGACTATAGTCTACATTTAATATACTTCGTTGCCTGTGCTACATGATAAATTAAAGGAAGAATGTGGAGTTTTTGGCATTTATAATCACAAAGATGCCTCAGCTCTGACTGCGCTTGGACTTCACGCCCTGCAGCATCGAGGTCAGGAAGCATGTGGTATCAACTCCTTTGATGGTAAAAATTTTTATTCAATCAAAAGAAGGGGTTTGGTAGGTGATAATTTTACTAATAAAAGTATTATAGATCAACTACCCGGTAATTTTGCCATTGGTCACAATAGATACTCTACAACTGGCTTGCCAATAATTAGAAACATTCAACCTTTTTTTGCAGATCTGCACATAGGGGGTATTAGTGTTGCTCATAATGGAAATTTAACAAATGCAATTCAATTAAGAGAACAGATGGTAAAAGATGGATCTGTTTTTCAAACGACTTCAGATACTGAAACTATAGTGCAGATTATAGCAAAGTCAAAAAAAATTAAAATGATTGATAAAATTATTGATGCTGTATTTCAAGTTGAGGGTGGTTATGCTTTAGTAATATTAACTAATAAAAAATTAATAGGAATTAGAGATCCTTATGGTATTAGACCTCTAGTTTTGGGTAAATTGAATAATTCTTTTATACTTGCATCAGAAACTTGTGCCTTAGATATTATTGGAGCCGAATTTATAAGAGAAGTTGAAAATGGAGAGGTTATCATAATAGACAGTAGTGGCTTGCAAAGTATGAAACCATTTCCCCCAAGAAACTCGAGACCTTGCATTTTTGAATATATATATTTTTCAAGACCTGACAGTTTGATTAATGGAAGAGGAGTTTATGAATACAGAAAAAATCTTGGAAAGCAGCTCGCGATTGAATCGTCTACTGATGCAGATTTGATAGCTGCAGTTCCAGATTCAGGAAATCCTGCAGCTATCGGATACGCTCAGGAGTCTAAAATTGTATTTGACATGGGAATAATTAGGAATCACTATGTTGGAAGAACTTTTATTGAGCCTACTCAACAAATAAGACAACTCGGTGTAAAACTAAAACATAATCCAAATAAATCAATTATAAAAAATAAAAAAATTATATTGATAGATGACTCTATTGTTAGAGGTACCACATCCAAAAAAATTGTATCTATGCTTTATGACGCTGGAGTGAAAGAGGTACACATGAAAATATCAAGCCCGCCAATAAAATATCCTGATTTTTATGGTATTGATACGCCAAATGTTGAAGAACTATTAGCTGCAAATCATACAATTGAAGAAATGAAAAAAATTATTGGAGTTAAAACTTTATCTTTTTTAAGTATTGATGGTACTTATAAAGCCCTAGGATTTGTAAAAAGAGATAACAAAAATCCGCAATTGACAGATCATTGTTTCACTGGAGACTATCCAATCAAACCAATAGATGCAAAAAATCAAAAAGAAAAAAACAATCAATTATCTCTTTTAAATGACGGATTTGGGACAGTTTGATCAAAAGGATTTTTAGTATTAACAAATTTGATAATTGCAACTTTATTATAAATGTTAAAATGCAATAAATATTGTTTTAAAAAAAAATTCTTATAATCTTTATTAATACCAAGTAGCCTAGATCCAAAAGCTTTAAGAATAATTGGTTGAGTATTTACTTGCTTTAAAAATTTAATTTTTGGTCTAAATTTTCCTTTGAAGGGAGCCTTGTGCAAACTATTAATTTTTATTAAAAACTCATTTAATTTTTTATTCTCAATTAAATTTTTTGTCGACTCATCAAGCGAGCATACTTTTTTAATAAAATACTCTGTAGACGTATTATCCGTAGATGAAAAAAAATAAGGCTTAATCAAAATATCAGAAAATAAATTTTCAAAATAGTAATTAAAGTATTTTTTTTTTTCGCCAATCTTTCTTTTTATAAGATCAGACTTGTTAATAATTACAATTAAAGTTTTAAATTTATTAAGAACTAATCTGCAGATTTGTTTATCATTTTTAGTAAAGCTATGACTTGCATCCATCATAAAAATAACAATTGAAGATTTATTTATAGCAGAAAGACATTCTTTATTAATATAATTCTGCTCAGCGTTATTAGATTTAGATTTTTTTTTTAGACCACCCGTATCAAAAAAAAAAATTTTTTTGTTATTATAAAAGATATGCTTTTCTATAGCACTTTTTGTAGTGCCCGGCATATCAGAAACTTTGGAGATATTAGAATTAAAAATTTTATTAAAAAAAGTTGATTTTCCAACATTTGGCTTGCCGACAATAGCTACATTAATATTCATACAATTTTGTAAATATAGTTATTATTACCTATAAAAAAAATTCCATTTTTTAAGACAAGAATATTCGATATAATTTTATCAGATATTTTTTTAATTTTAATATCATTAAAATTATTTGAGTTTAAAGAAATTATATGACCCTCGTTAGTAAAGGCGTATATGTAGCCAGATGATAAAAAAATATTTTTAAACTTTATATTTTTACTTTTATAGCCATTCTTTAAGATAATATTTATAAGATTTTTGCTAAATAAAATTTGACCTGCCATATCGTCATAAATATTTAAATAACCATCTTCATTGATCATAATTAATTTATCAATAATTTTAATTAAATTAAGGTTAGAAGTGTAATTTGATGACCACAATTTTTTTTTAGTAAATACATTTAATTTAACAATTTTTCCAAAATTTGATGAAAAATAAAGATGCTCTTTATCTATGAAAAATTTAGATAATTGTAATAAATCATTATTAATTAATCTTTTATCTTGTTCCAAAGTGTAATTATAAAGCAGTTTTTGATCATCTAAATTTATAAAATAAATTAAACCTAAATCATTACTAAATATAAGAATATTATTATTTAATATCATTTCATAAGCTTTATGAGATTTAAAAGTATTAGTACCTGTTTCAAAACTCCAATTTTGCAATCCATTAGAGATATTGAAAGAAAACAATTTGCCATTTCCATTTGTGACAAAAATCGAATTTTTGTAAATTACTAAATTAGATATAAAAGGTACATTTAAATCGCTAAACCACAGTAATGAATTTTTTACAAAATCATAAGCAGAAATTCTACCTAAATTATCAGCAATATAGATAATATTATCCTTTTGGATAAGAGAAAATTTAAGCAAATAATTTCCATATTGTTTTTTTTTATATATTTGAAATTTATTAATTAATTTTAGATCATGATCTAAAATAAACAAATTTGCGTCATCATCAACATAAGAAATTTTATTATCAAAATAAATAATTTGCTTTTCATAAAAATTATTCGAATTGTGGTTAAAAAAAAATTTACTTTTGGTTACATTAAATGAAAAATTTATACTACTATTTAAAGAAAGTTGGTTTAAAGATATGTTGTTAATTTTATTAATCTCGACATAATCTGAATTAGATTTTGTATTTGATTCAAGTAATGTAACTCCATCTTTGCGCAATTCTTCAATATCAATATCTAAATTGGTTTTTTTAGAACATCCAATTAGTAATATATTTACAAATATTACAATTAAAAAAATTCTACTTATCATTAGAATTTATTTTTAAGTTTTTTGATTTGTCTAATAAGTTTTTACTCAAATAATAATCATTTAATAAATCAGTAAAAATTTTTGCATAGGGATTGTTTTTCTTATTAATATCCAAAATAGAATTCATTGTATTTATGTCCTCATTATCAAACATAATCAAAAATTTTTTTATATTTAAAAGACTACGATTATTTTTGCTTAGAGCATTATTTTGTTCAATAATTTTAATTAATAAAAGAATCTCCTCTTTTGAATTTAAATTCAAATTTAATAATTGGTTAACTGCCAAAGAAACAATAATTTCATTATTAGAACTAAGCAATTTTTTTAAAATACTTATACTATTTTGATTATTATTTTTTTTCAAACTTTCTATAGCAATTGAATATTGGTTAAGTTCTGTTGCATACTTATTATTTTCATAATGAATTTTGGCAAAATAAAATATTAAAAAAGAAAAAATAATTAAGAAAAAAGAAATAATTCTAAATTTAAATTTCTTAAAAAAAAAATTTATTTTATCATTTGCTATACTTTCTTTTATTTGATTTTCTAAATCAGAAGACATTTTATTAGTATGTATATTTATTGTTTGGAAATTTTCTAGACAGTACATCAGAGCTGTACTTTTTAACGCTTTTACTAATGTGTGCCTTAAGTGATGTATATTTTTTTACAAATTTAGGAGTTTTGTCAAAAAAACCTAGCATATCTTCGGTTACAAGAACTTGTCCGTCACATTTATTTGATGCACCAATTCCAATTGTTTTAATTTTGGAAATTTTGCATAATTTATTTGCCAAAATCGCAGGTATAGCCTCAATAACAACAGAAAAAGCTCCTGATTTTTGAACGGCCATAAAATCCTTTATAATTTTTTTTTCTTCATTCTTGGTTCTGCCTTTTACCCTATAATCTGAGGGATTAATAACTTGCTGTGGCAATAAACCAATATGACCCATAACAGGTATATTATTTTTAACTAAAGTTTTAATAATAGTTTTAATCTCTACTCCTCCTTCTAGTTTTACTGCGTCACACTGGGTTTGTTTTAAAATTTTTTTTGCATTTCGAAGCGCTTGATTAACTGACTTTTCGTAAGAACCTTTTGGCATATCAACCACTAACAAACTTTTTAAAACACCTTTTCTGACAGCTGCACCGTGGTTAATCATAGTTTGTAATGAAACCGATGAAGTATTTTGCTCACCATATACTACCATACCCAAAGAATCTCCTACCAAAATTAAATCGCAATATTTGTCTAAAATTTCAGCCATATATTTTGTATAAGCTGTTAAACAAATTAATGGTTTCTTTTTTTTACAAAATTCTATTACTTTAATATTTTTTATTATTCCCATTCTATTGTTCCAGGAGGTTTAGAAGTTACATCATATACAACTCTATTGATCCCTTGTACTTCATTAACTATTTTATTACTAATGTTTGAGAGATCTGAATTTTTAAAATCATAATAATCTGCAGTCATGCCGTCAACTGAGGTAACTGCTCTTAAGGCACAAACAAAATCATAAGTTCTAGAATCTCCCATTACCCCAACAGACTTAATTGGTAATAATGCAGCAAATGCTTGCCAAATATTGTTATAAATATTTCTACGTTTTAATTCATTTATAAAGATACTGTCAGCATCCTGAAGAATTTTAACTTTTTTTTGGTCGACAGGTCCTATTATTCTAATGGCAAGTCCAGGACCTGGAAAAGGATGTCTATTTAAAATTGAGCTACTAATATTAATTTTCTTTCCCAAGGTTCTAACTTCATCTTTAAACATTTCTCTAAAGGGTTCAATTAAAGCAAAATTCATTTTTTTAGGTAAGCCACCAACATTATGATGAGATTTAATTTTAGAAGTAGGACTTCCAGAAAAACTTTGGCTTTCAATAACATCTGGGTACAATGTACCTTGTGCTAAAAACTTAATACTACCTAATCTTTTACTGAAATTTTCAAATATTTGTATAAATGTATTTCCAATAATTTTTCTTTTTTTTTCAGGATCTGAAATATTTCTTAGTTTTTTTAAAAAGATTTTACCTTTATTTAGATAAATAAAATTACTTTTAAATTTTTTTTTATAAATTGAAATAATATCTTTGCTTTCATTTTTACGCATTAATCCTGTGTCAATATAAATACAATAAACATTTTTCTTTATTGCTCTATACAATATATGAGCAAGAACACTGCTATCAACACCTCCAGACAAAGCGCATAAAACTTTTTGATTTCCTACTTTTTGTTTAATTTCATATATAATTTTTTTTAGTTTACTCACATTAGTCCAGTTTTTTTTTGAATTGCAAATATCAAAAATAAAATTTTTGAAAATCTCTATTCCTCTATTGGTATGAACAACTTCGGGATGAAATTGAACTGTAAAAATTTTTTTTTCTAAATTTTGTGTAATCGCACAATGTGAATTGTTGGTAGATGCCACTACATCAAATCCTATTCCAGTTTTAATTACCTGGTCAGAGTGACTCATCCATACTGTATTTTTTTTATTAACAAAAAAGTTTTTAGTAATAGGAGATTTAAGCTTTGAGTAAATTTCTGATCTTCCAAATTCTTTTTTTTTTGAAATTTTTACCTTTCCGCCAAATTTTTTAGATATTAATTGATGCCCATAACATATTGCTAAAATTGGAATATTTTCCAATAATTTAAAATTTTTAATTTTAGGCGATCTAATTTCTGAAAGAGAAGCTGCACCACCTGAAAGAATTACTCCCTTAATATTTTCAAGTTTTTCTAATTTATTAAAATTTTGAAAGCTAATTATTTCACAATAGACGCACAATTCTCTAATTCTTCTTGCAATTAACTGTGTAACCTGAGAACCAAAATCTATAATTAATATTTTTTGATTAGTATTAATATTTAATTTCATTTTTACTGTTTAAACTTTAAAATTGATGCATTTAAACTTTTAATTTTATTGCAAAAATTTATGCAATTAGAACTTAAGATGTTATAATTTTTTTCTGCCTTATCATAATCCCCTTCTTTTATGTATAATTCAGTTATCAAATAAAGTGCCTCCTCATTTTTTGGATCTAGCATTATTGCAGTTTTAAGATTTCTTTCTTCTTCACTTAAATTTTTAAGCTCTAGAGAAATTTTTGCTAAATAAATATAACTATCAATTAATTTTGGATTATAAACAATGCTTTTTTCAAATTCAATTTTAGCTTTGTCATACATTTTTTTTTCATAAAAGCTTTTTCCAATTAAAAAATTTTTTTCATTTAATGAATAGGAATTAAAACTGTAAAAAAAAAACAAAAAAAAGAATAGGTATTTCATTTAATTTTCAATTGGATAATTTGGAGATTGCTTTGTAATTTGCACATCATGAACATGACTTTCTTTTAGTCCGGAATTAGTAATTTCAACAAAAGTGGCCTTCTTTTTTAATTCTTCTATTGTTTTTGCCCCGATGTATCCCATAGAAGATTTCAAACCTCCTACCAATTGATTAATTATATTTTTTACGGGCCCTCTGTAAGGAACTCGTCCTTCAATTCCTTCTGGAACTAATTTGAATGTATCTTTAATATCTTGCTGAAAATACCTATCTGCAGATCCTCTGGCCATAGCTGCCAATGAGCCCATGCCTCTGTAAGACTTATAACTTCGACCTTGATAATAGAACATATCTCCTGGTGCTTCGTCCGTTCCGGCAAAGAGTGAACCAATCATCACTATATCAGCTCCCGCGCCAATAGCTTTTGCTATATCTCCAGAATATCTAATACCTCCATCTGCAATAATTCTGACTTTGTAATTTTTCAAACTGCTAGCTACATTTTGAATTGCAGTAAATTGAGGTACTCCCACGCCAGCAACAACCCTGGTAGTGCAAATGGAACCTGGTCCAATACCAACTTTAATAGAATCTGCTCCAAGATCTGCTAGCTCTTTTGCCGCCTCAGCTGTAGCAACATTGCCAACAATTAAATTTTTAATTTTAAACTTCTTTTTAATAATTTTTAAAGTTGACTGCACAGATTCTGAATGTCCATGAGCTGTATCAAGAATCAAAGCATCTACCCCAGCTTCTATTAAATTTTCCGCTCTTACTAGTCCTTCAGATCCTACTCCAATTGCTCCGGCAACCATCAAAGACTGTTTGGAATCTTTGGACGCATCTGGATACAATTGAGATTTCTCTAAATCTTTTACGGTAATTAGCCCAACACATTGATATTTTTTATCAACAACAACTAATTTTTCAATTCTGTGTTTGTGTAATAATTTTTTAGCTACTTCGGACTTTACGCCTTGATTAACTGTAATCACTTTTTTGGTCATTAAATCTCTAACCTTTGTTTTACTATCTTTTGCAAATCTTAAATCTCTATTTGTAATTATACCAACTAATTTTTTATTAGAATCCACAACTGGTATTCCTGAAATTTTATGAATAGTCATTAAATTAATAGCTGAAGAAATATTTTCGTTAGGTCCAATTGTAATTGGATCTATAACCATTCCTGATTCAAATTTTTTTACATTTTTAATTTGGGTTGATTGTTCTTCAATGGTCATATTTTTGTGAATACAGGCAATTCCTCCTAATTGAGCAATTGCAATTGCTAATTTATAGTCGGAAACAGTATCCATAGCTGCAGAGATAATTGGAATACCTAAACATATATTATTTGTTAGATAAGACTTTGTTATAGATTGAGCAGGAAGATGAGAAGATTTTTTTGGTACTAAAAGTACATCATCAAATGTTAAAGCTTTATTAAGTTCCATAAACCTATTTATTTTGTAAGTAGCTTAATGTCAACTACCTATAAAACGCTATATAGGTATAATTCCTTTGACTCTTTTCTGCTAGATAAAGGTTTTATAAAAAGATGCTTAGAAAAATTTTTTTTGACAAAAGAAACAACCTCTTCATTTCCGGATCCTGAAAAAGTCTTAATCACCATTGTTCCATTCTTTTTTAAACATTTCAAAGAAAAATTCATCACTTCAATAGTAATAATATTACTTCGAATTGAGTCTAAAGATTTATTACCGGTAGAATTTTCAGCAATATCTGAAAGTACTAGGTCAAATTTTTTGTCTTTTATAATATTCAATAAATCTGACTGAATTATAGGATTTGTAAAATCTCCTTTGACAATCCTACAATTCTCAATATTTTCAATGTCCAATAAATCTAGAGCAATATTTAAACCATCTTTATTAATCTTACTTGAGTATTGAGACCAGCTTCCAGGTGCAGCCCCCAGGTCTATGATGTTTAAATTATTTTTTAAAAATTTAAATTTTTCATTTATTTCAATTAATTTAAAAACAGCTCGTGATCTATAATTTCTTTTTTTAGCTTCGTATACTAGCGGATCTTTTAACTGTCTGGTAAGCCACAATTTAGAACTATGACTTAAATTTTTTTTTTTAAATTTTTTCAAGTTATGAAACTTTATCTTAATAAATTAAAACTATAACAAATCGTCTGAAATCAAACTTTCCTTAGTATTTGTTTTTAAATTATATTTTTTTCTGAGTATTTTATGATGTACAAAACTTACAGGTATTGAAAATATATATACAATTCCAACTACAAAAAGTGTTTCAAAAGTATAGTTAATTAAAAAACCAAAAATCAAAACTGAAATAATCATGATTAACAATACATAAGGTTTTGTTACTTTTATTTTTTTAAATGCATAAGTTGGTATTTTGCTAATCATTAAAAATGACGAAAGCAAAATTATAAAAAAAGTAAAATTACTTAATTTTTCTAAAATATAAGAAAAATTACTAAAAGTAATAATTATTGGTAATAGTAAAATACCCGCCCCAGCAGGAGATGGCACTCCAGAAAAAAAATTTTCAAATAGCGATTTATTTGTTTCTATAGAAGTAACATTAAAACGAGCTAATCTTAAACAGCAGCATATGATATACATTAATGTTAAAACCCATCCAATATTTCCATAGGAATTTAACTCCCACATATAAATCATTAACGCAGGTGTCACACCAAAATTTACAAAGTCAGCTAAAGAATCTAGCTCGGCTCCAAACTTAGTTGTACCTTTAATAAGTCTAGCGATCCTGCCATCGGCTGCATCTAAAATTGCAGCTAACAAAACTGCTACTACTGCATAATCAAATTTGCCAATTAAAGAAAATTTTATTGCTGTTAGACCAAGGCACAAAGCCAATACCGTGATCATGCTAGGTATGACTGATCTGACACTAATTAATTTTTTCATGATAATTATTATTTTAACTAATTACTTTTTTTTGGCTAGCAAAGATTCGCCTGCAACAACTGTTTGTCCCACTTTTGCAAATAACTCGTACGTATTATCAAAATATAGATCTACTCTACTTCCAAATCTTATTATTCCAAATCTCTCACCTTGAATTAAATGATTTCCAGCATCTGTCTCGCACACAATTCTTCTGGCAACTAATCCCGCTATTTGCACAATTCCAATATCATCACCGCTTAAAGTTTTTACTTTTAATATATTTCTTTCATTGTGTTCACTTGCTTTATCTAAACTTGCATTTATAAATTTCCCAGGTTTGTAAAAAATTTCCTCTATATTACATTCTGTTGGCACTCTGTTTACATGACAGTTAAAAACATTCATAAAAACACTCACACGAATAAATTTTTTATTATCTAATCCAACTTCCTTAGGACCCTGACACTCTGTGATCATACTAATTTTTCCATCAGCCGGGCTGACTAAATATCTATTATCATTAATTGAAAATCTTTCAGGGTCTCTAAAAAAATAATAGATCCAAATATTTAAAACAATTCCAACTAAACCCAAAAAATTGGATAAGAAGAATATTATAAAGTTAGCAACCAGGGTGATCACTAATATTTTTTTACCTTCTTTATGAATGGGTGGAAAAATAATATCTAACATTAAATTATAATTGCTTTAATTTGCGTTCTGTATATAACAATTTTTTTTAAATTAATAGCATGGCAAAAATTAAAGTAAAAAATCCTGTCGTAGAGTTAGATGGCGATGAAATGACCAGAATTATATGGGACTTTATTAAGCAAAAGCTCATTTTACCCTATCTTGAAATTAATCTTAAATATTTTGATTTGGGTATGGAAAGTAGAGATCAAACCAATGACCAAGTTACTATTGATAGTGCAAACGAAATTAAAAAGTGTGGAGTTGGAGTTAAATGTGCAACGATAACTCCTGATGAAGCTAGAGTTAAAGAGTTCAATTTAAAAAAAATGTGGAAATCACCAAATGGAACTATCAGAAATATTCTTGGAGGTACAATTTTTAGAGAACCTATTATTATCAAAAATGTTCCTAGGTTAGTACCTGGATGGACAAGTCCTATTACTATAGGAAGACATGCCTATGGAGATCAATATAGAGCGACAGATTTTAAAATTCCTGGAAAAGGAAAACTATCAATTAAATGGACATCAGAAGATGGCAAAGAAAGTCTGGAACATGATGTATTTAATTTTCCTAGTTCTGGAGTGGCGCTCTCCATGTACAATCTCGATGATTCTATAAAAGATTTTGCTAGATCATGTATGAATTATGGATTGCAAAAAAAATGGCCTGTGTACCTTTCTACAAAAAATACAATTTTAAAAACCTATGATGGAAGATTCAAAGATTTATTTCAAGAGGTGTTTGATAAAGAATTTAAAAATGACTTTACTAAATACGACCTTACTTACGAACACAGATTAATTGATGATATGGTTGCTTGCGCAATGAAATGGAGCGGAGGTTACGTCTGGGCTTGTAAAAATTATGATGGCGACGTCCAATGTGATACCGTTGCACAAGGCTATGGATCTCTTGGCTTAATGACAAGTGTTTTAATGACACCAGATGGAAAGACTGTTGAGTCTGAAGCTGCACATGGAACAGTCACAAGACATTACCGAGAGCATCAAAAAGGAAATGAAACTTCAACTAATCCTATCGCTTCCATATTTGCATGGACTAGGGGTCTTGCTCATAGAGGAAAGCTTGATGGAAACGAGGAATTAATAAATTTCGCAAATGTCTTGGAAGAAACATGTATCGATACAGTGGAATCTGGTGATATGACAAAAGATTTAGCAGTGCTGATAGGCAGAGACCAAAAATACTTAACCACTAATAATTTTTTGGAATCAATTAATAAAAATTTACAAAAAAAACTTAAATAAACTAAACTAATTTATTTCTTTCAAGATATTCTTAAATATATCTTGCAAATCAGACTGGACTTCGCCGCCCGCCTGAGCAAAATCTTTTCTACCACCGCCTCCTTTGCCATTTAGCATTACAGATATTCTTTTTGCTAAAGCAGAGGCGTCATATTTTTCAAGACAATAACCAGATACACCGACGGCTAAACTTAATTTGTCATTAGAATTACTAAAAACAAAAATTAATAAATTTTTTTGTTCTTTTTTAGCATTATCTACAATTTCTCTTAAGTCTTTAGCTGGTAAACCATGAATCGATTGAAATCTTACTAAAAAATTATCAAAATTATGATCATAAATAATATTTTTTTTGGGATCTTTTAATATGGCATTTTTTTGCAATTTCTCAAAAAATTCCTTGAGCTTGACTATTCTTTCATCATCATTAAGGTGACTAAATTTCCCAGGATCGCTCTTTAATAAAATAATTTGATTTTCCAAATCTTGTATTTGTTGTTTTTGATTAATCTCTTTTTCCTTAAGTTGATTTTCTATTAAAGATTTATATTTTTTTAGTTCTTGACCTCTTAAAGCCTCGACCCTTCTAACTCCAGAGGAAATTGAAGTTTCATTAATAACTTCAAAATCACCAATTTCAGACAAGTTGTTTACATGTATACCTCCACAAAGCTCCACTGAAAAAACTTTGTCATTAAATTTTCCCATAGATACAACGCGAACTTCGTCTCCGTATTTTTCACCAAATAAAGCCATAGCTCCTAATTCAATGGCACGAGCTGGAGACATTATTTTGGTTTGTACTAGACCGCCCGAAGAAATAACATCATTTACCCTCTGGTTAATTTTTGCTAACTCATCTTTTTTTAAAGATTGAGAATGGCTAAAAT
>Ga0222713_10002193_pt1 | contig 21017 bp, 28 predicted proteins | sample C33_649DmetaG_FD_165061 | JGI IMG/M metagenome (GOLD analysis project Ga0222713, IMG submission 165061) | Estuarine water microbial communities from San Francisco Bay, California, United States - C33_649D | ecosystem: Environmental > Aquatic > Marine > Unclassified | place: USA: California...
TAAACACGTGGTCAATATATCCCCCCTCGTATGCATAATGGAAATTCTTATTACCACTAGCAGGTGATAACATTAGGTTAGGCCCTAATTCTTCCATAGAATACATCTTCAGAAGTTTTTCTTTTCTTTCTCCTGTAATGTACTTATCTATTATTCCTAAGAATTTTCGATAGTTACTTTCTAACTCTTCATTTGTGTGCTTATTCATTTCTTTTATTTTTTATGTTTATTAATTCTTGTTAAGTCTATAATATAAAAGGATACCCCAAATATACGAAAAATTTTCCAATTTTCCAACTATTTTTACCAAAACTTTTCAGATTTTTTTTCTTCGTAATTTTCAAACTCATCTGGGATTATAATTTCCTCTTTGTTTTTAAGGTATTGCGCCTTCGTTAGCACTTCGTTCTCACACTCAACTATGGTTTTACCTACCCTCAACTCTAACTCTCTATAATTCACTCCTATCCACCCCCAAAACGATTCCCCCCCTATGTATCTGATACCATCTTTTATGTAATCATGAGAATCAGCAAATGCGGTAGCAAAAAAGGGTTTAGTTCGGTTTTTAGTAGTAGATTCTGAGATTTTAGTTAGAGCATCATTTAAGTAAGTTCCTGTTTGTGTATTCGAATCGCTTTTAAGTTGCCCTTCCCATATTACATCTCCATCAAATACTCTCAAATCGATACCTAATAGTTTTTCTTCTTTATCGGTATTAACAACTTTAAGATTCTTGGAACACTTTTCGGCAATTTCTTGTAAAGTAAGGCCTAAAATAGTAGTAAGTGTTCTCTCCAAAGAAAGAATAGGAGAATAATTGCTATACTTTTTATAAAGATTATAATCGTTTGAATATACTTTATCCAAAACTTTTTTGACAACCTTTGTTTGTAAATCTTCTAGAATGTATTTCAATTTAAAAGGGTTTCTTTAGTTAAAACAAAATAAAGCATATCCAATTCTTCAACAAATGTACACATTCCCAATCCACCACTATCAAACAATTCAACAATGTATTCTCCATTATTTAATCCGATATCATTTGATTCAACATTATATGAAGAAATAAGATACATACAATTCGGGTCAGGATTATCTTTGGGTAATTTAAGCATCCAAGCATAAACTCCAGGTTCACCATTTTCATCATCTATTTTTTCAAATCCCAATTTTTTCAAATGGTCTTCGGTTATAGGCGTTAAGTCTATTTGTATTTTTGGTTTCATTAATCTAAAATAATTTTTGTATAAAGAATCTTATTTGATTCAATATGTGATGCCTTAACAATCATCGTATCACCTTTCATTCTACTGATGGGTGATATAATGGTATTTATTTCTCCTTTTGTTCCACTATATGATGCCTTATTAATCGTAGGAACTAATTCATCTTTGGAAGCAATAAGTGGTGGTAGATTTGCAATCGTAAATTGACCTGTAAAATAATTAAGGTATGATTTTGTAATAGTTGCTAATGTATCACCTCTTCGTAGTATCCAATATAAATTACTTTCCCATTCTATTTTTTGAGGTGGGAAAGGCTCTTTACCATTTACCAATATTCGGCCTGTAATTCTATGTGATTGTTGGTTGGTATTAGTATCGATTTTAAGATGGTAAAATCCATTTACATCTTTTAATAACGATCTTCTTCCATCTCTCATCAAAACAGAATCAATACTGAAAGTATATTCTTTAATCGGTTCATAACTTTCTACATCTTTCTCACACGAAGAAAAAATAATTACTGAAATAATACCAATTAAAACTTTTTTCATAATAAATGTTTTAATACAGCATCCCAATCTGGAAAAGAATCAGTTCCAAAATGAATATGCTCTCCTTTGAAATTTTCTACACCGTTAGCTTTTCTATCATCAATAATGTAATCACCAATTAACATATTTTTCAGGTGAGTGATTGCCATCTTTTTATGAAACAATCTCCCAAAGGTTTCCTCAATCCAAAATCTTTTATCCATAGCCGCCATTGGATTTCCCCACGGAGCTGCGGTTGCGATATACATTTCATACTTACCACTTTCTTCTAATTTCTTTATTGCCTCAACCGCTCCTTTAATAGGTGGGGGGTTTCGGAAAATACCTGGTATATGGTCGTAATGACCTTTATATGATGTTTTTAGAAATTCGTTTTTAGAAATAGTTTCATCAACATGCCCATTGAAATCAACTAGCACGCCATCCATATCAATCCACAATACTTTTTTCATAATTTATAATTTGTAAATATGGTAAGAAAACAAATCACCACAATCATCATCGTAATCATCGTATTCTTCACAATATAATCCATAAGGTTTTAATATTTTATTCAATTCATTTGTTTCAACTCTACTCCAATAATTAAATCGTAAGTAAGGTCTATCACTGGGATATGTATAATTTAACTCAACTTCTTTCGGAGTCCAATTTTTAATCTCATTTAAAATTACTGAAGTTACCATAGTTTTAAAATTTAAAGTTTAAGTTTTATTAAAGATATTCTGGCCCATAAATCCCATAACGAGCAGTACCATCTAAAATGTTTCCTCTCGCATGCTTTGCCGGAGCCTTCCAACTCGCTGGTTTTAATAAATCACCCTTCTTAATCGGTGAACCTTTTAAATCACCATCAACTCTACTAATGAATCCCCAACAGGTAGTACCACTCCAAAAACGAAGGAATTTGTTTCCAACTTCCATAACCAAATCAGGCTCTTTATTCCAATTTTGATTTGAGTAATAGGTTCTTCTTTCAGAGTTTACCTTTTCTAAGAATTCAGCAACCTTTGGATTCCCCTTTAAGTAATTAAGGGCTTTTTCGTTCATTGTTCTCATAATTATCATCTTTTATTACATAGTAAAGATATGATAAATATTTGAATTTTCCAAGCCTTTTGGGAATTATTTTAAAAAAATAACCCATTGAAAATCAACGGGTTATATAAATTCTAATTCTTTTTTTGAGAAATCATAATCAAAGGTAATTGGAGGATTTACCGCCTCATATCTTAAATTACAAGTGCACCCATTAAAAGCATATCCACTCCAATCACCATAACCAATCGGACGGTATCCATACCCTTCGTGAATATGGCCTGAAAAGTGTAGATGTGGTTTAACTTCTCTTAATTTGTGTAATAAATCTGCACATCCTACATTTTCATAAGTGTTCATTGTTTTATCACAATATCCATAGATAGGAGAGTGGGTAATTACAATATCCGAATCAGTTGGTATCTTATTCCAAATTTGAGCGGAATCGTATCCCCTATCAACATTAAATCCCCATCCATATCCAAATGAAGGAGAATACGGAGACCCCCAAATCTTTATCCCATCAATTTGAACAAAAGAATTTTCTAAATAAAATACATTAGGGTTAAGACCTGTTTCCAATATGTTTAACAACCATTCTGGTTTGCCCTTAACAGGTGGTTCGAAGTATTGTTTCCTATCAAAGTAAACCGATTTATCCCTAAATAATTCTTCACTATCGAATGAAAGATCATGATTACCAGCAATAAACACTTTGTACATATAGTTATCAATTCCATTAAACCATTTAACGAACCCTTCAACTTCATGCTTTCTACCAATAGATGAAATATCACCACTGTGAATGAGTAAATCACCACCTGGTAATTTTCCATTTAATTGTTTGTGTTTGTTGTGAGTATCACTAATATGTGAGATGCGAAAAATCATAACCAAATGTACGAAAAATTATAGAATTTTCCTAATTTTTTTTTCGGTATTTGAAAATGTGGCACTGAATAAAAGTGCTATACGATTTACATCTTCTTTCACAACAGAAACCGAATGTTCAGGATCACTATCATTTTTAAAATTTAAAAATACCATTTTCCCATATTCAGGTATAATTTCTATATCATCTACAACAAAACATCCACCATATTCTTTTTTGTAATTTTTATTTAGATATATTAATATATTTGCCGGTTTTGTGAACATTTGTTTAACTGCTGGCTTTCCATCTTGATGCGGTGATAAAAACCCACCTATTTTATACATCGTAGGTAGAGGATCACCTATTTTAGTTAATTTAACTGATTGAAAAGTTGGATATTCAGTTATGATTAAATCACTATAAACATCATATACCTTTTCTAAGATAAATTTATGAATGTTTGGGTAAGTTTCCCAATTTAAATCATTTCCATATAATGATAATTGAGCGTATTGATGATTTGGGTTTAATGAAATAAATTCATTTACTTTCTTATATGTTGTTACTAAGTTTTCATAAGAATCGAATTTCATTATATGGTGCTCACCATTAAAAAATTCAGTATCAACACCTCTATAAATTAAATTCTTATAAATTTCTTGATTTTGACAAAAAGTATATAGTTGATTCAATTCTTCTTTTAGAGATTCATATTGTGTTAAATCAAATTCATAAAAGGGTTTTTCCATAGATAATATATATACTTATAGATATAAGGTTTTATTAATTAGTTTATGAAAAAAGTATTTAAAATAGATTTTGGACAGTTCGATTCCGATAAAAAATTAACATCCGAATATTCATTATTTTTTGAAGTTCAGCCCCATCCTATTGCTGAATTATGGTATGAAAAAATGTATAACTTACTATCAGATAGTAGTTGGAAATTAGAAACTAGATGGGCAGCATTTAAACTCCCTTCTCGCCACCCAAAAATTCTTGTTGAAAAACTAAAAAGATGTGTTGAAACTATTAATAATTCCGATTGGTTTGATTATCATATAATTGAATCAGACAGAATTACTGAAGATTATCCTATGGAAGTTCATAACATAATTCATCATCACTTTGAGTTATTAATTGGTCAGGTTTGGAAGCCATCTGAGTATTGGCAACAAATAATTGAAAAAAAGGATTGGAAATTAGTAGATGCGGTTAGAGGATTAAATGATCTTTCGCATGAAATAGAAGAATGGAATATGGGAGGTGATGCAACTATATGTACTACCTTTATGAACGGATTAGCCCCAATACAAAAGGTTGAATTACCAAAAGAAGCAGATGAGTGGTTTACTTTAGCGGGTGCATTTGGAAGAGGTTATCTACATTATGCTCAATTAGGAAAGACGTGGCAAGAAGTGTGCATTGATGATGATGACCATATTGACCCAACAAACATTTCAGAACACCGATTATTAAGTGGGGAGTTTGATTTACAATTTTCTTTGTTTGATAGAACTCACGAAGGCTTAATTGAAATGTTTAATATGAGAGAAAAATTGGCTAAGTTTGATAGAACTCCCGAAGATAAAAGTCTTAGATTAGGATATTGCCCTATTTTTGATATAGAAAATCAATCCCTTCTTACAAATGATGAGAAGTTAGAAATAATCGATAATGTAAGAAATCATCCTCAAATTATAAGAATGAATTTAGATGGAGTAGAGAGACCGTTTACTCCCTACTTTGACCCATATTAAATTGGTGGAGGTGGAGGGAGTCGAACCCTCGTCCAAATACGGATTTAATAAACCTCATTCACAAGCTTAGTAAGTTATTATCAAAACTTACAAAATAGACAAGTTTTGATATTTCATTGTCATCAATATTTCCAATTCGATTTTGGGTTCAATTGGTATCCACCTGAGTTTCACATTCTATTTAATATCCCACGATGTGTGCGGGAGAGATTAGGCAGCTACTGCGTAATCAGCACCTACGAATGCCATAGCATCTTCGAAGGTCATTGTAGATAATTCTACGTCGTTTATTGTTTGATAGGTGTTTAAGGGTTTCCATCTAACCCTGCTTGCATCAATTATATCAACTCATCGTACCTGTCAAAACCAGGCACCCCCATATTACTTTTTATAAAATATAAATATTGGTTCGTATTTGTAAAACTCACCACTTATTTTCATACTATTTTTTACATTAGATAAATCAACACCTGTCATTGGAGACATCGTCATCTTTATCTTACCCTGATATTCCATACCCAATTCAGTAAGAATATCAATAGAATCTTGTTCTAATGGATAGAAACTTTTACCAATCTTAATATCTGCAATATTCCATAAGATGTATCTATCGTTTCTTAACCATTCGTAGGCAGTTGTTAGAGTAGGTCTTAGGAATCCATCTCTCCAACTTTCGTAATTACTAAACTTCTTAAATGATTGTGTTTCATCATCAGAATATCTTTCTCTATCAAAGTATGGAGGTGAAGTAAATATAAAATCTAATTGACCTTTCCACTTTTGAAATCCAGGTTCCTCACTAATAATCTCACTACCTGTTCTATAAATTTCATAGGTATTTTTGTGTCCCCAAAATGGATTTGCCGCACCAGGTATGCGTGAGTTAAAAAATTCAGCCAAATACTCATAACGAGTCTTACCAATTTCTGCAATATAGTTTTCAGTATTAGGGTCATTACCAATGTAGTGGATATTTCTATCATCTACACTCAACGCACCTAATATCCTACCACCCCAACCAGAAGATGGGTCATAGATATTAATTTGTTTTTGCTCTTTAATATGATTTGTAAATCTTTGATACAAATACTTTGCAGTAAGTGGAGGAAAGTTTACAGCTGCTTGTGTTCCCATTCCAATTCTAAATGCCGCAGTCGCCTCCGGAAATATAGTTTGACCTAACGGATACCACTTTAATTGGATAGGTTGTTTTTCTAAATCAACTAATGAATCTATATCTTCTCCCCAATTAGCAGTTTTAAGAGATGAAATATGCTTGTACTGAATTATACCTGCTTTGTATAACTCTTTTACTTCTTCCGCAGTAATTGGAAGTGATTCAATTCGGCTATCAGTTTGCGCTAAACAAAAATCATGTCCTTCCCACACATCTCCATTCATCCACTTCTCAATCCATTCTTTTGCAGTTGGTAAATGAGAATTGTGGTGTTCTTTATTTCCCTTTGCAAGTGTTTTAGAGAAACGATACATAGCATCCTGTCTTGTCAATCTTCTCATTTGTTTTGCAAACTCAGGAAGATATTCATCGTTACAAAAGATATCATAGATAGATGGTTTTGGTTTATCATAAGTAGAACCACCAATACCTGTTTTATACATTGCAGGAAAGAATTGATTTACGGGTGTAGCAAACTTATTAAAGTTAAAAATTACTTCATCACCCTCATCATCTTTTTCTTCAAACTTATCTACTTTATATGTTTGTAATTTGGAAAATTGTTCAATAATCTCAGCTTCCGAAGAACCGATGCGTGGAGGCGCACCTGTTTCATTCCAAACTTCAACTACTGTTTTTCTGAACATTGCTACCCAATCCTCAAATTCTCTGAGTGTCATTTTAAGAACATCTTCATACTTCAAATTGATATGAGGTTCGTTAAAATAATCACACTTTTCGTAAAAATACTTCTTTTCTGACATTATGGTTTTATTAGTATTCCAAATATACGAAAAAACTATGAAAATATCAAATTAATTGGTTAAAATATCAATAATAAGTCGGTGATTGTGTATTATACCATCCTTATGTGATATGTAAAAATCTCTTAAATCCGAACTCGATGTATCTAAAAGTTCTTTCAATTTTTTTTGAAAATTTTCTACTCCATCAAAAAAATCTAAATAAAACCCTAATTCTTTAAGAGCTTTGTAATTTTCTTCAGATGATAATACAAAAGGGATACTTTGTGTTAGAAAAGGATGAAATGATTTTTCAGTCAAACAAAAATTATCAAAAATGGTTTCATTTGAAATAAAAATTTTACTTTCAAATAACATATCTATCGCGTTAAATAAAAAAACTGGCATTCCTCCCATATTAGAAAACTCACCGGATGCATAGTTTACAGTATTAAACTCAAACTTTTCATGTCCAAAATATCGAACAAATAATTCATTTTTATAAGGTAATTCTATAATTGGCACACCATTAAATGTTTCACCAAATAATTTATGTATTTTTTTATGAATTACGGAGTCCGTTGATAATCCTTTTTTATATTTTAAATCTGGAAGGTTAAATTTAATTGCCACTTTATCACCATAACCATTTTCAATTAACCAATTAAAAATTTTTACTCTATCAACCTTCATTGAATTAGCAAGAAATATAAAATCACACTTTTTTTCAGCATTGAAGTTATATTCAAAATATCTCTTAACTTTATTAGAATTTAAAAAAATGTATCCTAATCCATATTTAATATAATATCTATATCCAACTTTATCAAAATTTACCTGATCTACAATTTTAAAATTATTTTTATTTTCTTTAATAAATTCAAAAAAATGCTTAGTTGAAGAATCCCCATCCGGAGGAGATTCATAATGGGGTATTTGTTCAAACCAAGATTGGATTAGTAAAATTTCTTTAGTTGAATATTTCACTAATTCAATAAATTTTTCTTTGTTATTTAAACCCCACTCAAAATTGATAATTATATTATCACTTGTTTCATTCGGAGGAATAATATTTATTTTAGTATAATTACTATAATTTGCCATAAATGATTATTCTCTAATCGTATCTAATGTTACACAATGAGGCCCTCCACTAAATGTTCTAGCGTGTCTCATTTTTACAGGTATAGAATCAACTCCCCACTTCTTTAATTCTTTCATTAAAGGAATTTGTCTTTCCTCTACAATCATAGTATTTTCATCGTAAGAAAGAGTGTTCATTCCTAACCACGGAGATGCTTCTGCCCAATGATCTAAGAAGGGTGTCTCCACCATCTCAGGAGAGTAGATTTTATCCCATTTGCGGAAGACTTCTGGTATATTGGTATCATTTACCCTTTTAGGATTTAATAAGACCAGTCCCTCTCTAATTAACACGAAAGTGGTATCTATATGGATGAATGCATATACATCTTGAATAGGGTGAACTTTATATTTTTCTTTCATATTATCATCTAACCATCTTTGAAGATATTCTGCACCCGCTAAGTTACCGGTATTCGAAACTAAATAAATTATATCATTATTACACTTCAACAAATTTGCTGCATCAAATACAGGTTCATCATTCTTTAGAGTTGGGCCAGGTAAAAGACCTCTATCATAAATTGAATCCAATAACTTTGGTTTTGGGAAATCTACCCAACAACTTTCATCAAAAAGATGTTTAAATGCTCTCACTTCATTTTGTCTTTGACGGAGAGCCATTGGAGTAGCAATTACTTTATCCTCTATTACTAACATAGAATCTCTAGGGCAGTATCCATAGTATCCATCTACTTCCCAATTTTCAGTTGAATACTTTTCACTCCAATCAACCAAAGCAGGTCTGAATACTTCAACTCCTAATCCTTCTAATGTTTTACTTAACCCATCTAAATCTTCAATTGTTTCTTCAATCATCCAATTAGGATAAGTTCCATAAGGTATTTTACGAAATTGTTCATCGGTGTAATTAGCATAATCGATTGTGTGAAGAGATTTATCTCTAATAGTTGGGATTTGTGCAAATTCAGGTCTTCCGACAATTATTTGTTTAAGTTTACCCCATTCGTTTTTAATGTAAGGTTTTATCATCTATCTCGTTTTTGCAGTATTGGTGTCTCAGTAGGCCATTCGATGTTAAAAAATGGGTCATTCCATTTAATTACACCCTGTCCACTTACATCTATATATTCTCCCTTATAAAAAAGATTATAGTGAAACACATTATCAGTAATTGAATAAAATCCATTTCCGAATCCAGGAGGAACTAATACCTGATTTCGATTTCGCTCGGAAAGTAAAAATGATTCCCATTTACCATAGGTAGGAGATGATTCCCTATTATCGGCAACTACTAAATACATTTCTCCTACAACACATTGAACTAATTTCCAAGTTTTAGAATCATAATGTAAACCCCTAAGAACATTTTGATGTGATCTTGAAAACCTACCATGAATAGAAATTTCACTTTTATCATAGTGAATGTGTCTCATTACAGGATGTTCTTCTGAATGAAAGGTAGTCCAAATCTCACCCCTAAATTCTCTAAATATGGATGGTTCAAAAACAGGCACTTCATACCCAAAAACATTTGAGGGTATTTCAATAAATTCATTCCATTTGTTACTCATAATAATTTTTTATTAATATTTTCGATATTTAAACTATTTTTTCTTATTAAATCTAATAAAGAATTTTCATTTTGTATTTTGTACATAATTTTTTCAAAAGCTAAATCAGACCACTCTTTACATAATTTATAATTTTTGTCAAAATCTTGCATAAATTCATTTACAAAATTAGAAAACTCTCTTGCATTAGATTGAAATTTTTCCGATTCTTCAAAAAAAGGATGGGGTGGAACTTCCAACATAATTTGAATCATTTTTAATGGATAACTATGAGTGGAAATAAACGGTATTCCTGATAAAATAAAACCGAGTGTTTTTTCAGAAAGATATTGAGATTTATAATCTATATCATATTGTGACCATGTTTCACATAAAATCTGCATTTTTGCTTTTGGTAAAACTCTAAAAAATAAATCCATATATCCCTGATGATTGGCAATATAACTTATATCATCAAAATCGCAGTTACCATATATTGAATTTGTTTTTATATTGTTATTTAAAAATTTACCATATTTTTCATAGTATTTGTTTTTGTTAATAGCATCAAATGATTGTAATAAAATTTTATCATTATCTAATCTATGTAATTCATTTAACAATTCAACTCTAAATCCTTTATGATTTCTTACACTATACATTAAATCATATTCAAAACTTAATTTATCATAAATTTGTTTAAATTCATAGTACCATCTAATATTCCAGTTTTTATTCCATTGAAAAATTGAGTTTGTAAAACAAAATTTGAAGTTGGGATACAAATGTTGAACCAAATCATCTAAAAATATATTATCGTTAATTATATGGTGATTTTTAAATTTGTTCAATGTGTCTTCAATTTCATTTAATTTAGTATTTTTACCCAATATATTTGTATCGAAAGAATGTAGAATTTTCTCAGTTCTTAGATAAGTTATAATCCATTTTTGATTTTCGGGACATTCTTTTATTAAATTGTGGAATATATTTAGAATTTGTAAATCCTCTCTTTCCATAAAATCTCTATCTCTGTGAATAAATCCAATTTTTTCATCAGTATCACCATAAAATAATGCGGTAAAATAATCTAATATGTGGTATCCATCTTCTTCATAGCTGATTTCTTTTTTAAAAACTAATTCTAAATTTGTATTATTATATTTACAATAAATTTTTCCCTCATCATTTTCAATATAATATTCTCTATCCGTCGTATTGTGAAATAGAGTATAAAAAAGTGATTTATTATATAAATGATGAATATAAAATTTCATTAATCAAATATTTGTTTTGCAAGATGATTTTTAGTAAGTTCTAAATGGATTCTGAGGGCTGCATGATTCCAACTTTCTATTTGCAATTTAATTTTTTTATATTTTAACAAATTCCATTCATATACTTTACTTATGAACCAAACTGCTGAATTTTTAGGTCTTTTTATTTTTTTTGTGACATATATATTATAACAAAAACAATTTTCACTATCTAACTCGTTTATCCAAAGATAACCAATTTCTTTTGAATTTAAAAATAAAATGTATAATTTTTGATTATTTTCTATCCGATTCAGAACATCTTCTATTGTAAACATTCCTTCCCAATTATATTCAGAATTAAATAATTCAATAAGATTTTTCATAATTCCATAATAATCACCTACTTTATTGGTTTTATCTACGAGTGAATAACTTAACCCATCAATTTCAATTTCATATTTTTGAAATATTTCTCGTGTGTATGTAAGGTTTCTCATAAAATAAAACGATTATCTTTATTGGAAAAATGAATATTTAAATCTAACCAATTATTTCTTTCTTCTATTTGTTGTTTATTTAGTATTATAAAATTTTTGTTTTCCAAATAATCTATTATTTCCAAATAATGGTTTTCAGTCTGATATAAATTTTCATTTCTACTACCCTCTACCTGCCCTTTTTTTATTATATGTATATTATCACCCAATGATTTTAAAATATCCAAATCACTACCTTGTGCATCACAATGAAAATACTCTATTTGTTTAATATTGTTTTCATTTATAAAAGTATTTAAGTTCGTTACATCAACATCATATTGAGATTCTATTTCAACTATTTTATTATCTACGCTATATTGGCTGGGTTTATTTAATGATGATGACATTTTCTTTTTCGTTACATAAAATTTTTCCCTGCCATCAAAAGTTCCAATCGCCTTTTCTATAACTTTTACATTATTCCTATTATAAAATCTTTTTCGTAAGTTTTCAGCATTGTCTTTATTTGGTTCAAAACAATAGACAAAATTATTATCATGCTGAGAATACTTTTCGGTATCTTCACCATCAAACGCACCAATTTCAATTATTATATTATTTGTCATCATTTATTTGGATAAAAGTATGCACACCCAACTGAACGTGTATTGACCTCACATTTTTTATTTGTTTCAAAAATATATCCATCTTTCCCATAAATTTTTTCAATAGATTCTTTTACATAATCAAAATTTAATGGATCTGTAATCGGATTTCCATATATCTTTTTTTCCGTATAAAGTTGTTTTCCAATATATGAGAAACCTTTTCCATTATCGAAATCATGTATAATAATTACAGGTTTATAATTAAAATCTGAAACTATTTTTAACTCATCTAATATTGGATAATTTCCTTGACAGTGCGCATCTAAAAATAAAAAAAACTTATCGTTTCCAATTTCCTTAAAAAATGTTGGTAACCATTCTAAAGATGAGCCCAATTCAATCTTAACTTTATTATTTTCCAGTAATTCATCATAATATTGCCATCTTTCTTTTGTAATTTCACAACTATATAACTTAGAAAAATAGGGATGTAATACTTTTAAACTAAGCCCTCTATCAGTTCCGGTTTCCACAAATACATTAAAATTAAAAGTTTTTTTTAATCTAAGTAGAGTATCTACCATAATCGAATCTACGCCAAAACTCATAATTTTAGGAATTTGTAAATATTTGTAAATTGGTGTAAGTTTCTCTTAATGATTTTACTTTTTCCAACTCTTCTAAAAACATTTTATTTTCAGGATGATTAATATCTCTTACATTTTTTATTTTAAATTGACCTTCAGTAAAAGTACCCCAATTATTGATGTGTATAAAGTTTACTTCAGTTTTTAAACCATTCAATTTTTGTAAATAATCTGCTAATTCAATAAACCCAACCATTTCCATATAGTTGTTATTCTGCACTACAAATGTTAATCTTACAAAATCTAAATTTGGAATTTTAGTGAAAATAAATTGTAGATTTTTATAAAGTATATCCCAATTTCCACCCAACCTTATTTGTTCATAAGTTTCTTTAGTACATGCATCTATACTAATCTCTGCAGTTATTCTTGGAATTTTATGTAAATTAGATAACATACCCCATATCTTTTCTGTCCATCCAACACCATTTGTATGAAGGTGTAAATTTTTTGTGTTTGGATATTTTTCCATTGTGATTGATTTTAATAGATTTCTCCAAAATTCACCACCGAATCCATCACCACTGGCAGTTATGTATAATTCATGTGCATCATTCATCGCAAAATCTAAAATCTTATTTTGTATCTTTTCAGATTTTTCTCTTTCTTTACCACTCGTTTGTATATAATCCACTCTACAAGATGGACATTTTAAATTACAACTTCTATCATGTGAAAATATTACACACTCAGGCCCCCAAGGTAATTCCGATATTTTTTCTTCAATTATTTTTTTGAATTTCTCTTCACCTGTCGGATTTATAGTTTTATTGTTCCAAAGTTTATGAAATGTTTTTTCATCAAATATTGGAAAGTATCCGTTATCATAAACACTTTCATCAATTTCTTCATTGTTCCATCTTTGTAAAAAACCACATTCTTTCTCATCACAATATTTCATGCTCCCATCGTGCATAGATTCTCTTAACTTAACTGCGGTTTCACTATTCCATATTCTATCCCAATCTTCAGTAAGTGCATTTCCTGCAGGCCCACATTTCACCCACGCGTTTACCCATCTTTTTTCTTCCTCACTCCAATACCCAGAACAACATTGCCATACTAAACCATTAGCCTGAAATTCTGCGTTTCTAAATGGTGCTACACAAAAACCTTTTTTGTTCATATCATTCTTAATTTTTTAGAAAAATTTCCATTATTAATTATGAAATAACTAGATAAAGGAAATTGTAAATCAACTGAATTTGGTACATTTAAAGCTTTTCTCAATTGATAATCGTTTTTAATCACAATCGAATTATCTTCCGATATAATATTATTTAGTTCTTCTGGCAAAGAATTATTTTTATAAAATTCCCAAAATTCAGTATCACATCTTTCACAATTATAATGACTTCTAAGTAATAACATATTTTGCCTTTGTATATTATTCATACCAGTATTAAATTGTTCGGCTGTAATAATGTTATGTTTAAATTTTAAAAATCTTTTTAATTGAACAATTATAGTCATAATCGATGTTGCTTCAAGAGGTTCTAAAAAGCCAGAACTAAGGCCGACTAATAAACTATTATTTATTAAGGTTTTTTCATAAGTACCAGCTGAAAATTTAATTTTTTTATTTACACTAATTTCACCTCCAAACCTACTATAAATTTCTTTTAGTGCATCACCCTCAGATATTAAATTTTCATTGTAAATATATCCACATCCCCATCTATCTTTAAGTGGTATCTGCCAAACCCATCCGCATTTCATAGCAATTGCATTTGTTCTGCAATAAATGTTTTTATTTGGAGAGTGTATAAAAAATGGTATAGCAGAATTAACTACTAAATCTTTATTATAATTATTCCATTTAATATGATACAAATCGGCTACTAATCGATGAAATCCGGTACAATCAAACAAAAAATTTGTATTAATTATCTCACCATTTTTTAATTCAACACCACTTATATTATCATCATCTAATATTATTTTGTTAATTTCATTATCTATATGAACTACACCTCTACTAATAGCAACTTTTTGTAAAAAATTAGCAAATAACCTTGCATTAAAATGATATGCATAGTAATTGTAATCTTCAACACCATCCGCTCCAAATCCGTGTATAAATGATTTTTTATCATTACTCCAATCAAAAAATTCAATTGAAGTTTTTTTTGTCCCATTAACTTCGTTTAAAAAAAGTTCTTCATCGATTTCTAACTCTTTTAAAAAATCAACTAAATTTGGAGTACTTCCTTCACCGGCACCTAAAATACCAATCTTTGAACTTTCTATTAATTTTATTTTAGAGTTTGGATAGTTTTTTTGAATAAATAACGCAGTCAACCAACCAGCCGTACCACCACCTATAATCGTAATATTATTCATATTAAATGAGTTTTTTTAATATATCTCTTAAATGATATTTGTTTTTTATCTATCATTATTGCATCATTTAGAAATAATTTATTAGGGTTATAATTTATATAATTCTCCAATTCAGTACCCAATAGTATTTCATCTCTTACAAAAATTAAATTTCCAGTCATACAAACCAAAGAATACCCTTTAGATTTACCCAACTTAATCAATGATTTAAAACTACTACTAAATCTAGTTCCATCATTTATATATTCTTCATTAAAAGGGATAAATGGATTAACTTCTATAACTACAATATTAGGAAAATATTTTTTAACGCTATCCCAAATGTGATAGTCGATACCATCAACATCAATACTTAAAATATCAAAAATACACTCAATTGGAGTTTCTGATAAAATATTATCCAAAGAATTAATACCACTTACTTCTACAACCTTATTTATACAAATTCCTTTTTTTATTTTTTTTAATTCATTTTCATTTTTCTCTATAAATACGCCTAACCAATCATAATTTTCTACTAAATTAAATGTATTTGAAAATGTTATACCACTCATTCCAAATTCACAACATTGTTTATTTGAAAGATTAAGTGTTCGTATCAGATATTGCAGAACACCGTCTTCGCCAAATTGTGAATAAACGCTAAATCCGTTTTCAATCATAGTAAATTCTTTTCAATATATAAATTCTCGTAATTTATAAATAACACAGCACTTTTTCTTATACCCCTCTTTACTTTAGTTATTTCATGCTCTCTATCAGATTTAAAATAATACGGGATACCGGCAGTTTTATTTATCATTTCATCCGGATTGTATAGTATATAATCCCCGCCCTCATAATCATCATTAATGTTAAATCCTACTACATAGGCTCTATTATTAGCACCTATTTCTATTGAATCTCTATGTTTACCAAAATAATCACCAACTTGATAATAGTGTATAAATAAATGGGTTTCATAAGATTTTAATTTTAAACCAGTTTTTAATTCAAACCACTTCAATAATTTAAATATAATATCAGAATCATTGTAATTTAACACTGCAAATTCATAACTTCTATTATTTGTGTTTCTAATTCCTTTTTTCGAAAGTTCATAATAAGAAATTAAAAAATCCAAATCCACTTTATTGATAGTATCCATTTAAATTATTTTTGATGACTTTTCAATTTTTGATTTATCAATATCATTTATTTTAATCTCTACATATTTTGCATCTACCACAGGTTCAAGATTATTAGTTTTTCTAAGTATTACATCACTTAACATTTTTTGAATTCCTCTAGTGTAATGAACATCTTGATTCAAATGAAAATTATTTTTTATTAGCCATTTATGAAACCCGTTTTCAAAATTAATATGTGTACCAAAATTTAATAGATTATTTGAATAATCTGAATTTTCAATAAAAATATAAAATATGTTTATACCTTTTTTTTGTAAATAATTAAATGTTGAATTAATTAATTTAAATAATCTAAAATTATAATCTATATGATTTTCAATATAATATTCAACTAAATTTATTAAATTTTTATCTAACTTATTATTAAATAACCTATCATTTCGAATTTCATTATATAAATAATTTGTGGATTTTATTTTTTTTCTATCCTCATCATAATAACAACCTCTTGAAAAAAAAGAAAAATTAATAAAAATTATATCATTTTTTTTAAAAAAATTCATATTATCTAAAATTGTATTAAATACTATTTCATTTGAATACCCACCAACAGCGTAGCAAATATAATGTGATTGAAGATAATCTGCAATATGATTACAAAAATGTTTGTTAGATTCAATTGTAGTATCTATTGTTCCGTAACTATCTCCGAAGTGAAATAAAGTTCTCATAATAATTTGCTTAATTGTTTCTCTTTGATAAATCCACCTATAATTAGGTCTAAAAGAGAATTTTCTGTTTTAAGTTTTTTTACAAATTTATTATAACATTCATCACTCCACATTTTACAAAGATTATAGTTATTTTCAAAATCATTTAAGAATTTATCAACAAATTCTGCTATCATTTTACTATCACTTTGTATTTTTTTACTTTCTTCTAAAAATGGATGCGGTCTTATATTTAAGATTTTTTCTAAAATTTCTAATGGATAACTATGAGTTGAAATAAAAGGAATTTTTGATAAAATCAATCCTATCGATTTTTCTGATATGTAGTGAGAGGCAAAATCATTTTTTGACCAAGACCAACTTTCATCTAATAATTGCATTTTTGCTTTTGGTAAAACTCTAAAAAATAAATCCATTCCTAATCTTTGTTTATTAATTAAATCCAAATTATCGAAGTCATTAATACCCAAAGTTGAATTCAAATGTATATCAGAAACTAAATGGCTGTATTTTGAATACTCTTCTCCATCTTTTCTCCCATCACTTCTTTGTAAAAATAATTTTGGTTGATTTAATTTTTTTAATTCATTCAGCAACAGTATTCTATTATATTTGTGAGCACGAACTGAATAACATAAATCATATTTAAAGTTTAAATTACTAAATATATCTGAAAATTCATCGTAAAATTTTATATCAGCGTGATTGTTCCAATACCACATTGTATTTGTAAATGCATAATAAAAATTTGGATATTTTATCTCAATTTCTTTTTTTAAAAAAGCCTCTTCAAAAATAATTTTAAAATTATCTAATTTGTTAAGAGAATTTTCTAAATCATATAATAGTTCAACATTTTTGTTATATACTAAACTTTCATATTTGTACAAAGATTTTTCACCAGAAAAAAATGTTAATATCCAATTTGATTTATCTTTTAGTAACTCTGCTAGATTATACAATGTATTATTTTCCGAATTATTTATTTCAATGCTAACATTTCGATTAGATTCAGTTAATGGTTTTAATTTTTTATCAATGAAAAGTTGAGAATGAATAGTAGTCCAATCTAATAAATGATAACCATCGGATTCATCGGATAATTCTGGTTTAAAAATAAATTCTATCGGTATATCTTTGTATTTACATCTAACATTTCCCAATTGATTTGAAATATTAAATTCTCGATCAACAGTATTATGTGCTAAAAAATAAAATAAATGCTCAGTAAAATAATGATGAATATAAATTTTCATTAAATTATTTTTTTAGTTGTATCAACTCTATATTTGTTTTTAATATTCATGTGCTTATCTATATAAAATTGATTAAATTCAATAGAAAAATATTTACAAAATTTTTTGAGTTCGTTAATCTGGTTCGTACCATATAAATCTTCATAATAAAAAATTGGTATTGAATATTTTGCTGAAATATATTTTAATTTTTCCTTTTCATTTTCTAGTAAAAACTTAAATTCTGGAAATAAATCTATATCAACTTCCTTGTAAACATATTGAGTATGCCATAAATTTGAATACTTTGCATTTAACACGCTTTCAGTTTGAGCTTGTAAATCTTTTCTACAAAGTATTCCAATTTTTTCAAATTTAGATTTAAGGTTTAAAACTAAATCATCAGTTGTTAAAGATTTAAATTCATTTGGTAACGAGCCTTCTCCTATTTTATTTTCAACAAAAATATTTTTATTAGTTAGTATTTCTTGCAACGAATAGCTAATATTAGTATCCTTTACTGCAGTCGTATTAAACGGCTCTCTATAAACCCTTATATCTAAGTTTGATTCTCTGATATACCTGGTCAAATTTAAACTACCTGTTCTTCCTTGTGATAATAAAAATCTTTTCACTATACTAATTTTTTTTGTAAATTATACTGCCTTAGTCTATTTTTATTATCAATTATGTTCAAATCTAATTGAATACTTTTATCGGTTAGACCATTACCATAATAAATTGATTCATAAGTATCAATAGGTAAATTAAATTTTTTTGATAATTTTGTAATATATTCTTTTTCAGTATTAAGTTGTTTAATTATTGGATTTAAATCTACATTAAGATTGTAAACATATTTTACATCAAAATAATTACCACTATATAAAGCTGCCATAGATTCAGCATGTTCTATAATATTATCTCTTATCAGTAAAATTACTTTATCAAACTTAGGAATCAATTGGGAATAAAAATCAAAACATTCATCAAAATATGAATTAGATAAACTTCCTAATATCGGAGATTGATTTTTTAATTGATGAAAAATGGTTTTAACTATAACATTTTCCATTTGAAATTTTTTTCGCTGTAGTCCCCAAGGTGAAAAAGGTTCAAAAATTACTTTAAGATTATAGTAATTTGAAATAGATTTTTGTAAAGAGCTAGAGCCGCATCTTGCACCTGATATAATCAAAAAATTCATAACATTTTTTTTATTATTGGTTTAAACATATCATTATTTAAAAAACCAACTAAACACCAACGTCTTCCAATACAATTTTTAACTCTATGACCCTCATTTTGCGTAAAATAAACCAATGTTCCCTTTTTTGGGAATACCACTTCGCCATTTTCAAATTCTAACTCTCCTCCAGAAAACTCATCATTTAGATAAATTACAAATGAGTAAGGATTTAAATGTTTATGAAATACAGTCGATTGTATAATTGTTTCATCTGTAAATTGTAATCTTAGATATTTAAAGTTACAATTTTTAAATAATGGTAAATGAGTTTCTAAATTTTTTAAAACATTGATATCAATGTAATCATCATTTATTTTTTTAAAATATTGAAAAAAAGCCGTAAAGGTGTAGCCCGATTGAAATTTAATTTCGGAATTATTCGATAATCCTAAAATGGCAGTACACTGCTCATTATTTAAAAAATTTTCTATAACTTTTATCATATTAAATTAAATTTAATTTAATAGTAGATTTTCTTAATTTATATTTTAAATTTAATATTTCATAATCTAATTCAATCGTTTTATCTATTAAACCATTTCCAAAAAATATATTTTCATAACTATCAATTAATAAATTTGATTCGATAGATAATTTTTTTAAATAAAAATTGGCCAGCTTTAATTGTTCAATATATTTTTCTACATTATTTTTTTTATTGTAAATATATTCTTCATTATACAATTTTCCATTATACAGCATAGATAACGATTCAGCCTGTTCTATTATATTCTGTCGGTTTAAAAGAATTACTTTGTTAAACTTAGGTATTAAATTTAAGTAAAATTGCACACACCTATTAAGGTATTCAGCTGAACAATTCATTGTATGATGTTTGTTATCAGTTTGATGAAGTAATGTCTTTACTACTGAATTATTAAGCGTATAATAAACTTTGTTGTTTATTGCATAAGGTTCAAATATTTTTTTTAAATTATTTTTATTTGAAATCGAAGTTTGCAATGTTGATGAACCACATCTTGCTAAAGAAATTATTAAGATATTCATAATATCTAAAATATTATGAATGCCTTGCTTTTAAGTATTGAATAAAATTTTGAATAATAGTGTTGATTTTCTCTTTTTTTGCAGCGCTCAACTCTATTATAATTCTATTATATAGTGTACTAGCTGGTACTGATTTGTATTTTTCCGGCGTTTCCATTTTAAATTATTTATTATGTACTAAAATATTATTTGCGTAAAAATTATGATTATCCTCAACTCTAAAAATATATGTTTTTGTATTACCCAAATTTAAGGTTTCGATGTTTTTGATTTTAGTATGGGAATTGTTATCATTCACA
>Ga0222713_10002194_pt1 | contig 21009 bp, 16 predicted proteins | sample C33_649DmetaG_FD_165061 | JGI IMG/M metagenome (GOLD analysis project Ga0222713, IMG submission 165061) | Estuarine water microbial communities from San Francisco Bay, California, United States - C33_649D | ecosystem: Environmental > Aquatic > Marine > Unclassified | place: USA: California...
GACTCCGTCCGAGCGGCGGGCTGGCTCAGGAGTTGCGTGACCGCCCCCTGCGAGCCCTCGGCCTCCTCGGCATCCTGGCCCTCCTCCTCGTGCGATGGTTCGGCTCTCGCTCGGGTAGCTCTGGCGACTCGGCGAGCCGCGGCGGTGGAGCGGGGAGCGCCTTTGTGAGCGGGGTAGTGGCAGCCGCGGCCCAGCGCGGCGGGCGCGCAGTAATTGATGCGTTGATCGATGGACGACCTGCGGTGGACGGAACCCCCGTGGGCGACGATGATGCTCGGGGGCGAGTGGCGAAACGGTAGACGCGCCGGCCTTAGGAGCCGGTGTCGGCAACGACGTGTGAGTTCGAGTCTCACCTCGCCCACCAGAACAAGGGTCGTCGGGTACCCTGTGCGCTCATGGAATTCACGACCACTCCTGCAGAGAAGAGCACCGTCCGACTCGAGGTCACCCTCGCGGTCGCAGACGTGGCCGCGGCAATTGCCCAGGCGGTCCGCCACGTCGCCGGCCACAGCCGCATCCCAGGCTTCCGCCCGGGGAAAGCGCCGCGCTCCATTGTTGAGCGCTTTGCCGGCATCAACCGCATCCTTGATGAGGCGACCGAGATCCTGATTGAGCGCGGCTATCGCGACGCGATCATGAAGTCGGACATCGTTCCCCTCACCAGCCCAAAGATCGATGCGAAGCCGATCGTTGAAGGCGAGGCGTACACCTTTACCGCGCTCATCCCTGTGCCGCCAGAGGTGAAGCTCGGCGACTACCGCGGCTACACCTTTGAACCAACGTTTGAGGAGCCTGACGATGCCAAGGTTGAGGCGGTCGTGAACGATCTGCGCGACAGCTACGCAACACTCACGGCCGTCACCGATCGTGGAGCTGAGCTTGGCGACTACGCGATCATCGCCTTTGATGGCTATCGCGTTGACACCGGCGTTGCGATTGAAGGCGCCTCATCTGAGCGCATGCCGATCGTGCTCGGCTCCGACCGGCTGATTCCAGGATTTGAGGCGCAGCTTGTTGGCGCGAAGGTTGGTGATGCCACCACCGTTGAGGTGACCTTCCCTGAGGATTACCAAGAGGCGGCACTGCAGGGCGTGCCAGCGCGATTCGATGTCGTCATTAACGACTTGCGTGCGCGGGTCCCGCCGCCGCTTGATGATGCCTTCGCCGCCCAAGTTGCCAATGTCACTGACGTCGCTGGACTGCGCGCAGAGATCTTGATGCGCCTGAAGGCGAGTGCGGTTGATCGCGCCCGACATGAGTTCGCCGACAAGATCGTCGAGTTCGCGATGGAGGGTGCCACCGTTGAGATCCCCGACCCACTCATTGAAGAGGAGATCGACGGGCTCGTTGACGAGTTGGCGCGCAGCATTGCGCGACAGGGGCTGACCTTTGAGCAGTACCTCAGCGCCGCCGGAAAGAGCGTCGAAGAGCTTCGTGCCGATCTACGTGAGCGCGGTGAGCGTCGCGCGCGAACCCTCCTGGTGTTGAGCGCCGTTGCTGGTGCCGAAGGGGTCGAAGTGCCAGAGGAGCTAATCGACGAAGAGGTCGAGCGCGCCCGTCCGCAGACCCAGGGCCAGCGCAAGCTTGAGGCCTATCTCTCATCGGAACGCGGTCGCCGAGCCATTCGCGCCTCACTGCGCCGCTCCCTCGTGGTTGAGCGGCTCGTTGACGAGTGGTTTGATGCTCATCCAAAGGCCTGGCCGACCTGGGCACCAGAGCGCCCAGCGACGCCTACCGCCGCGAAGGCTCCCGCCAAGTAAACTCAGTCTCCCGCAGAGAGCGGGTGCACACGTAGGGGGTGACCAATGCTCGTACCAATGGTGATTGAGTCCTCAAGCAAAGGCGAACGCGCCTACGACATTTGGTCACGCCTACTGAAGGAGCGCATCATCTTTTTGGGCGGCCCCGTCGAAGACGACATCGCCAACCTGATCATTGCGCAGCTCCTCTTCCTCGATTCAGAGGATCCCGAGAAGGAGATCTCCCTGTACATCAACAGCCCAGGGGGTGTGATCACCTCCGGCCTCGCGATCTACGACACGATGCGCTACGTGCGCGCCCCCGTGAGCACCATCTGCACCGGCATCGCTATGTCGATGGGCGCGGTGCTCCTCGCCGCTGGTGCACCAGGGCGACGCTTCGCCCTTCCGCACAGCCGCATCATGATCCACCAGGGCTCTGGCGGATTCCGCGGCAACACTCCTGACGTCTTCATTCAGGTGAAGGAGATGGAGCAGCTCGTGCGCACGACACAAGAGATCCTCGCCGCCCACACGGGTCAGCCGATGGATAAGGTCGTGAAGGATACGGACCGCGACCTCTTCCTCTCGCCAGAGCAGGCGGTGGAGTACGGCATCATCGACGAGGTCTACAAGCTTCCTGCCATCGTCCCGCCTAAGGGGAAGTGAGGCGCGCCGCATGAGCGGAGGAGCAGGATCCGGAGAGTCGGGAGGCGGTAAGACGCGCGGCCCACGCAGTGCGGGCACGGGATCCTATCGCTGCTCCTTCTGCCGCAAGACGCAGGAGCAGGTTCGTAAGCTGATCGCCGGACAGGGCGTCTACATCTGCGACGAGTGCGTCGCCCTCTGCGCCGAGATCGCCACCGAGCAGTCGCCATCCGCACCGCAGCGCAAGTCATTCGGCGGCGTCACGCCAACACCGCGCATGATCCATGCGGCACTCAACGAGCATGTCGTGAGCCAGGAGCGCGCGAAGCGCTCGCTCGCGGTGGGCGTGCACAACCACTATCAGCGCGTTGGTGCACCAACCGTGGCCGACGGAGTGGAGATCGCCAAGTCGAACATCCTGCTCGTTGGCCCGACCGGTTCCGGTAAGACGCTGCTTGCGCAGACCCTCGCCCGATTCCTTGATGTGCCCTTCTGCATCGCCGATGCCACAAGCCTGACCGAGGCTGGCTATGTTGGTGAGGATGTCGAGAACATTCTGCTTCGCCTAATCCAGGCGGCGGATGGCGATATTGAGCGCGCGCAGCGCGGCATCATCTACATCGACGAGATCGACAAGATCACCCGCAAGTCCGACAACCCATCGATCACGCGCGACGTGTCGGGCGAAGGGGTGCAGCAGGCGCTCCTCAAGATCATCGAAGGCACCGTGGCGAACGTGCCGCCGCAGGGTGGTCGCAAGCATCCGCATCAGGAGTACCTGCAGATCGACACGACGAACATCCTCTTCATCTGCGGCGGTGCATTCGAAGGGCTCGAGAAGATCGTCTCGGATCGCGTTGGTCGACGCGGCATTGGCTTCGGCTCCGACACGCCAGCCAGCAAAGATGAGCGCACTCGTGTACTTGAGCAGCTAATGCCCGACGACCTGCTGCGCTACGGCCTGATCCCTGAGTTCATCGGGCGCCTGCCGATGATCGTTGCCCTTGATCCGTTGACGCTTGACGATCTAGTGGAGATTCTTGTTGCGCCGAAAAACGCGTTGGCGAAGCAGTACCAGCGCCTCTTCCAGATGCACAACGTGGATCTGCAGTTCACGCCTGCTGCTCTGCATGCGGTTGCCGAGAAGGCACTGCTGCGCAAGACCGGTGCTCGTGCGCTGCGTGCGGTTCTTGAGGATGCACTGCTCGCCACGATGTACGACCTGCCCGATCGACCCGACGTGCGTCGCTGCGTGGTCACCGAAGAGACGATTAGTGCCGGCGCGCTGCCGCTCATGCTCACCGAGCGCGAGATTGGCGTGAGTGAGCCTGCGGCACCGGTCCGACGTGCACCGCGCACGCGCACGGCCACCCCCCGCGCATCAGCGTGACGGCGGCACGCGAGCTCGGCCCCTCTTATAGCGCCGCTGAGGTAGAGCGCAGCGTTGCAGCCCGCTGGGCGGCAACCGATTACGGCAGCCCTGACGGACGCGAGACGCGCGATGCCGAGGGTCGCGAGTCACTCCCACCCTTCACGATCATCATGCCGCCACCCAACGTCACCGGCGGTCTGCATGTCGGCCACGCGCTCTTCGTGACGCTTGAAGATTTGATGGTGCGTCGCGCGCGCATGCAGGGGCGTGCCGCACTCTGGCTCCCTGGTGTCGATCATGCCTCGATCGCCGCCCAGTACGTGCTCGATCGCATCGTGGAGAAGGAGGGGAGCAGCCGCGCCGATTTGGGTCGCGAGCGCTACCTCGAGCGTATGCATCGCTTTATGGACGAGACGCGGAACACCATCCTCGGGCAGTTCCAGCGCCTCGGGGCATCGGCCGACTGGGGCCGCACCCGCTTCACCATGGATGACGTCTCAAGCCGCGCCGTCCGCACCGCCTTCGCAACGCTCTACGCGCGCGGTCTTGCCTATCGCGGCGAGGCGCTCGTCAACTGGTGCCCTGGCTGCAAGACGAGCGTCTCCGACCTTGAGTCGGTGGCAACCGAAGAGCAGGGGAGCATCTGGGAGATTCGCTACCCATTAGAGGGAGGTGACGCCACCAGCGGCGTTGTTGTGGCGACAACCCGACCAGAGACACTCCTTGGCGACACCGGCGTCGCCGTGCACCCTGACGATCCGCGCTACACCGCACTCGTTGGGAAGCGCGTGATGGTGCCGTTTGTGAACCGCGCCGTTCCAGTGGTTGCTGACGCCTTCGTTGAAATGAGCTTCGGTACAGGCGCGGTCAAGGTCACACCCGCCCACGATCCGAACGACCGCGAGGTAGGCCTCCGCCACAACCTGCCAGCGCCGACCATTCTCGATGAGTCCGCTCACATCATTGCCGACGCGCCAGCGCCATTTGCTGGCATGGATCGCTTCAAGGCGCGCAAGGCGATCGTTGCCGCGCTCGAGGAGCTTGGTCTCCTGGTTTCGGTCAAGCCGCATACGGCGAACCCGGCGCGCTGCCAGCGCAGCAACGACATCTTGGAGCCACGCCTGCGCACGCAGTGGTTCATTCGCGCGAAGCCGCTCGCCGAGAAGGCACTCGCAGCAACTCGATCAGGCGCAACGCAGATCGTGCCCGCGCACTTTGAGAAGACCTGGGAACACTGGCTCACCGAGATCCGCGATTGGAACGTGAGCCGTCAGCTCTGGTGGGGGCACCGTATTCCCGCCTGGTACTGCGCCGATGGGCACATCACCGTGACCGATCGCGAAGAAGGACCAGTCGGCTGCGGCACCTGCGGCGCCGAGTCAAACACGCTGCAGCAGGAGAGTGACATCTTTGACACCTGGTTCAGCAGCGGGCTCTGGCCATTCAGCACACTCGGCTGGCCCGACAAGACGCCAGACCTCGCGCGCTATTACCCATCGCAAGTGATGGAGACGGGGCACGACATCCTCTTCTTCTGGGTTGCGCGCATGATGATGCTCGGCATTGAGCTGATGGGAACACCGCCATTTGAAACCATCTATCTGCACGGCATGGTGCGCGATCCTGAGGGGCAGAAGATGTCGAAGACCAAGGGGAACGTGGTGGACCCACTCTCCGTGATCGATGAGATCGGCGCCGACGCGCTGCGCTTCGCACTCGTCTCGGGCACCGCACCAGGCGCCGACCAGCGGCTCTCGCCGGAGAAGTTGGAGAACGCACGCAACTTCATGAACAAGCTTTGGAACGCCGCACGCTATGTGCTTGGCGCGCGACCTGTTGAGGCAGCCGGCAATCGGCCATCTGCTGCCGATGCGCATGCAGCGGCGGGGGAGTTCGGCACCTGGATGGCGACGCGCCTCAGCGCCGCGGTGGATGACGTCGACCGCGCCCTTGGGCAGTACGGCTTCTCTGAAGCGTCGCAGCGTATTTACGACGCGATCTGGGCGGAGTATTGCGACCAAGCAATCGAGATTGCCAAGGTGACGCTCGCCGACGAGACGCGACCTGCAGCAGAGCGCACCGCCGTCTGGTGGACGCTCGTCGATGCCCTTGATGATCTCTTGCGCCTGCTTCATCCAATCGCGCCATTCATCACTGAAGGAATCTGGGAGGCGCTCCCACGACGCGCCGACGATCCGGGTCTCCTGGCAACCGCGGCGTGGCCAGCCCGACACGCGGCGGCGAGCAGCGCTGTGAGCAGCATTGACCAGTGGCTTGATCTCGTGCGCGAGGTACGCGCGGCGCGCACCACTGCAAAGCTCCCCGCTGGTGCATGGATCCCACTCACCGTTGCAGCACCACCACCACTCGCGACATCGGGTGAAGGGTTGCGCTCCGCCATTGAGCGGCTGGCGCGCGTGCGACCACTCACCATTCAGGCTGCACTTCCGACCGAGGGCGAGGGTTTGCTCGTGGTGGCGGGTGTGCTCACCGCGCGACTGGAGCCGCCGCAGGCCGACGCCGCCACACTTGATGCCGATCGCGCCCGGCGCGAGAAGGACCTCGCCGCGGCTCAGGCCCAACTCGCCGCCGCGGAGGCTCGCCTCGCCGACCCGTCGTTTACTGGGAAGGCGCCAGCCGCTGTGGTCGCCGGGGCAGAGCGCCGCGTTGCCGAACTGCGCGATGAGATCGCCCGCTTGGAGCGAGGTTCGTAATGCCGTTCTACGACTACCTCTGCGCAAAGTGCGGCGCCACCGTTGAGGTGCTGCACGGTATTGATGAGCAGCAGGCTCGGATCCACGAAGAGTGTGGCGGGACGCTCGAGCGACAATTCTCTGCGGCGAGCGTGCACTTCAAGGGGAGCGGCTGGGCCAAACTCGATCGCCGCAGCGGCGGTTCAGGCTCCTCGGATGCGCCTGCGAGCGCGCCAGCCCCAGCCCCAAAGAGCGACGCGAAGTAAGCGTTCTCCCTGATCGGGTAGGCTTCCTCGCAATGAGCATCAACGCCGACTCCTCGAAGACCCTCGCTGGAACCCCAGCGGCTGACGCGACCCCGGCGGTCTCAGAGCTCGACACCATCGTCTCGTTGGCGAAGCGCCGCGGCTTTGTCTACCCCAGCTCCGAGATCTACGGTGGCATCAACGCGGTGTGGGATTACGGCCCACTCGGCGTCGAACTGAAAAACAATGTGAAGCGCGCCTGGTGGCGCAGCGTGGTGCAGCAGCGTCACGAAGTGGTCGGACTCGACGCCGGCATCTTGATGCACCCACAGGTCTGGAAGACATCGGGCCACGTCGGCTCCTTCAGCGATCCACTCGTTGAGTGCACCGCCTGCAAGCGACGCTACCGACTCGACGAACTCCCAGGGACAGGCGACCTCACCACCACGCAGCTCGCCGATGCCGAGATCGTTGCCAAAATGGGCCTGAAGTGCCCGGATTGTGAAGGCACGCTCACCGCGCCACGCCGCTTCAACCTGATGTTCAAGACCTTCATGGGCCCCGTTGAAGAGGATGCCTCTGTGATCTACCTGCGTCCAGAGACGGCGCAGGGCGCTTATGTGCAGCACAAGAACGTGCGCGATTCGTCGCGCAAGAAGATCCCGTTCGGCATCGCCCAGATCGGCAAGTCGTTCCGCAACGAGATCAGCCCAGGAAACTTCGTCTTCCGCATGCGCGAGTTTGAGCAGATGGAGCTCCAGATGTTCGTGCGCCCCGACGAGGCGGCAACCGCTGCGTTTGAAGAGTGGCTGCCACGACGACTGGAGTGGTACAAGGCATACGGCGTTTCGCCAGAGCGACTGCGCATGCGCGAGCATGCCCCCGATGAGTTGGCCCACTACGCCAAGCGCGCCATTGACGTGGAGTACCGCTTTCCATTCGGCTGGAAGGAGCTCGAGGGGATCCACAACCGTGGCGACTTCGACCTCTCGCGCCACGCCGCCGAGAGTGGCGAGAGCCTCGACTACTTCGATCCTGCGACCGAAACCTCATTCACCCCGTGGGTCGTTGAGGCCGCGGCAGGTGCAGATCGTGCCGCCTTCACCTTCCTGATCGACGCCTATCGCGAAGAGGTGGTGCGCGACGAGAAGCGCGTCGTCCTCTCGCTCCACCCGGAACTCGCGCCGTACAAGGTGGCGGTGCTGCCGCTGCTCAAGAAACGCGACGACCTTGTGGAGATGGCGCACCGCATTCGCGACGGCCTCTCGCGCGAGTTCACCGCTGTCTACGACGACACCGCCGCAATCGGCAAGCTCTATCGCCGGCAGGATGAGATCGGCACGCCGTGGTGCATCTGCGTCGACGTGGACTCCATGGATGACAACGCCGTGACCGTGCGCGATCGCGACACCATGGAGCAGGAGCGCGTCAGCGCTGATCGGCTAGAAGAGTTCTTCCTCGCGAAGCTGCGCGCCTCGCGCCCTTAGGCTTCGGTCGCGCCTGTCGGCTGCTTGCCAGCTGGCCAGTAGAGTTCCTTATGGATCGCCCCCTCCGGGAGGCCGTAGGCTGAGAGTTCGCGCTCGGCCGCGACGATCATCTCGGGATTCCCGCAGAGGTAGGCGATCGCCTCACGTGCGTTAACGCCAAGATCTCGCAGCGCTGACTGAATGATGCTCTCCACGCGACCGGTGCGGCCCGTCCAGCCGGCATTGAGTGGATCAGCCGGTCGTGAAATGGTTGGAACGTAGGTGGCTGGATAGGTGCCACTCTTCTCCCACCCCTCGATCAGATCGCGGTAGCCAATGTCGCTGACGTAGCTCACACCATTCAGGTAGATCGAACGTCGCGGGGCACCGTCGTCGGCGAGAGTGCGCGCCATGCTGACAAACGGCGCGATCCCTGTGCCAGATGAAACGTAAATCTGCACACGTGTGTCGGCGGGCTCCATGGTGAACTTCCCCTTTGGGGCGAGCACGCGCAGTCGGTGGCCGACGGGAAGAGAGAAGACGAGCGGCGTAAACGCACCGCCACGGACGAGGCGGAGGTAGAGCTCATAGCCGCCATCGAGGGCGCGCGCCGAAGAGGCAACAGAGTAGGGGCGCTGCACGAACTTCTCACCGACCTTTACGCCGATCGTCACGTACTGGCCGGGCTCAAACGGGGTCGGCACGCCATCGGGCTTGATCCAGACGCGGGCGAGCGTATCGGTGTCGTCGATGCGTGCCGCGAGGGTGGCGTTGTAGGCGGGGTCGTCGGCCAGGATGCCGAATGAGGCGGGGGTCGCTGCCGTCTCTGCCATGGGGCCTCCTCACGGTGGTGCAACGCTGAGCGTCGCCGTTGCAGGGGAGTGTAGGGGAGGGGGCGCGCGGGTGCCTTGGTCCTGGGGTGGTCCCGACTGCTATTCTGCGCCCAACAGCGCTTGACACCCACGGGCAACTGCTTTGCCCGATCACGAAACCGCAAAGGAGGTCCCCCACCGATGGCTTCCGGGAGCGTTGCTGAGATCAAGAGCCGACTCGCCGTCGCCGACGTGGTCGGTGAGACGGTCGTGCTGCGCAAAGCGGGGGCCGCGTTCAAGGGCCTCTGCCCATTCCATGGCGAGAAGACCCCTTCGTTCGTCGTCACGCCGGCCCGTGAAACCTGGAAGTGCTTCGGCTGCGGCAAGGGGGGTGACATCTTCACCTTTGTCATGGAGCGCGACAGCCTGCCGTTCGGCGAGGCGCTCACTCTGCTCGCCGCCAAGGCTGGCGTCACCATCGACGACCGCAGTCGCGCCGAGGATGCGCGCAAGGTCCGACTTCGCGACGTGCTTGAAGGTGCGGTGAGCTTCTATCACGCCATCCTCACCTCACACGAGCTCGGACGCCCAGCCCTCGACTATCTGCACTCGCGCGGATTCACCGATGAGACGATTGAGGCGCAGCGACTCGGCTGGTCACCAGATTCGTGGGACGCCTGCTCCAAGGCGCTCGCCGCAAAGCGCGGCGCAACGCCCGCGGAGCTTGCCGCCGTCGGCCTCACCACGGAACGCGACGGTGGTCGCGGCGCCTATGACCGCTTCCGCGCTCGCGTGATCTTTCCGATCCGCGATGCGAACGGCAAGATCACCGGCCTCGGTGGTCGCCTCCTTCCTGAAGACGACAAGCGTGGCGATCGTGGACCGAAGTACCTGAATAGCGCGGCAACAGAACTCTTTGACAAGTCACGCACCCTCTATCTCATCGACAAGGCGAAGCCTGCGATGCGCAAGAGCGGCACCGCTGTGTTGGTTGAGGGATACACCGACGCGCTGATGGCGCATCAATCAGGATTCACCAATGTCGTTGCCAGCATGGGAACCGCGCTGACGCCAGCGCAGGTTGCCCTGCTCTTGCGCTACGGATCAAAGATTCTCTTGGCGTATGACGTTGATGCGGCTGGAGCGAAGGCGGGCGCATTCGGAGCCACCGAGCTGCTCCGCCTCGTTTCCGAGCTTGGTAGCGCTGATGGCGGCCCATCGCTCGTTGATGTGGGGATCGTGCGCCTCCCCGATGGGAAGGATCCCGACGAGGTTGTTCGCGATCAACCAGAGGCCTGGCGCGCCGCAACGGAGCAGCCAGTGCCAGTAGTGGAATATCTCATCGATACCCATGCGCAGGCCCATGACCTGAAGGACCTTGGCGGTCGCAAGCGTGCCATTGACGGCATCAAGCCAATTCTCCGCAGCCTGCGCGACCCAATCGTTCGAGATGGCTACATCTCTGCCGCTGCGCGACGCATCGGCGTGGACGAGAACTCGATTCGCGAGGCGATGATCCAGCGCGGTGCCGAGGCGTCCGGCGCAGAGAGCCGCATCTCTGCCGATCGCGTGCGCGCCGCCGATGCCGATGGCGATGTGGAGTCGATCCTCGCGGGCGTAACCTCGCCTGAGGCCGAACTCCTGCGCCTCCTCATTGCAGCGCCAGCGGAGCGCCTTCGCGTGCGTGACGTCCTCACCGATCAGCTCTTCACCAGTGGGCTCGCACGCTCCCTCTGGCTTGGCTTACGTGCGGCACTTGATGCCAGCCTCGAGGCGGGGACGACCGTTGATGCGCTGGAACGCCTACCCGCTACGATTGAGGGCGAAGAGCGTCGCCTGGCCCAGGCACTCTCCGTACGCCTCGGGGCCACCGTTGAGCTCACGCGTATTCGAATCGGTATCGATCAGACCATCCTGCGGCTGGAGGCTGATCGCTTGGAAGAGGCGATGGCCTGGTCCCGTGGCGAAATTGCCGAGGCGGAGCGCGAAGGTGATGCCGCGCGAGTTCGGACCCTTATGGAGGCTGAGCGAGATCTAGGACAAAAGCGAAAGGCGCTCGACCGACGCTTCTTGGCGTCGGGAGTGCTCACAGCGGCAAAGGGGGGGAGCAAGTGACGAAGGCGAAGCAGGTAAGCAAAGTGACCGCAGGCACGCCCGTGAAGGTGGCGCCCGCGAAGGCGACACCAGTAAAGGCCGCATCCACCAAGGTCGCCCCGAAGGCCGCTGCAAAGCCCGTCACCAAGGCTGCTCCAAAGCCAGCTGCTAAGCCAGCCCCGAAGTCTGTCGTGAAGCCAGCGGCGAAGGTCGCCACAAAGCCAGCGGTTAAGCCAGCGCCAAAGCCCGTCGCAAAGCGCGGGTCCCTCGCGACCTCTAAGGCCGCTCCGAAGCCTGGTGCGAAGCCAGCCCCGAAGAAGTCAGCGCCAACGAAGGCCGTCGCAAAGCCCGCCACCAAGTCAGCGCCAAAGAGCGCCGCTAAGCCGATCGCAAAGCCGATCACCAAGGCGAAGCCGATTGCGAAGCCTGCGCCAGTAAAGGGGAAGAAGTCCGCCTCACTCGCGACATCGTCCGCGAAGTCGAAGGCGGATACGACGAAGTCAGTAAAGGCGGCGCCAGCTGCGCCCGCGGCAAAGGTTGCCCCAGCAAAGCCGCAGGGGAAACTCGCGAAGGGGAAGGCGTCGGCCGGCCCGGCGGCAAAGCTCGATGGCGTTGCTGAGCCTGGTGCTGCAGATCTCGCCGAGATCGAGGTCGATGGTGTCGAGATGCTCAGCCCAGAAGCCGCAGCTGCACTCCTTGTTGCCGAGGTTGCTCCAGAGGCACCGAAGCCTGAAGTTGTTGAGCCAGTTGCAGAGTCAACCGGTGTCGACGATCCAGTCCGCATGTACCTCAAGGAGATTGGTCGCGTTGGACTACTCACCGCCGAAGAGGAGGTCGTCCTTGCCAAGATGATTGAGCTCGGCGAGCAGATGGCCGACGAGCCATGGAAGGCCGTCTACAACCTGCATCAGTGGACCTATCACGAGACGGAACTCAAGACGCGCAAAAAGAAGGAGTGGTACCGCCTTGATCCGGCGCTCGCCGCTAAGGCACACGCCACGTATGCCGAAGCAATTGGCGCGTGGGTTAAGGGGCATCACGTACATGAGTGCAAGGTCACCGGGTTTGATAAGGCCTCACGCGAAGTAACGGGTGAGACCGCCAAGAAAAATCTATTGATTGCGAAGAGCCTCGTGAAATCGTTCAACGAACCGAACCGTCGGAACCTTGCGGCGAAGACGGCGGAGATCATTGACTTCGCCTTCCAGACGGTCGGCACCGGCGACATGGAGAGCCGCGACAACGGTGTGCTCCAGAAGCTCTTCCTCTGGGCACGTGACGAGATCGCCTGGCCAGCACTCGAGACTTGGATCGTCCAAGGGAAGCACATTGCCAAGGATGGGAAGGATTGGATCCGCGAGGCGGGTTGGGATCCCGAGAATCCAGCGCTTGGCAAGCTCCGCGGACGCGAGGGCTATGTCGTGCAGCTCGGCTGGCGCGGACGTGAGGAGCTGACCAAGGCGAACTTGCGCCTCGTCGTCTCGATCGCCAAAAAGTACATCGGCCGCGGCATGAGCTTCTTGGACCTGATCCAAGAGGGGAATATCGGCCTCATTCGAGCCGTGGAGAAGTTCGAGTACATCAAGGGCTTCAAGTTCTCGACGTATGCAACGTGGTGGATTCGCCAGGCAATCACGCGAGCGATCGCTGATCAGGCCCGAACGATCCGCATTCCGGTGCATATGTACGAGCAGCTCAACCGACTCACCCGCGTCCAGCGCCAGCTCTTCCAGGAGCTTGGCCGCGAGGCAACGGATGACGAGATCGCCAAGGAGCTCACCAAGGTGACCGAGTCAGAGGTGACTGCGGAGCGCGTCCGCGAGATGCGTAAGGTGAGCCAGGAGCCGGTCTCCCTCGAGACGCCAATCGGCGAGGAGGAGGACAGCCATCTCGGTGACTTCATCGAGGACAAGTCGGCGAAGAAGCCAGACGAGGCGGCCAACAGCCAACTCCTCTCCGAGCAGATCGTCGCGACACTGGAGTCGCTCAGCCTGCGCGAACAGCGCGTGCTGCGGCTGCGCTTCGGCCTGGAAGATGGGCGACAGCGCACCCTGGAAGAGGTCGGGGCGGAGTTCAACGTGACCCGCGAACGCATCCGTCAGATTGAGGCGAAGGCGCTGCGAAAGCTGCGCCACCCATCGCGCGCCCGCAAGCTGCGCGACTACCTCGACTAGGGGGTTCGTGCGGCGGGGAGGAGCCACGGCCCTCCCTGCTAATATTCCGCTCGCGGCAGCGGCCGCGGTCATTCCGGCGTAGCTCAGTGGTAGAGCGGGCGGCTGTTAACCGCCATGTCGTAGGTTCGAATCCTACCGCCGGAGCCAACCTGCTAGGCGAGAGAGGCAATGAAGTGCTGATCCCATTTGAAGCGGTGGCCTATCTTCGAAAGCACCTCTCTATCTTCCTCACCCGTCGGCCCATTCAGACAGCTGCGTCCTCCCTCCTCATCGCCGTCTCGCTTGCGGTTGCTCCTGCAAGTGTGGCCTTTGCCGCTCCGAATCTAATTGACTCAGAAGCAACAAATGACCTTGTAGGTGCATCCCGAAGTGCAGTTGCGCTGGCATCGCCCGCGCCAAGGCCAAGCGCAGTTGGCACGCCATCGCCAAGTGAAACCGCATCACCAGATAGGAGCCCGAATCCGCCTCCGCCGCCGCAGCCAACAGCTACGCCAACGGCAGGGCCGACCGATTCGCCGATCCACACCACGGATCAGCCGATGGTGCTTGTGACGGATACTGCCGACGGGACTCTTATTTACATCAACGAGCGATCCTCGTTGAGCTTCTTAGCAGCATCGATTCCGTCAATCCAGCAGGCGCTCAGCATCCCAGGCATCTGGTTCAGCGGCCTGCTTGCTGCCACACTCCTCGCGTTTGGAGCCATCCTCTTCGAGGCACCATTTGATTGGATTAGACGACGTATCAACGACATTTATTCGCGCGTCGTTGCCTACATTCAGCCAAAGGACCGCGGATCTCGACTCTGGAAGATCTTCGGCATCCGAGTTGACGTTTTTCCATTCTTGATCGTCGGCCAGCTTATCGCCGCGTTCAATGCACCACTTGACGCGATTCCACCGATCCACCAGCTGCTCCTTGGCTGCGTGTACGGTGCGATGGCCGCTCTGATCATCCACGCGGTGACGAAGTGGCCAGAGATTCGCCTACAGCGGATCAAAAACAACGATAGTGGTGAGATGCGTGCGCAGTGGTTGAGCCTCGTGCTCGCCCTGAGTGCAGTTGCGATTGCGCAGTCGTTCGGCCTCATTCCCGGACTCATCGTCGGGATTTTCGCCACGCGCCACTTCCGGAAGAGCCTTGACGAGAGCGGATCTGCACGGAGCTCGTGGCAGCTCTCACTGATGCTAATTGCCGCTTCCCTCATCTCTTGGTTTGGGCTCGAGTGGGTCGCGCTACTCATCACAGACCCAGAGGCCCCATTACGCATCATCTCTGACACGGTGCTGGGTACCCTAGTCGTCGCAGGGAGCCAAGGTTTGGTCTGGACTCTTCTTAACCCAGCCGAAGATGGCTCCAGGGCGCTTCGGCACCACTCAATCGCCCGTTGGGTTCTGCTCCTCGCTGTAGGGATCACGATGGCTGTCGCCATTCTCATGAATGGTGGGGAGTTGCAGGGGATCTTCTCGCCTAATGCAACGCTTGAAGAGTTGCGTGGGCTAATCTTGTCTGGTGTGGCGCTCTTCGTGATGCTGCTCCTCCTCCACCGATTCACCGCCGCCAGAGCAACACGAAAGAGAGCCCGCTGAACACCTGACCGAAACGTCTGTGGTAGGTTCAAAACCTACGGTTGGGGTCGGTACTATTGAAAGAGAAAGGTTGGGAGAGAGGAATGACTAGTCGCATCGCACTCCTACTAATCATGGCTGCGTTCACAGCCTCGATCGTTGCTGCGGCAGCCTACCCAGGCAACCGCATGGACTCAGGGAACTAAGAGAGATGGTTGCAACCGGACTCAGCGAGAGCCCTCAGGCCTACCGCGCCAAGTTGCTCGAGCAGAGCGACAGCCAGATTGACGCCTGGGCCACCGGCTCACTGCGCGACATGGCGAAGCGCAAGGGGATCGTTGCCACCATCCACGAGTTCTCCCACGCCGCACGCCTCGACGAGGACGGCCTTGCGGGCGCCTACACGCTTGGCGGCGGACCAGCCGCAACGATGGGGCGTGACGCAGAGGGGCGCCTGCTTCTTCCTGCAGTCAGCCTCTGGTGCCTCGTCCCTGGCCTTCGCGCCGCCGACCCGAAGGGTGGTCGCGAGCGACTCGTCGCCTTTTTGGTCGCGACCTTCGAAGAGGTCGTCTACATCTAACTGCGGTCGGCTACTCCGACTTCTGTCGCAAGATCGCGGCGAGGTTATCGAGCTTATTGCGCGCGATCAGCAGCCACTTCGCCATGTTGGCGCGATCCGTTTCGCTGAGTGGTGCCCCCGCCTCCGGCTGATCAATCTCATGCAGCACTGCGGCAAGCGCGTCAATTGAACTCGCCAGGCTGTCGCGGGCGTTGGTCAACGCCGCGTCTGACGCTGAAGCGATGGCCGCGGCTTGTGCCGAGATTGGCGCCGATGCACTCGCCGCTACTGGCTTGGCCGCTGCAATGATTGGCCGCTCGTTTGGTGAGGCGTACGGGAAGATTGATGGCGCGACGACCTCTGGTGCGGGGGCTGGCTCTGGGCGCTCATCGCGCACCACGCTCTTAAGGCGGGCGAGCGAGAGTTCGCCGCGCATCACCTGCGCCGCCAACTCACTGCGGCGTGCCTGATCGGTGATCTTCATCAACTCATAGGCGTGGCTGATGGTGTCGGAGCGCTCCGCGACCAGCGCGCGGATGTCGGCCGGCGCATGCATCAGGCGCAGGCGATTCTCGACGTAGCCCTTGTCTTTGCCGATGCGCTCAGCCAGCTTGCGAATGCTGTAGCCGAGTTCGCTCGTCATGCGCGCGAAGATCGCCGCCTCATCAAGCGGGGAGAGATCCTCACGCTGGAGGTTCTCAATGATCGCAACCTCGAGGGCGATCTCATCGCTCATCGCCTCAACGATGGCCGGGATCATTGGGAGTCCGAGTGAGAGCACGGCGCGCCAACGTCGCTCGCCCGCAACGATCTCGTAGGAGCCTGGCTCGGTTGGCCGCACGATGATCGGCTGCAGTACCCCATGCTCGCGAATGCTGGCGGTGAGTTCATCGATCGCCAGCGGTGGAAGTGCAAGGCGGGGCTGCTTGGCGTTAATCGTGACGCGGTCGACAGCGATCTGTCGCACCGAGCGGTCGCCGTGAGCGCCCTCCGGTGGGAGGAGCGAGAGAATGGAGTCGTCGGGCTCCTGCCCGCTCAGCCCCGAATCGCCCGCTGGCTGCTTCCCCTTCGGCATGCTGCCTCCTCGTTTCGCTTCGTGCGCCTTGCGGCCCACCGTTTCGCCGCATCGTACCGCGCGAGGGGTGTGGGAGAATCGTGCGAAGCGAAGTGCCCGTAACGGGGCAGGAGGGAGGTGAGCGTGGGTAAGGAGCAGGGACGCGACGCCGCGCGCGACACCACCACCTCAGGCGCACCCCTCGAGACGCACTACGGCCCGAACCCGTCCCGCGACGCCGCCGCAGAGATCGGTGCACCAGGTGCCTTCCCGTACACGCGTGGCGTGCAGGAGACGATGTACCGCGGCCGCCTCTGGACGATGCGTCAGTACGCTGGCTTCTCGACGGCGCGCGAATCCAACGAGCGCTACCGCTACCTCCTTGAGCAGGGCCAAACGGGACTCTCGGTCGCCGTTGACCTGCCAACGCAGATGGGCTACGACTCCGACGCACCAGAGGCGGAGGGCGAAGTCGGACGCGTCGGCGTCGCCATTGACTCTATCGCCGACATGGAGACGCTCTTCCAGGGGATTCCGCTCGACAAGGTCTCGACCTCGATGACGATCAACTCAACCGCGCCGATCCTGCTCGCGCTCTACGTGGCGGTAGCCGAGCGACAGGGTGTGTCGCGCGCCGAGCTCTCAGGCACAACGCAGAACGATCTCCTCAAGGAGTACATCGCCCGCGGCACCTATATCTTTCCGCCAGAGCCATCGCTGCGACTGATCACCGACGTCTTCGAGTGGTGCGCCACCGAGCTGCCGAAGTGGAACACGATCAGCATCTCCGGCTATCACATGCGTGAGGCGGGAGCGACCGCCGCGCAAGAGCTCGCCTTCACCTTCGCCGACGCGATTGCCTATGTCGACGCAGCGATCGCACGCGGCCTCGAGGTCGACGCCATCGCTCCACGCCTCTCCTTCTTCTTCGCCGCCTGGACCGACATCCTCGAAGAGGTGGCAAAGTTCCGCGCCGCGCGTCGCATCTGGGCGCGCATCATGCGTGATCGCTACGGCGCAAAGAGCGAGAAGTCGCTCCTCTGTCGCTTCCATGTGCAGACCGCCGGCTCCACCCTCACGGCGCAGTCAATTGACAACAACGTTGTCCGCGCCGCGTACCAGGCCCTCGCGGCGGTGCTCGGTGGCGCGCAGAGCCTGCACGTCAACGGCAAAGATGAGGCGCTGGCACTTCCAACGGAGGCCTCGGCGCGCCTCGCGCTGCGCACGCAGCAGGTCCTCGCCCATGAGGCCGGTGTCGCCGGAACCGTTGATCCGCTCGGCGGCAGCTACGCCGTGGAGGCGCTCACCGATCAGGTGGAGCGAGATGCCCTCGCCCTCATCGCCGAGGTTGACCGGCTCGGCGGCATGGTCGCCGCCGTTGCGGCGGGATTTCCGCAGCGCGCCATTCAAGACTCGGCCTACGCCTATCAGCGTGAGGTGGAGAGTGGCGAGCGCGTGATCGTGGGCGTGAATCGATTCGTCGACGAAGAGGTTGAGACGCCAGCCATTGCCCGCATTGATCCAGCCCGCGAGCGCGAACAGGTCGCCGAACTGCAGTCGTTCCGTACCGGGCGAGATAACGCTGCTGCAACCGCCGCGATCGCCGAGGTAATCGCGACGGCGAAGGGGAGCGCGAACATGATGCCGCCGATCCTGGCCGCCGTGAAGGTGGGCTGCACCGTTGGCGAGATCAGCGCCGCACTCCGCAGCGTCTGGGGTGAACACCGCGAGGCCATGGTCCTATGAGTCTCCCTGTGCGCGGTCGCATTCACCATGTCGCCTCGGTGGTCCGTGACATCGATGCATCGATTGACTTTCACACGCGCGTGCTCGGGTTGGCACTTGAGCAGGTTGCCGAGGTGCCGTCACAAGAGGTGCGCATCGCCTTCCTCACCGTCGGCGACTCCAAGATCGAACTCGTCTCGCCAACAAATGAGACGAGTGGCGTTGCGCGTTTCCTCGAGTCGAAGGGGGAGGGGTTTCATCACCTCTGCCTAGAAGTCCCCGACATCGCTGCGGAGCTCACCGCCCTCGCCGCTGCAGGCGTGCAGCTGATCAACACTGAGGCGGTGGCTGGTGTTGAAGGCCCGGTCGCCTTCTTGCACCCGAAGAGCTGCAACGGGGTGCTGATTGAGTTGATTGAGGCGCCGGGCGGTCCTGCGTGGACGAAGCTCGGATTCGGCGCCCCAGGGGAGCTGCGGATTCGCTAGCGCTTAGCGCTTCGTGTAGCCGGCCTCGATCAGCAGACGCGGCAGTTCGGTCGGCGAGGCGGCCACCTTGAATCCGGCAGCCTCGAGTGCGGCGATCTTGTCGATCGCTCGGCCCGAAGCGCCAGAGACGATCGCCCCCGCGTGACCCATGCGACGACCCTCAGGAGCGGCACGTCCGGCAATGAAGGCGACACGTGGCAGGTGCGTGAGGTGTTCGCCCGCCCATGCGGCCGCCTCCTCTTCAGCCGATCCGCCGATCTCACCGATGAGCACGAGTGCGCGCGTCGCAGAATCTGCGGCGAAGAGTTCGAGTGCATCGCGGAAGGTGGTGCCGATGATTGGATCGCCGCCGATGCCAAGGCAGGTGGACTGCCCGATGCCAGCATCGGTCATGGACTGCACCGCCTCGTAGGTCAACGTTCCGGAGCGGCTCACCACACCAACGTCACCGGGAAGGTGAATGGAGGCGGGGATGATGCCGATCTTTGCGCCAAGCCCGTTCACGGCTGGCGTTGTTGCGCCTGGGCAGTTCGGTCCGATCAGTCGCGCGCCGTGCTGCTGCACAACGGCGAGTGCACCGACCATGTCGTGGACGGGGATTCCTTCGGTGATGCAGAAGATGGTCTTGATGCCAGACGCGGCTGCTTCGGCGATGGCATCTGCAGCGCCCGCCGCAGGAACAAAGATGCAGCTGGTGTTCGCGCCGGTCTTCTCGACCGCTTCGCGCACCGTGTCAAAGACAGGAACGGTGCCGTCGAGCCCGAGCTCGCCGCCGCGGCCTGGTGTGACGCCCGCAACGATCTTGGTGCCATAGGCGGCCATCTGGCCAGCGTGGAAGCCACCCTCGCGTCCGGTGAGGCCTTGCACCACGAGTCGCGTGTGCTGATCAACGAGAATGCTCACTTGCCGCCTCCCGCTGCAGCGAGTGCTACAGCCTTCTCCGCCGCCTCGTCGAGGCTTGCCGCAGTTTCAAATCCACCTTCGCGTAAGAGTACGGCGGCTTCGGCCGCATTCGTACCAACGATGCGCACGACCATCGGCACGATGCGCTCCTGCTGTGCGCGTGCCTCAATGAGTCCCTTGGCAACCTCGTCGCCGCGCGTGATGCCACCGAAGATGTTGACGAGGATCGCCTTCACTCCCGCATCAGCAAGGATGATGCGCATCGCCGCTGCAACCTTGTCGGCGCGTGCGCCGCCACCAATGTCGAGGAAGTTGGCGGGCGTGCCGCCAGCACGGGTCACAAGATCAAGCGTGGTCATGGCGAGACCGGCGCCGTTCACCATGCAGCCGATGCTTCCGTCGAGTCGGATGTAGGAGATCCCCTGCTCGCGGGCCTCGCGATCGATTGGATCTTCGCTGTCAGCGTCACGCCACGCGGCAAGATCTGGGTGTCGATCAAGTGCGGAATCATCGAAGGTCACCTTCGCGTCGAGGCAGATCAGTCGTTCGCCACCTGGAAGCTCTGGCGCTGGAACGACGGCGAGTGGATTCACCTCAACAAGATCGGCGTCGCTCTCGCGTGCGATCTTCACGAGCCCAGCGGCAATCACGCAGAACTGCTTCAGCAACTCACCGCGCAGGCCGATACCGAAGCCGAGTCGGCGCGCCTGGAAGGGGAGCAGGCCACCGTGTGGGTGCGCGACTTCGCGAACGATTGCATTCGGATCCTTGGCGGCGACCTCTTCAATCTCCATGCCGCCAGCGGCGGATGCCATAACGAGCACACCACGAGTGGTGCGATCAATCAGCGCAGCGAGGTAGATCTCACGGATGATCGTGGAGGCTGGCGCAACGAGCACGCGTCGAACTGGGAGATCCTTGATGGTGAGGGCGAGAATCGCAGCGGCGGTTGTCTCGGCCTCTGCCGCGCTGGCGGCGAGCTTGACTCCGCCCGCCTTCCCTCGCCCGCCGACGAGGACTTGGGCCTTGATGACGACCTGGGGCACCCCAGAGGTGAAGAGGCGTTCGGCGATGGCGCGCGCGCCCGCGGCGGTGGTGGCGACGTCGGCATCGGGGACGGGGAGACCGGCTCGCGCCAGGAGCTCTCGCGCCTCAGCCTCGTGGATCTTCACCCTTGCCTCCTACCGCTCTCTCGTGGCTAACTCTGCGCAGCATACGCGTGCAGGGGCTGGGCGTCGCGGGTACGATGCACCCCAGAGCAGGGGTGACCCCATCCCGAGAGAGTGGAGCGCAGAGGAGGCGGCATGGCTCGCGGATCAACGCTCCCGGCTCCACGTCGCGGAATCCGCGGGGCGATCGCCTACCGCGGCGGCGAAGGGATGGTCGCATGGGCCTTCCACCGCATCTCGGGGATCGCTGTCTCAGCCTTCCTGGTAGCGCATGTTGTCAGCATCTTCATGGTCGGGGCGAAC
>Ga0222713_10002201_pt1 | contig 20986 bp, 15 predicted proteins | sample C33_649DmetaG_FD_165061 | JGI IMG/M metagenome (GOLD analysis project Ga0222713, IMG submission 165061) | Estuarine water microbial communities from San Francisco Bay, California, United States - C33_649D | ecosystem: Environmental > Aquatic > Marine > Unclassified | place: USA: California...
GACATAGGGTTTGCAAATCTAGTATATAATAGGCTGTTCAAATCACCTTCTTTTTTTATATTATTGCACATAAATAAGCAGTTAACGTAATGGCTATTCAAAAATCATATTCTTTTTATGGGGAAGGCTCGGTTCCCTTAACATCAACTGCCGAATTATTACAATTTGATATTGCAAACGATCATATTGCCTGTTCCCTTATTAATATGGGTAACCAGGCTATTCAAGCTTTCGAATTTTTTGAATGGGAGACAGGGGCTAGTGCGCTAGAAAACAATTGGAATACTATTTTTTCGGAGGCGGCAGCCACATCTGAATTATTGCAAAAGCCGGTGAGTGCTGTGCAGGTATTTATAAATAATGCCTCTGCTGTTATTGTACCGCTCGAAAAATTTAATACCGAAGCGGCCACCGATTATTTGCAATTGTTATTTGGACCTGCTGTAGAGGTTACCCTTAAACACGAAAAAATAAAAAATACACCGTCGCTTATAAATTGTTACCGAATACCTAACTCTTTGTTAGATGTTTTAAATACCAGGTATCCGCTGCATCAATTAGCGCATGCCTATACGCCAAATATTACTGGACTTTATGCCGAAGCGGTTTCTGACAAACCCATGTTAAAATTGCAGTTTTATAAAAATCATTTTATCGCAAGTTTATTTGTATCAAGTACGCTTCAATTCATACAAAGTTTTTCTTTTGCCAGTACCGAAGATATCTGTTACCATCTTTTTCATATTAATGCGGCGCACCAAATTGATGCGGCAAGTATTAAAGTAAATATGATGGGCTTTATTAATGCTAGTACTGCGGCAGCCGTTTGTGTTGAACAAATTTATCCGCTAGTAGAATATAAAAAGCCTCGACAAGAAAAAGTGTTGCCAGCTATGTTTGAAGCGCAAACTTCACATTATTTTACTGCCTTTTTGAAGCCATTAGCATGAGGATAATTTCAGGTAAATACGGTGGTCGCCGCATTAGCCCACCCGCTAACATGCCGCACACCAGACCCACTACAGATATCGCAAAAGAAGGGCTCTTTAATATTTTACAAAGTAGAATGTCATTTGATGATATTGACATACTTGATTTGTTTGGTGGCACCGGATGTATTAGTTACGAACTCGCCTCTAGGGGTGCAAGTAAACTTACGATTATAGAAAAAGACCCTATCATGCAGGGGTTTATTCAAAAAAATATTGGGATGTTACAAATAGAAGGCGCACAGGTTTTGAAACTTGATGTGTTTGCCTATTTAAATAGTTGTACCAGCACCTTCGATTTTATTTTTGCTGGCCCACCTTATGCACTTGGAACCATCGATGAACTGCCTAAAATCATTGTGGCTAAAAAATTAATCAAACCTGGTGGTTTTTTTGTGTTAGAGCATACACCGCGCAACGACTATAAAAATTTTGAAGGCTACTCTTTTCAGCGTAATTATGGAACTACTATTTTTTCATTTTTTGTTGCCACATAGTACTTTATGAACAAGCAAGCATTAAGAGAATTATACAAAAACAAACGCCAAGATTTACCTAGTAAAACGCGTTTGCAGTATGATGATTTAATGCTTATACAATTTCAAAAATTTGATTTTTCTGCGGTGCAGTCGCTGCTCACATATTGGCCCATGCCAAATCAAGCCGAGCCCAATACGCACTTGTTTTCGGGGTTTCTCCGTCATATGATTCCGGGCCTTTCTATTTCATATCCGGTGATGGATCCAGATGCCCATTCGTTTACGGCGCATCAAATAGATGAAAACACCGTTTACAAACCTGGTAAATTTGGAGTGTTAGAGCCCGATGCCCCAAATCCGGTAAACCCATCTACCATTGATTTGGTATTTGTGCCATTATTAGTGGCTGACACAGAAGGGTATAGAGTTGGGTATGGCAAAGGTTATTACGACCGCTTTTTAGCTACTTGCAATCAGGGGGTCATTAGTATGGGATTTTCGTATTTTGAGCCTATCGAGCAAATAGCAGATACAGATCAATTTGACGTACCTTTGCACTACCTCATTACGCCGAGTCGCATCTATGAATTTTAATACTATTTTTCTTACTTCCTTTCGTGTTTTATTATTGCCACTTGCTCTATTGTATGGGGCTTTTATTAAAATACGCAATTGGCTGTTTGATAAGCAGTATTTAAGTGCCGCTAGGTTTAATTTTCCGCTCATTTGTGTTGGTAATTTAGCAGTGGGTGGCACGGGTAAATCACCCATGGTGGAGTATTTATTAGGACTTCTACACACCCGTTATAAAGTAGCCACGGTTAGTAGGGGCTACAAAAGAAAAACAAAAGGGTATGTGTTAGCAGGTGCATCTACTACGGCACTAGAAATAGGAGATGAGCCCATGCTCTTTCATCAAAAATTTCCATCGGTGCCTGTTGCAGTTGGTGAAGAAAGATTAGATGCTATCCCGCAATTATTACATGACATCAAAGATGTACAAGCTATTATTTTAGATGATGCATTTCAGCACCGAACAGTACAAGCAGGGTTTAATATTTTACTCACCGAATTTGGCAATACCTATAACCACGATTTTTTCTTACCCACTGGCGATTTAAGGGATGAAAGAGGATCGGCAAAAAGGGCGCATGTTATAATCGTAACCAAGTGTCCGCCAAATTTATCAGAAGAAAAACGTCAAAAAATAACCAGAGCTTTACGTCCAAAAAATTACCAGCGCGTATTTTTTACCTGCATCGAATACGAGACTCCGTATCATATTTTAGATGTTACGAGTAAGCGTCCCATCACTAGTGAGGATGAAGTGCTTTTAATGTGTGGTATTGCCAATCCAAAGCCACTCAAAAATTATTTACACGAGCATGCACGTACTTATTACCAACAAGATTACGCAGATCACCATATTTTTTCGATCGATGATTTGCAAGATGTAGTGGGTCAGTTTAATGGTATTGCTGCCCAGCATAAATTTATTATCACCACCGAAAAAGACGCGGTACGACTTACAAAATTCCATGAAGAATTAAAGTCACTGCCTTTTTATGTACTCCCTATCAAACACTCTTTTTTATTTGACGAAGGCCCTCAATTTGACGGGTTGATCCTTTCATTTATCAATGGGTTTAACACCAATATGCAACATGAGTAAAGCAAAAAAGTCAAAACAAAAGAAAACAGCAAAGCCTATTGTGGTAGCTACTTTAAAAGGTAAAATAGAAATCACCCGCTCTGGCATGGGCTATGTTATTGTAGACAACAATGCCATTGATATTATGGTGCGCCCCTCCGATATGAGCAATGCCCTTAATGGTGATATTGTGCGCGTTAAAATTACCCGTGAAAATGGCAGAACCGGCAAAAAAGAAGGGAAGGTAGTAGAAGTAGTAGAGCGCCGTCAAACCGAATTCATAGGACATATACAACTCTCAGACAAGTTTGCATTTTTTGTGCCAGACACCGATAAACCCATGCCCGATATTTTTATTCCGCTCCAATATTTAAATGGTGCAAAAAATAAAGATAGGGTATCTGCAAAGCTTGTAAAATGGGACAAAGACGATAAAAAACCAGTAGGAGAAGTAACCGCAATCATGTCGCCAGAAGACGAAAATGACGCTGCCATGAAGGAGCTCTTGGCGCAGGCTGGCTTCCCATTATTTTTTCCGCAAGACGTGTTAGAAGCAGCTGCGGAGCTGCATGTTGTTTTGGATGAAGCTGAAATTGCAAAACGTAGAGATTGCCGTGATATCAAAACATTTACCATTGACCCTGTCGATGCAAAAGATTTTGATGACGCCCTTTCTATCCGCAAATTACCAAGTGGCCTATACGAAATAGGGGTACACATTGCGGATGTAAGTTACTACGTGTTACCTGATACCGATTTAGACGCCGAAGCATACAAACGTGCAACCTCTGTGTATTTGCCAGACCGTGTAAACCCCATGTTACCGGAAAAAATTTCAAATGAACTTTGTTCGCTTCGCCCCAACGAAGATAAATTTACTTTTTCTGCCATTTTTCAAATGAACGAAGATGCTGAGGTAAAACAGTACTGGCTTGGCCGAACTGTAATTCATTCTGATAAGCGTTATGCATACGAAGATGTGCAAACTATTATAGATACCAAGGAGGGTGAAAATGTAGAAGATATTTTACTACTTCATAACCTTGCACAAAAATTTAGACAAGCCAGGTTTAAAAAAGGTGCCATTAATTTTTCTTCCCAAGAAGTTCGTTTTACACTCGATGAAAATGCAAAACCAATTGGTATAATGGTCAAAGAAAGTAAACCTGCGCACCAGTTAATTGAAGAGTTTATGCTACTTGCCAATAAAACAGTAGCCGAAAATATTTCTAAAATTCAAATCAATAAACAACCACTTCCTTTTCCATACCGTATTCACGATCAACCAGATCCTGAAAAACTAGCACCCTTTGTTCAGTATGCCAAAAAATACGGACATGGTTTTGATGCCAGTTCACCCGAAAAAATTGCTGCAAGTTTTAACCAGTTGTTAGAAGATGCAAAAGGTAAACCGGAGCAACATGTGTTAGAGCAACTTGGTATTAGAACTATGGCCAAAGCCGTTTATTCGACACAAAATATTGGACACTACGGACTTGCTTTTGATTTTTATTGTCACTTCACATCACCCATTAGAAGATACCCCGATGTACTTGTACACCGCGTGCTTCAAACCGTGCTTGACAACAAGCCAGTGGTAGATAAAAAAATGGAAGAAAAATGTAAGCATAGTTCTGACCGTGAACGTGCTGCCATGGAGTGTGAAAGAGCTTCCAATAAGTACAAACAAGTTGAGTACATGCGGGATTATGTAGGCGACACTTTTGAAGGTGTAGTGAGTGGTGTTTCTAGCTTTGGTTTTTGGGTAGAAACAGTAGCCCACAAATGTGAGGGTTTGGTATCCATTGTTGGGCTCTCGGAATTTGACGATTTTAGGCATATAGAATCTGATTATAGCCTTGTTGGCAAAAGGAGTGGACGCACCTTTAAAATGGGCGACAAAGTGTTTATAAAGGTCATTGCGGCCAATTTAGACAAGCGTCAGCTAGATTATGAATGGGTTCAGGTTCCTTAGGCCATTTTTTCCCCTTTATTTACCTACATTTTGTGTGTAAAATTGTGGATAAAACACCCCTTTTTAGAGGGCCATTTTAAGCTATTTCCATATTAAAAAAAGTATCTTCGTAAGCCGCCAAAATGGCGTGTCAAAATGTTGATATAGATACGTTTATAGATTAGAAATTATGGAAGAAAATTTGATCCCAGAACAAACCTCCGATAACGACCGTATAATACAGGTTAATATCGAAGAACAAATGAAAACAGCGTACATCGATTACTCGATGTCTGTGATTGTTGGACGTGCGTTACCTGATGCACGTGATGGTTTTAAACCTGTGCATCGCAGGGTTTTATTTGCCATGAATGAACTTGGCAATAATTTCAACAAGCCTTATAAAAAATCTGCGCGTATCGTTGGGGAAGTAATGGGTAAGTTTCACCCACACGGTGATGCCTCTATTTACGATACCCTTGTTCGTATGGCTCAAGATTGGACCATGCGTTATACGCTTGTAGATGGTCAGGGTAACTTTGGTAACCAAGATGGTGATCCACCAGCTGCTATGCGTTATACAGAGGCACGTCTTCAAAAAATTGCAGAAGCCATGATTGACGATATCGAAAAAGATACCGTTGATTTTCAACTCAATTTTGATGATTCACTAAAAGAACCAACCGTTTTACCAACGCGTATTCCACAGCTATTGGTAAACGGTTCTTCTGGTATTGCCGTAGGTATGGCTACCAATATGATGCCGCACAATTTAAGTGAGGTTATTGATGGTTGTGTTGCATACGTAGACAACCGTCACATTACAGTAGAAGATTTAATCACCTATGTTAAAGCCCCAGATTTTCCTACCGGTGGTGTGATTTTTGGAATGGAAGGTGTTAAGCAAGGACTACTTACCGGACGTGGTAGAGTAGTCGTGCGAGGTAAATGCCAGGTAGACACCAAACAAAGTGGTCGTGAGCAAATCGTCATTACAGAAGTTCCTTATCAAGTAAATCGTGATAATTTAACGGACCGTATTGGTCAACTTGTTAACGATAAAACTATCGAAGGTATTTCTAACGTTAACAATGAAAGTAACAAGCGTGAAGGAACACGTATTGTACTTGATTTAAAGCGTGATGCAGTAGCACAGGTTGTTATCAATCAACTTTATAAATTTACCGAACTACAAACAAGTTACGGTATCAATAACGTTGCCTTAACAAAGGGCAAACCTAAAATCATGAACCTCCGCGATTTAATTGTAGAGTTCATTGAGTTTAGAATGGATGTGGTGATTCGTCGCGCTAAATTTGAACTAAAAAAAGCAGAAGAACGCGCGCATATTTTAGAAGGCTATTTAAAAGCGCTAGATCATTTAGATGAAGTGATTGCACTTATTAGAGCTAGCCGCACACCCGATGAAGCAAAAGACACTTTAATTGCGCGTAGTAAAGAAGAACGCTGGATGCTCAAACAAGAAATGTTTGATGATGAAACGAGGGAGTTATACAAACAAGAAAACGGTTTATCTGAAGCGCAAGCAAAAGCAATATTGGAACTTCGTTTACAACGTTTAACCGGCATGGAGCGTGATAAAATCATTGAAGAATTCAATGGTTTAATTAACACCATCAAAGATCTTAAAGCACTACTTGGTTCCGAAGATTTACGTTTTGCACTTATCAGAACTGAATTACTAGAAGTAAAAGAAAAGTTTGGTGACGCGCGTAAAAGTGAAATACAATACCTCGCAGATGAAATGCGCATCGAAGATTTAATTGAAGATGAAGACGTGGTGATCACTATTTCTCATTTAGGTTATATCAAGCGTACCTCTGCTACCGAATACCGTCAACAAAGACGTGGCGGTAGGGGTGCTGTAGGTTCCAAAACAAGAGAGGAAGATTATGTCGAGCATTTATTTGTGGCGTCTACACATGACACCATGATGTTCTTTACCGAAAAGGGTAGATGTTTCTGGCTTCGTGTATATGAAATTCCAGAAGGTGAAAAACAATCTAAAGGCAGAGCGATACAAAACTTAATTCAAATTCCGCCAGACGATAAAGTAAAAGCGATTATTGAGGTTAAAAAATTAGCGGATAAAGATTTTGTTCAAAATCACTACATCATTTTGTGTACCAAAAAAGGTATCATCAAAAAAACTTCGCTTGAAGATTTTAGCAGACCAAGAGCAAATGGCGTAAATGCTATTACCATTAATGAAGGTGATGAATTACTAGAAGCGCGCATGACAGATGGGGCTTCTGAAATTATGTTGGCATTAAAATCAGGTCGCGCTATTCGTTTCGAAGAAGTTAAAGTACGTGCTACTGGACGTGGCGCCATAGGTGTAACAGGTATTGAGGTTGACGACGAAAAAGACGAAGTAGTTGGTATGATTTGTGTAAACAAAGAAGATACCACCCGTACTATATTAGTTGTAAGTGAAAAAGGCTACGGTAAGCGGACACCAATTGACGAATACCGTATTACCAATAGGGGCGGTAAGGGTGTGAAAACCATTAACGTTACCGATAAAACGGGTAGTTTAGTTGGTATCTTATATGTTACTGAAAAAGAAGACCTCATTATTACTTGTAAATCGGGTGTAACTATTCGTACTGGCATCCAAGATATTAGAGAGGCGGGAAGAGCAACGCAAGGTGTTAAACTCATCAGAATTGATGAGGGTGATGAAATTGCTGCTATTTCTCAAATCGAAGAGTCTGATGAAGACATCGTTGTTGAAGGCGTTGAAGCAATTGAAGGTGCAGAAACTACTACACCGGATACTGATACACAAGCGAATTCTTCTGATGATGCCGCATCAGATGTACAAGGTGAATCTGATAATACAATTACTAATTAATTCATTTATTATTTAATAAAACTCCAGTTATGAAGAAGATTTTATTAGTGCTTTTATTTGCTGCTATTGCGCAAATATCAATAGCGCAAGACTTTAAAAAGGTTAAAATTGCTGTTGGTATTTTAAAATGGGAAGATGCTAAAACCGAGGTTGATAAACTTGCCAACGATCCTAAAGCAAAAGACAAAGCTGAATTCTATTATTACCAGGCACGTATCTATGCTGCGCTTTTTAAAGATGCTGCCTTACGTGCAAAATATCCAAATGCAGGTGATGTTGCTGCGGTTGCGCTAGAAAAATATGCATCCTTAGATGCAGGTTTTGCTAAAATTAAAGAGTTGGGTGGGGTAGAGCCATACTTTGATTTATATGGTACTTATTTTCAAGCGGGTGTAAATGTTTTTAACGAAAAATCTTGGGTACCTGCTGCTGAAAATTTTTTAAAAGCCATTAAATACATCGACATTATAATACAAAATAAATGGGCTGCCTCTTCTACTATTACAATGGATACCACAGCGCTTTTATATACCGGATATGCATTTCAGAATGCCAATCAAATGGATAAGGCAGCTATCTATTATGGGCGTCTTGCTGATAGTAAAGTAAATGAGGCTATCTATTTAGATTTGTACCGTTTTCTAGTTCAGCACTACACTAAAACAAACAATGAAGCATCATTTTTCAAATACCTTCGTTTAGGAAAAGAAATTTATCCTAAAGAAGTGTGGGACGATTATGAAATCGATTTTATTGACACCAATTATGATTTAGCTAAAAAAACTTCTTTGTATGATGCAGAAGATGCTGCGGGTAAATTAACCGAGCAAAAGTATTTGCAGTTTGGTGATTTGTTTGTGAATGTTAAAAACAAAGAGAAAGAGCTAGACAGTGTAACGCAAATAAAATATACACTTAAAGCTGCTGATGCATTTAAAAAGGCTCACCAAATAAACAATGCAAATGCCGCAGCCATCTTTAACGTAGGTGTTATTTACTACAATATTTTTGGGGAGTACGACGATCAAGTGAGTACTAATATTAGAACCCTCCGCGCAATGAGTACTGCAAACGAAGAAGAGTTTGCTGCTAAAAAAGCGGCTGCTAAAACACCACAAGCTAAAGCCGCTGTTAATAAAGCAGCAGCAGATAAGCTAGCTGCTGCACAAGCTCCTTTAAAACAGATGAATGCAACAATCGATGTTGATCTTCAAAAAAATATTGATTTATCTATTGATGCACTTGAAAAAGCTTACATCGCATTAAAAGACAAGACAGATCGTTCAAAAAGAGATAATAACTTATTAAATAATTGTGTTCGTTACCTTGCTAATTTATATGAGGTTAAAAGAAATAAATTTAGAGGTAAGGATCCACAAAAATTTGATATGTACGAGGCTAAATACAAAGAGTTTGAAGCCTTACAAAATTCGTTTGGCAACTAAATTTATTTTTAGCTAAACGGTAAAAACTTTTCGTGTTGAATGGATTGTAAAATAGGGGCCCTTGGGTTTAATTTTTCACCATTCAACACCTTTTCATAGAGGCGCAGATATGACACCGACATATGAATATGTGTAAAGTTATCCATCACATATTCGTGACAAGTTTTTCTACTGTAACTATTTATATGACCAACAGCATCAGCTAACCCTGATGCTGTTGTTGTTAAATACCCAACCTCGGGTATAACAATTTCAGGTAAAGAACCATAGGGGGTTCCAAATACCGGACAGCCAAAATATAAACTTTCAATAAGTGCTAGTCCAAAAGGCTCATGCCAGCGTACCGGAAAAATAAGTCCTTTCGAATATTTAATGATTTCATTTTTTTCTGATCCACCTTGCATACCATCAAATCTCACATGGGTATCAAAACTTAAACGAATACCCTGGTTAAAATTAAAACGCACACCACCAACAACCCTTAATTTTTGGTGGGCTAGTTTGGTTATTTGAATCGCTCCCTTAACGTTTTTTACCCGCCAGGCAGCGTCACCTAAAAAGTGAAAATAGTTTTTGAGCGCATCATTATTTAAGATAGGTGTCCCATAATCCATGGGGTCAATGCCATTGTGAACATAACTATCTGATCCAAAACGTGCTGCATGATTTTTAGAAACAAACACTGTATTCTGATCTAATTCCATGGAATGGTTCAAATTTCCATGCATGGTTTGGATATAAGGGATATTAGGAATTTCGTTCACATGGTGGTTTAAATGTACCACATCAATGCCATCAGGTATTAATGTATTAAATGGAACTGATTCGTTGTAGGTATACACATTTGCAAACTCACAACTTGATCCTGGCGCCACTAAGTATGAAACCTGATGACCGTTTTGAACAAGCGCTTTCCCCAGCCACCAAATAACTCTTTCGGTACCACCGTATTTATGAACCGGGATAGAAGTGTTGTTGACAATCAAAATATGCATGCACAATATTAAGGCATTTCATTTGTCGGCCGTAGACTAGTGGCTTTGATTGTTTTTATAGCATATTTAACATAATATTAATTATAGGATATATAAATAGGTCTAAATTGGCTTAAAATTGCCAATATTGATGCATCATTGGCTCATCTACTTTGGGTCTATATGAGTTATATTTGATACTCATTATACCCTAACATAATTTACCTCCATGTTACAACGACGCAAATTTTTAGAACTCAGTTCCCTTGGATTATCTGCTCTAACATTTTCTGGGTTTACCAGTAAGCCCAATCATCCGGTTGGTAAAAAGCCCATTGTAATTTCTACTTGGGCCGAAGGTTTACATGCGAATAAAGCCGCTTGGGCGGTATTAAAAAATGGCGGTCGTGCTATCGATGCTGTTGAGCAAGGTGTTATGGTGACCGAAAATAGTCAAAACTGTTGTGTGGGACTCGGTGCTAATCCAGACAGAGATGGTTATGTTACACTCGATGCCAGTATCATGGATGAATTTTCAAATTGTGGCTCTGTGGCATTTTTGGAGCGAATCAAGCATCCTATATCTGTGGCAAGGCGTGTCATGGAAAAAACGCCCCATGTAATGCTCGTAGGATCAGGCGCGCAACAATTTGCTGTTGCCGAAGGATTTCCATTGGAGTCTGAAAAATTATCTCCCGACGCAGAACGTTCATATAAAAAATGGCTTGAAAAAAGTGAATACAAACCAGTTATTAATATTGAAAACTCGGGTAACAATTTAAAATCTCAATTGGCATTTGCGCCAAAAAAATTAGATGATGGTAACTGGAACCATGACACCATTGGTATGGTAGCATTAGATGCCAATGGTAATTTAAGTGGCAGTTGTACGACATCTGGCCAGGGTTTCAAAATGCGTGGACGCCTTGGTGATTCTCCAATTATTGGTGCAGGTTTATTTGTAGACAATGAAGTTGGCGCGGCCACTGCAACGGGTCAGGGTGAAGATGTGATTCGTGTATGTGGCTCACACCTAGTGGTTGAACTAATGCGTATGGGAAATACGCCAGAAGAAGCTTGTAAAAAAGCGGTGGAGCGAATTATAAAAATTAAAGGAGATAAAGCGCGTGATATCCAGGTGGGATTTATTGCGATTAATAAGCGTGGAGAATATGGTGGATATTGTATTCAAAAAGGTTTCAACTTTGCAGTTTGTACCGGAGATGATGCTAATATTTTAGTGGACGGGAAACATATTCTTTAATTTTAGGCCTACAAACTTTATATACATGCTTGAAGTAGCGGTTTTTAATATTGAATCGGCAATACAGGCTGAGGCCGCTGGTGCCAATCGTTTGGAACTATGTGAAAATCCAAATGAGGGGGGTACTACCCCATCTTATGGAACATTAAGCGTGGTGTCTTCTATTATTTCAATTCCTGTTTTCCCAATCATAAGGCCACGTGGTGGTGATTTTTTATACAGCCGCTCCGAGTTTGACGTCATGAAAAATGATATACGCTTGTGTAAAGAACTTGGTTTTGGGGGTATTGTTATTGGTTTATTATTACCTGATGGCAGTATTGATAAGGAGCGTACCAAAGAGTTAGTTCAACTTGCCGCACCATTAGAGGTAACTTTTCATAGAGCCTTTGACAGGTGTAATGATCCTATAAAAGGCTTACATGACATTATTGAAACGGGTTGTAAAAGAATTTTAACCAGTGGTCAAGTGCCAAGCGCACCTGATGCACTAGATTTATTACAAACACTTGTAAAAGAAGCAGGTGACAACATTATCATTATGCCAGGTAGTGGCGTTAGAGGTAATAATATTGCGACGATTAAATCGGTTACAAAAGCAAAAGAATTTCATTCGTCGGCAAGAAAAGTATTGCCCACTAGTATGGAATTTACAAAAGAATCGATGCAAGAAAATTTACAAAACATGCTAGTAGATGCAGCAGATATTAAAACCATGCTTACTGCCATTGCATAAAAAAACACGAACAATTAATACAGCATTCTAACCTTGATGGTTTCTTTTACTTCTTTTAAAAGTTCCAATGCGCGTTTAGATAATTTAGTATCTACGTCTAACACCACGTATCCAATTTCTTCATTGGTTTTTAAATATTGACCCACAATATTAATGTTGTTTTTAGAAAGTGCTGTGTTGATAGCACTTAATACACCCGGTACATTGTTGTGCATATGTAAAATACGGTGCGCACCCTCAACTGGTGGTAAAGCAATGGATGGAACAGAGTGGGAACCATTGGTGATGCCTCGTTCTAGGTATTGAAACAATTTAATGCTTACGTCTTCGCCAATATTTTGTTGTGCTTCCTCTGTGGAACCACCAATATGTGGTGTTAAAATAACGTTTGGTAAACCTTGTAAAGGTGTGGTAAATGCATCTCCATTTTTTTCTGGTTCTACTGGAAATACATCGATGCCTGCGCCGCCAATAAGTCCGTCTTTAATAGCTTCTGCTAATGCTTTAAGGTCTACTACTTCTCCCCTTGCATAGTTTAACAATAACGCTCCTTTTTTAAAATATTTGAGGGTTGTTTTATTGATTAAATTTTTTGTTTGCGGTGTTTCAGGAACGTGTAATGATACAATATCAGAAGCACCTAATAATTCTTTTAAATTTTTTGCAGGTACTGCGTTGCCTAATGGGAGTTTTGTTTCTGTGTCATGAAACATGACTTTCATTCCTATGGCTTCCGCTAATACACTTACTTGAGATCCAATATTGCCATAACCAACAAGTCCAATAGTTTTGCCACGTAGTTCAAAACTTCCCTTCGCTTCTTTCATCCAAATACCTTTATGCGCAGCGATGTTTTTATCTGATATTCTTCGAATCAGCATTGCAGAAATTCCAATCACTAGTTCGGCAACACTTCTTGTATTACTATATGGTGCGTTAAAAACAACTACACCTTTTTTGGAAGCCGCTTTAATATCAACTTGATTGACACCAATACAAAAACATCCAATGGCTTGTAACTTTTTTGCTGCTGCTAAAACCTTTGGGGTAATTTGTGTTTTTGAACGAATACCAATTAAATGAACGTCTTTAATTTCTTTTATCAATGCATCTTCACTTAATGCGCCAGCTATTTTTTTAACATTGGCGTATCCATTTTGCTTAAATTGATTGACAGCTTTTTCACTAATATTTTCAAGAAATAAAATATTGATTTTCTCTTTTGGGAAACTGGTTAATGCTTGCTTGCTCATGATGGCAAATTTAAGCAATTGTGTGTAGAAAGTTTGGGTTGCGCAACAGTTATTCACGTTTGCGTCCCGAATGCTTTAAAGTAATATTTTAGCATTCCTAGAAAACTAACATATGGTTGCTAAATATTTATACGCGTTTTGCTTCTTCTTTATATTAATTGCTTGCGGTGCCAAGCCTAAGCCTACCCCGTCAAAGCCATATATATTTTCGGTGATGGATCCTGCCACAAAAGAATTATATGCTGGCAAAATAAGAGAGGCTTACCAAAACATACTGGGCAAAAGAGGATTTAGTGGATCTATATTAGTGGCTAAAAATGGCGAAATTTTATTTGAAGATTATCAAGGATTATATGACGTAAAGTCTAAATCTTCAATCACCCCTACTACCCCTTTTCATATCGCTTCTACCTCTAAAACCTTTACTGCCATGGCTATTTTAAAGTTATGGGAGGAAGGGAAAATTGATCTAGAAAAAACAGTGGACAATTATTTGCCCGGATTCCCATACGCAGATATTACCGTTCGAATGCTCCTCAACCACCGTAGTGGCTTAAATAATTACGCCTACTTTATGGTGGATAAAACGGTGCAGAGCTATAAGGTTAAAGGGAAAAAAGGTAGATGGATTAAAAAATACCGTACCATCAAATTGCCAGTTATTGTAAAGCCGGGTCTGGTTAACAATCAGGATATGCTCGATTTTATGATCAAATACAAACCTGCGGTTATTTTTGGAGCCAATAGGGCATTTAGTTATTCCAACACTAATTATGCACTACTTGCCCTCATTATCGAAAAATTATCAGGGAAAGACTATCCTACTTATGTAAAAGACAACATATTTACGCCCTTAGGTATGGAGCATAGTTATGTGTTTGCACAAAAAGACATAGATCGTTACCAACCGTCCTATTATCCCAACAATCGTCCTTATTTACTTGAAAAATTTGACTGTATATATGGTGATAAAAATATATATAGTACTGTTCGTGACCTCTTATTGTGGGATAAAGCTTTGTATCAGGGTAGTTATATTAGTCAAACAACCTTGGAATTAGCTTTTTTGCCAAATAGCAATGATCGGCCTTCGATACATAATTATGGTTTAGGATGGCGTATGCTGAACCAACCTGATCAAAAAATTATTTACCACAATGGTTGGTGGCATGGTAATAATTCAGTGTTTAGCCGTTTTATAAAGGATACAGCCACTATTATCGTATTAGGAAATAGGTTTAACCGTAATATATACAAAGCCAAGAACATAGCTGCTTCCTTTTTGGCTGGTTCCGATACAACCTCCGTTGCCGAATAGTTATGTATTTGAACCAAAAACTTGTACAAACAGGGGCAAAATTGGGTGATTTTTAGCCAATTACCCTTATTTTTGCAGACTTTTAAAATCTAATTTTTTACTAGATCCAATCGATTATGAACAACATGTTGTTTTATGCCGTTCCGGCGATGGGACTTATAGGTCTCCTTTACACACTCGTTAAATTCTTATGGGTATCTAAGCAAGATGCTGGTAACCCAAGAATGAAAGAAATTAGTGACTACATTGCTGAAGGTGCTATGGCATTTTTAAAAGCAGAATGGAAAATCCTAGCTTATTTTGTTGTGATTGTAGCCTTATTATTAGGCTTCATGGCAAACTCTAACGAGTCTAGCCATTGGAGTATTGCTATCTCATTTATAATTGGTGCAGTGTTTAGTGCAACAGCTGGTTACATTGGTATGAAGGTTGCCACTAAGGCAAACGTTCGTACAGCAGAAGCTGCTAAAACAAGTTTATCACGTGCACTAAAAGTATCTTTTACAGGTGGATCTGTAATGGGTATGGGTGTTTCTGGTTTAGCTGTATTAGGTTTAGGTGGTTTGTTTTTAATTTTAAAACATTACTTCTCACCAGAAGGTGATGCAGAAGGCATGTTACGTACAATAGAAATTTTAACTGGATTTTCTTTAGGTGCTGAATCTATTGCTTTATTTGCGCGTGTTGGTGGTGGTATTTATACCAAAGCTGCTGACGTTGGAGCAGATTTAGTGGGTAAAGTAGAAGCTGGTATTCCTGAAGATGATCCGCGTAATCCTGCAACTATTGCAGATAACGTAGGTGACAACGTAGGTGACGTTGCTGGTATGGGTGCCGATTTATTTGGTTCTTATGTTGCAACCGTATTAGCAACAATGGTATTAGGCCAAGAGGTTACAGGTGCTAACAAAGCTCAATTAGTAGATGCTTTTGGTGGCTTATCTCCTATTTTATTACCTATGTTAATTGCTGGTATTGGTATTATTTTATCAATCATTGGAACCTTATTTGTAAGAATTAGTGATAAAGCGGGTTTGAATACTGCTACTGTACAAAATGCATTGAACATGGGTAACTATGGTTCTATGATTTTAACAGCAGTAGTTTGTTATTTCTTAGTAGGAAATGTTTTACCTGAAACCATGTACTTACGTGGTTTAGAATTCACAAGAAATGGTGTTATTGGTGCGATTGGTGTAGGTCTTGTTGTAGGTGTTTTAATGAGTATCATTACTGAATATTACACAGCAATGGGTAAGCGTCCAGTATTAAGTATTATCAAACAATCAAGTACAGGACATGCAACTAATATTATTGGTGGTTTAGCAATTGGCATGGAGTCTACCTTCTTACCAATTTTAGTATTAGCTGCTGGTATCTTTGGTTCATTCTATTGTGCAGGCTTATATGGTGTAGCAATTGCTGCCGCAGGTATGATGGCAACAACTGGTATGCAACTTGCTATTGATGCATTTGGTCCTATCGCAGATAATGCTGGTGGTATCGCTGAAATGAGTGAGTTACCTGCTGATGTTCGTGAAAAAACAGATATTTTAGATGCGGTTGGTAATACAACAGCTGCTAGTGGTAAAGGTTTTGCCATTGCATCTGCTGCATTAACTTCACTTGCATTATTTGCTGCGTTTGTCGGTGTTGCAATGCCTGACAATCAGCATATCGATATTTACAAAGCAGATGTTTTAGCTGCCTTATTTGTAGGTGGAATGATTCCTTTTATCTTCTCTTCTTTAGCTATTAGAGCGGTGGGTGAAGCAGCTATGTCAATGGTGGAAGAAGTGCGTCGTCAGTTCCGTACCATACCTGGTATCATGGAAGGTACAGGTAAGCCAGAATACGATAAGTGTGTGGCAATTTCTACTGAGGCATCTCTTAAAAAAATGATGTTACCTGGTGCTATCACTATTGTATCTCCTTTATTAGTTGGATTCTTATTAGGCCCAGAAGCCCTTGGTGGTTTCTTAGCAGGCGCTACTGTAAGTGGCGTGTTGATGGGTATTTTCCAAAACAACGCAGGTGGTGCTTGGGATAATGCAAAAAAATCTTTTGAGAAAGGTGTTGAAATTAATGGGGAGATGTTCTATAAAAAATCTGAACCACATAAGGCATCAGTAACGGGTGATACAGTGGGTGATCCATTTAAAGATACATCTGGACCATCTATGAATATCTTAATTAAACTCATGTCAATTGTATCTCTTGTGATTGCGCCAACGCTTGCTAAAATGCACCCAACAACAAGTAATACTGTTACAAAATCACAAACCATTGAAATGTCAATTATTAGCACGGATACTTCTGCTAATGCTATTGATACTGCTAATACGGTTACAATGAGTGCTGATTCTAAAACACTAGTTCAAGCTTTACAAGAAGATGGTTTAGCGCCAAAAGACAATGTAAAAATTGAAGTGAAAAATGGCAATATCTCTGTAAATGGTAAAGCACTTACGCCAGAACAAAACGAAAAATACAAGACTTATTTGCATACTAAAATGGCAAATAAAGAATAAAAGTATACAGCATTCAATTTCAAATCCCTCCTAGTATGGAGGGATTTTTTTTGTAGTATTGTAACTCAAATGTTGCTATGGGAAAATATATAAAACCAACTGAAAAAGAGTTTGAAATACTTTCTGTACTATGGCAGGAAGGTGCGGCAACTGTTAAATTGGTGCACGAAAAATTGGCCTCTAAAACAGGCTATACCACTACATTAAAACTTATGCAAATCATGTTTGAAAAAGGAATCGTAAAAAGAGATACGACGACCAAACAACATATTTATAAAGCAAATTATACCAAGGATCAGGCTAAAGAATATAAAGTAAAACAAATGCTGCTAGAATTATTTGATGCAGATAAAGAAGCACTCATCGCATACTTATCGGAAGCGCCTACCACAAATTCTTAGGACACCAATCGCCATATTTATTACCCAACTGAAATCCTATCAGAATTTCATGCGTGCCTCTACTCACCGTATTTAAAGAGGACGTAACAAAGTCATAAGAATAGCCAATATTAATATTGTTGTTTACATTAAAACCAACCATACCAGCATACCCTTCTTTAAAACGGTAAGAGCCTCCAAACCAAATTAAATCTTGGTACATGAGTTTTGCATTGATGTCCATCCCTACTGGTAATGGACTTATATATCTGATCAGTGCCGATGGCAATAAACTTAAATCATCAGATACTTGTAATCTGTATCCTGCACTAAAAAAAATATGTGGTACCAATTTTCCTTGTGTCAGGTAAACTTTATTGTCTGAAAAAGCGACGTTTTGTGGTATAATTTGTTGTGCAGATAAACCCACAAAATAATTATTTGAATACAACCATAATCCTGCACTAATATCTGGTTTAATATTATTGATAAGACCACTTGCTCCTACCGCAGGATCAATGGTGGTTGTGCCAAAATTTAATTTACTGGTATTTAATGTTAAATTGGTCATACCAGCAGACACGCCAAAAGATAAAGTAGTTTGCTCTGCAATACCTCTATGATAGGCGTAAGTGCCATAAGCTGCAAATCTATTAAGTGGGCCTGTTTGATCGTTTAAAACAGTAAATCCAACACCATGATGTGGTTCAGGTGCCTGATAGTTTTGCCAATAGGCCCTACCTCTTGGATTTTCTCCTGGTGCCGACATGCTGGTTGGATTTCCGGCAGCATAGGCCTGCTTTTTAAGTGGCCCATGAAAAGTTAAATAAGTAGTTACAGGTGCATCTTGTACTCCTTGCCACTGAATGCGATGTGAAGTTTTAACATCCCAATAATTTTCAATGCCAGCAAGTGCGGGGTTGATTAGAAAATTATTTAAAATATACTGTGTATAATACGGACGCTGTTGCGCCATATTAATAAGTGGCAGTAATGCAATAAGGGTTATAAATACAATTTTTTTCATGTTCACTATTTTATAATCGTCACAGATCCTGTTATTATTTTTCGTCCATTTTTAGGATTGATAATATAGTAGTAGGTGCCAATGGGTAAAGGGTTTCCGTTATATAGTCCATTCCATGCTTTGTCATATCCAAGAGATTTAAATACGGCTTGTCCGTATCTATTGTAGACATCAATGGTGGCGCCTGGATAACTTTCTAGGTATTTAATGTCCCAGTTGTCATTGATGCCATCTCCATTTGGAGAAAAGGCGTTGGGAACTTCTGGTGCGAGTAATAGTTTAATAAATATATCATCTGTTACCATGCACCCACCCAGTCCGGTAAGTTCTAGTATGTAGGTAACATCACCAAGTGGCGTGGTACGAGGCACTGCTGCTGTATCACTATTTAAATAGAGTGCTGGCTTCCATAAATACGTAAGGTTATTGCCAAACACAAAAGCGGGTCTAATAAGCGCGGTACCACCTTCCAGTATTTTAAAATCGGGCCCTAAATTAAGGTGTGGATACGGGAAGGAAGTAACGGTTTTACTGATGGTATCACTCACGCAGTTTTGTCCATTAAAACCAAATAGCTTGATGGTAAAAATACCTGAGTCTCTAAAACGCTTATTCGGGTTTTGAACACTTGATGCATCGGATTGTCCTAAATCCCATACCCACTTATTAATAGGGCTTGTGATGCCATCCGATTGATCCGTAAAGTTTACTACATCGCCCATGCAAATACTATCGGGGCTAATGCTAAAAGCTGCCTTAGGTTGCGGATAAATGGTGTTAAGCACCTGCGTTAAGGAGTCAATGCAGTTGTTATTTGTGGTAACAATGAGCTTGACGTTTACGGGGCCTACGGCGCTGTATTTGTGGGTTGGATCCTTGCTTGTGGAACCTGTGCTATTAGTAGGATCCCCAAAGTTCCAAACGTATTTAAAACTAGCTTCTGAACCATCTGTAATGCTGGAACTATTGGTAAAAGTGCCATTACCATCCGGTAAACAAATGCTAGGTAAACTAAAAGCAGGCTTAGGCAATGGATTAACTTTTACAAGCTGTGTATTAAGTACCGATACGCAACCACTATCGGTGGTTACGTTAAGAGAAACGGTATAAGTTTTAGTGGTATCAAATATTTTATTAAACACAGCCCCAGATGTTTTAGAAGACACAGTGCCATCTCCAAAATTCCAAGCCCATGAAACGATTTTACTAAAATTAGCTACTGAACTGTCTGTAAATACAAGGTTATTTTTTTCGCAACTAGGAAGTCCTGCACCCCATTTTGCAGTGGGTGAAGGCCAAACGGTAATACTACGTGAGGCAGAGTCTTTACAGCCAATTACACTTGATGTGTACAGGTATTGAATGGTATAAGTACCAACGCCCGCAGTAGCAGGATTAAAAACACCTGTTGCACTAACACCTGTTCCTGAATAAGCAAAACTACCCGGTACATTGTTATCAAAACTTGCTTGTGTAATTTGACGCGGGGCAGCTTCGTTACAAATACCCGGCATGGTGGTAAATGTTACTTTTGGACTTTGGTTAACAACTGCTGTTTTAGAAATAGACCTACTACAACTAGCGGCATTACCAGAAAAAGCTTTTAGGGTAATAGAATAATTTTTGGTAGCGGGAGTTTGGAAATTTGGATAACGAAAAGCATAAACTTTGCCATCGTAAGGTGCTTCATCAATTGTTTTTTTAGTAAGATCGTTCGCGTCCCAAAAAATCTCGATCCTTGTTACGTCTCCAAAATCTACTTTTGATAAGTTTTTAATCCGAACAGAATCATTACTGCAAAGTGTAGCAGGTGCTAGAATCTCAAAGTTAGGTGTAGGGTTGGCACCGTTAACGGTAAAGCTGCTGGTTAATGTATTAACGCAACCAAAAGAAGTGACTTGTAAAGACACACTGTACACATCTGATTTATTATATTTTACAGCAGGATTTTTTGCCGTTAGCTGTGCAGGTGTATAGGTAGGGCCAGGTGTAATAGCAGGGCTACTTGCATTAAAGTTCCACTGATACGAAAAATTAGTAGCACCATCCGCAGAAGTTGTAGTATCTGTAAATATAGCACTCGCATCATCTAAACAAACTTCTGGAA